>Ga0137463_1000571_pt1 | contig 12408 bp, 10 predicted proteins | sample EasRivERMGT800_2_FD_102333 | JGI IMG/M metagenome (GOLD analysis project Ga0137463, IMG submission 102333) | Soil microbial communities from meander-bound floodplain in the East River, Colorado, USA - East River MetaG ERMGT800_2 | ecosystem: Environmental > Terrestrial > Soil > Floodplain ...
CTGAAGTAGCTGTTTTTATCACGCCGTTTCCGGTTTCGGAAGTTGTTGTGTTGGAATTGGGAGCTGAACCTAACCAGTTGCCCAAATGAATTCCGTTGGCAGGTTTCCGATACACATAATCCAGCCGGAGATCATTGTTGTTTTTATAAAAATCTATAGCAAACTGGTGGGCTCTGAAAAAATTTGTAGCTGGCGTGCCATTAGGGGTAAATCCAAGATTGGCATAAAAAGGGCTTTGCTTGCCGGTTGTGTTTTCATACCCGGGATTAATTAATGCATCTTCACCTTCTGCAAGGAATCCTGTTCCCTCGGAAACAATTTTTCCAATCTCAGTTTGGATATATGAAGCTCTTCCGGCAACTTCAGTTTGTCTCATCAGTATTCTTAGCTTAATTGAATTAGCCAGTTTTATCCATTTTGTTTTATCGCCATGCCACAGGATATCATATTTTGTATCAGATGGGCTCAGGCTACCGGCAGATTTAATCAAACTAATACCTTCATCAATTTTTTTAATGAGATCCTCATACACGGTCTTCGCATCGTCATAATGTGGATTATTTATTATGCCAGGCTGTGTTGCTTCAGTATAAGGGATATTATTAAACATATCCACTAAATTCTGAAACCAGTAAGATTTTAAAATTTTGGCAACGCCTTCAAAAAAATTTTGCCCGTCTTCCCGGGATTTGCTTTCGATAAAATTCAAGTCATATATAAGATGATAAGGACCTGTCCAGTTTGCCTGAAATTGCGCCTGGGTGATCTGGAAAGATTCAAAAGCAGTATTGGGTGCAAATGAAGCTGACCTTGATAAGTATCCCATCCATTGCGAAAGAGCTGCATAATACCCTGCATGATTATTAGCGCTGGCAACAAGCGCCTGTGAAAGTATATACGAAGGCTCAATATCAGTAGGTGAGTTAGGGTTTTTATTGATATCAAGATATTTTTTACAGGAAGTAGATGCTGCTATAAGAAACATCAGCGAAATGATTTTTATCTTTTTCATAAACTTTTTTTCTTTCTTGATTAAAAAGTAACATTTAATGTAGCGCCGAAAATTCTTGTCGGAGGTGTTTCCAGCACACTTGTTCTTCCTACGCCGTTGCCGGTATCTACACTGAACTCAGGATCGCTCCATACATTAGTTTTAGGAAGCCATCTGAAAAGATTGCGGCCGGAAACAGTGATCGAAGCTTTTTTTACAATTTTTGTTTTCGTTAATACTGATTCAGGAATATCATACGAAACAGAAATTTCTCTTAATTTCCAGAATGCAGCATTGTTGACATAATTGGATCCAATACGGCGATAAATAGAAGACCAGAAAAGAACATTCCCATCGGCTACTGTGATATTGGTATTAGGAACATATTTTCCTGAAGCATCTTTATAAACAGAATTTGGAAATACAAACCGCTCTCTTGTTTGGGCTGAGTTTTGTGATATGCCGGCAAAATCAAGAGTCGGACCCAGTATATTAAAAATCTTCGCACCCCCCCGGTAATCGCCTACTGCTACAAGCGAAAATCGTTTCCATGATATATTTAAATTGATTCCAAGCCTGTCTTTTGGATTTGTATTGCCGAATATTTTTAAGGAAGGATCAGAAGACGGGTAACCTGTTATTGGATCAACAATCACCCTACCCAAAGAATCTCTTACCCAGTCATTTGTTTTAATTACAGGATATTCCTGTCCGACAATTGCATATACACCGCCACCTGGCCCCCCAACTCCACCAGATCCAGATGCACCCAAACCACCACCTACACCTGTGCCCGCAAGCTGTAACTCGTTAATGCCGGGCAATAATTCTATCACTTTATTTTGCGTATATGAATAATTAGCGCCAACACTTAATTTGAAATTTTTGGTACTGATAATCGAAGCAAGTTTGAGATCAATTTCAAAACCTTTTACGCCTAATTTACCTGCATTCAATAAAACATTGGTAACACCGGTAGATGTGGTTATCTGTGCTGTTGTGGTCTGATCAATTGTTTTATCATTGAAATAAACGAAATCAAGAATTATTTTGTCGCTTAAGAATCCAAGCTGTAAGCCGGTTTCAAATGCCTTAGTTCTTTCAGGCCGCAATCCTTTTTGCACTACTGTGAAGCTTTGTGAGTATCCCGATAATGTACCATAAGGGAAACCCCCGCCTTGTGTAAGTATGTTATCAATTTTATAGGCACCCAGATCAGAAAAAGTAAATGGGTCAATGGTGCCGGCAGCAACAGTTCCTACAAGGCTTGCATTACCGGTTTCAGAATAACCCACTCTTATCTTGGCAAAGGAAAGTTTTTCAATATTCTTTAATACACGGATAGCATCACTTAAAACAAAACTTCCATCAACCCCGAAATAGCTGAAGTCCCTGTTGTCTTTATCCAGGATAGAAACGCCATCTCTTCTGAAACTGCCATGTACAAATAAATAATCTTTGTAACCAACTGTTGCATCGCCATAAATACCTATATCATGTCTTTCAAATTTTGCGTCAAATAAAGCAGGATCTCCCTGGCGGTTATTGATATTAAAGAGACCAGGTATGGCAAGGTTGGCATTTGAGAAACCCGATATGGAATTGTTTCTTGAGCGGAAATTATTTCCTAAAATTATTTTAGTGCTGAAGTCGTTAAACTTTTTATTGATATTGATCAGAAAGTCGGAGTTAATATCTGAAGTAAATAATTTTTTATTCTCATAGCTTGCAGGAACTGCTACCAGGCCACTGGCAATATTTCCTGCGCCCCACAGATCATTAATAGCATCGTCAGTAAACTTTACATCATCTGTATAAGCTGTGCCATTGATGCTGCTTTGTGAATATCCAAGCCGGTAATTGAAACCCAGCCAGCTGGTAAGCTGCAATCCCAATTGAAAAGATGCGATTACATCATCCAGTTTACGTTTATTTCTTGAATGATATATCTGATGCCAGGGATTTGGATAGTATGCATTAATAAAACCACTTGGCCCTGCAAACGGGTCTGTATCCACGTTATTGAATTTGCTGAGATCAAGATGGGCCGGCTGATTTATGATGGTATAAAACAGAGGTCTCCGTTGGAAATATTCATTACCGTATGTGTTGATATTTGTTTGGCTGTATCCCAAATTAAATCCTGCTGTAAATCTTCCGTATTCTTTAGATGCGCTGAATCTTCCTCCTGTTCTTCTTCGTTCATCTTCCGGAACTATCCCTTTCACATTCACATCCTGCAAAGAGAAAAAGAATGTCCCTTTTTCATCGCCTGATGAATAAGAAACATCGTTTTGAGTTGTAATTCCTGTCTGAAAAAAATCTGTTCTGTTTTTTTTATTGGCAGCGAATGGACCATACAATAATTGTCCGTTTACAGGCCCGCCAACGGCAATTTTATCATAAGGAAAATCAAGACTGTTATAAGCGCTTCCGAAACTCTGATTTTCGAAAGGCACAGGTAACAATCTTCCTGTTAGCGGGTCATCATACCGTACCGGAAGACCAGTAAGAGGATCAATATACCCGGTAGTTTCACCTCCGTTTGGGCTATACTTTGTTTGAATTTTAGGAAAATAAGAAATCCTTTCAAGCTGAATGGTGTTCGTATATTTTATTACAGGCTTTCCTTACGTTCCTTTTTTTGTTGTTACTACAAGCACGCCATTTGCAGCTTCGATACCATATAGCGCAGATGCTCCCGGTCCTTTAAGCAAAGTAATATTTTCAACATCATTGGGGTTAATTGATTTTAAAAACTGGCTGGATACCGGAATACCGTCAATTACAACCAACACCTGGTTGTTCCCCTGCAATGAGTGATTTCCTCTCGATACAATTCTTACATCAGGATTAATGCTATTGTTGACAAGGTTCACCTGCAACCCGGCAATTTTTGCAGAAAGACCTGTTGCTATATCAATGATTTTTGCCTGGGTGAGCTCTTCACTTTTTATTTTAGCAGTAGAGTAGCCGATTTCCCTCGGTTGTCTTTTAATACCAAGCGCCGTTACTACAACTTCATTTAACTGTGAGACTGCTTTTGCAACTAAAACAACATTGATAATATTTTGGCTTCCAACATTAACGCTTATCGGTGTATAGCCAACAGCTGAAAACATCAGCACATCAACGGCAGATATATTTGAGATGTAGAATTTGCCATCTCCATCTGCTGCAACAGCTGTATTCTTACCTTTTACAGAAACCGTCGCAAAAGGAATGGATTTTCCATTTTCATCGGCTACGGTTCCTGAAACCGTTTTGTTTTGTGCAAATGCAGTGCTAATAGCAAATATGCATAGCACAATCAGTCCTTCAATCTTTTTCATGAGCTGTAGTTTTGAATTAATTGTAAATCGCACGGCTGCATGCGGTATTTGAAAATAGAGTTAGGAGAACGGGATTGTGCTGCACTGATTTTTCAGTATCCAACAGAGGGATGGAATGAAAGTACAGAACTGCTTTATCAGCTACAAAAAAGCATTTGCAGTAAATAACCGTTGATTTGTACTGCAAAAAGCGTAGTTGATTTTATTATTAAAAAAGAAATTAGCTTCAGGTGGGGGCTTTTTTTAACCCTGCAATGAATAATAAATCATGCGCTATTCTGAACCTGCAACCACGGATTATATTGCTATTGTGCCAGCAACTCAAGTTTTAAATTCCTGGTAATAGTAAAAGGTATTTCTGCTGCATAAGTTTTTAAATCTTTGGAAACATTGTACCTCATTCTTAATTTTAAAAAATTAGTCATAGTTGCAGCAAGTATTTGATTGTTTTTATTATCGATATCAATAATAATGGTAAAGGCACGGATAATGTCTTCTCAGTAATTGTCATGCTGCTTATATACAATAAATATAAATCTTCGCCAACTGAACTATTCCCTTATGTTGTTCAGCCATACTTAAAGCATTTTTGCAGAAATGACGATGATGACAGCTATTCATATATAGTTCCTTCCATAACGACAGCTGATGAACCGCTTATCCAAATGCCATCATTCTTTACTTCAAACCTGATAATAGATGGTCGGTTTATTTTTTCACCTTGCAGTATTTGATATTCATTGTTTTGATTGATATGATTCTTTAGAAACAAAAGACCGGCTAAAGGACCTGCTGCACTGCCGGTTGCTGCATCTTCATCTATGCCAATTCCCGGATTAAAGAACCGGGCCTGTGCAAAATACAGCGAACTCCGATTTGAAAGAGTAAAACAATACAGGCCTTGAAATTTATATTTTTTGGCGGCTATGCTTAATAATGTTTTTTCCGGTCTGACTTCATTTAATATTTCGACATTTTTAATCGGCACCATTAAATGCGCAACCTCTGTCTTCACCACTGTTGGAACCAGATCATCAACCGATAAATCATCCTGGCGGATTCCAATTGTTCCAGCAATAATTTCAGGAGCAATTACATTTTCGATAATGGCTGATTTCTGTCTCATACCAACAATAGGGATATTAGTATCAATATAATTAATAGAAAGATGAATAGCCCTGTCTTTCATTATTACAAATTGCTCTCCTTCCTGCTCGTTAAAAATATTCAGATTCCCTAAAAGAGCTGCGCATACAGCTCCCAACAGGTTGTGTCCTGCACCATTTACTTCAAAACCGGTCGGTGTAAATGACCGCACTTTTAGTGCTTTATCTTTATTTGAATAATAAATGAAGGATGTTTCCGAGTAGCCAAACTCTTTTGAAATTTTTTTATAGGTGAACAATGCTAAATCGGAGCCGGTAAATACAACAGACAATGGATTCCCTTTATATCTTTCGTTTGTAAATACATCCAATACGTAGTATTTATAACTATTCATGTTTTTTGCCATTTGCTTATAAATTAGTTCAATCTCTGATTTTTTTCAGAAATAAGGTCAGTGAGGCTGCAACCTGAAAGACATTTTCAAGGGATTTAATAAACCATTGGGAGGGGACGGCTTTTGATTGACCAGTTATCAGGTGGGGTAAGAGCAGACATACCAGAATAAATATTATTACCGGTTTCATCGCATAACTATTTAATAACAAAAAAATAATCCATAGTGCCCGGCAGAATGACCCGTATCACTATTACAAATATCTCAACCACCACTTGTGATTATTCATCGCCTTATAATTTCCGTACCATTTACATAAGGGATAAAGGGCAATGACAACTGCAATCCAAATTAGATAAACCATTTTTAAACTGACTCCTGAACCAACTGCCGGTCTGCCAAATTGAAAAGGACCGAAAAGCAAATCCCTCCATTCAAAACCCTGTGCATAAACCATTATAAAAACCGATAAACGGATAAGATACAAATGGAGCAAATAATAAAATAAAGGCACTTTACCATAAACCGATAATATTCGTTGTACCCCAACTGGAAATTTTGAAGAAAAACGTAACAACAAAAACATGATACCAAGGAATAGCAGTGTAAACTGCAGCGATGGAGGATATTTAGTGACATTGAAAAAAGAAAGTAACGTAAAGACAGTATTCTTTTCAACCTTCCAATGCGAAGGATCGCCATAAAAATCCGATAAGCGGAGAATCGCAAAAAGTATTAAAGCAATAAAACCAAAGCTGAGTAACTTCTTTTTTTGCCTGGTATTATCCTGCTCAAATACCCGGCCGCATGCAAATCCCAATAGCATCATTGCAACCCATGGTATGACCGGATAAGATGTAAAGAATATAAAGTCAGGTGTCACCATCTGCAATCCCGGTCTGAAGAATAAATTCAATAGAAGATTCAGAAACTTGTTATCGGGATTGGGAACAAACTGCAACAGGTTATGAGTAAAAATAATTACCAAAGCTGCAATAGCAATTTTTCGCGGATTAACTTTTATAAACATTGACAGAATGATGAGGCCAAAACCAATTGCAGCTATTACCTGCAGCATCAATATCCTGAATTTGAAATCAAACCATAATGCAAAATTCACAAGAGTGAATTCCAGTAATATCAGCCACAATCCTCTTGTCCACAATGTCTGTTTGGTTTTAGAAATACTTTCCGACCTTTTATATGATAAATAAGCTGAGGTGCCAGAAAGAAAAACAAATGTTGGGGCACAGAGATAGGTTATCCATCTTGTAAAAAAAAGAACCAGGGTTGTTGTGTTTAAATCCGTTGGGCTTTGTATCAGGGCAGTGGTGTGCATTAAATCCCGTACATGGTCAAGCGCCATTATTATCATTACAATGCCTCTTACGATGTCTATTGAGAGGATTCGCCTTGTTAAAGTCTTGTCAGTTATATTTTCTTCCTTCATATATCCTGTAATTAGGCCAATGAAATAAAATTATGAATAAGAATATTTTCAACCGAAAGTTTTAATGAATGGCAGTAAAAGATGTACGGAAAGCAATAATCAGCGGATAAAAATCAAAAGCAGGTTTATTCTTTCGAAATATTTGGGTTACGGAACTGCATAGAGATTTTATTTTCATACAATTTTATGATTATTAAATACTGATTATATGCAGGCACAAATTTGCTTCATAATAATAGCTGGTAGCTGCCTTATCCCCGACGATGCCATTTGCCAGGATATATTGCAACCTTTACCTTATGAAAAAAAATTAAACATAGAAGCGATAAAAATTGGAAGGAAGGTAAAAATTGACGGTAACCTAAATGATACTGCGTGGTTGCAATGTAATACTGTGTCAAACTTCATAATATCTTATCCCATCGAGGGGAAAAAGCCTGTAAACGAAACCGAAGTAAAAATAATGTATGATGATATAAATCTTTATATCGGCGGAATTTGCCATTACAATGGAAGCAGAAAAAATTTACAGGTAGAAAACATGTCCCGGGATTTCAGTTACAGCAATAATGAATTGTTCAATATAATGCTGGGCACATTTCAGGGTATTAAGTCTCCCGTTTTGTCTCTGTCTGTAACACCCTACAATACTCAATTAGACATCATGTATTTTTATGACGGCAGTTATAGCTATAACTGGGATGCATTATGGAAATCTGCCTGTCGCATTAATGACAGTACCTGGGTAGCAGAAATAGCAATTCCTTTTTCAAGCCTGCGCTATCCGACGGACTCTACCGTTTGGGCAATTAACTTTACCCGGAACAACCGTAGCACCGGCGAATTAAGCGGATGGTCACTATGGCCCCTTGCATACAGTGCATCCAGATTGGATTATGGCGGACTTTTAAAAAATATTCATCCGCCAAAACAAAACCTGAATATACGTGTTCAGCCTTATGCACTTTATAAGTCTGCCACTTCTGCTAAAGGCAAATTACAAACAGGTGGCGACATTAAATGGGCAATCAATACTAACACACTACTGGAAGGCACATTAAACACTGACTTCGCACAGGCAGAAGTGGACAGACAGGTTATTAACCTTACAAGGTCTTCGGTTTATTTCCCGGAAAGAAGACAATTTTTTTTGGAAAATGCCAACCTCTTTTCTATTGGACAGGCTGGTCTCTTTGAGCCTTTTTTTTCAAGAAGAATTGGTCTCACTGATGAAGGTGCAATTGTACCGATTAAAGCAGGGTTAAGATTGTTGAGTCAATCTTCAAAACAATCCTATGGACTCCTGGCAATGAAACAAGATGGTGATTCTGTAAATAGCCCCGCATGGTTTAGTGTGTTGCGTTATAGACAAAATATTGGTAAAAATCTGCAGGCTGGAGCAATGGAGGTTTTACGGGTTGATGAAAAAGGCAGCAGTACGGCTACATCTCTTAATCCGGTTTCGTCAGTTGATTTGTTCTGGCGATTGAATTCTACAATGTATTTAAGGGGTATGGCATCTCATTCAGTCAATTCAGGATACAATACACACGGATGGGCATCATTAGCAGAGTGGAATTACAGTACAAATTTTATTACCGCCGGTATAATTGAAACGTTTGTCAGCAAGAAATATAATCCGAAAACAGGTTTCCTTGCAAGAGAAGATTTTATAAACACCCGGCCATCCCTGCAAATGAATATCCATAAAAAATGGTTCCCTCATTCCATTGCATTCTTTACCCCATTTGTTTCAGCGGATATATATCATGAGGCTTCTGCTAAAAGATTTCAAGAGGCTAATCTTGTTTTTTCACCGTTAAGTTTGTTATTCTTAAATTATTCACAGATTAATTTTAATATAAATTCATCATGGCAGCATTTGTCCGAAAACTTTCAGCCGGTAGGTGGTATAAATATTTTACAAGGCAATTATCAGTTTACAAATTATGAATTGAATGGTCAAACCAACCAGGCAACCCATTATGGTGTTGGTGCAAAGGTCAGTGTTGGAAAGTATTACAATGGAAATCTGAATAGTTATTCCATTAGTTTGAGAATAGCCCCGGTCCCTCAAATTGTTATAAGGATAAATTATACGAGAAATGATTTCAGCAATATTGGAGAAAACAAAAGTAAAAAATCTACTTATTTAATTACGCCACAAATGCTATTAGCCATTAATGCTAATATGCAGCTTTCAGGTATTTACCAGTACAATTCTGAAACAAAATCAGGTAAAATAAATTTCAGGTTTTCATGGCAGTATAAACCACTTTCTTATCTGTACCTGGTATATAATGGCATTTCTGGTAATGATAATAACAATTCCGGTAAACAATATCAGCAAAATGCAATATTTAAAATTTCCTATGTGTGGCAATTGTAGAAATCAAATAAAATGTTTTTGCGGACATCAATACTCCAGGAACATTTGATAGTTGGGCACCGAGTGTGTTTCTGTAAGTTTAAAATCATGGCTACCTGTAATTTTAAAACCGGCTTTTTTGTAAAACAAAATTGCTCTTTGATTTTCTTTCCACACGAATAACCACATGCCTGACTGCTTATTCTTTTTGGATAATTCAAGGTTAAATTGAAAAAGCGCAAGCCCTGATTTTAAACCATAAAATTCTTTTAGTAAGTAAAGCCTTTCTAACTTGGTTATATTTTCTGTTTGAATATTTGAGTGCGGAGCATTAAAGATAATTTTTGAATATCCTGCAGGCTTCCTATCGTGGTAAATAATATGATAAATATTTTTGGAATCCCTTAGCTCATCTTTGAACACTTCATAACTATAATTTTTATTTAAATACATATTTATATCTTCTGGTTTAGCGCTGCTTCCATGAGATTCTATATATGCTGTTCTGCCGATATCAGCAAGTAATTGGAAATCTTTTTCGTTCGCTTTAATAATTGTAGCCATCATGGATTATTAAAACTTTATAAAACTGTTGGCTGTATTCTATTTTCTCCCGTCATTTTTTGGCTAGAGCGACCCTGTAAAACTCATATCCTTCTGAAATGCCCGTTCTTTCCGGCATGTAGCGGTTGCGGTATTCTGTTGCATTCAAATCTTCTATTAATTTTAAGTTATATTGTTTTAAATAAAGCCTTACTTCTTTGGGGTCAAAGCCAAAAATCCATTGCTCTTCATTTTCTTTTAAATTGGCAAAAAGAGTTTCTGTTCCTTTAAAATGATTTGGATTGTCAAGAACATCTTTATCAATGTATGTGAAAATTATTGTAAATGAAGACTTGAACAATTTAGTAAATGCAAAAGTATCATCCACCGCTTCTTCAGTCAGATAGTTTGTCACACCTTCCCAAATAACTGTTGTGGGGATTGAAAAATTGATTTTAGCCTCAGGTGCAATTTCGTTTAGTGATTGCTTATTAAAGTCGGTTTGCCGAAAGCCTACATTTTGCGGCAAGTGCCCGATTAAATTTTTTAAAATCTTTTGTTTATGGTTTGAAGTATCCGGATGATCAATTTCTATAACTGAAATATTTTTGAGGAAGTCCAGGCGAACTGAACGGGTGTCAAAACCTGCACCTAATATGATTACTTGCTGGCTTCCTTCTTTTATTGAACTTTCAAGCAGGTCATCAATGTATTTTGTTCTGGCAATACCCGATGATAAAGCACCTATGCCTTTCCTGTGAATTATTTTTGAGATAAACTGTCCGATAAGAGGCAGTTGGGAAATTCTGGTAACTCTTCGTAATCTGCTGTCAAGAAAATGAATGGCATAGGGGTCTGCAAAAAGTCGTTTTGATTTTGATTGCACTGTCTCAATTGCCCTGAATAAGGCCATATATTGTGCCGTCCTGCTTGCGGCGTTTGCTTTCATGGTGACATTTTGAATTTAAGAGCGTTGCAGCCAATCTATTAGATCCTGACCGATGCTTATATTCCTTGTTTTCGCCGTCAATTTTTAATTGTATTTCATGCTCATGATTTTTATACATAATGGAATTAATCCGAATGAAACAGCTATAAAAAGACCAACTCTGATGTAGTTCAATCTTCGCCAAAGAGCAGCTCTGCTTAATAAGTTTGTTTCGCTATTCGTTGTGTTTGCAATTTTTTGAAATTCGATAATGTTTGGCGCAAAGTATACAAGTGTCCAAACCCTCACTGCAAAATGGATGGCAAATAAAACCAAAAGCCAGTTTCTGATTGAGTTTATTTTCCAGCAAAAAATGATAGCAAGAATAAAAGTTATTTCATGAATAGAATGTAACACTATCCAGAATTTCTTAAAATCAAGCGCGGATTTGCCTTTAAACATCCGGAATGACTCAGGTGGCGATGCTGTCCATTTTGGGACGATAACGGCAGTCTCAAAAATTTGGGCGCCGTTCATTAAAAAGTAAATCAGTGTAGTAATGAAAAGCCAGGTTGTTGCTGATGACAAATACGCTGTTGTTATATTTTCCATATTACCTGCTATTTGATTCTGTTTGTAAAAGATTTAATAAGTACTACTGCTAAATGCCGGTTCCTGCTCAATTTCTGAACGTCATAGATTTTTTAATGAGTTTCGTATGGTTGATAAGCAGTTTACAGTTTTGTGATTCTTGTCAGCTCATATTATCATTTGCCGTGCTGATACAATCCCAACACATTTCCTGCCGGGTCGCTGAATCTTGCGGTTATTTCAGGAGCATCCATGCCCACAGATTGTACAATCTTTCCTCCATTGAGAATGATTTTATCAATCGTCACAGTAATATTGTCAACCATAATATGGATCAGTAAGCCGGGATTTGTCGCAGCACTTCGTCCGGTAACCCATGTACCGCTTACCTCATTTACAGTATCATCAAAGGAAATATTGCCTTCTTTATTTATCCTGATTTCCCAGCCAAAAACGTTTTTATAAAATGCAGATGAAATAGCAATGTCATTTGCAGGAATCTCAACGTAGCATATTTTACCATTTCCGAATGTAGGTTGCTTTTTAGTTTCCATGTCCTCTTTATTTTAATCAATAATTAAATATTTAGTTACTGGTTTAACGGTTCAGGTATTGGCGATGGGGGGAAATTTTAGCACTGAAGTTCAATCGAAGAGCGGAAGTTGAATTTTGCACTGCGCCCAATCGAAGCCGTTCAGCCCGCC
>Ga0137463_1000572_pt1 | contig 12403 bp, 10 predicted proteins | sample EasRivERMGT800_2_FD_102333 | JGI IMG/M metagenome (GOLD analysis project Ga0137463, IMG submission 102333) | Soil microbial communities from meander-bound floodplain in the East River, Colorado, USA - East River MetaG ERMGT800_2 | ecosystem: Environmental > Terrestrial > Soil > Floodplain ...
AAGAGCTATTTCATTCATAATGGTTTTTTTCTTTTTGGGTGAGATGGGCCTCCTTTTCTGGAATCTGCGAAATTTTAATGAAGCTCCGCGATTGAAAGATAGACCTTCACTGGTGGTTGACGTCAATAAAACAACTGATTCATTCAATGTCTGCCACATCATATTTGACGGATACACTAATTCCAAAACTCTCAGGGAATTATTCAGCTTTAATAATCCAATCGATTCCTTCCTGGAGCAAAATGGGTTTTATATAGCGGGTAACTCAAAAAGCAATTATAATTTCACTCCCTACTCTTTTAGCTCGACACTCAACCTTAGTTACCTGGACCTGGCAGAGCAACACATGGAAAGAAATTATAAGAATTTTTTTCTTGCGCTCAAAAACTATAACAACAATATCGTTTTTGATTTTTTCAAAAACCAGGGTTACCAGGTCAGGCATTATTCTATATTGGATAATTATGAGTATGTAGATAAGCTAGGAAGCTTTGCGCCAAGAACGCCGGCCTATTCAATGAGATATCAAACAATGGAAAGAATAGTTTTGAATCCATGGTTGTGGCAAAAATTAAAAGGACAAAATGGAAATTTGCCGCAGGCGATCAAAAAAAATCTATCATATTATGTCCAGTACAACCAAAAAGCTTTTGATTTCCTGTTAAGCGTTTCACCATCGAGGCAAAAAACTTACAGCTTCACCCACTTGTTTTTGCCCCATGAGCCTTATGCTTTCACCGAATCATCAATTGATTCTTTAACGCTATCAGATATTTCGGATCCAAAAGGCTACATCACGCAAGTGGAATATGCCAATGAGCTGATAAAAAAAATAGTTGCAGAATTAAAAAAGAACAAACATAACATCATCATCATCCAGGGCGACCATGGTTTCCGTGACTATGATCTCGCCAAACATTCCAGCCTTTTACAAAATGATGCTTTCAATGCTTTTTATTTTCCTGACCAGAATTATAGCAAATTATATGACAGCATAAGTCTTGTAAATACTTATCGTGTGATCCTTGATCAATACTTCCACCAAAACCTGCCGATCTTAAAAGATGAATATTTTATAGCGAAGTGATGTTTCACCAACCTATTCGCTCGCCAAATTTTCCCAGGCCAAAATATTGGTTGAGCTGAAGATTAAGCCCGAGCTGATTATAGGCAGTGTTGTTTTGATAATATGCCCTTGCAAACCGGATCTGAATTTTATTGAACAAAGCCCCCACTCCCAGTGAAAATCCGTTCAGCCCATTGACAGCGTCGCCGACACTGAGTTCTTTTCGTCTTAAATGATTATAGCCCAGTGAAACCTCCAGCTTGTCCCCAATATAAATTTGAGAAGCGATCACAATGTGACGGAAGAATTTATCAAAGCCAAACTTTTTATTATTATTTGTTTCTCCGAAAACATTTTCGTTATTAAAAGTCGTGTCGTTATAGCGAATATCAAACTGATGAAGATGATGAGCCGTGATCGAAAATCCAAAAGGTGCCTTCGATAATCTTTTTGTTATTCCTGCAATCAGATCAAAAGGCAGATCCTCCGCTGTGCCGGCATATTTTTTTAACTGAACACCCATATTCTTTGCTACAACCGATGCAGAAAATAATTTTGCGGAATCATGAAATAAAACTCCCGCATCAACTGCTATTCCATTTGATGTGTACTGTCCATAATTTGAGCTAATGAACTTCAATGCTGCGCCATAGTTCCATTTTTCCAGGTAGCTGCGTGACGCGGAAACTTGCATCACCCAGTCAGAAGGATGCAATTCACCATAAAGATTTCCGCTGGCGTCTGTTTGCCGTATGTTGCCATAGCTTAAATAATGAACGCCCCATAAAAAATTTGTGTTGAGCTTTTCGTTGTGATAGCCAAGCGACAAATGATAGGCCGTGATGCCTGCATAAAAACTATTGAATACTGCATTCATTTGTGTGTGCATCGATGGCACCAGTAAGGCAGGATTATAGAACGCAAGACCCACGTCTTTCGAAGTTTGGGAAACATTAACTCCGCCCAGGCCTGTTAACTGTGGAGTGTTGGATAGTTTTAAAAAATTAAATGTAGAACTGCCGCCAATAGTTTGAGCAGCAATGAAAGTTGAAACCATGAAGAATAATATAAAAGCAGCTAATCGCAAGCCACGAATATGAGAAAAGTTTTTGGAATGATGAGTAATTTTTGTGATGCCAGCTTCAGTATTTCATAGCAAGCCTGTGGAGTTTATCCTGAGCAAAGCCGAAGGATCGCACTCTTGTACTCTAACAAGTCTATTCAGCATTTGTGAGTACAGATATCGGTTCCCATTCACAATTCACCATTCACCACTCATCATTACTCAGACAACGAAAGCTGCAAAACCTCTTTCATGTTTTTTACAAAATGGAATTTTAATCCTTTGATGTAATCGGGATTGATCTCTTCAACGTCTCTTTGATTTTGCACTGAGAGGATCACTTCTTTTAATCCTGCACGTTTTGCTGCAAGCACTTTTTCTTTAATGCCTCCAACAGGCAGTACAAGCCCACGCAAAGTAATTTCCCCTGTCATTCCCAAATAAGGTTTGATCTTTTTACCTGTTACAGCTGAGGCAATGGCTGCGAACATCGTAACGCCTGCGCTCGGCCCATCTTTTGGTATGGCGCCTTCGGGCACATGCAGGTGAATATTCTTTTTTTCAAAAAGCTTGGGGTCAATGTTGTATTTTTTTGCGTTTGACTGGAGATAGGATAATGCAGTCGTCGCACTTTCCTTCATCACATTTCCAAGATTGCCGGTCAGTTTCAATTCCCCCTTTCCATCACTCAAGTTTGTTTCAATAAACAAAATATCGCCGCCGACATAAGTGTAAGCAAGCCCCACAGCAATGCCAGGCATGTTAACAGCTTTGTACATATCCGATGTAAACCTTGGCTTCTTCAGTATCTTTTCAATATCATCACCGGTAAGATTTGTTATGATCTTTTCATTCATCGCAAATTCCTTAGCCTGGTAGCGCATAACGGCCGCAAGGTTCCTGTCCAATTCCCGCACACCGCTTTCTCTCGTGTACTCATGAATTATTTTTTCAAGAACAGAATCACTGATCTTAAAATTCATGTTATTAAGGCCATGCAATCCTTTTTGTTTTGGAATAAGATGTCGTTTGGCTATTTCGATCTTTTCCTCCACTGCATAACCACTCAGCTCAATAATTTCCAGCCTGTCTTTCAGGGCCGGTTGAACATTTTGAAGATTGTTTGCTGTGGCAATGAATAATACTTTGCTCAGATCATATTCCAGCTCTAGGTAATTGTCATAAAAACTATTGTTCTGCTCCGGGTCGAGCACTTCAAGCAATGCAGAAGATGGGTCGCCGCGAAAATCAGCGCCTACTTTATCCACTTCATCCAATATCATTACCGGGTTCGAAGATTTTATTTTGCGGATGGATTGAACAATTCTGCCCGGCATAGCCCCAATGTAAGTTTTGCGATGGCCACGGATCTCGCTTTCATCATGCAAACCACCCAAGCTCAACCTTACATATTTTCTGCCAATGGCATTCGCAATACTTTTTCCAAGTGATGTTTTACCAATTCCCGGAGGACCTACAAAACAAAGTATCGGACTTTTCATATCACCTTTCAGTTTCAGCACTGCCAGATATTCAAGTATTCTCTGCTTGATCTTTTCCATTCCATAATGATCATTATCCAATATCTCTTTTGCTTTTTTCAGATCATAATGATCTTCCGTATAATCTTCCCAGGGAAGATCCAGCATCAAATCAAGATGGTTATAAGTAACGGAATAATCAGGTGTGCTGGGATGCATTCTTTGCAAACGCTCAATACCTTTCTGAAACATTTCTTTTGCAGCATCGGGCCATTTTTTTGTCTCAGCCTTTTTCTGCATATCATTTATTTCCCGGTCATTCGTATCACCGCCTAATTCTTCTTTTATACTTTTCAATTGCTGCTGAAGAAAATATTCTCTCTGTTGTTTATCGATCTCCGTTTTTGTTTTAGTATTCACTTTATTTTTCAACTCGGCAAACTGCAATTCTTTTTGTAGCAACTGCATCAGCAGGTCGGCCCGCTGGCGAATATTATTCAGCTCCAGTAATTTTTGCTTCTCCCTGATCTCCGTATTTAAATTGCTTGATACAAAATGAATGAGGAATGAAGGATTTTCTATGTTCCGAAGAATAATGGAAGCTTCGGAGGGAATATTAGGAGAAAGCTGGATGATATCTGAAGCCATCTCCTTGATATTTGCAACATAGGCATCAAAATCACCGTCTTTTGGCGCATCCTCATCTGCAAGCCCTGAGATCTTAGCGATAAAATAAGGATCGTCATTAATAACATCATTTATCAAAAACCTGTTTTTGCCCTGGATGATGACCGTTGTGCCACCATCGGGCATTTTTATCAGCTTTATGATCTTGGCAATTGTTCCAACATTTTCCAGATCTTTTTTCCCGGGGTCCTCTATATTACTGTCTTTTTGAGCGATCACACCGATCAATTTGTCACTCCGGTAGGCATCATTCACTGCCTTTATACTTTTATCCCGGCCAACAGTGATCGGTAAAACAACACCGGGAAATAGCACAGTATTTCGCAAGGGAAGTAAAGCAATCTGCTCGGGAACGTCAATCCCATCCATCATTTCACCTTCATTTTCATTCAAAGGAATAATAGGAATAAAATCCATTTCATCTTCGTTCTTATGGAAAAAATTCTGAAAACTCATATCACCATTTTCGTTAGACATAATGACGGTTAAATAAACAAAGTGGCTAAAATACTATGGTATTGTATAGTTGTCAACTATTATGCCTATCGAATTAGGAAAAAATATTGGCAGTTGTGAAACTGCCACCTGATAATGATCTGAGCAATAGCAGCCTCACAAAAAAATCTCTCCGCTCAAGGCGGAGAGATCATCTTCAATGGGTATGTTGAGTTTATAAGGCAATTCCAAGAGATAGTTGTATCACCTGACTCTTCCATTTATCCTGGTTATCGATGTCATTAATATTACTGAGTCCAATTAGGTAGCGACCTGTTATTCTGAAAGTTGCCAGCTTCACTTGTGCACCGAAAGCCATGGCAAAATCACCTTTCTTAAATGCATCCGCTCCATTTTTCAAAAAGTTTTTGTTCTGATCCATCAGTATCCCGAATTGCGGGCCTGCCTGGAGATGGATGGGGCCAAGAAACTTATAGTCCAGGACCAGGGGAATGGATAAATAATTCAGCTTGACTTTTGATTGCTGCGAGTTGATCACATTTTGATATATGGGTTTGTAGCTGCTGTCCAAGGTTGTGGAGTATTGGTTAAAATCAACCCCGGGGATCAAAGTGAATTTTTTGCCAAGACCGATCTCTGCAAAGCCACCAACATTGTATCCATAGCGAAATTCTTCTTTAAAAGATTTGCCATCAATTTTTACAATGTTAGCACCTCCTTTTATTCCAAGATGAAATTGAGCAAAGATGAGGTTGCCAATGAGAAGAGCAACGGCGAGACTTAGGAATTTTGTTTTCATGATTTAATTTTTGGTTCAGAAAAAATTGTCAAGTATAATGCCAGAGCAACCAGGGCTTAGTTAAATTCTATTAACGTCTTTCACTATCTAAGAATGGAAATGCAAGTTTTTTGTTGCATTGAAAATGTGAATGTTTTTTAAAATCAGAAAATGAAACCAGTACTTAAAGAAAAGAAACTGCTAAATTGTTTATCTGTGGCTGGAAAATAATAATCAAGGATCAATTGGGGCTGGATATAGAATTTGCCGATAGAATATTCAGGGCGCAGATAAAACGATAACGATAATGGCTGATAATAAAATTTATTATCGAGATAATAATTCTCAGAACTATACAAAACGTTTGATCCGGTCCTTATAGTAGTTCCGTAGGTGTTGGATGATTGATTAAACCCGAATTTTTGGGAGCCGCTCACGAAACTGAGTTGCGGAGTTAACCGGATATGATCATTATAAGTAAAAACATCCAGCCAATAAAAATCATGGCGGACGGAAGTTATTACAGAGAAATCGACGATCGATTCACCGGAATTTATACGGGTATAGCCAGTTGGACGGAGGCGAAAGTCTTGTATGAAAATTTCCCGTTCGATATATTCTGATCGACTGCCCCAGCCATAGCTAACTGCTACCGATGGCTTGATCCACCATTTACGATAAGTAAAATAGGCAGACAACTCATTTTGAAGCGGGGAAGTATAAAATGGCAACGAGTCTTTTGTAAAATAGCGGGTATAAGAAATGCCGGTAGTAAATTTTTTGTTCTCTAAATAATCATAAGATGGAGTGAGTGCGAATTGATAAAATGTAAAGCTTTTATTGTCATCTACAAAAGATGCAAGACTGGTTATCCCCAGTCCGCTTTTATGATAATAGCCAACAGTTGGAGTAAACGTGGTCCTCATTGCGGTTTGTAACTCAGAAACCTCATCCTTTGTTTGATAAGTATAATAGCCTTTATTAAACATCAAAGCGGTAAGAGTATAGCTGTGAGGTGATGAAATGGAATCGATAAAAGATTTCATTTCGTCAAACAAGGCGTCATCATAGTCAATGCTTGTATCAATAATAGCGGAGGTATCGATTGCTGGTTTATTGGGCAAACTGGTATCCTTCGGGGTTATTTGCGTGAATGCAACAATCCCACACAGGTGAAAGACAATTGTAAAACACCAGTTTCTGATCATCGTAAGTTCTGGTTTCACAGGATACCGGGCGGTGACGTTTTATGACCCCTAAATCAAAAGCAGGTTTAAATGAACCTGCTTTAATTCTCCATTAAACAATTGAAAGTCAAATTTATTGATTTCATTAAACCAATTCAAAAACAGTTATTTCAGGCAGAATGCCCACCCTGCCGGGATAGCCAATAAAACCATAGCCCCGATTTACATAGAGTTTTTGCTTTCCTTCCTCATAAAGGTCAGCCCATTCTTTATAAATGTATTGAACAGGACTCCATTTAAACCCGGGAATGTCAACACCAAACTGCATCCCATGAGTATGCCCCGCCAGCATCAGGTCAATATCAGGATATAAAGGCTTCACTTGTGCATCCCAATGTGATGGGTCATGACTCATCAATATCTTGAATGGATAACCTTCAGAACCCGCATGGGCCTTTGCCAAATCACCATATTTTGGAAATCTTGCTTTTGAGCTCCAGTTCTGAACACCGATCAATGCAATTTTATCATTTCCTTTTTCCAGTGGCACATGTTCATCCAATAATAATCGCCAGCCCAATTCCGCATGAACCTGTTTCAAACGATCCAGGTTCGCCTGCTGCATGGGAGACAGCAAATGTTTCCCAGCTTCTTTTTCTTTTTGATGATGTGCTTCATCCCTGTCTGACCAGCTTACATAATCACCATAATCATGATTTCCAAAAATTGAGTACACTCCCATTGGAGCCTTGATGCGACTGAATACATCCATATAATCATTCATCTCATCAGCAACATTGTTAACAAGATCGCCAGTGAATAAAATGAGATCAGGATTTTCTTTTAAAACCTTGTCAACACCTCTCATCACGGCATGTTTATCGTTAAAACTTCCGCAATGAATATCAGAGATCTGAACAATTTTCAACCCTTTAAATGCTGTGGGAAGATTATCAAAAGCAAATTTGAATCGGTGGACCTGGTAACGATATTTGTTATTGAAACCATACAGCAGCGAACCGAACAAGCCGCCACCCACCAACATGCCTGCCCAACTTAAAAAGACTGAACGGGAAATTCTTTCGCCCTGTTGTAAAGTTTCTCCCTCGGTGTTTGTAAAAAGAACTTTACCCGCCACCCATTGAATTCCCCTGCGCAGATCATCGACAAGAAAGAAAACAGAAGCAATGATCTTGGAGAAAAACAAGCCAACAATGATGGCAAAAAAAGTATTGCGAATCAACCGGTGCTGAACAGCAAAATGCAGATATGGTAAAATGATAAGCGTAATTACAGCCGCCGCTGAAATTGCCCAATAAGAATAATGAATGATGAGTTTTGTTCTTGACGAAGTCGATTGAGTAAGAACTTTCACTGCCTGGAAAACATAGAGATCGATGAGCAACATAAACGCTATCAGGATCCACCAAAAAGGAGAGTTTCGCATGAAGCGCAATTTAGTTTATCAGTTTACAAATTTGATAGTTTAAAAGTTATTTTCGCAAAGTTTGGTAGTGTATCAGTTTGAACATAGCCGGTAAGACGGGAAGACGAAAAGTAAATTCTGAATATGTTCCTTCTTTACGCCTTGCCGTCTTCCCGGCAAAAAATTTCAAAGTGAGAAACTACCCAAAGTTTTGAGATGTCAACCTCGCAAACTTTGAAACTTCTAAACCCTCAAACTTTCGGTTATGAAATTTACCTACTACGGCCACTCTTGCTTTTCAGTGAAGGTAAAAGGCAAACATCTGCTTTTTGATCCTTTTATTTCCGGTAACGAAATGGCAAAAAATATAAACATTGCTGCGATCGAAGCGGATTATATTTTAGTTTCTCACGGTCACGCCGATCACATTCTTGATTGCATCACAATTGCACAGGCCACAGCCGCCAAAGTGGTTTGCAGTTGGGAAATTCACGAATGGCTGAACAAACAAAATGTGAATAACACCCACCCCATGAACACCGGCGGCAAGTGGAATTTTGTGGAATTTTCAGTGAAGTGCACTGCGGCTCAACACAGCAGCGGCTTGCCAGACGGCAGCTATGGCGGAAACCCCATGGGTTTCATTGTTTACAGCGATGAAGGAAATTTTTATTATAGCGGCGACACGGCCCTCACCACAGACATGCAATTCATCCCAAAATGGGCAAAACTTAATTTTGCGGTATTGCCCATTGGCGACAATTTTACAATGGGCTATGAGGACGCAGTGGAAGCGGCAAAAATGATAGATTGTAAAACGGTGATCGGCGTTCATTATGATACATTTGGCTTTATTAAAATTGATCATGCAAAAGCCACAAAAGCTTTTGAAAATGTTGGATGCAACCTGGAATTGTTGAAGATCGGTGAAACTGTGGAGTTGTGATTTTATGTAGCCGACGATAAAATATAGCCCAGCTGCTGTTGCGTCGCACTCTTATACGTTCGGTAATCCTGCTGGACATTTTCGTTAATCGAAAAAAGCTGAATAAAATTGTTGCAGCACAAGTGAGTGACACAACGGAAGATGAACAAAGAACTAAAAGCTAACACCATAAAAAAATTAAATTAAAAAGTACCTATGGGAAGAATTATTGGAGTTGCGAATCAAAAAGGCGGAGTAGGAAAAACCACCACAGCCATTAACCTGGCCGCCAGTTTTGCCGTGTTGGAATTTAAAACGCTCCTGGTGGATGCAGACCCGCAGGCTAATAGCACAACAGGTGTGGGTTTCGATCTGCACCAGATCAAACAAAGTCTTTATGATTGCATGGTCAATGAAGCTTTTGCTGCCGATGTGATCCTGAAGACCGAGATCCCTAATCTTAATCTCATCCCCTCACACATTGACCTTGTTGGCGCCGAAATTGAAATGATCAATTATCCCAACCGGGAAAATGTGATGAAGAACCTGATCGAGTCGGTAAGAAATAATTATGATTTCATCATCATTGATTGTTCCCCATCGCTTGGTTTGATTACTGTGAATGCACTCACTGCTGCTGATTCGGTGATCGTGCCGGTTCAATGCGAATTTTTTGCTTTGGAAGGCCTGGGGAAATTGCTGAACACCATCAAAATTGTTCAAACAAGGCTGAATATTTCATTAGAGATCGAAGGAATTCTGATGACCATGTACGATGGTCGTTTGAGATTGTGTAACCAGGTAGTGAGTGAAGTGCGCCGTCATTTTGAAGATATTGTTTTCAGCACTATCATTCACCGCAATGCAAGATTGAGCGAAGCGCCAAGTGTTGGAAAGCCGGTTATTCTTTACGATGCAAAGAGCAAAGGCTCGATGAATTATTTAAACCTGGCGAAGGAAATTCTCCAGAAGAATGATATGACGAAGATCAAAAATGAAGAAAGAGTGTTAGAGTTGTGAAATTGCGACTTCCCAATTTCCCAATTCCAAAATTTCAAAATTTTCTAAATGACCAATCCCAAACAAAATAAAGACGCACTTGGAAAAGGAATCCGTTCCTTGCTGCAAAGCATCGACGCAGATCTTAAGACCAGCACCGGACATTTAAAAAATACAGTGGTTGAAACAGTGACCAGTGTGGCAAGGATTCGTGTTGAAGAGATCGAAACGAATCCAAAACAACCTCGCAAGGATTTTGACGAACAAGCCATGAACGAATTGGTCGCCTCAATAAAAAAGCACGACATCATTCAGCCAATCACCGTTTCAAAACTTCCATCGGGGAAATATCGTCTCATTTCAGGTGAACGCCGCTGGAGAGCTGCAAAGATTGCTAACCTGAAAGATATCCCTGCTTATGTTCGGCAGGCAAATGATCAGCAACTGCTACAGCTTGCATTGCTTGAAAATTTGCAGCGGGAAGATCTGAATGCCATGGAAATTGCTCTCAGCTACAAAAGAATGATGGATGAATTGAGTTTTACACAGGAACAGGTGGCTGAGGATATGGGAAAAGACAGAAGCACAGTTACTAATTACATCCGGCTGTTAAAATTGCCTCCTGATATTCAAATTGCAGTTCGAAGCGGTGAGCTTTCCATGGGTCATGCGAGAGCTTTGATCAATGTGGACACAATTGATAAACAACTTTTCATTTTTGACGAAATAAAAACCAGGGGGCTTTCGGTGCGGCAAACAGAAGCTTTGGTGCGCAACTTGTATAAGCAGGTGAATGGTGTTAAAAAACCGGCAAAAAGTTCATTATCTCCCACCTTTCAAAAAATTGAAGATAAATTAGCGTCGCATTTTAGCACCCGGGTAAAACTAAAACACAGTCGTAATGGCGGAGGCGAAATCAATATTCAGTATTATTCGATCGAAGAACTTAATCACATTCTTAAACAAATTGGCATCACAACAGATTAAGAGCATTTCCCTTGTCATTCTATTCCTGGTATTTTTTTCTTTTTGTTTTTCTCAGCAGGTCGATACCTTGAAAAAAACAGACGCTGTTCCCGCAAAAAAAGTTGATTCATTGATCAAGGTGGAGCATAGCCCCAGGAAAGCAGCCATTCGTTCTGCAATCATTCCCGGCTGGGGGCAGATCTACAACAAAAAATACTGGAAGCTTCCCATTGTATATGCAGCGCTTGGTATCACCGGGTATATTTTTGTAGATAACATTAAAACCTACAAGGATCTCAAATTTGCATATTCCGCAAAATATAGAGCCTCCTTGCCTAAATACGATTCCACCAGCCCTTATCCCGGTCCCTACCAGGATTCTTCTGATTATTCTAAAATAAAACCCCGCTACATGCCTATCTCGCAAGAATCGTTGCGGGCGGGTCGCAACCAGTTTCGCCAGTACATTGATTACTCTGCTGTTTTTTTTATTCTCTTTTGGGGATTAAATGTTGTGGATGCAGTTGTAGATGCTCATTTAAAAGCATTTGATGTTTCTCCGGACCTGAGTTTAAAAATAAAACCTTCTTATAATCCTTTTGCCAAAACAGCAGGCTTAACTCTTGCCTTGAATTTCCACTGACCGTTTATCGTTATTCTTAACTTTGAACAAAATTATTCATCCGCCTTCAACAAAAACAGTAAATAATATTTTCAAAATGAAAATTGCATTGATCGGCTATGGCAAAATGGGAAAAGCGATTGAAGAAATTGCAGTCAAACGCGACCATGAAATTGTTTTGAAGATCGATATAGATAACCCAGGTGATTTTACCAAAGAAAATATTTCCAAAGCAAATGTGGCGATCGAATTCACAGGACCGCATAGTGCCTATGAAAATGTAAAGAAAGCATTGAGCTTTGACATTCCATTGGTTTGCGGTTCCACAGGTTGGTTGGATAAACTGGACGAGGCAAAAAATTTATGTAAAGCAAGAAACGGCAGCTTTATTTGCTCGAGCAACTTCAGCGTTGGAGTCAATATTTTTTTTGAAGTGAATAAAAGACTTGCTGAATTGATCACGCCGCATGATGATTATGAACCGCAGGTGACGGAGATCCATCACACAGCAAAAAAAGATGCGCCCAGCGGAACGGCCATTACGATTGCAGAACAGATCCTCGAAATAAATAAAAGAAAGAAATCCTGGGTGAATCATATTACCGACAATCCCGAAGAGCTGGAAATTTTAAGTGAGCGCATCGATCCAGCCGCAGGTACTCATAGAGTAAAATATTCTTCGGCTATTGATGATATCGAGATCATTCACACAGCACACAGCAGGCAGGGCTTTGCTTTAGGTGCAGT
>Ga0137463_1000573_pt1 | contig 12388 bp, 10 predicted proteins | sample EasRivERMGT800_2_FD_102333 | JGI IMG/M metagenome (GOLD analysis project Ga0137463, IMG submission 102333) | Soil microbial communities from meander-bound floodplain in the East River, Colorado, USA - East River MetaG ERMGT800_2 | ecosystem: Environmental > Terrestrial > Soil > Floodplain ...
GGACTCGCCGCCCCCGTCCGACGGGAACCGTTCCCCGTGGCCGGTCATTGACGTCGCACCCGGGCGCTGAGCACCGACGCATCCCGACTCCGGGATGCAGTAGATTCCCCTGCCATGGCCCCGAAGATCTACACGAAGACCGGCGACGACGGTCAGACGGGCCTCTTCGGCGGCGAGCGCGTGCCCAAGGACCACCTCCGCGTTGAGGCGTACGGCGACGTGGACGAACTCAACGCCGTCATCGGCGCGGCCCGGAGCGTGGAGATGATGCCGCGCATCGACGAGGTCCTGGCGCCGGTCCAGCGCGACCTCCTCGCGATCGGCGCCCTCCTGGCCACGCCGCACCCCGAGAAGCACCGCGAGGAGCTCGAGAAGGCGCGCATCTCGGACCAGCGGATCGCGCAACTGGAGCAGGCGATCGACGATGGCGAGGCCGAGCTGGAACCGCTCAGGGCGTTCATCCTCCCCGGCGGCACGGCGAAGGCCGCCGCGCTGCACGTCGCGCGCACGGTCTGCCGGCGCGCTGAGCGCGCGATCGTCCGCTTGCAGGGCAGCGGCAAAGAGCACGCGGTGCCGCGGGCGGTCATCGTGTACCTCAACCGGCTGTCCGACCTGCTGTTCGTGCTCGCGCGCGTCGCCAACCGCCGCGCCGGCGCAGGTGAAGTCACCTGGTGACACGGCCACGGTGACCGCCACCGCGAGGGACGCGCTCGAACTCCTCGGTTCCCGCATCGTCATCGGCGCAGGACTGCTGGACGACTGCGGTGCCGAGCTGCGGGTGGCCCTGCCGCGCCGCCGCCTGGCGATCATCACGGACGACACGGTCGGGGCCCTCTACGCCGCACGGCTCGCCGCGGCGTGCGGAGCGCCGGCCCCCGGCCTCTACACGATTCCGCCGGGCGAGGCCAGCAAGACGCGCAAGCAGTGGTCGCGCCTGACGGACGAGCTGCTCGCCGCAGGCCACGGCCGCGATTCCGCGATCCTCGCGCTCGGGGGTGGCGTCGTAGGCGATCTCGCCGGGTTCGTCGCGGCGACCTACATGCGGGGGATTCCCTTCGTGCAAGTGCCGACGACGCTGCTCGCGATGCTGGACGCGTCGATCGGCGGCAAGACCGGCGTCGACACCAGGGACGGGAAGAACCTCGTCGGCGCGTTTCATCAGCCTGCGCTCGTGGTCGCCGACCCGCGGCTTCTCTCGACGCTCCCCGTGGCGCACCTTCGCAACGGGCTCGCCGAGGGAATCAAGCACGCGGTGATCGCGAGTCCATCCGATTTCGCCTGGCTCGCCACCAACGCCGCCTCCATCGTCCGCGAGGGCGGACCCGGCGACGACACCGCGGACCGCCTCGTGCGCCGCAACGTACGGCTCAAGGCGGACATCGTCGCACGCGACGAACGTGAGGCGGGCCTGCGGAAGATCCTGAACTTCGGTCACACGATCGCGCACGCGATCGAGTCGCTCAGCGCGTACCGCATGCTGCACGGCGAGTGTGTCGCGATCGGGATGGTGGTGGAGGCGCGCATTGCCTCGCGAGCGGGGATCGCGGAGGCCGGACTCGCCGAACTCATCGCGCAACTGCTGGTCGAAGCCGGGCTGCCCACGACGCTGCCCGCCGGGCTCGCGCCGGATGCCGTGTTGGAGGCCACCCGCACGGACAAGAAGGCCAGGGGGTCCCGCGTCGAGTACGCCCTGCCCGCGAGGCTCGGGGTCATGGGAGGAAGTGATCGCGGCTACGCGACCCCGGTGGACGATCGCGTAGTGCTCGAAGCGCTCGGCGACTCGCGCTGACTCGCCACGCCCGAATCAGTATCGGGCCGAAATGGCCCAATTATCATATTTGTGAGATCGACGCAACCCATTGTACATCAACGATCTCGGCGGGACAAACGGTGAGCCATTTGCCACTGGCACACCATTTGGGTGTTGACCGAATCGTGTACCTGTACATATCCTGCCGTCCCTGCACACAGCATACGCTGTTCGCAGGTTGGTCAGTGCTCACGATGTTCGCCGACGATCGAACGCCGCACCGGGGTGAGTATGCAGCATGCAACTGAGTCGAGGGCCAAAGGGTTCTTTCGTTCCTCACCCTCCACAGCATTCGACCAGTACTTGCAGGACATACAGAAGCTCCCCCTGATCACCGACCCGGCCGAGGAACGACGCCTCGCCCGCCTCGCCCAGAAGGGCGACGAAGCCGCCGCCGAGCGGCTGGTCACGGCGAACCTCCGCTTCGTGATCTCGTACGTGAAGAAGTACCAGGGTCACGGGCTCGACCTCTCGGAGCTCGTCGCGATCGGCAACGAAGGCCTCCTGAAAGCCGTCCGGAAGTTCGATCCCGATCAGGGCGTCAAGTTCATTTCGTATGCCGTGTGGTGGGTCCGGCAGGCGGTCCTCAAGGCACTCGCGGAACAGACGCGATCCGTCCGCATCCCGCTCAACCAGAATTCACAGCTCATCCGGCTTTCGCGCGCCGAGACGGTCCTGGCCCAGGTTCTCAAGCGCGACCCCACCGACAACGAGATTGGCCGCCTCCTCGAGGAGACTCCCGAGCAGGTTCGCGCCTCCAAGCAGATGTCGGCCACCGAGCTGTCGCTCGACGCGCCGATCGATCGGTCCGATCGCGAGGCCTGCACGCTGGGTGAGCGGTTCGCCGGCGGCGACGGGGTCGAGATCGAGGAGACGACCGACTTCAAGTTGATGCGCGAGTGCATCGACAAGGTGTTCCGGCACTACCTCACGCCGCGCGAGCGCAAGATCCTGCACCTCTACTACGGCCTGGACGAAGGCGCGGAGGCGATGACGCTCGAGAAGATCGGCGCGCTGATGGGCGTGACGCGCGAGCGCATCCGTCAGATCCGCGAGCGGGCGTTCGAGAAGCTCCGCGAGTCGCCCGAAGGGCGGTCGCTCTTCGGCTTCTGGTCGGTGACCTAGCGGCGAGACCCCACCCGTCGGGCGCCCCGGCGCGGCCGATGTGATGTACACTCAGGGTCGAGACCCGAAAGGGGCTCGGCCCTTGGTGCATTTAACCCCGCACGGACAGGGGGCAACGGGAAGGGACAGGGGACAAGGGAGAGGGACAGGGCCAAGGGGAGGGGAAAGGGAGAAGTGAAGGACACCAGGAACCAGGAGGCAGGAAGGTCATGAGGGCTCTTCCCTTCCCTGATGCCTGTTTCCTGAAGTAGTTCGCTCTTTCCTTTCCCCTCTCCTTGGCCCATCTCCCTCTCCCTTGTCCCCTGTCCCTTCCCCTTGCCCCCTGTTCCTGAAGTTAAGATTGCCCTAGTGCCCTCCCTCGCCGAAGACCTCCGCCGCATCGTCGGCACCTCGCACGTCCTCGAGCGACCGACGGAACTGCTCGTCTACGAGTCCGACGCACTCCCCGGGTACCACAAGCGGCCGCGGCTCGCCGTCTTCCCGGGCACGCGCGACGAACTGATCGCGGTCGTTCGCGCGCTGCATCGCTCGGGCGCGCCGTTCGTTCCGAGGGGCGCGGGCACGGGCCTGTCCGGCGGCGCGCTCGCCGACGACGTCGTGCTGCTCGGGCTCCAGCGGCTGCGGCGCATCATGGCGATCGATCCGGTCCGCCGCACCGCGACGGTCGAACCCGGCGTCGTGAACGCGGCCTTGAGCCGCGCCGCGGCGCCGCACGGGCTGCACTACGCCCCCGATCCGTCCAGCCAGACGGCGTGCACGATCGGAGGCAACGTCGCGGAGAACGCGGGTGGACCGCACTGCCTGAAGTACGGCGTCACGCTGAACCATGTCGTCGCGGCCACCGTCATCCTCGCCGACGGCACCGTCGAGTGCCTGGCGACTCCGGTGCGGCCGAACGCCGGCTACGACCTGCTCGGTGCGTTCGTGGGATCGGAGGGCTGCTTCGGCATCGCGCTCGACATCACCGTGCGGTTGACGCCGAACCCCGAGGACGTGCGCACGATGCTCGCCGACTTCTCCTCGGTGGACGGCGCGGCGCGCGCGACGAGCGCCATCGTGGCGGCGGGCATCGTGCCGGCGGCGCTCGAGCTCATGGACGCGGCCACGATCCAGGCGGTCGAGGCCTCGATCTACGCGGCGGGCTATCCGGTCGATGCCGCCGCCGTGCTCCTCGTCGAGGTGGACGGGGCCGCGGCGGGACTCGACGAGGACGTCGCCGAGGTCGACCGGATCTGCCGCTCCTGCGGCGCCCGCGGCGTGCGCATCGCGCGCGACCCGACCGAGCGCGCGAAGCTCTGGCAGGGGCGCAAGAAGGCGTTCGGCGCGATGGGTCGCGTGGCGCCGCACCTCGCCGTGCAGGACGCCGTCGTGCCGCGCACCAAGCTCGCGCCGATTCTCGCGGCGATCGCGGAGATCGGTTCCCGGCGCCGCGTGAAAGTCTGCAATGTGTTCCACGCCGGCGACGGCAACCTGCACCCGAACATCCCGTACGACGCCACCGACCCCGACGAGGCGGAACGCGTGCACGAGGCGATGCGCGAGATCATGGAGCTGTGCATCGCAGAGGGCGGCACGATCACGGGCGAGCATGGCGTCGGCCTCGACAAGCTCGGCCACATGGAGCGGCTCTTCTCCGCCGACTCGCTCGACGCGATGTGCCGCCTGCGGGACGCGTTCGACCCCGCGCGACGCGCCAATCCGGGCAAGGTGGTGCCCTCGCACCGCTGTCGTGAGTGGCTGGCGGCGCCGGGAGCACAGGCCTGATGCGGCGACCGGCGAGCGTCCCTGAGCTCGCAGCGTTAGTGCGTGACGCGCACGCGCAGCGGAGCGCTCTGCGCATCGTGGGTCGCGGCGCGTGGCTCGGCGCGGGCGGCGCGGTACGGCCGGACGCCGAGCGGATCGAGCTTTCGCAGGTCGCCGGCATACGGGAATACGTGCCGGGAGACCTCACGCTCACGGCCGGCGCGGGAACGACCCTCGCGGAACTGGACGCCGCGACCGCGCCGCACGGCCAGTGGTGCCCGCTCCTCCCATGGGGCACCGACGACGCAACGCTGGGCGCCGTCTTCGCGACCGCGACCGGCGGTCCCTTCTCCCGCGCGCTCGGGCGGCCGCGCGATCTCGCGCTCGGCATCGAGTTCGTGGACGGCACCGGCACCGTCGTTCGCGCCGGCGGCCGCGTGGTGAAGAACGTCGCGGGCTTCGACCTCACGCGGCTGCTGGTCGGCGCCTGGGGCACGCTCGGCATCATCACGGAGGTCAGCGTGCGCCTGCGCGCCCGCCCGAAAGTGGACGAGACCTGGGCGGTCGTGTTCCGCCCGGGAGACCTCGCGGCCCGCGAACGCCTGAACGCGCTCGAGCGGGGACCGTGCGCTCCCCTCGCGTCCTCGCTCGTCGACGCCGCGGCGTGCGAGCGCCTCGGGCTCGCCGCGCGGCCTTGCGTGCTCGTTCGACTCGGCGGCAACGCCTCATTGGCCGCGGCAACCCGGAGCGTCGTGCGTGCGGTCGGTCCCGCGGAGCCGTGCGAGACCGCCGTCTGGACACGCCTCCGCGCCCTCGACCTCGAGCCAGAGGTCGTCGTGCAGGACGCGTTCAGCAGCCCGATCGCACGCCGCCTGAAGCGGCAGTTCGACCCCGGGAACATCCTGAACCCTGGCATCCTCGGCGAGGCGGCCGCGTGAGTGCGCCCAGAGTGGAGGCTCAGGAGCGCGCCGTCCCGCTTGCGGGGTCCGAGCTCTGCGTCCACTGCGGGTTCTGCCTCCAGGCGTGCCCCACGTACCTGGCGCTCGACGACGAGAACGACTCGCCGCGCGGCCGCATCGTGCTCATGAAGGGGCTCGCCGACGGCACCCTCCCGCTCGGCGATCCGGATGCGCAGCTCCATCTCGATCGCTGCCTCGGCTGTCGCGCGTGCGAAACCGCGTGCCCGTCCGGCGTGCCGTACGGCCGGCTGCTCGAGGCAACACGCGAGCGGCTCTCCTCGCGGCGGGCGCTGCCGCTCGTAGCGCGCGCCATTCTCTTCACGGTCGCGCGGCCGGCACTCATGGCGCTCGCCATGTGGGGCGCACGGGTGCTGCGGGCGTCACGCATCCCCGCGCTGCTCTCGCGCGTGCCCGCGCGCCTCGGCTTCGCCATGGCGATGCTCGACTCGACGCGGCGCCCGCGCGCCCGGCGGCGCGCGGCGCAGGGCGATGGTGCGCGAAGCCGGGTCGCCGTCCTCCGAGGGTGCGTGATGGAAGGACTCTTCGCGGAGGCCAATCGCGCAACGGAGCGGACGCTCGTCGTCAACGGATATCGCCTCGTCGCCGCCCCCGACCAGCGGTGCTGCGGTGCCCTGCACGCGCACGCCGGCGACGCATGCACCGCACGTGAACTCGCCCGCGCGAACATCGAGGCGTTCGAGCGCTGCGGCGCGGAGTTCGTCGCCGTGAACTCCGCCGGCTGCGGCGCGGCCATGAAGGAATACGGGCACCTACTGCGCGACGATCCGGATTGGCGTGATCGTGCCGCCGCCTTCGGCGCGCAGGTGCGCGATGTCAGCGAACTGCTCGCGGCCGCCGGGCCGCGACGCGGAGGGCGACTTGCCGTGCGCGTCGCCTACGACGCGCCGTGCCATCTCCTGCACGGCCAGGGCGTCGGCAGGCAGCCGCTCGCCGTCCTGGCCGCGATTCCCGGTCTCGAGCTCGTACCGCTCACCGACCACGACCAATGCTGCGGGAGTGCCGGAATCTACAACCTCGTGGAGCCCGACGTCTCGGACCGGGTGCTGGTCCCGAAGCTCGCGAACATCGCCGCGAGCGGCGCCGCCGTGGTCGCCACGGGCAATCCGGGCTGCCTCATGCAGATCGGAGCCGGCGTCGCCAGGACCGGTGGCACCGCGCGCCTCCGTCATCCCGTCGAGTTGCTCGATGCATCGTACGACGCGCGCTGACGGCACGCGCCAGGTCCCGGCTACTATATAGTAGAGATGACTGCGTCCGCCTCTTCCGCCACCGGCCTCAACGCTCCCGGACACGAGCGCACCGAGCGCTTCACGTCCGTCGAGGAGGAGTACGCCGCGATCCGCGGTTCGGCTGCACTCATCGACCGGAGTTCGCGGCTCAGGATGCTGTTCGGCGGCACCAAGCCCGCCGAGACGCTCACGGGCATCCTCACGAGCGACGTGCTCTCGCTACGGCCGGGTATGGGACAATACGCGGCGGCCCTCACCGTGAAGGGGAAGGTCATCGCCGACCTCCGGATCTTCGCGCGGGCGGACGACCTGCTGGTCGACACGAGTGAGCCAGCAGGGGCTGGCTTCTCGGCGATGGTGCGGAAATACGTGAACCCGCGGCTCGCCAAGTTCGCGGACGTGAGCGGCGTGATGCGGACGATCGGCGTGTTCGGGCCGCGCGCGGCCACCGTGATCGCCGCCGCGCTAAACGCCGACGGTGCGGCCCTCGCGGCCCTGGCGACGTACCATCACACGATGCTCACCCTGGACGGAACTCGCATCCTCGCCGCATCCGTCCCGGACCTCGGCGTCGCCGGGTTCGACCTGTTCGTGCCGGTCGAGACTGCGGCTTCGCTCTGGTCACGCCTGGGCGACGCCGGCGCCGTGCCGGCCGGAAGCGCCGCCGCCGAGATCACGCGCGTCGAGGCCGGCCGCCCGCTCTGGGGAACGGACATGGATGAGAACACGCTCGCGGCCGAGGCGAATATCGACGCGTTGGGCGGCATCTCGTACACCAAGGGCTGTTATACCGGCCAGGAGACCGTGGCCCGCCTGCACTTTCGCGGTCACGTGAACCGCTCGCTGCGCGGAATACGAACCGCGGCACCCGCGCCGCGCGGCGCCCTGCTCGTCAACGCGGGAGGCGAGGCGTGCGGCGACGTGCGGAGCAGCGTGGTGTCGCCGCGCCTGGGCCCGCTCGGCATCGCGATGGTGCGACGGGAGGTGGCGGCGGGGACCGACGTGACCGCACGCTGGGACGGCGGCGAGAGCGTCGCGCGCGTGAGCGAACTGCCCTTCGCCTGACAAGAAGGGCGCGACCTCGCGGCCGCGCCCTCTCGTGCGCGGAGACGGGAATGCTACGGCTTCTTCGCCGGCGCCTTCTTCGAGGAATCCGCCTTCGTCGTGGTCGTCGTGGTCGTCGTCGTTGTCGACTTCGCCTTCGACGAATCCATCTTCATTCCTGTGTCCGCAGCGGGCGCGGCGGCGGCCGGCGGTGCCGGAGCAGCTGCGGGCGGGGCGGCTTCCTGCTTCGCCTCTCCGCACGCGGTGATGGCGAGTACGGCGGCAACAACGGCAATGCGCTTCATGGGGAGTCTCCTCAACGAGTCCTGGTCGGCACGGTCGAGACTGCGCCTTGTACGCAGTCCTCGGACAGCGTCCGAAGCTACCATTATCCGCAGCACCGGTCAAGAGCATTCCGTCGGCCAAGTGCAAGGGGCGCAAGGCGTTCGATCGTCAAGCGGGCGCGCACCAGAAGGGGTGTTACATTCCCCTGACGCACTCGCCGTCCACCTTCAGCGCACGATGACCACGACGCCAACTCCCGTGCAGGATCAGCACGACGCGCGGATCGTGCGGGGCGCGTGCCCGCACGACTGTCCGGACGCCTGCGCCACGCTCGTGACCGTCGAGAGCGGACGCGCCACGCGCATACAGGGGGACCCGGATCATCCCTTCACGCAGGGGTTCCTTTGCGCGAAGGTGAACCGCTACCTCGAGCGCACGTATCATCGCGATCGTCTGGCCACGCCGTTGCGCCGGGTGGGCCCGAAGGGGCGCGGCGAATTCGTGCCGGCCACGTGGGACGAGGCCCTCGACGCGATCGCGGGCACGCTCGGCGCGATCGCCCGCTCGCCGCACGGGCCACAGTCCATCTTGCCGTACTCGTACGCGGGCACGATGGGCTACGTACAGAGTGCCTCGATGGACCGGCGGTTCTTCAACCTCCTTGGCGCGTCACAGCTCGAGCGCACCATCTGCTCCACTCCGGGAACCGTGGGAATGCAGATGACGGTCGGCGCGAACCTCGGCGCCGACGGTGAAGGACTCCCCCAGAGCGACCTCGTGCTCCTCTGGGGCACGAACACACTCACCGCCAACCCGCATCTCTGGCCGTTCGTCCGGAAGGCGCGAGAGAACGGCGCGCGCGTCATCGCCATCGACCCGCTCAGGACGCGCACCGCCGACCAGTGCGACGAGTGGCTCGGCATCCGCCCCGGCACGGACGCGGCGCTCGCACTCGCGATGATGCACGTCCTCTTCGCCGAAGGGCTCCAGGACGACGACTTCCTCGAGCGCTTCACGCTCGGCGCCGACGCCCTGCGCGAGCGCGTGAAGGAGTACCCGCCGGCACGCGTCGCCCCGATCACCGGGCTGACCGAGGAGGCGATCGTGTCGCTCGGCCGACGGTACGGGCGCGCGAAGGCGGCGTTCGTGCGCATCAACTACGGGCTCCAGCGCCACGGGGGCGGCGGAATGGCCGTTCGCACGATCGCATGCCTTCCGGCGGTCACCGGCCACTGGCGCAGGGCCGGCGGCGGCGTGCAGCTCTCCACGAGCGCCAACTTCCAGTTCAACAAGCGGGCGCTCGAGCGCCCCGACCTGGCTCCTGCCGGGGTGCGCTCGATCAACATGATCCGCCTCGGCGAGGCGCTCTCACGAGCCGATGCCGGCGTCGGCGGGCCGCCGGTGAAGGCGCTGGTGGTCTACAACTCGAATCCGGCCGCCGTCGCACCGGACCGGAACGCGGTGGTGCGCGGGCTCGCGCGCGAAGACCTGTTCACCGTCGTGCTGGAGCACTTCCAGACGGACACGGCGGACTGGGCCGACTGGGTGCTTCCGGCGACGACGCAGCTCGAGCACTGGGACATCCATTTCTCGTATGGCCACCACTTCGTGACGCTGAACCGGCCGGCCATTGCGCCGCTTGGCGAGGCGAAGCCGAACAGCGAGATCTTCCGGCTCCTGGCCGCGCGGATGGGGATGCAGCACCCCGCCCTCGCGGACGACGACCTCTCGCTCATCCGGCAGTCGCTCGACTCGCAGCACGAGAAGATGCAGGGCGTGACGTTCGACGCGCTCATGGCGCAGGGCTGGGTGCGCCTCAACGTGCCGACGCCCTACCTGCCCTTCGCTGCTGGCGGGTTCGCGACGCCGAGCGGCAAGTGCGAGTTCTACTCGGCGCGGATGAAGGCGATGGGACTGGATCCCCTCCCCACGTTCACGCCGCCATACGAGTTTCCGGAGCGCGTGCCGGAACTGGCGGCGCGCTGCCCGCTCACGCTCATCTCCTCGCCCAGGCACGAGTTCCTCAACTCGTCGTTCGTCAACATCGACTCGCTCCGGAAGCACGCGGTGCCGGAGGTGGTGCTGCACGAGCGGGACGCGGAACGACGCGGCATCGTCGAGGGGATGCGCGTCGTCGTCGAGAACGACCGCGGTCACTTCACGGGGCTCGCTCGCGTGGGGGACCGCGTACGTGAAGGCGTGATCTGGGCGCCCTCCGTCTGGTGGACCAAGCTCGCGGTCGATCGCGCGAACGCGAACGACACCACGTCGCAGCGGGAGACGGACCTGGGTCACGGACCTGTGTTCTACGACAACCTGGTGCAGGTGAGCCCGGCGGACTGACCCCCAAGCGGCGACGAGCTAGATTAACCGCCGTGCCCCAGCTTCCGCAGACCCTCGGCGCCCTCAAGCGCTCGCCTTTCGCGACCCCCGAGCGCGCGAGCCGCGCCGTGAAGGACGAGATCCGCAAGAACCTCATCACGCGGCTCTCCGAGGGTGGCCCGCTGTTCGCCGGCGTCCTCGGGTACGAGGACACCGTGATGCCGCAGATCGTGAACGCGCTGCTCTCGCGGCACAACTTCATCCTGCTCGGGCTGCGCGGGCAGGCCAAGTCGCGTATCCTGCGCGCGCTCACGACGCTCCTCGACGACGTGACGCCGATCGTCGCCGGGAGCGAGATCAACGACTCGCCCTTCCACCCGATCTCCAAGTACGCCCGCGAGCGCCTCGCGGAGGCCGGCGACGACACGCCGGTCGCCTGGGTCGGGCGCGACCAGCGCTTCATCGAGAAGCTCGCGACACCCGACGTGACCGTCGCGGACCTGATCGGCGACCTCGACCCGATCAAGGCGGCGCGCGGGGGGCACCTCCTCTCGGACGAGCTCACCATCCACTACGGGATGCTCCCCCGCGCCAACCGCGGGATCTTCGCGCTCAACGAGCTGCCGGACCTGGCGGGGAAGGTGCAGGTCGGCCTGTTCAACATCATGCAGGAGGGCGACGTCCAGATCAAAGGCTATCCCGTGCGCCTGCAGCTCGACGTGCTCCTCTGCTTCACGGCCAATCCCGAGGACTACACCGCGCGCGGCAAGATCATCACGCCCCTCAAGGACCGGATAGGGAGCGAGATCATGACCCACTATCCCGAGGAAGTCGAGCTCGGGATGACGATCACGGCCCAGGAGGCCTGGACCGACCGGAAGGAGACGGGCGGCCGCGCGGTGCGCATCCCCCCGCTGCTCGCCGAGCTCGTGGAGCGGGTGGCCTTCGAGGCCCGGACCGACAAGCGGATCGACCGGCGGTCCGGCGTGTCGCAGCGCATGCCGATCTCGGTGCTCGAGAACGTCGTGTCGAATGCCGAGCGGCGGTCCATCGGGCTCAAGGAGAAGGACATCGTCCCCCGTCTCGCGGACGTCTATGCGGCGCTCCCGGCGATCACGGGGAAGATCGAGCTCGAGTACGAGGGCGAGCTGGTGGGCGGCGCGGCGATCGCGCACGAGCTCATCCGCCGGGCGGCCGACGCCACGCTCAAGGCGCACGCGCCGCACGCGGCGACGGACGAGATCGTGATGTGGTTCGATGGCGGCGCCGCGCTCCAGGTCACGGACGACGCGCCGGCGAAGACGTTGCGGTCGGCGTTCGACACCGTTCCGGGGCTCATGGCCCTCGTCGTCGAGCACGACCTCGCGCCCGACCGCGACGACCCGCTCGTGGCCGGCGCATGCGAGCTCGTGCTCGAGGCGCTGGTCGCGCGGCGGAAGATCTCGCGCAACGAGAAGGGGCAGTACGGCCGCGCGCGCGAGGAAGGCAGGCGGCGGCGCACGGGCGAGGAGCCGTTCGGAGGACTGACCGCCTAGCGGATCAGGCGCGGCGAAGCTCGGGGTACCGCCGGAACGCCCACGCCGCGAACAGCAGCATCGTCGCCGCCATCCCGCCGATGGCCCACGGCGTGCTCGATTGCCGCGCGATCCACCCCGCGACGAACGAGCCGATCGGGTTCATCCCCACGTAGACGGTGACGTAGATCGCCATCACGCGCCCGCGCAGGCGGTCGGGCACCTGCGATTGCACGAGGCCGTTGATCACGGCGTTGTTGGAGATCATGAACACGCCGGCGAGAAACAGCATCGTCCCGGAGAACACCACCGATCGCGACAGCGCGAACGCGAGGA
>Ga0137463_1000574_pt1 | contig 12376 bp, 10 predicted proteins | sample EasRivERMGT800_2_FD_102333 | JGI IMG/M metagenome (GOLD analysis project Ga0137463, IMG submission 102333) | Soil microbial communities from meander-bound floodplain in the East River, Colorado, USA - East River MetaG ERMGT800_2 | ecosystem: Environmental > Terrestrial > Soil > Floodplain ...
TCACACATTCAACCCCGCACCTACGGGGTTGTTCTATCTTTAGGCTATTGTTTCCATGAGTTTCACTCACGGTTATTAACATTAAAGTCCTTCGGACTTTTCAGCACATCAAAGTATTGATCTGCATATTTGCATCGACCTGTCCCGATAGTTCGGGAACCTGTCCCGATAGTTCGGGAACCTGTCCCGATAGTTCGGGATTTGCTAATTTGCACATTCATTATGCCGTTTAAACTCCATGCACCCTACCAACCCGCCGGTGATCAGCCGGAAGCTATTCATCAACTTACCCAGGGGATTTTGGACGGGGAGCGGTACCAGACATTATTGGGTGTAACGGGCAGTGGCAAAACTTTTACCATTGCCAATGTAATACAAAATGTTCAGCGCCCTACACTTGTTCTCACACATAATAAAACACTGGTTGCCCAATTGTACGGAGAATTTAAACAATTCTTCCCGGACAGTGCAGTGGGTTATTTCGTTTCTTATTATGATTATTATCAGCCTGAGGCATATATGCCTGTAAGTGATGTATACATTGAAAAAGATCTTTCTATCAATGAAGAGCTGGATAAGCTCAGGCTGCAGGCAACGGCACAATTATTAACAGGAAGAAGAGACATTATTGTTGTGGCTTCGGTAAGCTGTATTTATGGTATTGGTAATCCTGCGGATTTTGAAAATGGAATTGTTCGTATTGCTAAACATCAAACGATTTCCCGCCAGGGCTTTCTTCATTCATTAGTGAATTCTCTTTATAACAGAACAACGCTTGAGTTTAAACGGGGCACGTTCAGAGTAAAAGGCGATACCGTAGAGATCAATCTGCCTTACGTAGATTATGGTTACAGGATAATTTTCTTTGGCGATGAAATTGAAGAGATAGAAAGTTTTGATACGGTAACTGGTAAGCGGATTGGAGTGATGGAAAATGCAGCCATCTTTCCGGCTAATCTATATTTAGCGCCAAAAGATATGCTTCAGCAGATCATTTATGAAATACAGGATGAAATGCATTCACAAGTAGAATATTTTAAATCGGTTGGCAAACTCATTGAAGCCCAGAGGCTGAAGGAAAGAGTAGAATTTGATTTAGAAATGATCCGGGAATTAGGCTATTGCAATGGCATTGAAAATTATTCAAGATTTTTTGATCGTCGTTACCCTGGTACAAGACCTTTCTGCCTGCTTGATTATTTTCCCCGGGATTTTTTGTGTGTCATTGATGAAAGCCATCAAACCGTGCCACAGGTAAGCGGTATGTACGGTGGTGACAGAAGCCGGAAACTGATCCTGGTTGATTATGGTTTTCGATTGCCTTCTGCATTGGATAATCGTCCTTTGAATTTTCATGAATTTGAAAGTATGCTGAACCAGGTAATTTTTCTTTCTGCAACGCCGGATGATTTTGAGCTGGAAAAAACAGGAGGTGTTGTTGTAGAACAGGTGGTAAGGCCCACGGGCTTGCTTGAACCTCCTATTGAAATTCGTCCCAGTGTGAACCAGATAGATGATTTATTGGACGAAATAGATAAGCGTATCATAAAGGGAGATAGAGTACTGGTAACTACCCTGACCAAACGAATGGCAGAAGAAATGGATAAATATCTTCACCGCATTAATATCAAATCAAAATACATTCATAGTGAGGTGGATACATTGGAGAGAATTGAAATACTCCGTCAACTAAGATTAGGGGAAATTGATGTGTTGGTTGGGGTTAATTTATTACGTGAAGGATTGGATCTCCCCGAGGTATCTCTTGTTGCTATTCTTGATGCAGACAAAGAAGGCTTTTTGCGTAACGAAAAATCATTAACTCAGACAGCCGGCCGTGCGGCAAGGAATGTTGATGGGCTGGTAATTTTTTATGCGGATAGAATGACAGAAAGCATGCAAAAAACCATCGATGAAACAAATCGTCGCCGGGAAAAACAAATTATTTATAACATTGAACATGGAATAACACCGCGTACAATAAAGAAAACAAAAGATCATGTGTTTGCTCAAACTTCGGTACTTGATATTAAAGGATATGATCCCAAAAATCCTTATGCCATCGCTGCCGATGAAGATATTGTAACCGCTGCTGCAGAAGAACAGGAAGAATATAAAACCATTCCCCAAATGGAAAAGGCAATCTCCAGAATTAAAAAAGAAATGGAAAAGGCCGCAAGGGATCTTGATTTTATGGAAGCGGCAAGATTGAGGGATGAAATGTTTAAACTGCAAAAAGATCTGGAAAAGATGAAAAAAGGGTAAAAGAGTCGTAATTCTACGAATTTACGCTGAGTGTTTCTTCTGATTTTTAAAGGATTTAATGGAAAGACCTTGCTTATGTCTCCATCCATTTTTAATTTAGATGCAGAAAAGTCATTCATCCAATATTTGTAAAAACCCAAAATAAATCCAATAGTATGAAACGTAGAATCCGTAAAATTGTGAACTTCTTTGCGTTCAATCTTTTGTTCTTCGCACTTTACCTGAACTTTATTCACAAAGACAAGGCTGTTGCCGAACCAGTGCCGGTACAAACTAATGCTGCTGCTACTATCAGTGGAACTGTTCCGGTTCAGGATGCTGAAAAATACCTTAATACAAAGACATCGGCTTCAATTGCTCAACCCGCTGCTGATAAAACTGAGCAGGACAATGCATTGAAACTTTCAATCAACTAAGTCTCTCATTTAAAACGTTAATCAATAAAAACCACCCCGGCAAGGTCCGGGGTTTGGTCATTTGAAAACGGGTTATTAAATTTCTTTCTTCCCTTTGGCAAGGGTTCGGGATGGCCTTATCTTCGCCAAATGGCGAAAAAACTTTTTCTTCTTGATGCAATGGCACTGGTATTCCGCGCCTATTATGCTCTCATACGTAGTCCACGACTTACTTCGAAAGGCAAAAACACAAATGCGCAATTTGGGTTTACAAATACATTGACTGAACTCATCAATAATCAAAAGCCTTCACACATGGCTGTTTGTTTTGATACAGCAGCACCGACCGAGCGGCATACAGATTTTGAAGAATACAAAGCAAACAGGCAGGATGCACCGGAAGATATTCTTGCCGCATTACCTGATATAAAAGAAATTATCCAGGGTTATAATATCCCGATTCTTGAAGTGGATGGCTATGAGGCCGATGATGTAATCGGGACTCTTTGCAAACAAGCCGAAAAAGCAGGCTATGAAGTTTACATGGTTACGCCGGATAAAGATTATGGACAGTTGGTTTCTGAAAATATAAAAATTTATAAACCAGGCTACCAGGGTGGCGATGTTGAAATAATGGGGCCAAAAGAAGTTTGTGAAAAATGGGGCATTCAATCTGTGGACCAGGTAATAGATATTTTAGGTTTGATGGGAGATGCCGTGGATAATATTCCCGGTATTCCCGGAGTTGGCCAAAAAACCGCTTGCAAGCTATTAACAGAGTATGGGACTCTCGAAAATGTTTTAGAAAATGCAGATAAAATAAAAGGGGCCCTTGGCGAAAAAGTAAAAGCAGGCAAAGAGAAAGCATTATTATCAAAAAAATTAGCCACCATCATTACAAATGTACCTGTTGAATTTCATGAAGAAAACTTCAGGTTAAAGGAGTTGAATAAAGAAAAATTAAAAGATGTTTTTACTGACCTGGAATTTAAAAGCCTTGGCAAACGGCTTTTAGGAGAAGAATTTAACGCTTTTGCGACAGCGCCGCAGGGAGTGCAAACAGATCTGTTTGGAAACGTTGTAGAAGTGCAGAAGGCAAGGAGTGAAAAAGCGGTGGAAGCCGTTGAAGAAGTAATTGAAGAAATATCAGATGCAGTTTCGAAAGTTGATAAAAATATTCATAACTGCCCGCATGATTATAAAGCAGTCGAAGGTGATGAGGCCATAAAAGGCCTGGTAAAGGAATTAATGAAGCATGAAGAGATTTGTTTTGATACCGAAACGACAAATATTGATGCAAACGACGCAGACCTTGTTGGATTCAGCTTTTCAGTAAAAGCATGCGAAGGGTATTTTGTCCCCTGTCCTGCTGATCAAACGAGAACAAAAGAAATTCTCTCTTATTTTTCTGTTCTTTTCAATGATGAAAATAAAATTTGGATAGGACAGAATCTAAAATACGACCTGCTGATTTTAAGATGGTATGGCATTGAACTGAAAGGGAAAATCTTTGATACCATGCTGGCCCATTATGTTATTGAGCCGGATGGAAAACGTAGCATGGATATGATGAGTACGAAATATTTGGGGTATGAACCTGTACCGATTGAAGAATTGATCGGAAAAAAAGGAAAGACACAAGGCAATATGCGTGATGTGGAATTGGAGAAAATAAAAGAATATGCCGTTGAGGATGCAGATATCACGTTGCAGTTAAAGAACTCTTTTATACCTCTGCTGAAAAAGCATGAAGTAGAAAAAGTATTTAATGAAGTGGAGAACCCCCTGGTGAAAGTTTTAACAAGCATGGAATATGAGGGAGTAAAAATTGATGTCGATTTTTTAAATGATTATTCAAAGGAGTTGGAAAAAGAGGCAAAAAAAAGTGAAGAGTCGGTATATGAACAGGCAGGAGTTCGTTTCAATCTTTCTTCCCCAAAGCAATTGGGGGAAGTACTTTTTGAAAAATTAAAATTAGATCCCAAGGCTAAAAAAACAAAGACGGGTCAATATGCAACCGGGGAAGATATTCTGCTTAAGTTGGCTAATCAAAACCCAATTGCGGACGGAATACTTGCTTACCGGGAATACACCAAATTAAAATCTACTTATGTTGATTCATTGCCTCTATTGATTAATCGTAAAACTGGCCGCGTGCATACAACGTATGGACAGGCAGTAGCAGTAACAGGAAGATTGGCGAGCAATAATCCAAACCTCCAAAATATTCCTATTCGCACTGATCGTGGAAGAGAAATCCGTAAAGCATTCATTCCAAGGGACAAGAATCATCTTTTACTCAGCGCAGATTATTCACAAATTGAATTACGCATAGTTGCGGCTATCAGTGGTGATCCAAACATGTGTGATGCATTCCGGCAAAACAAAGACATACATACTGCCACTGCGTCAAAAGTGTACAATGTAGAAGAAAAGGAAGTTACCAAAGAAATGCGTTATAAGGCCAAGAGCGTAAACTTCGGAATTATTTATGGACAAGGTGCATTTGGCCTGGCTGACAATCTCGGTATTTCCAGAACAGAAGCCAAGGCAATTATTGATAATTATAAAAAAGAATTTTCGGGCATCACTAAATACATGGATGACACTATCAACTTTGCCCGGGAACATGGTTATGTACAGACATTAATGGGAAGAAAAAGATGGTTGCGTGATATTAATTCTGCAAACTTCACTGTCCGTGGTTTTGCTGAGCGTAATGCCATTAACTCCCCCATCCAGGGAACCGCAGCCGATATGATCAAGCTGGCCATGATCAAATTGCACGAAGAATTCAGGAGAAGAAATTTCAAATCAAAGATGATTTTGCAGGTTCATGATGAATTGGTATTTGATGCATTGAGAGAAGAAGCAGAGATAATCAAGCCTGTAATTGTAGAGTGTATGCAAGCCGCCATGCTATTGCCTCATGATGTGCCAGTAATTGCTGAGGTCGGCGCAGGTGAAAATTGGCTGGAAGCGCATTAAAGAACACCTTGGTCTTTTTACCTATTGTCAATTGTGAATTGTCAATTGTGAATTGTGAATGTAATTAACAGCGTTCAAGCTATTCACCATTCACAATTGACCATTCACAATTATAAATTTTAGTTGAGTGAGACTGCTTTTTATTTGTTAGATTTGTAACTTATCTGCCCTTTACCTCTCTAACCTTTTCCGCCTCATCATTAAGCATTATCCATTTAAATTCCGATCAACAAACTGTGAATTTTTATGGAAAAGAATGATCCCGGTTTTTCAAAAACAAATGTTTCAGATGAAAAATTAAAAAGTTTCCTGGAGTCGGCTCCGGATGGAATGGTCGTTGTCAATAACAGGGGTTATATTGAATTTGTAAATGCACAGGCTGAAAAAATATTCGGTTATTCCCGAAATGAATTATTGGGTCAAAAAATTGAAATACTGATTGAAACAAACGATGGACTTGTAATTTCCGCCGCAATAAGAGATATTACAGAAAAAAAGAAAATTGAATATGAGCTAAAGAAAAGTAACGAACGCTACCATCTTGCAGACAAGGCTACTTCTGATGCAATCTGGGATTGGGAACTACAAACAGATACCATTTACCGCGGCGAGGGGTACAAATCTTTGTTTGGTTATGAAGATATACATTCTACCATGCAATTTCGCTTAAATCATATTCACCCGGCAGACCGGGAAAGAATAGAAACTGAGTTAAAAAAGGCCCTAGAAGGAAATACTGAGAGATGGCAGGCTGAATATCTTTTTCAATGTGCAGATGGTAATTATAAGACAGTTCATGATAAAGGATTTATCATACGAAACAGTGATGGTGAAGCTACCCGAATGATTGGGGCTATGCAGGATATCACGGAACAACGAAAATTACAATTGCAGTTAAAACAGGAAGAACAAAAAAAGAAAGAAGAGATTATGCAGGCTATTATCAATGCACAGGAAAAAGAAAGATATGAAATATCACACGAGCTGCATGATAATGTAAACCAGATACTAACTACCTGTAAACTTTTATTAGAGGCAGCAGACGGGGAAAATGAAAATAAATACCTGCAACAGTCAGGAGAAAACTTACAAAAAGTAATTGATGAAATAAGAAACATCAGCCATCGGCTCAATCCTGCGACTCTTCAGGATATCGGCCTGCTGGGAGCTATTGATGACCTCGCCTCTAAAATTACCAACACAGGAAAAGTGTATGTTTCGTTTACTTCTTCAATAAAAGCTGAGGAAAAAATTGACGATGAAGTAGCACTGGCATTATTCAGAATTGTGCAGGAACAAATAAATAATATTCTCAAACATTCAGATGCATTCAGGGTATCTATTGACTTAACGATAGAAGAAAGTAAATTAAAATTAACTGTTACCGATGATGGCAAGGGCCATGATATGCAAATAAACAAACATGGCCTTGGACTTAAAAATATCTTTAACCGGGCAGAATTCCATAAAGGCTCTGCTGAGATTTTTTCAGAACCAGGCAAAGGATTTATGTTACAGGTCGAAATTCCTCAATGACCCTGGCACATTCAATTAAAATCTGTGAAACTATTTCCGGGGAACACTATGTAATGCAATCCTGTTTCCTTCAGTGTCTGTAAATACAGCCATGTGACCATATTCCGGTGAGATCTGAGTTTTTGGTACAAGAATTTTTCCTCCCGCAGCCTCTATTTTATCCAGTATATTCTGAACATCAGGATTACCGTTTAAATATATCAATGGACCATCGGTGGAAGAAGGTTTATAAAAGTCTTTATTATAAATAAGAGCTCCACCGATACCTGTCATTTGATCTTCAATGGGAAACATTCTCATCTTAAGATTTTGCAGATCCATTGGTATCAAAGAAATTCCAAAAATTGTTTCATAAAATTTTGCAGCCCTGTCAATGTCTGTCGTTGGTATTTCAAACCAGCTAATTGCATTTTTAAATGTCATAATAATTGGTTTAAACGGTATAGTGATTACATTTTATTACGAGGCTGAAACTCCAGCCCTGGTGAGATAATTTTTCCTGATCTGCCTATTGCTTTCTCTGTACGGGCATATAATTATCCAGGTATTTTTTTACCGTACTGTTCCATAAATCCAATGCCGTTTCTCTTTGCTTGTTTAATTCCTTATTGGCGGAGTTGTATTCATTCACAGTCGCGTTTATTTCATTTACCCCTTTATTATACTCATCAACTTCCACCTGGGTCCTCTTTGATGCGGGCTTGCTTTCAAAATTCTTTTTTAGCTTGTTAAAATTTTCCTCTTTCATAAAAAAATCGGTAGCCAATTGCATTCTTGCCGCTTCTGCTTTATAAAAAGACATGGCTTGACGGCATGCAACAATTAATGATGGATCATTATTATATCCATTCAGGGTTTTCAGTTTTTGCAATCCTTCATCAGCAAATTTTTGGAGTGCATTTTTATTTTGTTCAATAGCAATAATATTTTTCTTGCCTGTGGCCTCCATCAGGTAGGCCTCTTGTTTATATGGTTTGAAAAAAATAAGATAGACCTCATCATAATGTTTCATAAGACCGGCAGCCTGTTTGCTTTTTATGTCCAATTCTGTTTCTTCATTGATGAGTTTTACATCGTATTTAGCAGCAAATCTTTTTTGCATTTCATTTTGTTTGTCTGAAGCCTCGTGAAGTTTTTCCTGGGCTTTTTCCTGTGCCAGCATATAGGCTTCCATAGCATCATAACTTTGTTCTGCTATTTCTTCCATATTTACAATTTTGGCATAGTCCTCATTAAAGACATTGTACAGCAGTTTTATGTATCCCACCGTTGTATCCCGATAGCTACGGTCTCCTTTCCAGGGTGGCATACCCTGAATTTTGAACCTGGTATCCGAAATTAAATTAAGCACCTCCTGTCTTCGTTTCTCCACCTTTCTGGCGCTTTTATTATGCCCTACTGCACTGAGGTAGCTTAAATAAACGGCAGTAACCTCTTCATTGGCCTTACTTATATAGCCCATATAATCGCCCGCGTTTTCAAATTGCTGGGCATTTATTTTATGAATAGAAAATAACGAAATAAAAAAGGTTAACGCAAAAATGCTGACCCTTCTTTCCATAATCATGTTATTGTTTGTTTATAATTTTTATCAGGTCTGAAATAATATTGAAGGCTTCTTCAATGTAGATATCCTGTTGAAGATTTTTGAAAATAATTCCATTTATTTCTTTCGCATATGCATCTGTTTTCATTCTCTCTTTATCCTGGGAATGGTTTTCTACCATAAATAAATTAGTACTGTATTCATCTTTTTCCCGCGTTTGCTTTTTCATCTCTACGGTTTGCTCCATCCATTTTTCAAATGTATCCGGTTGCAAGGGTATTGTCCGGCTTTGCATTTTTATAATTTCTGTTTCTGTTTTTATGGTTTTTTGTATATCCAGAAAATTTTTATTGCTATTAATTCTTTGCTCACTAAAACGAGAAAGCTCATTAACTGGTAAAGGAGGCAATGGCTTGTAATAGGTGTTTCTTTTTACAGTATCAGAGATTAAAACATCAGGTGAAAATTTTTCACGATACTCCATTGCATCAAAAATATCAGGCAGCCGTATATCGGGAATCACTCCATTTAGCTGTGCAGTTTGGCCTGTAACTCTGTATATTTTGCCAGTAGTGATCTTAACCACATCTTTTTTGAAACCAGAAAAATTGTTGTTACTCATTGTGTCAAGAGAAAAAAGCCGTTGCATGGTGGCCTTACCATAGCTGAGGCTTCCTGCAATCACTGCGCGGTTATAATCCTGTAAAGCAGCAGCCAGCAATTCCGAGGCAGAAGCACTTTGGCTGTTGACCAGCAAAACCAAGGGACCATCATAGATAGTACCCCGGTTGGGATCTTTAAGAAAAACCAATTTTTGATTTCTATCCTTTGCACCAGCCACGGGTCCCTCATCGATAAAAATTCCGATCATTTGCAATGCTTCGTCCACAGAGCCGCCGCCGTTAAACCTGAGATCGAGAATGAGGCCTTCAATATTCTCTCTTTTGAGTTTTACAATTTCCTTTGCCACATCATTTGCACAGCCACTGCCTTTCTCCTCCTCCCAGCTGGTATAAAAATCCGGCAGTGACAGGTAACCAATCTTTTTCTTACCGTTAAGAACGTATCCCCTTACAACATTTTCTTCTGTTTCTATTTTTTCCTCATGAAGAATCACCGTTCTTGTCATTCCATCAGCCTTTCGGACCGTGACAGTAATATTTCCATGATTTATTTCATTTAATAATTCATCCACTTCCTCCGCAGTAAGAGTTGAAACATCAACAGGTTGTTTACCTTCCCACTGAAACTGTAATAATTCATCATCTTTATGAAGCTCACCACTTTTCCAGGCGGCGCCACCGGGAATTAACCGTGCAATAATTATTTTGCCATTGTTGTTTTCATCAACAGTAAAACCCAGGGAATATTGCTCTGTGCTAAGGCTTGTTTGAAAGCTCTCCTTTTCTTCTGGTGAAAAGTACATAGTATGAGGATCAAAACAAGTTGCGAGCGCATTAAAATAAACTCTTTTCACGTAATTATCATAATTAGAGGGATCAAGAATGCGCTGGATATTTCCTGATTGAACTTTTTTTAGCTTTTGCCTGATAGATGATTCATGCTTTGGAAATAATGATTTTAAAGAAAACGCAACAGTGTCAGAAGAAGCAATGTCATAGAGATTATCAAGCATTAAAAACTTAAACCATTTTGTCAACCGGTTTTGAAGATCTGGGAGAGAAGTTGAAAAATTAAAGTTCTTCTCTTTTGAAAAAATAATTTTTTCGTCAGCATTAAAATCCAATGGTTTTTGTAATACAAAATTAATAATACTGTCTGCCCGTTTCAGGGCCGGTTTATAATACTTCATCACCATGTCCAGAAAAGTCCATCCTGATGCATTTAATTCATCATCCAGTTTGTAACGATATGCTGCTAACGAATTAATTTCAGTGGATGTAAAAATGTTGTGTCGGGGATCAAGTCCATTTATACATTTCATAAACATTTCCGAAGAGAGGCTATCGTCAACAGGTCGTGGACTATAGTGATTGCGCTCAATCATTCGTTTTAATATTATAGCCTGTTGCTGAATTTGCGGTAGCTGTGCCCGAACCGCGGTATAAAAAATAAGGGAGGTGAAAATCCAGAGAAATTTTTTGTGAAAAAGCATAGGTTTGGTTTGTGTGCTGGGAAAACTTTCTAAAAATAAATTATTCAGAAAAGTCCTGCAAATTATTTTAAGGCCTTCTTTAAAGCTTCAACCGTTTTCTTTTCGCTTCCTGCAAAAATTTTATCATGAATAATCACGACTGGTCGCTTTAAAAATGTGTATTCTTCCAAAATGAATTTCCTGTAATCTTTTTCATCCAGTTTTTTATCCTTCAATCCGAATTCTTTATATTTCAAAGCCCTTCTGCTGAACAAGGCCTCATAGCTTCCAATTATTCCCTTCATTTCATCTAACTGCCCGGGGGTAATTTTTTCAAATTTTATATCCTGCATTTCAAACCCTTTTTTGTTAGTACTTGTTACTTTAATAATAGCCTGGCAAGTAGTACAAGTGCCGAGATGATAAACTTTTTTCATAAAATATTTTTACAAATAAACAGGATTACTCATAAAAGGCTGATGACCAGAATTGAGGAACATATTACAAAGGAACAGCGACTCATGCAAGGGCTCAAAAAAGGAAGCCAATCTCTTTCCCGGCTTAGTAAACTTTCATGGCTTATTCTTGTTATTTTTGCATGTCTGCCGTGGTCTGTGAAGACGGCATTAAACCTAGAAATATGATTAAAACAGGAAATCCCATTATCAGCATTTATACAGAGATGACACCGAATCCCGAGACCATGAAGTTTGTGGCTAATAAACTTTTGTATCCGGGCAAAAGTATTGATTTCCCTGAGGCAGAAACAACAGGGCCTTCACCGCTTGCATCCGAGCTATTTGGATTTCCATTTATAAAGGCAGTCTTTATTGCCAGCAATTTTGTCACGCTTACAAAAACCCTCGAAACAGAATGGAGTGATGTTATTCCTTCGATTCGTGAATTTCTTAAACAATACCTCGAGGACGGCAAACCGGTCGTGAATGAAGAAGAGGTGGCTGCCAGGAAAACCGAGAGCAGTAATGGAGCTGAACTTGATGATAGTGACGTGGTGAAACGTATAAAAGAATTGCTCGATAATTATGTTCGTCCTGCGGTGGAAATGGATGGTGGCGCTATTCAATTCAAAAGTTACGATGATGGAGTTGTGAACCTTATGTTGCAAGGAAGCTGCAGCGGTTGTCCTTCTTCTATGATCACTTTAAAAGCTGGTATAGAAGGTATGATGAAAAGAATGATCCCGGAGGTAAAAGAAGTGGTGGCGGAAGCAGAGTAGATCTACGATTGATGAATTAAAAGGATTATTAAGATAATCGGGCGCCTCTATTGGAGGCGTTTTTTATAATCTTCCTTTAGAAATCTTAAACATCATCACTTATTCTTTTTTGTAAGGGCGTTTTTGATTTTACAAATGGCTTGCAATCCACAATTGCATTCTGTAATTTTCACTACTCAAATTCTCCGCCATGATCTTTGTCTACATATTTATCGGGTTAGTGCTGGCCATTTTACTGGTCTCAGCCCTCATGCCTTCAAGATATTATGTAGAAAAAAGTACCATCATCAATAAACCAGTGGTCGAGGTAATGA
>Ga0137463_1000575_pt1 | contig 12362 bp, 8 predicted proteins | sample EasRivERMGT800_2_FD_102333 | JGI IMG/M metagenome (GOLD analysis project Ga0137463, IMG submission 102333) | Soil microbial communities from meander-bound floodplain in the East River, Colorado, USA - East River MetaG ERMGT800_2 | ecosystem: Environmental > Terrestrial > Soil > Floodplain ...
GATCTTCTCGAGCGCCGGGCGTGCCGGCATCCAGATCCCGCCCGCCACGAAGCACTCTCCGTCGGCCAGCTGAAAATAGAGTCCCGCGCCGGCGCCCTCCGCGTCCTGTCCCGCGCCGCGGCCCGCGTCGCTGTGGTAGAACTGGCAGGCGGCGTTGGTCTTGTACGGCGACTTGTCGGCCGAGAAGCGGACGTCGCGGTGGATCCGGAAGATCGAGCGCCGCGGGTCGCCCACGATCTCGGGAGCGACCCGCGCCAGCCGGACGTCCATTTCCTCGACCAGGGTCCGGAGCGGGTCCCGCACTTCGGTCTCGTAGATCGGGCGGTGCCGCTCGAACCATTCACGAGTGTTGTTCCGGGCCAGGCGGCGGAGGAACGCCAGCGCCGACGGCCGGAAGCCGCGGAACTCGGTCGTTGCCGGCGCCGGGTTGGGGGAAGGCGAGCGGGTCACCAGACGCTCCTTCTCGGGGCGGGGGAGCCGCTTGATCGCGAGCTCCCGGCGGAGCGCCGCGCCGCGGTCGGCCGCCGGCTCCACGTGGATCAGCCGCACCGGCCGGCGCGAGCGGGTGTAGGAGGCGCCCCGGCCGGCGTTGTGGGCCGCCTCCCGCCGGGCCGGATCGGTGGTGATCCCGGTGTACAGGGTGCCGTCGTCGCAGCGGGCGACGTAAACATGCCATGCCATATGGATTGTAATGATAGGGCCGCCTTTCTATCTTCGGCCAATCCCCCGTGCACTCGCCGAGTCCTGTAGGAGACAATGCCTGATCGCCGCCGGGTCGGCCGCAGCACCCTGCCCGACCAGCGCACCCTCCTGTCCTGGCTGTTCGTCGGGCGGCTGGTGCTCGCGGTCGGCATCCTGCTGGGCGCCGGGCTGGTGTGGACGGAGCGGCCCCAGGAATCGTTCCTCGTCACCATCGCCGTCACCATCGCGCTGCTCTTTACGGGCTACGGCGCATGGTGGGTGTTCCTCCGGAATCGGCGGGCCGGGAACGGCTTCCTCCTGGTGCAGGCGCTGGTGGACCTCGGCGTCATCACGACGATCGTCCACTTCGCGGGCCAGCCGCAGTCGGCCTTTCCGGCGCTCTACGTTCTCGCCGTCGCGGCCTATGCCCTCCTCATGCCGCCCACCTGGGGGGCGGTCACCGCCGTCTTCGCCTCGGCGCTCTTCCTGGGCGACGCGTTCTGGACCCGGGCCGGCGCCCCGGACACGGCGTTCTGGGCGCAGGTCGTGGTGTTCAACGTGGTCTTCGCGATCGTCGCGGTCCTGGGCCACCGCCTTCGGGAGGCGGGCATGGAGCAGGAGACGCTCGCCATCGAGCTCAAGCGGGTCCGGCTCGAGGCGGACGACATCCTGCGGAACATCCGGTCCGGGGTGCTGACGATCGACGGACTCGGGCGGCTCGCCTTCATCAACCCGACCGGCCAGAAGCTGCTCGATATCGATGGCGAGGGGCTGATCGGCATGCCGGTGCTCGACCAGCTCAAGACCCGCTCCTCGGAGCTCTGGGCGGCGGTGGTGGCCGGGATCCGGAACGGGCGGAAGATCAGCCGGGGCGAGGGAATGGTGACGCACCAGGGCGGGCGCATCTTCCCCATCGGCCTCAGCACCACCACGTTCCGTCAGGAGACACAGGAGGCGCCGTCGGTGACCGCCATCTTTACCGACATCTCCGACCTGAAGGAAGTGCAGGAGCTGCAGGCCCGCGCCGAGCGGCTGGAGTCGGTAGCCGCGCTCAGCGCCTCGCTGGCGCACGAGATCCGGAACCCGCTGGCCTCGATCCGGAGCTCGGTCGAGCAGCTCGCCCGCTCGAAGTTCGTGGACGAGGACGAGCGCTTCCTGGCCGGCCTCATCGTCCGGGAGAGCGACCGGCTGAGCCGGCTCCTGAGCGAGTTCCTCGACTTCGCCCGGGTGCGCGCCACCCAGCTCGTGCCGCTGGACCTCCACGCGGTGGTGGTGGCGGTCGTCCGGCTGATCCGCGCGCACCCCGACTGCCGACCCGACGCGGTCCTCACGGTCGAGGGCGGGCGCACCATCCTGGACGGCGACGAGGACCTGCTCCACCGGGTCATCGCCAACCTGGTCCTCAACGCCGTCCAGTCCGCCCGGGGGCCGATCCGGATCACGGTGAGCGTCGCGGCGGTGCAGGGGGCGGACATTCCCCACGGCACCAATCTCGACCACGCCGTGCGGCTGCAGGTGCGGGACGACGGTCCTGGCATCCCCCAGGAGATCCGCGAACGGCTGTTCGATCCGTTCGTGTCGGGGCGGCCCGGCGGGAGCGGGCTGGGCCTGGCGATCGTGCAACGGGCCGTCCAGGCGCACGCGGGCATCGTGCTGGTGGACTCGGGCCTCAGCGGGGGCACGACCTTCACAATCTTTCTGCCCGCCAAGATGATGGCGGAGGATGCCGCATGAGCAACAAGCCTTCGGTCCTGGTGGTCGACGACGAATCCGGCATTCTCGATACCCTCCGCATCCTGCTGCGCAACGAGGGATTCGAGGTGACCACCGCCCAGGGCGGCAAGGCGGGGCTGGAGCAGATCCGGGCGGGCACGCACGACATCGTCCTGTCCGACGTGCGCATGCCGCAGGTCTCCGGGCTCGACATCCTGACCGCGGCCCGGGAGCAGGACCCGATGACGCCGGTCATCCTCATGACCGCCCAGGCCTCGCTGCAGAGCGCGATCGCCGGACTCAACTCGGGCGCCTTCCACTATATCCAGAAGCCGTTCGGCAACGACGAGCTGGTCGCCATCCTCCGGCGGGCCTGCGAGTTCCGCGCGGTGCGGGTGGAGAACAAGCAGCTCAAGCAGGAGATCCGCCGCCGCGACAAGAGCACCGTCACCCGGCCGATCGGCAAATCGAAGCGGTTCATGGAGCTGCTCAAGCTCGCCGAGCACGTGGCGCCGACCGACTCGACCGTGCTGATCCAGGGGGAGAGCGGCACCGGCAAGGAGGTCGTCGCCCGCTACGTGCACAACCTCTCCAACCGGACGGAGGGGCCCTTTCTCTCGATCAACTGCGGCGCCCTGCCCGAGAACCTGCTGGAGAGCGAGCTCTTCGGCCACGTGAAGGGCAGCTTTACCGGTGCCGTGCGGGACAAGCAGGGCCTCTTCGCCGCGGCGCGGGGTGGGAGCTTCTTCCTCGACGAGGTCGGCGAGATGCCGCCGTCGCTGCAGGTCAAGCTCCTCCGCGTGCTGCAGGAGCGGGAAGTGATCCCGGTCGGGGCCACCGAGGCGATCCCGGTGGACGTCCGGATCATCGCCGCCACCAACCGCGATCTCGAGGAGGAGATCCGCCGGGGCAACTTCCGGTCGGACCTGTTCTACCGCCTCAACGTCATCGCCCTCAACCTCCCCCCGCTGCGCGAGCGCCGGGACGACCTGCTGCTCCTCATCGAGTCAACGCTCCAGAACCTCGGCACCGAGGCGGGCACCGAGCCCAAGGCACTGGCGTCGGAGGCGCTCGACGCGGTGATGGTCTACGAGTGGCCGGGCAATGTGCGGGAGCTGGAGAACGCCCTCGAGCACGCCACCGTCCTGAGCCGGGGCAGCCTGATCGAGGCCGGGTCGCTGCCGGAGCGGATCACCAAGCGCCGAAAGGAGCCCCTGGTCGCCGAGCGGTCCTACCTGAACCCCACCCTGGAGGTGATCGAGCGGGCCTACATCATGTGGGTGCTGCAGGCGGAGGGGGGCAACAAGACCCGGGCGGCCGAGGTGCTGGGGATCGACCCCTCGACGCTGTACCGGAAGCTCAGCCGGTACGAGGAGCAGGTGGAGGTGAAGGCGTAGGGCGGCTTCGCGTCCTGCCATGCACTTGCAAGATGCCAGCGGCGTGACGGTTTGCATGCAGGGTGTTGAACGTGCCGGCGTATAACAGAGCTCTTCCACCTAACCTGACTGGCACAGGCCGTGCTATGCGAAGACCGGTCTGCGAATGCCGGATCCCTCCCTCCCAACTGCTGACTCGCGACCACCGGGGCTGACCATGGAAACAATGTGCGCTGACGATGTCGCCGGAGCCGAGACGCTGGACATCATGGCCTCCGCGACCCGATACAACGCATGGCAGTACGAGATCCTCGCCCCGTATCTGGGCCGGCGCGTACTGGAGGTAGGCTCCGGGATCGGAAACATCTCCCGGCACCTGGTAGCGGGCGAGCACGAGCTGGTCGTGCTCACGGATACGGACGAATGGTACCGGGGACAGCTCAGGGCCAGGCACGACAGTGATCCGACGGTCGTCATTGATTCGCTGACCCTCCCCGACGATCGTGCGCCACTCGCGTTCGCCCCATACCGGCTCGATACCGTGGTCGCGCTCAATGTCGTGGAGCACATCCCCGACGATGTCGGCGCGCTCCGGACGATGGGCCAGATGGTCGGACAGGGCGGCCGCATCGTCGTGCTCGTGCCGGCCCTGGAGTGGCTCTACGGCTCCCTGGATAAAGAGCTTCAGCATCAGCGGCGTTACAGCCGCCGGGCATTACGGGACGCGGTCGAGGCGGCAGGGCTTCGGGTCGAGGCGCTGTTCTGGTTTAATTTCGTCGGGATCGCTGGCTGGTGGTGGAACGCGAAAGTCCGGCGGGCGCTCAGGATTCCTCGCAGTCAGATGCTGAAGTTCGACGCGCTGGTGCCGCTTCTCCGGATGGAGCGTTACGTGCCGCTTCCCTGCGCTCAGTCGCTCATCGTGGTAGGAGTGAATGATGGCTGAACTGCCCAAGCTGTCGGTGATCGTGCCGGTGTACAACGAGGAAAAGACGCTGGTGGACATCGTCCATGCCTTGCACGCGGTGCCCCTCCCGATGGAGATCATCGCGGTGAACGATGCTTCGACCGACCGGAGCGCCGTGCTCCTCGATGAGCTGCACCGACAGGGGCTGGTGGACGTCGTGGTGCATCAGCCAAAAAACCGCGGGAAGGGCGCCGCACTGCGCGAGGGCATCCACCGAGCCACCGGAGACGTGATCGTGGTCCAGGATGCGGATCTCGAGTACGACCCGGCGGACTTCGGCAGACTGCTGGGCCCGATCATCGAGGGGAAGGCGGACGCGGTGTTCGGCTCCCGCTTCCTCAGCGGCGAGCGCCGGGTGCTTTACTTCTGGCATTCGGTTGGTAACCGGTTCCTGACGCTCCTTTCGAACATGCTGAGCAACATCAACCTGACCGACATGGAGACCTGCTATAAGATGGTGCGGGCGCCGCTAATGAAGTCGCTGGTGTTGACCAGTGATCGCTTCGGGTTCGAGCCCGAGGTCACTGCCCGCTTGGCGCAGGCTCGTGCCCGGATCTGGGAGGTGCCGATATCCTACTCCGGGCGGACCTACGAGGAAGGGAAGAAGATCGGCTGGAAGGACGGGGTGGCGGCATTCGGCCACATCTTGCGATTCAATCTATTCCCGCCGTCGCGGTCCGTTGCGGGGACAGCCGCGGAGACGCGCCCGGCCATCGGAGTCGTTTCGGCAGGACCCACGTCCGAGTGAGCGTGCGGCAGCCGGCCGCTCCGGCGGCCGGTGTGTTCCTGCTCATCGTCGGCTTGCTCCCGATCGTCAATTGGATTCCAGGCGGGCGCCAAGCGCCATGGTACGCGACGGCCGTCGGCGGCTGGCTGAGCGGGAGCGCGATCGTGCTCGGCGTGGCCGTGGTGCTCGTGATGGTGTCGCGAGGGGTCCCGGCGCTCCGACCGGACGCTTGGCTGGACCACCCGGCAGTCGCGAGAGTCGCCGCATCGCGCCTCACGGGGCCCGCCCTTGCAGCGCTGGCGCTCCTGCTCTACATCCTCATTGCCCGGCTGGTGTTCGGCGGGCGTCCGCTGGTGATCGACGAGGTGCTGCAGACCTTCCAAGCCCAAATCCTCATTCGCGGTCGTCTCTGGCTCCCGACCGGCGCGCACCCTGAGTTCGTCAGTCAGCTCAACCTGATCGACGCCGGCGGCAAGACCTACTCGCATTTTCCGATAGGCGGCCCGGCGATGCTCGCGCTGGGCGAGCTGATCCACGCGCCGTGGCTGGTGAACCCGATCGCCGGGGCGGTGAGCGTCCTGCTGTTCCATCGGCTCACTTCACGCGTCGAGATCCGCCCGCGAGTACGGCTGGCGGCGACGGTCCTGTTCGCGTTCGCCCCGTTCACCGCGTTCATGGCTGGCTCATTCATGAACCACGTCCCGGCGCTCACCTGGCTGTTGTTAGGCCTGGTGGGGCTCGCGGAGGTCACCGTCGGCGACCGGCCCAGCGCCTGGTGGGCCTTCGCCTGTGGACTCGGCTTCGGGATGGCTGCTACGATCCGCCCGATCGACGCGGCGATCTTTGCGGCGCCTGCCGGGGTCTGGATCTGCGCTCGCGTGATCCGTGGCCGGCTTCCTTTGTCGATCCTGATCGCCGCCGGCGCCGGGCTGGCAGTCCCGGTCGCCGCGCTCCTCGCGTCCAATTGGGCGACTACCGGCGCCCCGCTCCGGTTCGGCTACCAGGTGATGTGGGGCCCCGACGTAGGAATCGGTTTCCATCCGTCCCCGTGGGGTGAGCGGCATACGCCGTCCGACGGCCTCGAGCTCATCAATCTCTACTTCGTCCGGCTGCAGGACTATCTCTATGAATCGCCGGTGCCAGGCCTGGTCCCGGTCATCGGGGCACTTTTCCTGACCCGCCGGCTGCCGTCGTTCGATCGATATCTCCTGCTGACGGCGGGGATGCTGGTCGCGGCTTATTTCGCGTACTGGCACGATGGGTACTACCTCGGACCTCGGTTCATGTACCCGCTGCTGCCGTTACTCGTTCTGTGGACTGTCCGGCTGCCCTCACTGGTGCGCGAGCGATTCTCGCCCGCGGTCACGCGTGGAGTCCTGTTCGGGTACGGGACCTCGGCGATCATCGCCTGCATCGCCGGGGTGCCGGTGAGGGTCTCGCAGTACGCTGGCATGTTCCCGGTAATGCGATGGAACGTCTCCGAGGCTGCCCAGGCTGCCGGCGTCCGCGACGCGATCGTCCTGGTACGGGAGACGTGGGGTGCCCAGCTGCTGGCTCGTATGTGGGCTCTGGGAATTGTGCGGCCGGAGGCCGAGCGGATCTTCCGGCATGTGGACGCCTGCCGGCTGGAGGAGGCGATCTCGGAGCTCGAGGTCCACGGATCTGGAGGGAGCAGCGCCCCCGCCGCCGCTCTCAGCGCCATCGCTCCACTGATGGCCGACTCGTCCCGTCTGGTGCGTTCGCCCTTCTCGCCCGACTCGAGCGAGCGATTCGAGCCGGGGCAGCCGTATGGGGCGCTTTGCGTCGAGCGCATCAACGATGACCGCGGGGGTACGACACTGCTCGCGCCGCTCCTCCTTGCCCGGGACGCGAATCTGTACGTCCGCGATCTGCACCAGCGCAACCGGGCTATTCTGGAAGAGTACCCCGGCCGCCCGGTGTTCCTCCTCCGCCCGCCCCCGGGTCCGGGGCAGCCGTTGCCGGTATTCCATTCAGTTTCGCGTGATTCGCTGCTCGCGCTCGGAAGCTCAAGCGGACCGCCTGCCCGCTGAGGGTGTGGACGGCGAGTCAGCGGCGGGTCGTCGGGGTGGAGGCCGAGTCAGCGCCCGCGGCAATCGCCCGATCGGCGCGGGTCAGCATCCCCGCGTACTCCTGATGGCCATTCGCGACGTCGTGGACGACGGCGTCGCGAGCCCCCACGTAATCGCCAATCGCCATACGGCACTCGAAGAGCCGGGCCCGGGCCACCGTGCGAGTCGGATCGAGAGCCAACGCTTGGGCGAATTGCCCGACGGCTTCGCGGCACGAGCCCGTCCGTCGCAATACATGGCCGTAATCCTCGTATAGCTTGGGGTCTCCCTGATAGAGCCTCACCGCCTCTTGATAGCTCCGCAGTGCCATCCCAGTGGCTCCCTGCTCATCCAGCCAGTTGGCGTATACCCAGTGTGCGGCGTAGCTGTCGGGCGCGTCTCGGACCGTCTGGGCAAAGAGAACATCGTTGCTCGTCCAGACTCGCTGCCGTTCAGCCGTGTAAAATCCGCCCGCGACCAGCACCAGTAGCATGATGGCAATCGCCGCACCCTGGAGCAGCCGCGGCAGGTTCGGCACGGCCGGCCAGAGCGCGTCGGCGAAGGCGGCCACCGCCAGCACCACGCCGACGCTCGGGAGAAACAGGGTTCGTTCCGCGATAATCAACCCCGTCGGGAAGACCACGTTGCTCACGGGCAAGAGCGTCAGCACGGACCATAGCAGGCCAAATGCGATCGCTGGTCGGCGGCGCCAAGTGGAAATCAGCGTCAGGACGAGCCCCCCCAACAGTGCCACACCGCCGAGCTCGCGCAATCCCGGCGTCGACGCCAGCCCGTAGGCCGGCGGGCTATAGTTGGCCTGGAGATGGCTCGGCCAGACCAGGAGCCGCGCCCATGACGGGATGCTTTGCAGTCCTACCAGCATCCGGCCCCCGAATCCGAGCCGCTCAATAGATGGAGCGATTACGCCTGCTCCCAGGCCGCCCAGCACTGCGGTGCGCGCTGTTCCGACGAGCACTAGAGCCAGAAACATGAGGGCGTAGGTGGGCGCCAGCGCACGGAAGCGACGAGCCCGTGGAGTGGGATCCCTGACGAGCGTCAGCTCTGCGGCCAGCAGGAGCAGCGGCAGCACAAAGCCCTGCTCTTTGGCCAACGGCGCGAGCGCGACGAGTCCCGCCAGCCCGAGCCGCATCCCTTGCGTAGGCGTCCCATGGCGGCGCGCCGCCAGGTACGCGAGGACCGCGCTGACAGTGAGGCACGCCAGGACGATCTCCTCCTGGCCGACCACATTGGCCACCGCCTCGACGTGCACCGGGTGCACCGCGAACAGTCCGGCCGCGACCCACGCGGCCCGGGCTCCCATCAGGTGCCGCGCCAAGTGGAAGACGCTGACCACGACCGCAGCCATGAGCGCAATGTTGACGACGTGAAAAACCCACGGGGCGCCGCCACCGGCCGCCCATTGCAGGCCGAACAGCCAGATGCTGAGCGGGCGGTACGCCGCGCAACAGTGGTTCCAATGCCAGTAGCTCTCGGTGAGGTAGCTCCACGGGCCCGCCAGCGAGTGGACCCGTGGATTGTCCCGCACGATTGGCACGTCGTCAAAGGCGAAGCCGTTGGCCAGGCCCGGAGCAGCCACGATCACCGCGAGTAGCCCGAGCGCCCACGCCGCCGGCGCCCGGCCCCAGGCCGTGGAAACCTGGGCGGATTCCGCCGCAACCGGTGCGACGGTCGAATGATGGCTCAAGGCGCAGCCACCCCACGGGAGGCCGCCGATTCCGGAACCTTGACGCGGACCGTTCCGGGAGGTGCCGCCGCTGCGGCCGCGCTGTCCGCCGTCCGTTCGAACCCGCGAAACATCGCCGGCCAGGCCCCCGCCGCGACGCCGCCCGCCGCGACGTCCCGGGCACCGCGGTAATCCGCGACGTGAAGCTGACAGGCGATCAGCGAGGCCCTGACATCGGCGGCTTTGGGGGCAAGGTCGAGCGCTTGATGGTAGAGAGGTATCGCCGGCGGGCAAAGATCGGCGAGCCGGTAATGGTCCGCCAGGATCGCGTACGTGACGTAGCCGTCAGGGTACAGCCGAATGGCTTCCCGCAGGAGGTGCTCTCCCGTTCGCTTCTGGCGCAGGAAAAACATGGTCTCACCAAGAGCAGCCCGTGCGCGATAGCTCGTCGGGGCATCTTCCACGGTTCGCTGCGTGAAGGTCAGCGTGTCGTGCCAGATCCGGTAGCGGAATGCGCTCCTGGCGGCCCCGGCCAGGACCAGGAGGACCAGCGCCGCAAGGGAGGCGAGACGGATGCGAGGCGCGGCACCATCGAGCCGTGCAGCGATGGCCGCCAGCCCCGCGCCCAGGGCCAACACGACGCCCACGCTCGGGAGGAAGAGCGTCCGTTCGGCAAGAGCGATTCCGGTCGGGACCAGCAGGTTGCTCACCGGAAGGATCGCTATCGCCGCCCACAACATGCCGAAGCTCGCCACCGCATGGCGCCGGATACCGGTGAGGGTCAGAATCACTGTAGGCGCGAGGATCGCCAATCCGACGGTCTGACCTAAGCCCCAGCTCGTCGTGCCGATGATCTCCTGCGGCGAGTAGTCCGCCTGCAGGTGCGCGGGCCAGAGGAAGAGGCGGGCCCACTCCGGGACTACACCGAGCATCGTGAGCAGGCGCTCGCCGCTCGAAAGTCCGCGGAACGCCTCGGCGGTGAACGTTCCGGCCAGCGAGCCGAGAACCGACGTCCGCAGGGCTATGAACCCGACGCCGGTCACCGTCAGGGCGATGGCGAGCGGCCAGAGCTGCCGGAGACGAGCCGAGAGCGGTCGAAGATCGCGGACCAGCGTCAGCTCGGCAGCGGCCAACAGGGCCGGAAGGACGATCCCGGATTCCTTGAAGAGGCAGGCCGCTGCGTAGGTCGTTGTCAGGATGGCCACCTGCTTGCGACTCGGCGCAGCCGCCGTTGCACGCCAGTCGAGATACCTGCAGAGTGCCAGAATCACGCAGAGTGCCGCAACGAGCTCCGACTGATTGACCGCCGGCGCGATGCTCTCCACGTGCACCGGATGCACCGCGAAAAGCGCCGCGGCGCCAAGCGCGGCGGGTGGAGGGAGCAGGCGCCGGAAGAGTGCGAGAACCGCGAGGCACACTGCAGCGTAGAGCGCTACGCTCGTTGCATGGAAGAACCAGAACCGTCCGTGGCTGGCTACCCACTCGAGCGTGAACAGCGTCGAGCTGAAGGGACGATACAGGTCAGGGCTATACGGCATCGGCCAGTACGGCTGCCGGAAGTGGACCGGGATCGTGCTAAGCTGATGCGCCGCCGGGTTTTGGACGATGATCGGTACGTCGTCCTGAACCAGGCCGTTCACCACCACCGGCAGGGACGCGCCGAGGCTCAGCGCGAGCACCAGCGCCGGCGCGAGCCATGACCGGCGGCCGCTCCGAGGGCGCATAGGGTCCAGTGTCGGCGCACAAGTTATCAGATCCATGATCCCCGCAAATTAGCGAGCAGTGTGCCGGAGTCGAATGTGCCGCCCGGCGCGTTCATGGTGCTGCCCCACAGTCCGGCCTATGCAAGTTGCAGCAGCGCGGCCGCCGCCGCCCGCCTGTTCTTGCAAAATCCTTGGGATCGCGGGTCGAACCAGCGGAACGGTGGCTTGCACTACTGAGGTAAAGCCGTTGCGATGATTGGACATATTCGGCCGGGGGCCGGGCTGGCATGTGCGTTGCCATCTGCTGACCTCGGCAGTGATCTCCAGCAGCACCGCGTCCGGCTCGACAGGGCCGCCACTTTACCGGAGGAAGGCATGACAAACCGTAAGGGCTTCACCCTCATCGAGCTGCTGATCGTGGTTGTGATCATCGGCATTCTGGCCGCGATCGCGATTCCGAAGTTCGCCGCGACCAAGGACAAGGCGAAGCTGGCTTCGGTGAAGACCGACATCCGTAACGTCGAGACCGCCGAGGAAGCGTACTTCTCGGACTACAACGCCTACGGCTCCTTTGCCGCGCTTCAGGCCGCTTCGAACTTCACGCTGTCGACCGGCAACACCGGCGACGTCACGGCGGCGACCAACGGCTACACCGCCTCGTTCTCCAACAGCACCATCTCGACTGGCATCAATTCCTGTAAGGTTCAGGTCGGTGCCGGCGCCGCGAGCACCATCGACGGCGTGATTCAGTGCCCGTAATGCTTCGGGACGAGTGAAGTGTGATGCAAGCCAGGCGGGGGCCTCCGGCCACCGCCTGGTTTGCATTGGCGCCCGCGCGACTCGCCTGCGCTGGTGTCGGCAGTCGCCGCATGCACGAGCTTGCGTTGCAGAATTCGTGGGTGGCGGAGCGTCCGGCGGCAGCGGGCCTCGTGCGCAGAGCCCTAAGCCATTGACGGCACACACATTGGCAATCGCTATGGCGGTGGCACCGTCGTTGCCCCGTATCTGCCGCAGCGGATTGAGCCATGCGGTCTTCCACAGCGGATTGAGCCATGCGGTCTTCGCCGCGCTCGGCAAGGCCTCCCAGCTTCAGTCAGGAGTACGGAGATGCAGCGCGATGAAGGCGGGTTCACGCTGATCGAGCTGCTCATCGTGGTCGTGATCATCGGGATTCTGGCGGCCATCGCGATCCCGAAGTTCGCGGCGACGAAGGAGCAGGCCTACGTCGCCGACATGAAGAGCGATCTGCGCAATCTCGCCACCGCGCAGGAAGCTTACGCTGGCGACAACAACGCCTACTACGGCGGAGCGATTCCATCCACCGCGCTGATCTACAATCCGTCGCAGAGCATCAACATCGTCGTCACCCAGGCGACCGCGACCGGGTGGGCCGCCGTTGCCTCGACCGGCTTCACCCCGCGGACCTGCGCGCTGTACTCCGGCGC
>Ga0137463_1000576_pt1 | contig 12355 bp, 11 predicted proteins | sample EasRivERMGT800_2_FD_102333 | JGI IMG/M metagenome (GOLD analysis project Ga0137463, IMG submission 102333) | Soil microbial communities from meander-bound floodplain in the East River, Colorado, USA - East River MetaG ERMGT800_2 | ecosystem: Environmental > Terrestrial > Soil > Floodplain ...
CGGTACCGGGAGAGGATCCGCCGCGCCGCTCGTGTGAGGGCGAGTTTGCGTGCCTGACGCCAACGTTACGCGTCGCCGTCGCCTGGTCCGTGCCGCCGTCCCCACCTCGGAGGTCGTCGCAGGCACGGATCCCGTGCACTCGCGCGCGTCGGGAATGCTCTCGAAAACGGTTTACATTCGCTTGACCTGAACCGTCGTAAAGCCTTACTGGTCAACAGTTTCACATGGTCGTGAGCCGTGTTCTCCCGGGACAAGCTTCCGCAGCTTCCGGATTTCGGGGATTTCGCATGACGCAGAACGACGACGAGGACGAGTCCCTAGACGAGGCGCGCAATCCGCGCGTTAGGGGTGGGAGAGGGCGACGACCCCACCGCGAGATCGACATCCTCGGGCCTGCCGAGGTCCGCGCACTCATGGCCGCCTGCTCGCGCCGCGCGCCGACGGGCATCCGCAACCGCGCGCTGATCGCACTGCTCTACGGCAGCGGGCTGCGGATCTCCGAGGCGCTGTCGCTGCGACCGAAGGACGTCGACCTGGACGGCCTGGCGCTCACGGTCCAGAACGGCAAGGGCGACAAGCGCCGCGTCGCCGGGCTCCTGCCCGACGCGGTCGATGCGATCCAGCGGTGGGCCGACCGCCGCGCCGAGTTCCGGGCAACGGCGAGGGACCCGTTCTTCTGCACGACGGCGCGCGGGGCGTCCGGCCCCCACCCGACGAATCCCGGCGGACGCCTCTCGCGCGAGTACGTTGCGCGGACGGTCAAGCGTCTCGCACGCAAGGCCGGCATCGACCGGCGCGTCCACTGCCACGGGTTTCGGCACTCGCACGCCGATCTGCTGCGCCGACGCGGCTTCGATGTCGAGGAGATCCGCGTGCAGCTCAGACACGCCTCGCTCGACGTGACGAGCACCTACCTCGACCACATCGGCACGCACGAGATCCCCGCGAGGATGCGGTCGATCACCGGCGTGCTCGCGGTCGCGAAGCCGGCGCGGGAGGAGCTGGGCGCGCTGCTCGGGCGGCTCGACGACGGGGACGTCCGGCAGCTGCTCGCGATCCTGAAGCGCGGAGCGGTCGCGACCTGAGCGGTCCGCGCCCGAATCTGCGGTGTTTGCGGTGATTGCGGAGTGTGTTTACTCCGTACGCGACGCGAAAAAACGGTTTCTGTACCAGTGTGGGGGTAGACAAACCCCGCAAACCCCGGAAACCCCGCAACGCCCTCGGCTCGAGGCACGCCGCCGCGGCCCGCCGCCCGCCTGCGCGTTGCACTCGAGTCGCGCGGCCCCCCCTCCTGCCATCGAGCACGCGGCGTCGCCGAGCAGAGGCGCGCAGACATGCTAGATCGCGACGGGGAGGGTGAAGATGGCGGTGATGGATTCGGACCCGATCGATCCGTTGAGGTTTCTCGCGAATGGCCTCGCCGCGCTCGAGCGCGAGACACCGAAGAAGCCGAAGTGGGATGCGGCGAGCGTCGAGAGCATGATCGACTGGCTCGAGCAGGAGGTCGGCCTCGTCGTCCGTCAGGTGCCGAAGATCGCCCGCATCCTCCGGGACCTGATCGCGGACCTGCAGGCGCGGCGAGTCGTCCGCGTCCTCGTCATCGGTCCGCGCGGCGGCGGGAAGACCATGCTCGCCGCGGCGATCCAGCTCCTGACGCTGCGCTTCTACGGGGCGAGTTGGACGTCGATCGGCGGCTCGCTCGAGCAGGCGAACCGGCTCTTCGCGCACGTCCGCGCGGCCGTGACCCGCAGCGCGGACCTCCAGGCGTTCATCACGGAGGCGCTCGCGACCCGGATCGCGGCGAAGTCGGGCGCGACGATCACCGTGCACGCGGCGTCCGAGAAGTCGATCCGCGGACAGCACCCGCGCGGGCCGTCCGGCGCGGGCGGCATCGTGCTCGACGAGGCAGTGCTGATCGAGGACCGGATCGTGGACGCTGTCATCCCGCAGGTCGCGTCGGCGGACCCGTCAATGATCCTCCAGCTATCGACGCTGGGCGAAATGCAGAGCGGCCGTTTCTGGGAGTTGATCCAGGATCACGAGGCCCGTGGTTATCGCATCTACGAGTTCGGCGTCTTCGACGTGACCACGCGCTGTCCGTTCGACTGCGCCAGCACCTGTCCCGTGCCGGCGTTCGCAAAGGACGAGGTGCGCGAGGACGGGAGAGGGCGCGTGACGGCCGTTCGAAAGGCACTCTGCGCCGGCAAGGCCCACGAGCCCAACGGCTGGCTGAAGATCGAGGAGGTTGCGCAGCAGTACAAGGACCTGCCGCGCGAGGCGTTCCAGCGCGAGTTCCTCGGCTCGTCCTCGACGCGCGTCGGCTCCGTCTACAACGCCGAGGACATCGACGCGTGCATCCACCCGGGCGGGATGTTCTCGAAAACCGGCGGACTCGAGCAGCACCTGCACCGCCTCAAGACGCTCCCGAAGGTGATCGGGCTGGATTGGGGGTACTCGTCCGAGGCGTGGGCGGTCTACCTGGTGGACCTGCGCGGCGTCCTCATGGCCTATCGCTTCGAGTACTGGCACGCCGTCCGGTTCTCCGAGATCAGGAAGCACCTCGTCGACCGCATCTTCGAAGAACGAATCGACTGCGTGCTACCCGACTCGGCCAATCCTGCGGACAACCAAGAGTTGCTGAAGATGATCAGTGACCGCGGGGACGCGCCGCAGCCCGGAGACGCCGACGACCATCATTGCCTGGTCCAGCCGGTGAAGTTCGGGGTTCACAAGACGGTCGGGATCGGGGAGGTGCGCCGTCGCCTCGAGAACCGACTCATCCGCTTCGCGCGGAAGTTCGGCAACGAGCCCGTGCCGAACTTCGATCGCGCCATTCGACTGCTCAAGGCCTACCACCTCGACGCGAACAACGTCCCCGCGAAGGTCGCCGACCATTGCCCCGACGCGCTCTTGGCGGGCGTTCTCTACTGGTCGCCGCGCCGTTTGCTCGAGCCCCTCGAGCTCACGTGAAGGGGAGTGAACCGCCGCCATGCTCGCAGCGATCTGTCCGTGGTGCGGCAGTGAGTTCGCGGGAGAACCCTCGTCAAACGACGACGACGAAGATGCGAACAACCTCCTCACGTGTCCGTACTGCCTGCGCTCGTTCGATCCCTACGCGAAGAAGGGACCCTCAGCGACGGCGGGCCTGGACGAGCTGTTCGACCTGACGGAAGACGACGAGGGCGAAGAGCCCGAAGACTAGTCCCGCCGTCCCGCGCTCGACTAGAATGCGCGCGACGACCGACAATCCCAAGCGCAACTCCGAGCGGCCGCGGGTCCTTCGCGGCCGACCAACTCCAAGCCAACTCCGAGCCCGGTCGTCGACCCGGACCACGGTCCCACTCGGAGGCTTGGGCAATGCAGATCCAGCGCGTCGCGACGGCGTCCCTCTCGTTCTGGCCCGAGAACGCGAGAAAGCACGGGCCCGTAAACCACGAGGCGATCAAGCAGAGCCTCACGGCGTTCGGCCAAGCCGAGCCGCTGGTCGTCCAGGCTGCCACCAACCGCGTGATCGGTGGGAACGGGCGACTGGCCGTCATGCGCGAGCTCGGATGGACCGAGTGCGACGTCGTGTTCTTGGACCTCGACGACGCGAAGGCCGCGGCGCTCGGCGTTGGATTGAACCGTTCGGGAGAGCTTGCGGAGTGGAATGACGAGACGCTCGCGAAGATCCTGACCGAGATCGACGCGCGCGGCGAGCTGGCGACCGTCGGCTTCGACCAGGACGACCTGACCGAGCTGCTCGCGCGCGTCGGAAACGACGGGCTCGGTGCCGACCTCGACCAGGTCCCCGAGCCGCCGGAGACGGCGACGACGCGGCCGGGCGACCTCTGGCTCCTCGGCGAGCACCGGCTGCTGTGCGGCGACTCGGCGTCGCCCGCCGACCTCGACCGCCTGCTCGCCGGCGCGCCGGTCCACCTGGTCAACACCGACCCGCCCTACAACGTGAAGGTCGAGCCGCGAAGCAACAACGCGATCGCTGCCGGCCTCTCGTCCTTCACGCAGACGCACCACCAGAAGCTCGACGTGTCGCGGCACCCGGAGAAGTCGCAGCCGACGACCGCGCGCATGCGGGCGAAGGACCGGCCGCTCGCGAACGACTTCGTCAGCGACGAGGCGTTCGCCGAGCTGCTCGCGAGGTGGTTCGGCAACCTGGCGCGCGTGCTGCTGCCGGGTCGCGGCTTCTACATCTGGGGCGGGTATTCCAACCTCGGCAATTACCCGCCGGCGTTGAAGGCGGCGGGCCTCTACTTCTCGCAGGCGATCGTCTGGAACAAGGAGCACCCGGTCCTGACCCGCAAGGACTTCATGGGGGCGTTCGAGCTCGCCTATTACGGTTGGAAGGAAGGCGCCGCGCACAAGTTCTTCGGCCCGAACAACGCCCTCGACCTCTGGAGCGTGAAGAAGGTCACGCCGACGGCCATGTGCCATTTGACCGAGAAGCCAGTCGAGCTCGCGACGCGCGCGATCCTCTACTCGTCCCGCCGTGGCGAGAACGTGCTCGACCTCTTCGGGGGATCGGGGAGCTCCTTGGTCGGCTGCGAGCAGACGCAGCGCAAGGCGTTCCTGATGGAGCTCGACGAGCTCTACTGCGACGTGATCTTGATGCGCTGGACGAAGCTCACGGGGAGGCAGCCGACGCTCGAGGCGACGGGGGAGACGTTCGAGGACGTGAAAGCGAAGCGGCTCGGTCAGCCGGAAACGTCGCCTGCGACAACGTGAACAAGGACCAGCGGCAGATTCCGAAGCGGATCCAACCATATGGACCAAGAGAAGCCTTAGATGACGAACGATATCGATCCTCCACTCGATCCTGGAATCACGCAAATCGTCGATGTCCTTCGCGGTGCCGGAGTCGAGACGTTTGAATCGTGTGAGGGCGGCAAGGGACACGCGTATCCGGAACCAACCGTCCGCTTCCACGGTGCCCGTGCAGAGGGTTTTCGAGCGCTGGCCGCGGCAGAAGCAGAGAGGCTCCCCGTCGCTGAGCTTCGGCGCGTTTGGCCGATCAACGACGGGGAGCCCACGGGTCCTTACTGGGAACTGACGTTCACTTCCCCTCCCGATTAAGCCTCTCGCACTCATGGCAGAGTGGCTTCCCTCCCGTCCCCTGCCGCAGATTCTCCTGCTCGATATTGTTCCCGGTGTTGCACTCTGTGTTGTTGTGATGGTGCGGCTGCTTGATCGAGTACCACGGCGATTTCTGAGACATGGGCAGATCTCCTCACGGCCTTTCGATGACAGCGCCCAGGAACGCTCCCGGTGCAGCGCATGCATCTACTCCGCGCCCACGAGGCGATCAAGTGGTTCGCCCGAATTGACTCCGAAGCTCACGCTCGCCGAAGTTGGCGTCATGTCTCCAATTCACTCGGGATGTAGTACGGCAACATCGCTTTCCAGGACTCCAGCTCACGAAGTCGTTCGATTCTCTGTGGAACGCAGACACGCCTTGCGTTCCGTCTTCGTGGCCTGAATCGCCGTCCCTACCATTCTCCACCGTCCCCTTCCTGAGAGAATTGTTGGGACAGCGGGACGTGTCGCTGCGCGCTCGCCCATCGTCCTCGCGCCCCGTGCGCCGCCTCGAAAATGTCGATGCGTTCGCGCCGTTGCGAGACTCGCGATAAAGGTTCGCGAACTTGCCCCCGCTGCGCCAATGTGCATCAACGTGCACATCCGTGCATGGCGTCCAACCAGGGGTGATTGCGGATGACCAGGAAGAAGAAACAGATCCAGAAGCGGGCGCGGTCGCAGCCGCCTCGACACCTCGATGTCGTCCTCACCGAGCAGCGCCTCGGGGGAGGACCGGGCGTTCGTCCCGGCGTGCCCGTCCAAGCGCTCTGGCGGATCCTCCGGATCGCCGACCTGAGGCGAATGACGCCGCACCAGGAACCCCAGCGTCCTGCGCTGCAACTCGCGGCAGAGGCGATCGAGTGCACGTACAACCTCGCGCCGCCCGACCCGCAATGGGTCAAGGCCCTCGAGACTTGGCACGAGTCCGCGGCGCCCGCTCTGAGCGCGGCGCTTGACCCGAAGCCCACCGACACGAAGACGTCGAACGGCGCGACGCGCTACCGCGCCCTTCTGGCGGATCAACGAAAGAGGGCGCTCATCCTTCTCGCGCAGCAGGCGTTCGAGTGTGCTAGCGACGCGAAGATCGCTCGGGGTCCGCGAGACGCCGCGCGAGTCGCACTCGCGCTCCTCGCCTTCGGGTGGCCAGCCGACGTCCCCGGTGCGGGTCACGTCTTCGGACTTCTCGAGGAGGTCGCGGCCGGCGCCGACGTCGGCACGCGACAGCGGTCGTTCCTTCGCTCCGTCCTCCGTGGTGACGATCGACGCGACGACGCACGATCCGAGCGCGCGATCGTGCGACGCGCTCGGGATCTCCTCTCGCGCGCGGAAGCAGACGTCAAGCGCTCGCAGGAGCCCGCGGCGCCGCGGCCACCGGCCGCCCCGAGGCGTAAGCCGCAGCCCTTCGAGATCGGTCTCGTGACGGGCCAGAAGTCGCTCACGATCATGCTGCCGAACCATCCGGTCCCGTCGATTCTCGAGTACGAGAACGGAGAGCGGATCGCAGCTGTCGCGCACGACACCGGCCCCGGACGGATCATCCTGTCGGCCGCAGCCGGTGCGAAGCCCCCGCCCGCTTCGAAGGACGACCGCTCTCGCGCTCGAAGGGCCGTACGACGCACCTGCAAGTCCGCCCTCGAACTCGACGTGAAGGCGACGTCGGCAACGTTCTCGAGACCCGTCACGCTTTCGCCGAGACTCGAGAGACTCGTCAAACGGGAGCACCAGGTCCGACTCGCTCCGCCTCCCACGTAGCAATCGGCCGTCGTCCACGACTTCGCACACTTCGCACACGAATGCGAAGCCGTGTGCGACGCGCCGGCGTTCCAATCCGTCTCCGTCACGACCGCGCAACGCGGGCCGTGCCTGGAGACGCAGATGAACGAACGTGAAGCAGCCCCCACGCTGATCCTCGCGAGCGAAGCCGCGCGGCGCCTCGCGATTTCGACGCGAACGTTTTGGAAGCTCGTCGAGCGCGGCGACCTCTGCGTGATTCGCGTCGCGCCACGCCGCGTCGCGGTGGACGAGGCCGACCTCATCGCGTACGTGTCGTCGCGGCGCGAAGGGGCGTCGGCACGTCGTGCCGCCGGTCGCGCCGGCCGTTCCGAAGGGACTGCGCCTCGCGACGATTCGCTCCAGTCGCGATGAGCGCATCCCATGCATGACGCCGCTTCCGCGCGCGCCCTCTCGTCGAGCGACGACGATCACATCCGCCGCTTCGCCGCGCTCTTCGGCACGCGCCGCGACGCGTACGGCATGGAACTCAACGGCAAAGGCGCGTGGGTCAAGGAGCCGCTGACCGATGAGGTCCTTCGCCAACACCTCAACGGCCAAATCCGCATCGGCATCGGCAACTTCGAGCCGGGAAGCGACCACGTTACCTGCGGGTGCATCGACCTTGACTTCGATGACGCGCAAGCGGCCTTCGGACTGCAGTCCCACCTCAAGCATTTCTCCATCGTCTCGCATGTCGAGCGCAGCCGCCGCAAGGGGTGGCACGTCTGGGTCTTTTTCTTGGCCCCGGTACAAGCGTGGAAGGTGCGCGCGGTCCTTCGCAGCGCGTGCGTTCAGGAATTGGGCGACAAGCTTCCGGAGATCTTTCCGAAGCAGGACCGGATTTCAGGTGATGGCTTCGGGAACTTCGTGTTCCTGCCGTTGCAAGGCGCGTCGCTCAAAGACGACCGCACGGCGTTCTACGAGTTGGGCGAAGACGGTCAGCCCAAGAAGGCCAATTGGCGGATCGAAGGTCTCGCGCTCGTGGATCCGCGAGTGCTCGACGAGGTCGTCGAGATCAACGAGCTGCGATCCGACGACGTTTCGCAGAACGGCGCAGGAACGCCGCCGGTCTCCGGAGCGCAGACGACCGACCTGCACGCACTCGTTGGCAGGGCGATTCGATTCTTGGCGGATCCCCGCGCGATCGGCCGGAACAGGGTCGGCTTCGCGCTCGCGTGCAAGCTTCGCGACGCTGGGCTTTCCGAGGCCGACGCCCAGTCCTACATGCTGGAGTACCAGAGCGCGGTCACCGGACTGAAGTCCGAACCGTACACGGTGGACGAAGCTCTCGGCTCACTCAAGAGCGCGTTCAAGAGACCGCCGCGCCCTCCTCCGCCACCGGCGACCGCGCCGCCTGAAGCCGTCCCAGGTGGCCCATTACCCCGGATCTTCACGACCAATCGACCGCTGCGTGACATCGTTGACGACGCCGTAGCGGCGGTACACGTGCGAAACGACCCTCCGTCCGTTTTCCAGCAGTCCATCTCGATCGTTCGCGTGTGCACCGACGAGAAGGACAGGCCGGTCATCCAGCGGATGGAGGAATCGAAGGTAGTCGAGACGCTGACGCGATCGGCTGACTTCCTCCGCGTCATGCAGGGCGGCAAGATAGGGCACACCCCGCCGCCGCCCGTCGTCGCCAATACCGTTCTAGCGCTTCGGTCCTGGCCGTTTCCGCCGTTGGCGGGGATCACTGAAATCCCTCTGCTTCGACCCGACGGGTCAATCCTGTCGACGCCCGGCTACGACTCCGCGACGCAGCTTCTCTATGTGCCGGCACCGGGGTTGGTCGTTCCACCGATTCCGACGTCCCCAACGGAGGGCGAGCTCAAGGCGGCGGTGGCACTCTGCCTTGAAGTCTTTTGCGACTTTCCGTTCGCAGACGAACCGAGCCATGCGAACGCGATCGGCTTGTTGATGACGCCGACCCTGCACCCTGCGATCGAAGGCAACATTCCGCTCGGCGTCGTCGACTCACCTCGAATAGGCACCGGAAAGACACTGCTCGTCTCAGCGATCGCGCTCATCAACACAGAACGCCAAGCAACGGTCATGAGCGTGCCTGAGACGGAAGAGGAGTGGCGCAAGCAGTTGACGAGCGAGTTGGTTTCCGGCGCCAGCTTCCTGCCGATCGACAACGTAGATGGGACGCTGAAATCGTCAACCCTCGCGCGCTTCCTCACGTGCGGCATCTGGAAGGATCGGCTTCTCGGCGGCAACGAGATGCCGGAACTCGAGCAGCGCATGACGCCGTGCGCAACGGGCAACAACATCGCGGTGGTTGGGGACTTGCGACGCCGGGTCTACCGCATTCGTCTCGACGCGCAGCATTCGAAGCCCTGGACGCGAGGAGGATTTCAACATCCCGACCTGCTCGCGTGGGTACAGGCCCACCGCGGCGAACTCATCGCGGCCATCCTCACGATCGCGCGCGCGTGGTTCGTCGCAGGTAAGCCCACCGCGCCGAGCGCCAAGTTCGGGGGCTTCCAGTCGTGGGCTGGAGTGGTCGGCGGCGTCCTCGCGCACGCTGGACTCAAGCACTTCCTCGGCAACCAGGACGAGTTCTTCGAGCAGTCGAGCGACGAGGACGCCGAGTGGGAGCAGTTCTTGACGGCGTGGCACGTCGAGTTCGGCGCGAAGCCGATCGGCGTAGCTCAGGTTGTCGAGCGCATCCAGACAAGTGCCCCGCTCAAGGACTCGCTCCCCGGCTACCTCGCCGAGTTCGTGCTCGCTTCACCCGGGAAAAGCCTTTCGAGGCGACTCGGGAAGGCGCTCGCCGCGCACTGTGAGACACGATTCGGAGACGCCGGACTGCACCTCCGCCGCGCCGGCAAGGACGGGCACGCCAAGACGGTCCAGTGGCGCGTCCAGACGAAGGAGGAGGCCCAAAGTGAAGGCCTCTGACACTTGCGGAGTTACCGGGGTTTGCGGGGTTCCTCTCCCCGACCACCTGTCGCGCTTCGCTGCCCCACGCACGCGCGTACGGAGCGAAGAGACTCCGCAATGCCCGCAAACTCCGCATTCGCGGCACGACGCCGCACACGTCGAGAGCGCGGTGGGGACGCGTCGATCGGCGGGGGCTCGCGATGCGTGAGCCCGTTCACATCACCGACCTCCGCTTCACCGAGGCACCCGAGGCCGCGACGCGCGGCGGCCTGCTCGGCTGGGTCCAGTTCACGCTGAACGACCTCGTCGTCCTCGAAGGTGTCGCGCTGCGCCGGACGCTAGGTGGCGATCGATTGGTGCTCTCGTTCCCCGCGCGCCGAGATGGCTCGGGCCACCAGCGGTTCTTCTCGCGGCCGGTCTCGGATCCCGTCCGGCGCGAGATCGAGCGCCAGGTCTTCGAGCACCTCCAGGTCAAGCAGGATCTGGCGCCGTGATCCCGGCCGCGACGCCAGGTGGTCCCGGTCACGACGTCCCCGGCGAGGGAGACGACCTCGCGCAGCTCGGCGACTTCTTCGAGGTCGAGCCCGTCCCCGCCAGCGGGGACGAAGCCGCGGACTTCTTCTCGGCGCTGGCGGCGCTGCTGCTCGACATGCAGGCGGCGCGGCGAACCCAAGGAGAGATTCCTACCCCTCCCATGTTCGCCCTGATTCGCCCTGATCCGCGTCACGCGAGGGGGCTCTGCCCATCGCTGGATGGAGAGACGAATCCGTGAACGGGACGAGGACGGTCGCCTACGTCAGAAGGTCGACGCGAGACCAGGCCAACAGCCTCTCGCGGCAGAAATCCGAGATCGAACGCTTCGCCAAGGAGCACGGCGTCGAGATCCTCCGCTGGTGGGAGGACGACGGGATTTCTGGAACGGAAGACGCGCTGCGACCCGGCTTCTGCGCGATGATCGAGGCCGCCGAGCGCCACGAGTTCGACTTGATCCTCATCCACGAACTGAGCCGATTCGGTCGATTCGATTCGTTTCGCGCGGGAAGTTGGCTGCATCGACTGACGAACGCTCGCGTGCGAGTGCAGGCGATCGAGGGCGTCGTCAAGGACCCGTACACGATCCAGTCCAAGCTGATGATCGCGCTCGAGCAGGACCGAAACGAGAGTTCGCGAAATTCGTTTCGCAGTCTCTCGGGTCAGCGAGATCTCGCGACACGCGGCTTCCGCGTCGCGGGTCGATGCCCGTTCGGATACTCGCGGCGCCGCCGTCGACTCGACGGCACGGTCGAGAGTGTCGGCCGGGTCGGAATCGCGAAGCGCGACAAGAGCGAGGTCGTCACGCTGGTGCCAGGCGACGCGGCCGAGGTCGAGGCCGTGCAGAGCATGTTCCGGATGTCGCGGGACGGCGTCGGGTATCGAACCATCGCGCAGTACGTGAACGACCTCGGCATCCCCTCGCCCGACGCGACTCGCCGCCGAACGATGGTGTCGGTTCCTGGCCGGTGGACGCAGGGGACGGTCCGCGCGATCCTCGGGAATTCGGTCTACGCCGGCGACGCGATCTGGAACGTCCGGTCGTGCCCGAAGTTCCACAGGCTCCAAGGTGACCGAATCGTCGAAGTCGACGAGTTCGAGCAGAACCGCTTCCGGCGAAACTCGAAGGCCGACTTCGTGGTCGTCCGAGACGCCCACCCGGCGCTGGTCGACCGCGCGCTCTTCGACGCCGTGCAGCTGCGCCTCCGAACGCGCGTGTCCCGGTCGCGTGGGCATCTGCGCGAATACGTCTTGTCCGGCCTGATCCGCTGCGTGCACTGCGGCGACGTGATGGTCGGGACGACGAGAACGCGACGAAAGATGGTCGCCGGGGCGGAGAAGGTCTACTCCGACCCCCTCTACACCTGCGCCGCCACGCTGCGCGCGACCGGCCGCTGCCGCCAGGTCGCCCTCCCACGCGACGGCCTCGAGCGCGCGGTGATGAGAATCCTCGACGAGGAGATCTTCCGGCCGGAGGCGCTCGCGCAGCTCGAACGGCACCTCCGCCTGCAGGTCGCGCGCCGAAGTACCAGCACCGCCAAGGACGGGATCCCCGCGCTCGAACGCCGGGAGCTCGACCTCACGAACAAGATCGCCGAGGGAGCGCGCCGCCTTCTCCACGTCGACGAGAGCATCGTGCCCGAGGTCAAGGCGGCGCTGCAGGAACTCAAGGACGACCTTCAGGGGATCCGCGCGAGCCTGGCGACGAAGCGCCGGGCCACGACCCTGGCGGTCGACGGCGAGGAGCTCGTCACGAGGACGATGGACGAGTTCCGGTCCATGGCGAGCGTGCTGGCCGACAAGACCTTCCCGCTCGAACGGCGCCGAGAAGTCCTCCGCAGGCTCCTACCGATCCGCGACGGCGTGCGCCCGATCCAGGTCTACATCGACGTGAACGCGCCACGCGGCTGGCGGAAGGCGCTGAAACGCGTCACGGTGCGCCACCTGTCGTTCAGAGACGCGCCCGAAAACGGGCGTAGCGTCGGCAAAAGTGTATCCCCGACAAGTGCTGACGAAGCCGAACAACCGAGTGACCGAAGGTGGGAGATCGCGGACGGACTGCCGACGTGGAAAAGAGAGCTGGTTCCGAGCGAAC
>Ga0137463_1000577_pt1 | contig 12335 bp, 11 predicted proteins | sample EasRivERMGT800_2_FD_102333 | JGI IMG/M metagenome (GOLD analysis project Ga0137463, IMG submission 102333) | Soil microbial communities from meander-bound floodplain in the East River, Colorado, USA - East River MetaG ERMGT800_2 | ecosystem: Environmental > Terrestrial > Soil > Floodplain ...
CACGCCGATGATCCCGTTCGGGGTGGGCACTTCACTGGAGGGGCACGTTCTGGCCATTCACGGCGGCGTCTGCGTCGATCTAGGCCGCATGAACAAGGTGCTCGCCGTACACGAGGCCGATCTCGACGCGGTAGTCCAGGCGGGCGTGACCCGCAAACAGCTGAACGAGCACATCCGTCACACCGGCCTTTTTTTCCCGATCGACCCCGGCGCCGACGCGACGATCGGCGGCATGGCGGCCACGCGCGCCTCGGGAACCAACGCCGTGCGCTACGGCACCATGCGCGAGAACGTGCTGTCGCTCACGGTGGTGCTCGCCGACGGCCGCGTCGTCACCACATCGCGCCGCTCGCGCAAATCGGCAGCCGGCTATGACCTCACACGGCTGTTTGTCGGGTCCGAGGGCACGCTGGGTATCATCACCGAAGCCACGGTGCGCCTGTACGCCGTGCCGGAAGCGATGTCGGCCGCACTCTGTTCCTTCCCCGACATCGCGGGCGCGGTGAATACGGTGATCCACACCCTGCAGGCAGGCGTCCCGATCGCCCGCAGCGAAGCGTTGTGCGCGACGACCATGAAGGCGATCAACGCCTATTCGAAGACGGGCTACCGCGAGCAACCGACGCTCTTTCTCGAGTTCCACGGGACTCAGGCGGGAGTGGAAGAGCAGGCGCGACTGGTGCAGGACATCGCGCGCGAGAACGGCGGCATGGACTTCGAGTGGACGACCCGGGCCGAGGACCGCACCCGCCTGTGGTCGGCACGCCACCAGGCGTACTTCGCCTGCCTGCAGCTGCGGCCCGGCGCGCGCGCGGTTTCGACGGACGTATGCGTGCCGATCTCGCGTCTCACGGAATGCATCGTCGAGACCTCGAAGGACATTGCAAAGGCGTCGGTGCCCATACCGCTGTTCGGTCACGTCGGCGATGGCAATTTCCACTGCGAAATTCTCGTAATGCCCGAGAGCGAGGCCGAGCTTGCCGAAGCCAGGGCATTCAACGAACGGGTGGTCGACCGCGCCCTCGCCATGGAAGGCACCTGTACCGGCGAGCACGGCATCGGCATGGGCAAAATGACATCTCTGGTAAAAGAGCTCAACGGGGCTGTGGACTTGATGGCCACGCTAAAGCGCAGCTTCGACCCCGAGAATCTGATGAACCCCGGCAAGGTCGTGCGGCTTAGTGCCTAGAGTTTCAGGAAATTTTCCCGGTAGTACTTGAGCTCCTCGATCGACTCGTAGATGTCTGCGAGCGCCTCGTGCTTGCCGTGCTTGACCAGGCCTTTTGCGAGCTCCGGCTTCCAGCGCTTCGCCAGCTCCTTGAGCGTGCTGACGTCCAGATTGCGGTAGTGGAAATACGCTTCCAGTCGCGGCATGTGGCGGGCAAGGAAGCGCCGGTCCTGGCAGATTGAATTGCCGCACATCGGCGAGGTTTGTTTCGGCACGTACTGCGCAAGATGGGCGAGCATCTGATCTTCCACCGCGGCCTCCGTGAATGGCGATTGCTTCACGCGATCGATCAGGCCGGATTTGGCGTGAGTGCTCCTGTTCCAATCGTCCATCGCGGAAAGCAATTCATCGGTCTGGTGCACAACCAGCACTGGTGCCTCCGATACCGTGTTCAGCTGCGAGTCGGTTACCACGATCGCGACCTCGATGATGCGGTCGGAGTCCGGACTGAGGCCGGTCATTTCCATGTCCAGCCAGATCAGGTTGTTCTGCTCCTGCGCCATGCCGCTTTCCCGCGGGTACATGTGTAAAATGTCATTGTCGCACAATCAACTCGCTGAGCATGCACCCGTTCACGCTGGTCTTTCTTTTTGCGCTCGCGATCGTTATTGCGGCACGGCTCTGGCTGGCTCAGCGCCATATCCGGCACATTGCAGCCAACCGCGAAACCGTGCCGGCGGAGTTTGCCGGGCGCATTTCGATCGCAGCGCATCAGAAGGCCGCCGATTACACCACCGCCAAGACGCGGCTGGGCACGCTGGAGACCCTGGTGGGCGCGGCGGTGTTGCTCGGGTTCACGCTCGGCGGCGGATTGCAGGTCCTGTCCGATGCCTGGGACCACGCGTTCGCTTCGGGCGGCTACACGTATGGAATTGCGCTGATCGTCTCCGTCGCGTTGATCTCAGGCGGCATTGACTTGCCCTTCAGCCTGTACCGCACGTTCGTGATCGAGGCGCGCTTCGGCTTCAATAAGATGAGCCTGCCCCTATTCTTCATGGACCTCGCGAAGCAGGCGGCTCTGGGCGCCCTGTTCGGGATTCCGCTCATGTTCTGCGTGCTCTGGCTCATGGTCCGCATGGGCGGAGCCTGGTGGCTGTACGTATGGCTGACCTGGGTCGCATTCAATCTGCTGGTGGTGACGATCTACCCCACCCTGATCGCGCCGCTGTTCAACAAGTTCACGCCGATCGAGGACGTCAACCTGAAGGGCCGGATCGAAAGCCTGCTCGCCCGATGCGGCTTTCGCGTGCAGGGTTTGTTTGTGATGGACAGCTCCAGACGATCCAGCCACGGCAACGCGTATTTCACCGGTTTCGGCGCCGCCAAGCGGATCGTGCTGTTTGATACATTGATTTCCCGGCTTCAGCCGCCGGAAATCGAGGCGGTGCTTGCTCACGAGCTGGGGCATTTTTCCCGCCACCATGTGTGGAAGCGCATGGCATTGCTGTTTTGCACCACCCTGGCATTCCTGTGGCTGCTAGGATGGCTCATCGGGCAGGATTGGTTCTACGGTGCCTTGGGCGTGCGCTCGCAGAGTACGGCGATGGCGCTCGTCTTGTTCTTCATGGTGGTGCCGGTGTTAAGTTTCCTGATGCAGCCGCTCGCATGCCTTTATTCGCGCCGGCATGAATTCGAGGCGGATGCCTATGCGGCCCGCCACGCCGACTCCGGGAGCCTGGTCCAGGCCCTGGTCAAGCTGTACCAGGACAATGCATCAACGCTTACGCCTGACCCGCTGCACTCCGCCTTTTTTGACTCGCACCCGCCGGCGGTGCTGCGCGTAGCGCGGCTTCAGGCCCAGCGGCACTGAAGGGATCAGATCATGACTTCGCTCGCCACCAGAAAATGCAGACCTCTGCCCGCCGGAACGCCGGCGCTTTCGCGCGCCGGCATCGACTCGATGCTCAAGGAAGTGCCGGGGTGGGCGTACGATGGAAAGGTAATCGCGAAGAACTGGTCGTTCAAGAACTTTCACCAGACCATGGCGTTCGTGAACGCGGTCGCATGGATCGCGCACTGCGAGGATCATCATCCCGACTTGAGCATCGGCTACAACCGCTGCCGGGTGGAATTCAGCACGCATTCCATAGGCGGGATATCCGAGAACGACTTCATCTGCGCCGCGAAGATAGAGACGCTGGGAACAGGCTGAGCACACTGCCCTGGACTCGGCGTTTTTCCGCAGGGAGAACGCTTCTGAAGACGATTTTTTCCTCGCTCAATCTTATCGAGATGCACCACTTGAAGAATCTGCTTCAGGTCGAGGGAATACGCTGCCGCATCAAGAACGAAGACCTGGTCCGCCTGGCGGGCGAAGTCCCGTTTACAGAATGCGCTTTGCAGCTCGTCATTGAGCGCGACGAGGACTCTGCGGCGGCCGAAGCGGCCGTGCGGGAATTTCTGCGGCCGCAGCAACGTTCCGCCGATTCCTGGCGCTGCGGGCGGTGCGGGGAAGCGATCGAAGGGCAGTTTACGGCGTGCTGGAAATGCGGCGCCGGAAGATGAGGCGCGAGTTGAGAAAGTCGCCCTAGGTCGCGAGGCTTGCTACGCCGATAATCAGCAGCAGCAGGAGCCACATCACGAGGGCGCGCCAGACCAGACCGATGGTGCTGTCGAGATAACCGGTATCGGCCTGCTCGCCAATGCCCAATTCGGGGCGATCGACAACTCCGCCATCCTCGATGACGGGTGACCCCAGCCTGACGCCCATTGCGCCGGCTGCGCTCGCGAGCACGACGCCCAGCGAACGATCCGGCCAATGCGAGGCTTGCGTCCTCCAGCAGTAGATCGCATCCTCGAAATCGCCCACGATCGCGAACGCAGCGGCGGTGAAGCGCGCCGGAAGCCAATCCAGCGCTGCGAATGACTGGCGCGCGAACCGGCCGAATTGCCCGAATTCCGGCACGTTCCCTGCGCTCCATCGATTCTCGAGGAACTTCGCGAGGCGATACAGGATCGCTCCGGTGGGCCCGGGCAACAGCACAAACCAGAACGCTACCGCGAAAACGTGGCGATGCGACGCGGCGAGCGCCTCCTCGATGGCAAGTCGCGCGACCCCCTCGGCATTGAGCCCCTCGCAGTTCCGGTGCCGCCAGTCGGCAAGCGTCTCCCTGGCGCTGGCGATATCGTCTTGCTTCAGCGCCAGATGGATGCCGGTAAAGTAATGGCTGCACTGCCGAAAGCCCATGGTGGCGTAGAGCGCCGCAACATTCACCACCAGCGCGAGCGCCGGACTTGCGTGGTATGCGGCGGCGTAAATCAGCCAGACCGCGAGCACAGGTGGCACAACGACGAGCACCCAGGCGATCACGCCCTGCTGCGCCTCGCCTGCGTTGAATTTCCTCTCGAGAAATGTCGCGTAGCGCGCAATTAGGGAGGACAGGTAACGGCGGTCCGCAAGCGGGTGCCATTGCTCGAGCAAGAGCGCCGCGATCAAGGAAAGGAGGCTCATGTTCCTGTAGGCAACAACGGGTCAAGATACCATATCGCCAAATCCCGGAGCGCAAGCATATGCCATGGGATCTAGCCGCTCAGCAACGAGCAGAAATTCATCAGCATCCCGGCCGTAGCCCCCCAGATGTAGTACTGCCGATACGGCACGGCGAAATAGCGCCGCCGCTGACCGTCGTGAACGACGCTATTTCGCTGGTGGTTGGAGGGATCCAGCAAGAATTCGAGCGGTACCTCAAATACTTCGGCAACTTCGAATCGGTCCGGCTGCAGCTCAAGCGGCGGCGTCACCAAGCCGACTACAGGAGTCACCCGATAGCCGGTAACAGTAAGATACTGGTACAAATTCCCAAGAATCTCGACGCGTGAAGCCGCCAGCCCGATTTCCTCTGCTGTCTCGCGCAAGGCAGTCTCTGCGGCCGATGAGTCGCCGGGCTCCGCTCGTCCGCCCGGAAAGCTGATTTGTCCGGCGTGGTCGTTCAAATGCGCCGTGCGACGGGTAAAAAGAACGGTAAGTTCGCCCTCGCGCCGTACCACCGGCACCAGCACGGCAGCCGGCCGAATTTCATCGGCCTTGCGCCAGAGGTGTCCGTCTCCGGCCGTGATCGGCTCCCCAGCGCGATCTTCGGCGAAGCGGGAACGCAGCCAAGCTTCGCTATGACGGGGAGGAATCATGCTGTAATGCGGAATTCTTCGGGTCAATGCTAATTCTACCGCGCGGCGTCCCGGCTGCGCCGCCTCGGCGAGGGATTGCGCTCGGGGCGCCGAGGTGTATGCTGTCGGAAACGGGAATAAGCTGACCTTGTCCAGCGTTTACCGTTGCGGCATTCCGCCGAAGCCCGGCCGGGGAAACCCCGGACAGGATATTCCTTCACCCCACTCGTCACAGGAGAATCTATGAAGATCCATGTTGCAGCACTGTTCGCGGCGCTGACGCTGGCAAGCGCCTCCGCATTCGCCTTTCATTGCCCGGCCGATATGAAAAAGATCGACGACGCGCTCGCCAAGAACCCCAATCTTTCGGCGGCTCAGTTGGGCGAAGTGAAGAAGTACCGCGCTGACGGCGAGGTCTTGCACAAGGCCGGAAAGCATCAGGATTCCGTCGACACGCTTGCAAAGGCGATGAAAATTCTGGGTATTTAGCGACTGCGGTCCCGAAGGTAATAACGCCGCGGAAATTCGCGGCGTTATTTTGCCGAAAGCGCATACAAAGACCCTCAGCGCTCAAATGATCGCGTGCGCCCGAAGCGATCGGTTGCCTCGATCAGGGCCGCGAGGATTCCTGGTTCCCAGACCGAGTGACCGGCATCCGGGACAATCCGGTACTCGGCTTGCGGCCAGGCACGATGCAACTCGTGCGCGGACACGAGCGGGCAAACCATGTCATAACGCCCCTGAACGATCATCCCGGGAATGCTTCGTAGCCTATGCGCATTCACCAGCAGCGAGTTCTCCGGAAGAAAGACTTCGTTGAGGAAATAGTGCGCCTCGATCCGTGCCAGGCCCAGCGCCACCACGTCCCCGGAAAAATATGCAACCGTGTTGGGACTGGGCAGCAAGGTCGAGCAGGACCCTTCGTACACGCTCCAGGAGCGCGCCGCGGGCATGTGCACTGCAGGATCCGGATTCACCAGGCGCCGATGATAATTGCGCAGCAGATCGCCGCGCTCCCCTTGCGGAAGGAAGCCGGCAAACTTTTCCCAATGCTCCGGATAGACGCTGCGCAAGCCGTAGAGAAACCAGTCGATCTCGCTCTTGCGGCACAGGAAAATCCCTCGCAGGATGAGCCCGAGGCAACGCTCCGGGTGAGTCTCGGCGTATGCAATTGCCAGTGTGCTGCCCCAGGACCCGCCGAACACGAGCCAGCGATCCACGCCCAGGTGCCGGCGCAGGGTCTCCAGATCGGCTATGAGGTGCTGCGTGGTGTTTTCGCGCAGCTCGCCGAGTGGCGTCGAGCGTCCCGCGCCGCGCTGGTCATAGATAATGATGCGGAAGAAGCTGGGATCGAAAAAGCGCCGCTGCTTGGGCGTGCTGCCCGCGCCGGGTCCGCCGTGCAGGAATACCGCGGGAATTCCGCCGAGGTTGCCGCTATCCTCCCAGTACATCGCGTGCACGGCGTCAAGCAGCAGCATGCCGCTTGCGCGCGGCGCGATTTCGGGAAACAGGACCGGAACGACGGGTGCCGCAAGACCGCCCATCGCGCAGCCGATTACGGGATCAATATCGCCGATCCAGTGGTCTTTCGTGCTTCCAGGTCACGGTGCGCCTGAACTGCATCTTTCAGTGCGTAGCGTTGATTGATTTCTATCTTCACTTTTCCGGACAGCACAATGTCGAACAGGTCCTTCGAGGTCTGCTCAATGTCCTCGCGCCTTGCGGTGTACGTTTGCAGGGTCGGGCGCGTGACATAGAGCGAGCCCTTCTGTGCGAGCAGCGACAGCTCCAGGGGCGGAACCGGCCCCGACGAATTGCCGAAACTTACCAGCAGTCCAAAGGGCCGAAGGCAGTCGAGCGAGCCCATGAAAGTATCCTTGCCGACCGAATCGTATACCACCGGCAGGCCTTGCCCCTTGGTGATTTCTTTGACGCGCTCGACAAAATTCTCCTTGCGGTAGTTGATGCAGTGATCGGCTCCGTGCCCCCTTGCAAGCGCGCATTTTTCGTCCGAGCCGGCAGTGCCAATCACGGTTGCCCCGAGCGCCTTCAGCCACTGACATGCGATCAGACCGACGCCGCCCGCAGTGGCATGGAACAGAACGGTATCTCCTCGCTGGACCTTGTATGTTCGCTTGATCAGGTACTGTGCGGTCATGCCTTGCAGCATCATTGCCGCACCCTGCTCGAAGGATAGTCCGTCCGGAAGCTTGCATAAACGGGTCGCAGGCAGGTTTCGCGCTTCGCAGTAGCCGCCGACAGGGCCGCCCGCGTAGGCGACGCGATCGCCCGCCTTCACATGCGTCACCCCCGTGCCCACGGCCTCGACCACACCCGCCCCTTCATTCCCCATTCCGGAGGGCAAGGGCAGCTTGTACAGGCCGGTGCGCTGGTAAACGTCGAGAAAATTGAGCCCGCAGGCCTTGTGAAGAACTCGCGCCTCTCCCGGACCCGGACTCCCCAGCTGTACGTCTTCCCATTGCATGACCTCCGGTCCGCCCTGCTGGTGAATGCGAATCGCTTTTGGCATGTCTACTCCTCGGTTTATGTTAGCTTTCTGTAGCCACGATCAATATTGTTCTTTTCATTTGTCCCGGACCGGACCCGTGGGGATACCGGATCGGCAGTTGGAAAGTCGCGCGATCCCGATCTGCGCCAAGGCCTTTTCGCCGGAACCTTCCCTCGTCTGCATGAGAGAAATCGTGCCAGCGGGCGCGCATCACGGTACGCCCCGCTTATTTCTCGGGAGGATCCTTCCGGCCGGCGGTCGCCTGTTGCAGCACGTTCCACCATGCTTCGAAAAGAGCGCCCGCGGAATTGCCGCTGGTCGAAGCTGGCCCGCCCTGGGAATTCACCGCCTTCGCTGCGTCAGCTTGAATCGCCGCGAGGCTCGATTTCTGCATTTCCAGGCCCTGGATTGTAGTGCGCAAGACAGTCAAGTTGACATTGAGCCAAGTCTCGACCGATCTCAGATCGGCAATGCGCTTCTCGATTTCGCCCACGTTCACCGTCGGGGGGGTCATTCCCGACATCGGCAGTCCCATCGGACCCCACAGGTTTTTCAGGAACTCGAACGGGTCGGGAGAATGGTTCATAGCGGAAACGGTATCGGGCAAGATCGTCAAGTTTATTGCTAGGCGCTCAGAAACTCCAGCACCTCGCCGCGCTTCGACATGGTGTCCTGATAGCCGAGCTCGATCAGTGCACGGCAGTATCCTTTTTCGAACAGTAGATAGCTCGCCAGGGTCGAGCCGTTGCGATTCATCGCGCCGATGCCTCGAAGCAGGAACCGCACGGTCCGGGGCAGCTCGTTTACATGTCGCATCGCAATTCGCTCCAGGGGCTCGCTGGGCGAAACCACCAATACCCTGATCGGCCGCAGGGGCAGTCCTCCGGTCTTTAATTTTTCAGGAGGAATCAGGCTGATAGTGCGGTTGATGCGTTGCAGTCGCTCGATATCCACTTGAAGGCTGTCCAGAAAAATGCTGTTCAACGCGTGGCCGGCGATCTGGGCGAGCGAAGGATATTGATTGCCGCGTACCCGCGGCGCATCGGCGTTTGCGGCACCCCGGCCGGTTCCGACCACGAGTACGCGGTCCGCCCCGAGGTGCAGCGCGGGGCTGATCGGGGCGATCTGGCGCATCGACCCGTCTCCGAAATACTCGCGGTTTATTTTCACGGCAGGAAAGATGAACGGCAGAGCGGACGACGCCATGAGATGCTCCACCCTGAGAGGCATCGCAGATCCAATGCGCTGGTTCCGCTCCCACTCTTCGGTTCCGAGGCCGCCCTGATAGAAGGAAACGCTCTGCCCGGACGAATAGCCCGAGCAGGTGATCGAAACGGCGTACAGGCAACCATTGTCGATGTTTTCCTGAATGCGGCCGAATTCGAGATTGCGCGAAAGCACCTCTCCGAGCGGAGTGCTGTCGAGAAGCGACACCGGGCTGGAGCGTGAAATCAACGTCAGTGCTGCGAGCCAGCGCGCGCCGACCCGGATTACCCCGATCGGATCGGAACGGTAGACATGGTGGACGTGAAAGTTTTCCCACACCTCGAGCAGGTTGCCCACTGCGGCATCAAAGTTGTCGGCATATACGGCGAGAGTCGCGGCGTTGACTGCGCCGGCCGAAGTGCCGCAGAGAATGGGGAATGGGTTGTTTTCCGGCAACGGCAGCAGCTCCCTGACTGCCTTGAGCACGCCAACCTGATAAGCGGCCCGGGCTCCGCCTCCCGTCAGGATGAGGCCCGCCTTGGATTTCGTTGACGCAAAAGTCGCTGCCATGCTTTATATCGCCATCATCATGGAAAGTTCGTTTCCCGTCTGCCGAATTTACCCGATTCAGCCCGGGCGTGTGAATAGCCGCATCTGCTCGCGCGACGCGTTGGAATCCACTACCGTCAGCGCAGTCATGTTGACCATGCGCCGTACGGTGGCCGACGGCGTGAGAATGTGCACTGGCCGTGCCGGTCCGAGCAGGACGGGCCCGATGGTAATCCCGTCCCCGGCGGCGGTCTTGAGGAGATTGAAAGCGATATTGGCGGCATCCAGCGTCGGCATAATAAGAAGGTTGGCCTCGCCCTTCAGCCGCGAGTTCGGGAAGGCCGCCATACGCAGCACCGGGTTGAGGGCCGCATCGCCATGCATCTCGCCTTCGATCTCCAGTTCCGGCGCGTGCGACCGGATCATCTCCAGCGCCCGCCGCATCTTCTGCGCGGACGGCGCGACGCTCGTGCCGAAGCTCGAATGCGAAAGCAGCGCCGCCTTGGGAACCACGCCAAAACGGCGAATCTCCTCGGCGGCGAGCACGGTCATTTCCGCAATCTGTTCGGCCGTAGGGTCAAGGTTGACATAGGTATCGCAGATGAAGACGGTGCGTTTTGGCAGCATGAGCACGTTCATGGCGTAGAAATTCCTCACGCCGGGCCGCAATCCGATGACCTCGTCGACGTATTTCAGGTGCAGCGCGTGAGTGCCGAATGTTCCGCAGAGCATGCCGTCGGCTTCGCCACGGTGGATCATCATCGCGCCGATCAGCGTGGGGTACCTCCGCATCTCGATCTGCGCGTTTTGCCGCGAAACCCCGCGCCGCTCGGTCAGGCGGTGATACTCGGTCCAGTAGTCGCGGTAGCGGGGGTCGAGCTCCGGATTGACGAGCTCGAAATCGGCACCCGGCCTGATGCGAAGCCCGAAACGTTCGATGCGGCGCTCCACGACAGCCGGCCTTCCCACGAGAATCAGCTTCGCCAGGCCCTCGTCGAGCACCACCTGTGCGGCGCGCAGGACGCGCTCATCCTCTCCTTCGGCGAAGACGATGCGACGCTTTTGACCCAGCTTTGCCGCGCTGAATATCGGCTTCATGATGAGGCCGGAGTGATAGACAAATTGCAGCAGTTGTTCGTTGTAGGCGTCGAAATCGGTGATCGGGCGCGTCGCTACGCCCGAATCCATCGCCGCCCTCGCAACGGCCGGCGCGATTTTGGCGATCAACCGCGGGTCAAAGGGCTTCGGAATGAGGTACTCGGGCCCGAATTTCAGGTCTTGTTCGCCGTAGGCCGCGGTCACCACTTCCGATTGCTCCGCCATCGCCAGATCGGCGATTGCCCGCACCGCGGCAAGCTTCATCGGTTCGTTGATGGTGGTAGCGCCAACGTCGAGCGCGCCGCGGAGGATGAAAGGAAAGCACAGGACATTATTGACCTGGTTCGGGTAATCCGAGCGGCCCGTCGCGATCACGGCATCGGGGCGCACGCTCCTGGCCACGTCCGGCAATATCTCGGGCTCGGGATTGGCCAGCGCAAGAATGAGAGGCTTTCCGGCCATATTTGCAACCATGTCCGCCTTGAGCACGCCCCCGGCCGAAAGACCCAGGAACACGTCGGCGCCGTGAATAATATCGGCAAGGGTGCGCGCCGGCGTCTTTCGGGCGTAACGCGCTTTGTTGGAATCCATCTCTTCCTTGCGGCCTTCGTAAACCACGCCCTTGATATCCGATACCCAGATGTTCTCCATCTTCAGGCCCAGACTCACCAGCAGATCAAGGCACGCGAGCGCAGCGGCACCCGCCCCCGAACACACCAGCTTTACCCGGGCAATGTCCTTGCCCACTACGCGCAGCCCGTTCCGCACCGCTGCGCCGACGATGATGGCAGTGCCGTGCTGATCGTCGTGGAAAACCGGAATCCTGAGGCGTTCGCGCAGCTTTCTCTCGATATGGAAGCATTCCGGCGCTTTGATGTCCTCGAGGTTGATGCCGCCGAAGGTCGGCTCGAGCGCGGCGATGATCTCGACCAGCTTGTCGGGATCGCGCTCGTTGATCTCAATATCGAAGCAGTCGATTCCGGCGAATTTCTTGAACAATACAGCCTTACCTTCCATCACCGGCTTGGATGCAAGCGGCCCGATCGACCCCATTCCGAGCACCGCGGTCCCGTTGGTGATGACACCGATCAGATTGCCGCGGGCGGTCAGGTTGCGCGCCTCGGCCGGATCGCGCATGATTTCCTCGCAAGCCGCCGCCACTCCCGGGGTGTACGCTAGCGCGAGATCGCGCTGGTTCACCAGACCCTTTGTGGGAGTGACCGAGATCTTTCCTGGCCGCGGAAGGCGGTGATAATCCAGGGCACTCTTGCGCAGGCTGTCTTCCATGGGAAAATTCAGGACGCGGTGTTCTTCAATGCGTGGCACCATGATAGCCGAATTCACATCCACCGCGGCACACTCATGAAGCGCGACGCCAGCCTCATTCTCGCGGCCCGAATGGCCGACATTGAACCGTTCCACGTCATGGACGTGCAGGCTCGCGCGCACGCGCTGGAGGCAAATGGACGCCGTATCGTCCACATGGAGATCGGCCAGCCGGATTTTCCGGCGCCGCCCCGGGTCGCCGAAGCGGCGATCGAAGCGATCCGCACACGGCGGCTCGGGTACACCGAATCGGCCGGAATCCCGGAATTGCGCGAGGCAATTTCCGGCTATTACCGGGATCGGCTGGGCGTGATC
>Ga0137463_1000578_pt1 | contig 12328 bp, 13 predicted proteins | sample EasRivERMGT800_2_FD_102333 | JGI IMG/M metagenome (GOLD analysis project Ga0137463, IMG submission 102333) | Soil microbial communities from meander-bound floodplain in the East River, Colorado, USA - East River MetaG ERMGT800_2 | ecosystem: Environmental > Terrestrial > Soil > Floodplain ...
TTAACTTTACTCATGGTTCTTGATTTAAAGTGTTATTGATTTTTTTATCACTTCAAATTTCACTTATTTCAAGAACCTATTTCTTAGAAAAACTTCCTTCTATTCATACATAAGACCTTTGTGTTCCAAAACTTTCCTATAATCATAGTGTTAGGACACAAAGGCCACAAAGAAGCACAAAGCACACAACGGATGTTTTCTTTTAAAAATCGTTATGAAATTGATCAAACCAATATTCTTAAATATAACAGCACTTTTCGTTGGTAGCATTTCTTTTTCTCAAAATCTTTCCCAACAAAATAACCGGTGGGCCATTCAGGCCGATGGAAGCATGGTGTCTTTGTGGCAAAAAAAAATCATTTAGGATCATCGAAGCGATCTATAAAGCTGCGGCAACGGGAAAGAGTGTGGAGGTGAAAGTATAAAAAGATTATTATGTAACCGGCTGCATAATTGTCAATTGTCAATTGTGAATAGTGAAGCAATCTTTGTTATTGCCATTCCGATAGTAAGGATCAGTGTCAGGGTCAGTGCCCTTGCATTGACGAAAAATCTGCTTCCATGTTTAAAACTAGTTTTCTTTATCTGGACATTTGTCCGTAATTTTAGGACAAATAAGCATCTATGGCTGCAAAGAAAAAACCCAGACAATCTGATCATATAAGGGGGGCGCAAAAAGATATGAGATCGAACCGGGGTAAGCTTGTTACTTCAACAAAGGTTGAAGAGCCGGAAGCAGTATACGGAAAAGTTGTTGCTAACAGGGCAATTGCATTTTTGGGTATGGAGGGAAAAAAAGATTTTTTGACAATCACCAATTTCAGTGATTTTATTTCTGTAATTCGTAAAGGAGTGTCTAAAAAAGGAATGGATAAACTAATGGAAATAACAGCCATTACACTCAGAGAAATGGCTGTTATTATACAAGTATCTGATAGAACGTTAAGAAGATATAAATCCCAAACCTTACTGAACCGGGAACAGTCTGAAAGAGTTGTTGAATTAGCCCGGTTGTACAGCAGAGGCGAACAGGTTTTTGGTAATCTTGAAAGTTTTAAAGAATGGATGAATAGTACGGTAATGGCGCTGGGTAACAAAAAGCCAAAAGAATTTTTAGACACTTCTCTCGGTATAAATATTCTGATGGATGAATTGGGTAAAATTGAACACGGAATATTTGCCTGATGACTGTTTATAGAATATCCAAATGCGAATTTATTGGCAAGCTTACCGGCGCAGGCGCTGCAACTTACGGTGGCCGTTGGAACTCAAAAGGAACTCATATAGTATATACTGCTGCATCCCCATCATTAGCCTTACTGGAAAGCGTTGTGCATATTTCCAATATACCGGTGGATAATTATTGTATGGCATCCATCGGAGTCCCTGAAGACAAAATAGGGGAAATTAAATTAACTGATTTACCTGGTAACTGGTTTGTAAATCCGGCACCTGACAGGTTAAAATCAATCGGGGACAAATTTGTTAATGATAATATTTTTCTTGCATTAAAGTTACCATCAGCAATTATGATGGAAGATTTCAACTTTTTACTTAATCCAAACCACCCGGATTTTATTAATGTAAAAATAATTTCTACAAGAACTATTCCTATTGATGAGAGGTTATTAAAAAAATAAGCGCACAATCGGATTGCTGCAGTACAAGAGTCCCGCATGGGCGCATAGGCGTCAGGTTAAGGATATTAACAAGGGTGGAAAATTCGTATAGTAAGAAATAGAAAAAGAAATAACTACTTGTAATTGTAAAACATAATTTCTTATGAAGACAAGCAGCTATTCCATAAGCAAGGTAAAAAAAACTTTGCTCAGTTCTTTGACAAGTCTGTTTTTAGAAAGCTATCAGATAGCAATCGGGATAAATCGCGGGCTTGCATTCAAAATTTTGAAACTACACACTACGGGAAATTGAAGTTGATAACGGAGAACGCAGGAAAATCAACAAACAGTAAAGTTTCGCAATCAATTTCTGTTAATCGCAGTTATTCTCTTTCATATTCTTTCCGGTTACCGGCATCAAGAGCAAAACAGCCTGAAAGAAAAATCAACTTATTTCTTATAGAGCAACTCGACTAACAGGTCTTTCTCTTCCTTATTAATTTCTTTAGCGTAAACGAGATAATGCTGTTCTTTCAATTTATCTGCCGCCTGGATAAGAAGGGGGTAGATATCAGTACTGTTGTATTTACTGATTTGTTGATAGCTCCATGTCTTTTTGCCAAGAGCATAAGGCGCTAACCAATCAAGCGCTGTTTGTAATGAAGCCCCATTTGCATTTTTATAATGCCAAAGATCTACGCCGGTTTTTTCTGCAAGCGTTGCGAGATCAAACCATGCACGAAGATTGAAAGTACTGTAACCAAGTGCATTGGTTCTTTCCAGTTCCAGCGGCTGTTTCCCTTCTTTTGTTATCTGGCTGTCGAGTCTTCTTTTACTTTCTTCTGCAAGCTGACGTGCCAGTTGTTTATCGCCGGTGAATAATGCAAAGTCAATCGCCTGTACAGAGAACCAGGTACCATGATTGTTTTTTGCCGCATGCTCATCATTCCCATTTTTACTGGTGAGCAGCCAATGTAAATATTTTGAGTACCATTGTTGAAGTTGTTTGCTATCAGTTTCGGTCCATGATTTTGAGCCTTGCAATAAACCCACTGCATCGGCAATGCCGGTTAGTGATCTGGTTTCAATAATACCAATGCCCCTTCCATTATTCACTCCGGGAACTGCCTGAGCATACTCGAGGTTGGGATTCATTTTGGTAGCTTCATCAAAAAACCAGTAGCGTAAAAGAGAAGCCGTTTTGTCAGCATATTTTTCTTCCCCTGTAAAAATATACGCAAGCGATAAAATTCTGGAAGCATTCTCAACATCACCTAAAAATTTATGATCAGTAATTTTATTGATCTCAGGATTTCTTACTCCATCTCTTCTCATATATGGCAGCCCGTTGGGTTTTGTACTGTCGTACCAGAAATAAGGAGCCTGGCTCATGTAATCATGCTTGCTGCCGCTGACAGGAGTAGAGGCTTTATCCATTACAGATAGTGGCTTAATGTTGAGTAAAGCGTCGGCTTGTTTTTTCAGACTGGCGATAAGTTGAAGAGTAGTTTTATCTTTTTGTTGCAATTTGTTTTTTAATTCCTGCAGGCGGTTTGCATCTATTAAAAATGTTTTTGGAGACTGCGCACCTGCGAAGAAGAATAGTACGAGAGTGATTATTACAAGCAATCTTTTTTTCATATTGTTTTTTTTTGCCACGAAGACACGAAGGCGCTAAGGGACATGAAGGCTTTGTCAGACTTTGTGCCTTGGTGCCTTCGTGGCTATCAATTATTTCAAACTATACGCAACAATTTTTTTTGCATTGAATGTTGGTACATACACAATCTTCTTTGCGGGATCAAAGCCGATATCAGCCGTATTCATTTTTTCATTATGCGAATCCAGCAGGGTTTCAAATTTACCATTGGCAGTAACATAAAAAATATAACCACTCCAGGCGGTGACAATAAAATCACCATTGCCCACCGGCTCAATGCCGTCAATGCTTTGTGGCAGTTCAACGATCTTTGTGATGTTCTTATTTTTATCTGCTTTTATAAAATTTTTACCGGCACCAATGTATAAATCGTCACCAATGGCTTTTAAACCATTCACACCTCTTATGGTATCGAGAAAAAGAGCGGGCTTGTCATTTTCTATTCTCCAGATCTTTGCCCTGCGTGAATCAGAAACGTAAACAATTCCTTTGCTGTCAACCGTGATATCATTTAACCCATTAGCGCTATCAATGGCAATTTTCTTTTTGACCTTTCCGTCTTTCAGATCAACCACTATAACTTCGCTGATGTCTGCCGCATATAAATTTTTATCATCCATACCCAAACCTTTCGGTGCGTTTAATCCGGTGACCCAGGTGGAGTCATAATTTTTCCCATCCATGCTTAATTTTCCTACGCCGCCTCTTCCATCCACATCCCAACCACCGCCATTGATGAGAGAGATATAAAGAATTCCTTTTTTGAAATCAGGAAGAACAGATTCCGGGACAGCAACGATGGTATCAGTCTCCCAAAGCTTTACTAAGGAATGTGTTTGTGCGTTTGCAGTGATTGCTGCAACAAGAAATAAAATGCAAAAAATCTTTTTCATAATTATTTTTTTTATTTCATTTCAAAACACGATGGCAAAACAAAGAAAGAATTTTGGATGATGAGTCGCAGACCAATAGTTGACTTAGTATTCAACCATATTACCCTCTTATTAATTCGACATAAATTCTTTTTGATAGATCAACGGGCTTTTGCCGGTGATCATTTTAAAATATTTGTGGAAGGAGGTGAAATTATTAAATCCGCTTTCATAACAAAGTTGTTTAATGCTCAGGCCGCTTTCAATAAGTAATTTACAGGCATGGCCCACCCGTATTTCGATCAAAAATTGTGAATAGGTTTTCCTCGTTCTTGATTTAAAATAACGACAGAAAGAATTTGGACTGATGTTAGCGACGGCGGCAATTTCTTCAAGTTGAATCGGTCTTTTGAAATTTTTGAGCGTATAATCATAAATATCGTTGATGCGGTCATTTTCCGCCTCAACAAAATCATGCTTGAAACCTATTGAAGCCAGGGTTTCCAGTTGTTTACAACCGGAAATCGCAAGCAGGGCTCTTATCAATAAAATAATTCTTTCCGGACCTTCAGCATCGAGTAATTCCTCCAGGGTTTCAGCAACTTTCAGCCTCATTTTGCCGGTGATCTGTAAACCTCTTTTTGCTTTATCAAGTATTGATCGCAGGGTAGAATTTTCAGGAAGATCAAGAAACCCGTTTCCCCAGAAATCTTCACAGAAATGGGCCACTCTCACATCGGCTGTCAATTTAGGATTTTCATCAAAATAACTATCATCAAATCGCCAATAGTGAGGAAGATTAGAACCTACCAGCACTACATCTCCGGCTTTGAACCGTTTGATATTATCGCCGATAAACTGCGTGCCGTCACCTTTTTTGAAATGGATCAGTTCAACTTCTTTGTGGTAATGCCAGCGATTGTTTACATGAGGAACCAGGTCCTGGCGAATGCTAAATGAATGACCGGGGCCTTTTAGTACTTTAAGTAATTGGGGGCGCATTCAGCTTAATTAACTTAAAAATCAAGTAATCGTTCGATAATATGCCAAATTAGCTTATTTATTAAACTCCCCGAAAAAAATCAGGAATAAAACTTCAATCTCACAAAGATGACTATCAATATACCGGCCTTCTTTGAAAAAAATCTAATATGGCATTTATTCAAGACAAGAAAAATGTAAGAACCGATGCTTATTACACCTAAGATGGAAATGATTTATAATATTACAACCGGCATACGATGGTAAAATAGTTGAATGGATAGGCAATCTTGTGACATTATGAAATTATGTTTCATTCTTTATTTGTATACGTTTGACCGTTTTTTCTAAAAACGAAGGCAGGTTTGATACCGACTTACTAATTTGTCATATGAATAATAAGCCAAACTACATCTTGCCAATCATATTGGTAACTTCCCTTTTTTTCCTATGGGCCTTCCTGCACAATATCAATCCTATTTTGATTCCCCATTTAAGAAAGGCTTGCCAGCTAAATGATACGGAGTCTGCCCTTATTGATTTTTCAGTTTACATAGCTTATTTCACCATCGCGTTACCTGCCGGATGGTTTATGCATAAATTCGGATATAAAAAAGGGATATTGTTCGGTTTGTTTTTATATGGATTGGGAGCTTTGTTGTTCATACCTGCCGCTTCAACCCGCAGCTATATTTTTTTCCTGGTAGCCTTATTCATTATTGCAAGCGGAGCAACATTCCTGGAGACGGTTGCTAATCCATACATGGCAAAATTGGGGGACGAAAAAAGCGGCGCCCGGAGATTGAATTTTGCTCAATCTTTCAATGGTGTTGGCGCGTTCATTGCCCCGATCCTTGGCGGGCAATTTATTTTATCAGGTATAGAACATACTCCGCAGGAGCTGAAACAAATGGCCGGTTCGGGTCAATTAAATGCTTATTTGCAATCTGAAGCAGATACAGTGAAAATCCCTTACTTAATAATTGCCGCGGGGGTGTTGTTGTTATTTGCATTGTTTCTTGTTTCTAAATTGCCTGAAGGTGCAAAAGTGCATGAAAATACCACGGCTTCATTTTCATTTTCTGTATTACGCCTGCCAAAAGTGGTATGGGCAGTGATTGCACAATTTTTTTATGTGGGTGCCCAGGTAGGTGTAGGAAGTTTTTTTATTCGATTTTCAAGATATACCATGGGCCTGCCGGAAAAACAAGCAGCTTATTGGTGGGGATACATTGCAATGGTTGGATTTATGGCCGGGCGTTTTGCAGGAACATTCCTGATGAAATATATCAAGCCTGAAAAGTTGCTGGGTTTGTATGCAATGGTCAATATTTTATTACTGGCTGTGGCCACGTTTTCTCATGGAAGAATTGCTGTGTACACATTAATGGCAGTGCCTTTTTTTATGTCGATTATGTTTCCTACAATTTTTGCGTTAGGTATAAAGGATCTCGGAGAAGAAACAAAGATCGCTTCTTCGTTCCTGGTAATGTCAATTGTGGGCGGAGCATTTTTTCCTTTAATAATGGGAAGGATCTCTGATGCGACCGGCGGTAATATTCAATTGGCCTATATAGTACCGATGATTTGTTTTGTTGCTGTGTTTTTATTTGCGGTGAGACAAAAAGCAGCTTCACCGGTGATTGAAAATATTGCTTTATCTCATTAATTCGCTCTATGAAACGGTATTGCTTAACACTTGACCTGAAAGATGATCCTCAACTGATCAGTGAATACGAGGAGTATCATAGAAAGGTCTGGCCGGAGATTATAAGTTCGATAAAGGAAGCAGGTATTCAACAGATGGAAATATACAGGCATGGAATAAGATTATTTATGATCATGGAGGTAAATGATGATTTCAGTTTTGAAAAAAAACAAAAAGCCGATTTGAATAATCCAACCGTGCAGGAATGGGAAGAATTGATGTGGAAATATCAACAACCCATCGCAGGAGCTGTAAAAGGCGAGAAATGGATGCTGATGAAAAAAATTTTCGAACTAACTGAATAATGTTATGATGGTAAAAGATGGAATACAACCCTATTTAAAAATTCATCCGAGTGATAATGTCCTGGTAGCACTAAAGGATCTTTCTTCGGGAACAGCTATTTCACTTCAGAATGGTGAATTGACACTACAACAGGATGTAAAGGCCAAACATAAATTTTTCATCAATGATATGAGTGCTGGTGATGAAGTGATCATGTATGGTGTACTTGTAGGAAAGGTACAGTCTGATATTCCCAAAGGCGGATTAATGACGACCCGGAATACCAAGCATGCGGCAGGAAAATACATCTACCGTGGATTTAAATCACACTGGGAAACACCTGATATTTCAAGATTTGCAAGTAAAACGTTCAATGGATTCAGGAGAAGCGATGGAAGAGTAGGCACAGCAAACTATTGGATTTTTATTCCAATGGTTTTTTGCGAGAACAGGAATCTTGATATGATCAGGGATGCTTTGCAAAAAGAACTAGGTTATGCCGTAAGTGAAAAATACCGCCGGTTTACACACCAATTATTGTCAGCCTGTGAACAAGGTGATGATATTAATAATATTGACCCGGTTCTTTCACCTTCCAATGGAAAAGAACGGTATTTTAAAAATGTTGATGGTATTAAGTTTTTAAATCATTCAGGCGGATGTGGAGGTACCAGGCAGGATGCCGCTACATTAAGCTCCTTGCTGGCTGCCTATGCCGATCATCCGAATGTAGGTGGTGTTACAGTTTTGAGTTTGGGATGTCAGCATTTACAAACAGATTATTTTTTAAAGGATTTAAAAAAACGTAACCCTTCTTTTGATAAACCCCTGCATGTTTTTGAGCAACAAAAATCCCAGAGCGAGGAACAATTGATCTATGATGCCATTCGAAAAACATTTAAGGGGCTTATGATGATTGATAAAATTGAAAGACAACCTGCTCCATTAAGTGCTTTAACAATTGGGGTGAAATGTGGTGGCAGTGATGGTTTCAGTGGCATCACAGCTAATCCTTCGGTTGGATATACCGCCGATCTTTTGGTTGCCCTGGGGGGAAAAGTTTTATTAGCAGAGTTCCCTGAGTTATGTGGTGCCGAGCAGGATCTTATTGACAGGTGTGTAAACAGTGATACAGCAGAGAAGTTTATTCATTTGATGAAATCATATGACGAGCTGGCCAATAAAGTGGGTTCAGGTTTTTCAATGAACCCTTCACCTGGTAACATCAAAGAAGGTCTTATCACTGATGCCATGAAATCGACCGGGGCAGCAAGAAAAGGAGGAACTTCTCCTGTAGTAGATGTGTTAGATTACACGGAACCTGCAACTAAAGCAGGATTAAGTCTTGTTTGTACACCGGGCAATGATGTAGAATCTACCACGGGAAAAGCGGCTTCCGGCGCCACTCTTATTTTATTTACCACCGGCCTGGGCACACCCACGGGGAATATAGTTACCCCAACCATAAAAATTGCAACCAATTCTTCTCTCGCAAAACGAATGAGTGATATTATTGACATTGACACCGGTGGTATTATTAATGGAGAGAAGACAATTGAAGAAATGGGCGAAGAGATACTTGAATATTGTATCAAGGTTGCCAGCGGAGAAAAAATCCCAAAAGCTGTTCAATTAGGGCAGGATGATTTTATTCCATGGAAACGCGGGGTATCTCTTTAATTTGTTTTTGGCGAATTATCCGCAGCCAGGGGGCCATCACAAAAGTGCTTTTCAACCGCGAAGGCTCATTGTTTCAGTGTGTAAGTGGCAACTTTCTTTTTTTATTGGTTGCCACAGAAACACTGAGACTCAGAGATTTAATGTTTATTGCCTCAATGGCAACTTTCTTTTTTTATTAATTGCCACAGAGGTCTGAGACTCATAGATTCAAAGATTCAGTGATTCTGTGTCTCAGTGGCAATTTTCTATTTTATTCGACCTGCAAGCTCTGCGGTTGATTTTTACCTTGCTAAATTTGTTGAATGGATGACCAAAAGATAAAAGAACTGCAAACGCGTATTGATGAGCTTTCTTCAGACATGCAAAATTACCGGCAACGGATTTTTACCCTGCAGCAGGAATTGAACAGGCTGCAGAGTAAAGAAATATCAACACAACCGTTAATAACCCCGGAAAAATCTTCACAAAATTTCAGGCTTGAAAACTTTATCGGTCTACGTATCATTCATCTTGTTGGGATTGTTGTATTGGTTATCGGGTTATCAATCGGTGTGAAATATGCAATCGATAAACAGTTGATCTCTGAAGGCGCAAGAATTATTCTTGCTTACTCAGCGGGTGTAGTTTTGTATTTGTTATCATGGAGATTGAAGAAAAAATACCAGTTATTCAGTGCCATATTATTCAGCGGCGCTATGGCTTCTTTATACTTTACTACTTATGCATCCTTTGTTTATTATGGATTTTTTTCTTTTGCAATTACTTTTTTATTAATGACAGGCTTAACAGTGTATACTGCTTTTGAATCCATTCACTACGACCGGCAGGAAATAGCAGTATTGGGAATGGTAGGGGCATATGGAATTCCATTTTTGATCAGTGCTAATGCCGAACGTGCCGATCTTTTCTTTTCATATATCATCCTTATCAATGTAGGCATTGTTTATCTTTCGTTTAAAAAGAAATGGAAAGTAATGGGCCAGCTTGCCTTGTACATTTCATGGACATTATTTATTCTCTGGGGATTCTTCAGGTATGAAGCAAAAGATTTTTCGACAGGTTTTATTTTGATGGGAACATTTTATTTTCTTTTTACAGTCAATGCGCTTGCTTACCGCCTGGTACGCTCTGAACCATTAACTGCCGGAGATCTTCAGCAGGTAATGACAAATAATATTGCACTTTATCTTTCGGCGCTCGTTGTTTTTGGTTATGGTGAATTTGGAACTCACCTGGCTTCAACCACCGGTTGGATGTTTGTATTCATGTTGTTGCTGGCGTTCCTTAGTTACCTGTTATTTCCTCCTGAAATAATTTTGCAGCAGACACTTGCGATGCAGTCCGTAATTCTTTTCTCCCTCTTCATCGGGTTTAACTGGAGTGGCCTTACGGTAACTTTATTGTGGGTCGCATTGGCGGTAATCTTATTTGTAGTGGGTATTTATAATCAACGTTCGTGGCCAAGATTGGCTGCCATACTTTTAATGAGTGTTACTCTCGGCAAACTCGTCATTTTTGATAGCTCAAAATTTACAACTCTTCAAAAAATTGTCGCCTATCTCATCATTGGAACATTGCTCCTGGTACTTTCTTTTCTATATCAGAAATTCAAGTTAACATTATTTCAGAACCAGGATTCAAATGAGGAACAATAGAATAGAGAATACAGAATACAGAATATAGAATAAAGAATACAGAACTTAAAACAAGGAGTGAGGTCTGCTGAATGGCAGTAAGAACGTACAAGTAAGTGACGGAAGTTTATAGACCTCACCTCCCGGTCTCCTCTCCTTAACGCGTGCTGCTATAGCTTTAGAGGTGGGGCAAGGAGAGGAGAGGCCAGGCAAAAAAAATTCGATCATCTTTTGTACTGACAAACTCTCAGCATAACCATGCGCAGCATTTATTCAATAGTTAATATGGTAGAACATAAGTTTGAAATTGTAATGCAGCGCCACTCCCTCTTCATTTGGGGGTATATGTGTAGCCAAGACATAAATTATTAAAAGTATTATGTAATTAACTATTTTATTTCTTTAAAAAAATCATCTGGACTTATATGTAGGCCATACAGTACCTTTAAAAAACTACTTAGTAGCATATCTCCACCAGTTTCATATCTTGCCATGGCACTACGGGATATATTTACTTCATAGGAAAATGCTTCTAGGCTGGTCTGATCTTTTCGTTTTGTTTTTATAAGTTTTCCCACTTTTTTTAATGTCTTTTCTATTTCAGCGGGGGAAAGCTCAGGAGCAACCTTCTTTTTATTTGTTTTTAACTTATTTCTCATAAGGCTAAATAATGGATTGTATCTTTCTAAAAGAACCCCTTTAAAAGTATCCCAAAAATAACGTCCTTTAAAAAGGACGTTTTTAATTGGAAAATCCTATATTAGCATAGAGTATTTAATTTGCGACCTTCATATTAAACTGATTTGAAGCAATCGCTTTTACTCCTGTAACTGAAAAGAGCAAATTTCAATTGAACACAGGATGAAAGTGAAGGGCTCATGCTACGGTGTGGGCTCTCGCTTGTCTGTGTTCATGGCCTGCTCGGCCACAGTTACGGCAAGTTGAGACCCATGCCTTTTTATTTGGAGTAGGGGTAGGATATACCAGCAATTCCGCCCCTTTCCGCTTAATATACTTGTTAATATGAAGTACCTATCAGCCGTTTGTTCTGGTAAAACCGTTCAGGAATTAGAACATGATCTTAATGTATCCATAGCGTTGGAAGAAAAAGCGGAGGAGGGTCAACTCATTGAACTAATTAACGTGTCTTTATCCTCCTGCTATGATTATAAAGAAGGATGTTTAGTGCATACCGCTGTAATAATTTGGAGTTATAAACCGATTAAAGGCACTAGTAAAAGCCGGGGGAAATAAACTCCGGCTTTTATATTTGGTGTAAGTTTGCATGTCATGGCTAAGAAGAAAAAATCAAAATCCCCTTCAACTAAAAAGATTAACAAACAATCTTATCCTCACATAAGCGTTCCCAAATGATGAACCTGTGCGTTTAGATATGTCTTTTGAAGAAGCTATAAAACTGGCCACAAATACGCCAATTAAAAAGAAGAAATAGTATTCTTAACCTTTTGTTTTTCAATTAACTAAAAATTTATTATATAAAATCAACTTTTTGTGTAACTTTGTTTCATTAGTACCCGACACGCCTCTACATGTAAGCGCACTTTGTCGGGTCTTTCTTTGCTTATACCATCCATGAAATATACTTTCCCTTCTAAGTCTGTTGATGAATTAACAGAAATACTACTTTCAAAAGGGTTATTAATTGATGATTTAAATGAGGCAAAAAATAGTCTATATAGTATCGGTTACTATAGATTAAAGAGATTTATGAGCCATTTTATTTTGGCGGAATCTAACGGTAATTATTCTTTTATTGAGAACACAACTCTTTCTAATGTTACAAATCTTTATGAATTAGATAGCGCCTTAAGAATTTTTATTTTTGAGGCTATTGTAAATATTGAAGTTGCATTAAAATCAATAATGAA
>Ga0137463_1000579_pt1 | contig 12303 bp, 10 predicted proteins | sample EasRivERMGT800_2_FD_102333 | JGI IMG/M metagenome (GOLD analysis project Ga0137463, IMG submission 102333) | Soil microbial communities from meander-bound floodplain in the East River, Colorado, USA - East River MetaG ERMGT800_2 | ecosystem: Environmental > Terrestrial > Soil > Floodplain ...
CTGGATACCGGATGCTGGATACTGGATGCTGGATGCTGGATGCTGGATGCTGGATGCTGGATGCTGGATGCTGGATGCTGGATACTACTGGATGCTGGATACCGGATGCTGGATGCTGGATGCTGGCTAGTATCTCGTATCCAGTATCCAGCATCCAGTTTCCAGTTCATCTCGACAATAAAACAGTTGCATAAGCAGCTATTCCTTCTTCCTTTCCAATAAAACCCATTCTTTCAGTTGTAGTTGCTTTTATGGAAATATCATTTAGAGAAATATTAATAATTCCGGCAATTACTTTCTGCATTTCTCCTGTATAAGATTTAATCTTTGGTTCTTCCAAACATATTGTACTGTCAATATTGACCACGCTATAATTTTCTTTCCTGATCAATTCAATAGTTCTTTTTAGAAGTATTTTACTGTCAATATTTTTAAATTCTTCCGAGGTATCAGGGAAATGAATACCAATATCGCCGAGACAAACTGCACCTAACAAAGCATCACAGATAGCATGCAGTAAAACATCCGCATCGCTGTGTCCCATAGCCCCTTTATGATGAGAAATTCTTACACCTCCTATCCACAGCTCCCTTCCTTCAACCAGTTGGTGAAAGTCTACTCCAAATCCTATCCGGTATGACATGCTTTTATTTTGTTAGGCAAATATCAGGGAAACTATTTAAAATGGTTAGCCGCTGAGACACAGAATTAATTCCGGGTTCATCCCATATTCCCGGCAATAAAACAAAACGTCCCACCTAAGGCGAGACGTTTGAAAATTCATTAATTATTTTTTATTTATTATCACTAGTAGTAGTAGGGGTGTTATCTCCTCCATCCAGGTCAAACAATAATGAGAAGCGAAGTGTGTTTGATAATGGATTTCGATTTACACCGCTGCCTGAAGGCAAAAGATATGAGAAATGCAAATTAAAAATATTGTATTTGACACTCACACCCATGGTAAAATATTTACGGTTTCCCTTTGTTTTGTCTTCATAAAAATAACCGGCACGGAATGCAAACTGGTTATTATACCAGTATTCTCCTCCCAGTGAAACCTGGAATTCCTTTAGCTCTTCACTGAAACCACCCGGAGCATCCCCGAAAGAACTAAGCCAGCTACCTGCAACACCTTTTTTACGGTAAGCATCAAGAGCAGCCGGATCGGGAAAATTTCCATTTTCATCCACTGGTGGTGTAGGAACTAATAATTTATTCAGGTCAAGACCAAAGGTGATTTTGTTTTGCTCATCAATTACCTTGGTATAAGTAGTTCCAAGACCCAGATTGGCAGGAATAAAATCTTTTTGATCAGCATTATCAGTGTATGCAATCTTAGCTCCGAGATTTGTCATAGCCGCACCAAAAGCCCAGCCGCTGCCTGCTTCAGTTTTACCATCATAAAAAAATGCAATATCACCGGCAACCGACGTACCTGCTTTAAAACTTTCGCCCGTAATATTAGAATGACCTGCCAGGTTTGAATAGATATATTTCAAACCAACCCCAATACCCATTTTATTAGAAAGTTTTCTGGAATAACCAACATCAAAACTAAATTCCTTTGGATTAAAGAGTTGCAGATCATTTCCCAGTGCATCTGTGAATTGGATCGAGCCTAAACTAAAATAACGTAGTCCAACATTTATTGCCTGGAGCTCATCAAATTTATAATAACCTGCTAAGGAAGCAAGGTAAACATCATTTAATCCAAGATCTTTTAACCAGGGAGTATACGTTACACCTATCCCACCTTGTGATTGATTAAAAGGAATTTTTGCAAGATTAAAAAACCCGGCGTTAGCATCAGGGGAAGTAGCCATTGCCAGGTCACCCATACCACCTGTTCTCGCATCAGGAGAAATTCTTAAAAAAGGAACAGCAGTAGTTACAACATTCAATCTGGCCTGGGCATTTAAAGTAATAGTAAAAACAGATAAAAGTAATGTGACAGCAATTAGTTTTAAAGCAGTTGATCTCATCAGTAAGTATTTAGATAATGGTGTGCAAATATAGTGGCTTTTAAAAAGTGGCAATAAAATATCGGATTTTACGGGTACATCTAAAAAACCACTAATCTTTCAACCCGTTCTTTTTTCTTTCCGTCCGGTGTAATCACGGTAAGCCTGTATAGATAAACTCCACGGCCCAATTTATCTCCGTAATCATCACGTCCATCCCAATCAACTTCACAAGAACGATTTCCAGCATCGTTTATTGTTTGTTTGATGGTTTTGACTACTTTACCTGTTACCGTAAATACCTGGACCTTAACCTGTAAGTTTTGTCCGGGCCTGTTATGCTCAAACCAAAACTGCGTTTTTGAAGTAAATGGATTGGGGTAATTCAGCACGTGATTAATTACCAACTCTTCATCCTTTGCCACAGTAAATTCTAAAATATACTCTCCCGAATTATTCAGAACATCCCAGGCCTTTATTTTTAAAGAATGTAGCCCCCCTGTTAATACCGGTAATTGAAAATGTATAACACCCCGCTGGTAACTATTCAAATCAGCCTCGTAAAAATCATTCAGAATAAAAAATTGACGATTATCATTATCAAGTGTGGCCACTATGTCATGACCAATGCCAGTGCCCGCCGTATTAATTCCCGAGGAATCACTAAGCTTAACAATGAGAATGGGGTTTTCATTTGTAATGCTGCCATTTACAAACTTGTCATCATTCAAATATGCTTTGATCACAGGTCCTTCTTTGTCGTTATCGATATTATTTGCTGTACCCCCAATAATAAAGTTTGTAAAATAACCGTTAGCATCATCGCTTCCATTTTCTGCATATAAACTCAGCTTTCCATTGCCATATTGATAATTGATGTCCTTTGGCAATTTAAAACTGAAAGAAAATTTCCCGTTCACTACGGAAGCCTTGCCTTTGTATAAAATATTATTCTGTGCCTGGAAACCTGCAACCTGGCTTGTGGCGTCATTTGCTAAGGTATTAATGGTTTGTATTTTGTCGTATACTGTAGGATAAACCGTGCCATTGAAATTTGATAAGAGATTACCCTGTGCCCCTGTAACTTCGCCTTCCATTATTACTTTTTCCGTAGCACTGATTGTATCAGACTGTGAAACGGGGATATTATTCACTTTTGTTGCCTGCACTTTTAGTGATGGATAGGCTAAAGTTAATGCAGGATCACCCAGCAGGGTGAATTTGCGGTTATTAGCTATATCACCTGAAGTTTGATAAGTATAGTTTTTCGCCACCCTTATCGATTCGCCTAAACTTTTATACACGCCATTTGAATCCGGCTCCAGGGCAAACTGCAGGTAATTATTATTGATGATACGATTGCTGAAAGAAAATACCACTCTTGTAGTTGTTAACAAAGCAATTCCGCCTGTTTTCGGTCGCAATAAAATATTTTCTCCCAGTGAATTAATGACCGGGTTATCATAGGGTGCAAAGTCACAGGTAGCGGTAATGAATAAAGGAAGCTTGTTTACATTGTTCCAACTATTTACAATATCCTGATCAATCACCACTTCTTCCGCCAACCTGACTGAGCCCCCATGCCCACTGTAATTCCAGATCAGCGTGCCATTGTACACCTTGTTATTGATCATTTGGTTTGCCTGCGGGTAGCGACTGCCGCCAGCGCCGCTTTCCTGTTTGAAAGCATCCAGGTAAACTTTTGTAATATCAAATGAGGGCGCCGTAGCTTGCGAGGTGGCCGTCAACATTTCAGCATCTTGTAAGTGCAAATTAAAATCTTCATCATCGGCAATGAATAATTGATTATTTCTCCAGGGACCAAGACTTTCCTTGCCATAATATGTCTCTACCTTGTCTACATAATTCTTTGCTTCTTCTATATTTTTTGCAGGAATTCTTCCGATGCCAATATCAAGTTGATTAATCAGAATGGTTGAGTTAATATCCTCGTTATCATCCAAAAAACCAAAAAAATCATCAGAGGTATATGTGCCCAGGGGATCCAATGAACTATTATTTTCGTAAGCAGGAACGAGATTGGTATTATTGTTTATCCTGTCTTTATAATCAAAAGAAGCGTCGCCAAAAAGCAAAAGATATTTTGGTGCAGCAGCAGGATTGCTTCCAGAACGATCATAAAACATTTTTACAAAATCACGGATGGCCGAAGGATCAGGAATACCTGAAGAAAATTCATTATATACCTGGTCATTTGTTACGAGTGCATAGTGAAGGTTATTTTTTGTTTCATGAAATTGGCCCAGCCGCAGGGCCTGGGGCAATAAAGAAGGAGTAGTAACAATAATAAATGCTGCAGGTGATAAGCCATGCAAATCCTGGTTTTGAATTTTTCCAATTACAATGGGTTGAAGAAAGGAGTTGAACGCAGCATACTCTCTTAGCCGCGTGCAGCTATTTATAAATTTAAGATCGGTTCCCTGGAGATTTGTTTGCATTTTTACGGGAACGATCGGATCAGTAACATCCCAAACCTGCGTAGTTGAATTCGCGTTACTAATAACATATTCAGCAATATTATTATTTCCCACGCTGTTCCAATCGCGGAATAAAAGCTGGTCAAGGCCGTTCAATGACAGATTCCGACGGCTGAATATTTCAAACCAATTCAACCAGCCTTGTGAGTTGAAACTTCCCGGCACATAGCTATAGTTTATTGAAAAATTTGATTGGGAAATATTTCCACTTGCAGTAGTTTGAGTTTCCTGTGCTACCAAATCAAATATACCTCCTGCAACAGGTGGAATGTTTACCTGTTGCAGACTTTGACCATTTACGGAAACATCAAACCGGCTTCCGGTACTTATTGACCTGGCAAGACAATCGCTGATAAATGTCACCGGAGAAGTTGTTTCTAAATTCGGAATACTGACAGGAAAGTTTCTTGTTAGCGAATGACCGGGCGTATTGGCAAATTCTTCTCCATACCATTCTTTACCGCTCGACAAGAAATTAATCGTGTCCAGTTCATGAAATAAACGATCATTGAAAGATGTGACTGATATATTCGGAAGAAAACTACTCAATGAGGAAGAAATTCTTTTTCCATTTCCGCCCACTGATAAATAATAATAAGATCTGTCGCTGTAAAGATTTTTTTTATGAATGAATTTTTTATTGACAGAATCTTTTAGCCATTGATCGCCGCCATTGAAAAAAAATAAAATATAATCGGTGCCATTCAGCACTCCATCTCCCCCATCAATTACCATTATTGCATTTTCTTCCAGGTCATCCGGACGAGAAATATTATTTGCCTCTGGCAGCATGCCGCCACCATTCCCAAATAAGCGGATTGAATTAGAAGCAAGATTTGTTGTGTTTATGCCAAGGGTTGCCAGAAAGGGAAGGTCTATTTTATATATACCGGCATCTTTTACGGCTATTTTATACCAGTTGCCTGAAGCCAGTGCGGAGTTAGCCTTATAGGATCGCTGTGCCTGGACAAGCCCGGTAAATGCAGCCAATATCATGGATAAAGCAAATCTTTTCACAGAAGCCTGAAAATATTAAAGATATAGGGAATTCACGTTTGAAAAAAAGTACTTGTCCCTATCTGCTGTTATTTAAACTATTTATCTTCGCAAACCGGGGGAAAATTATTCTTCATCAGCAATATTTTATCCCCTAACAGCGTTAAAAATATTCCAATTCACAGGTTTATGCAAAAAACAATGAAATTGAAAAATCTATTAATCCTACTATCCTGCGCAGCCATTTTTGCCTCATGTAAAAACGGCGGACTTTTTGGAAAAAAGAAAGATAAGTCGGAAGCTACAGGCTGGAATTACAATGACAAAAATATGGGTGGTTACCAGGTTGCGAAAACAAAGGAACAGGGCATTGGGCCCGGTCTTGTCTTTGTACAAGGCGGTACCTTTACCATGGGCCAGGTTGACGAAGATGTAATGGGCGACTGGAATAATATTCCACGCCGTGTGTCCGTTGCTTCTTTTTATATGGACCGTACTGAAGTATCCAACCTTCATTATCGTGAATATCTATATTGGCTGTACAAGACCTTTGATCCTTCAGCCGATCCCAACAATCAAAAAATTATTGACGGGGCTTTACCTGATACCCTTTGCTGGAGGAGTGAATTGAGTTATAATGAGCCCTTAGTTGAATATTATTTACGCCATCCCGGTTTTAATAATTATCCAGTAGTTGGCGTAACCTGGAGACAGGCTTCTGATTATTGCCTGTGGCGCAGTGACCGGGTAAATGAAGGGATTTTGATTGATAAAGGCTATATAGCAAGGCAATCTTTGCAAGGTGAGCAGCAGGAAAATAACTTTACCACTAAATCATATTTGTTAGGTCTTTACCAGGCGCAACCCGGCAAAACTGCTACTTCCAGAAAGAAGAATCCACTCCAAACCGCCCAGGGTACGCCACGTACTACAGTGAGTTTTGAGGATGGTTTGCTGTTGCCAAACTACAGGCTCCCTTCAGAAGCTGAGTGGGAATATGCTGCCTATGGTTTGATTGATCAAAACCCAAGGCCAAGTACTAAAGAAGGTAAAAGAGGTGAAGAGCTTGCTATGAATAAACAGGTTTATCCCTGGTCGAATAATGTATATGGCTTACGCGATACACGGCATGGAAGCTGGCAGGGTTCGTTCCTGGCAAACTTTAAGCGTGGTTCAGGCGACGTAGCGGGTGTGGCCGGTGGTTTGAATGACCGTGCTTTCTATACTTCCGAAGTAAAATCATTCTTCCCCAATTCATTCGGTTTATACAACATGGCTGGTAATGTAAGTGAATGGGTGAGGGATGTATACCGTCCATTAACAAATTTAGACCTTTCCTCAGAAGATGAAACAAACCCTTTCCGCGGTAACAAATTCACGACATTATATAAAAACCAAAATGGCGAAGCTGAGATTGACAGCCTGGGTCATGTAAAAATGCGTGATGTTACTGATTCAGAGAGCAGGAGCCGCCGCAATTATCAGCGTGGTAATGTAATCAACTATCTTGATGGTGATAGTTTATCACAGTCTCAGTATGGATATGGACAGACGACCTTAATTAGTGACCATTCAAGAGTATATAAAGGTGGTAGCTGGAATGATCGTCCCTACTGGTTAAGTCCTGGTACACGTCGTTATCTTGAGGAAGATCAGTCTCTAAGCACATTAGGTTTCCGTTGTGCTATGGATCGCATGGGCAGCCCTGAAGGTAATAAACGCAAAACCGGTAACTGGTGGAAATCCCGTCGACAGAATTCGCGAAAAAAATAAAAAATCAGTTTTTGAAAAATATCTTACCCCGACCGAAGAAGTGTCGGGGTCTTTGTTTTTATCCATGCCCGGATAAAAACCCTCTATGAACTTCCCCTCTCACCAAATCGTAGCATGGCTTCTTACATTTGCTGAATGAATATTCCGGAATTATATGAGATCTATAAAAAGTATCCTTCTATACAAACAGATACACGCAAATTAAAAAAGGGAGATATTTTTTTTTCATTGAAGGGACCCCAGTTTAACGGAAATGAATTTGCACAGAAAGCTATTGGTGAAGGAGCCGCTTATGCAGTAATTGACGAAAAAGAGTTTGCAATGCCCGCCAGGACAATTTTAGTTGATGATGTACTTGTTACTCTTCAGCAACTGGCCAGGCATCACCGCCAGCAATTTACAATCCCCTTTATAGCTATTACCGGCAGCAATGGCAAAACAACTACCAAGGAACTGGTTCACTCAGTTTTGTCTACTGTCTTTACAACGTATACGACAGAAGGAAATCTGAATAATCATATTGGCATACCACTTACCCTTTTAAGAATAAAAGATGATGCCGAAATGGCAGTGATTGAAATGGGAGCTAATCATATTGGTGAAATAGCTTCTTATTGCCAAATATCTCTTCCTACTCATGGTCTCATTACTAATTGCGGCAAGGCACATCTTGAAGGTTTTGGAAACGAAGAAGGAGTTAAAAAAGCAAAAGGTGAGCTGTTTGATTACCTGAGAAGGTTAACTCATGGCCATGCTTTTGTAATGTGGGACTACGATTACCTGCAGCAAATGAGTAAAGGAATAAGCGGCATTATAAAATATGGAACAAAGGGTGATGCACATGTAATTGGAAGTGTTTTAAAAAATGATCCTTTTCTTGAAGTAGAGATTATCCAGGGGCTGGATCAAAAAGAAATAAAGACTCAATTAGTAGGAGAATATAATTTACCGAATGTACTTGCGGCGGTTACCATTGGAAAATTTTTTAAAGTGCCCGAGCCAAAGATCAGATCGGCCATTGAGAATTATTCTCCATCAAACAGCAGATCACAGTTAATCGAAAAAGACACGAACAAAATTATTCTTGATGCCTACAATGCCAATCCAAGCAGCATGAAATTAGCGATTGAGAATTTTTCTAAAATGCGTGGAGATAAGATTTTGGTCTTAGGTTCAATGGCCGAACTGGGAAAAGAAAGTGAAAAGGAGCATGCTGCATTAATTGAACAGATTAAAAGTTATACCTGGAAAGATGTAATCTTAGTTGGAGATGAATTTAAAAAAATAGCTCATCCTTTTCACCAGTTTAATAACGCTACCGAAGTAAAAGACTGGCTTCAAAAAGAAAAACTCCAAAATATAAATATCCTCATCAAAGGAAGCAGGAGCGTGCAAATGGAAAAGGTATTGTAAGAATGAAACTTCATCAGGCCCCTATCTACTTCAAAAATCATATACCGCTCAATGTGACTTATATCACAGTAGCTCTGTGCATGCCGGGATAGCTTTGCAGTATAAATGAAATAAAAGATGAAAAACATTATCATCCTTGGAGCTGGCACAGCAGGAACCATGATGGCAAATCATTTGCACAACAAGCTCAATAAAAAGGAATGGGCCATAACGGTGATGGATGAAAGAAAAAATCATTATTATCAACCTGGCTTTTTATTTCTTCCATTTGATCTCTATACTCCGGAAGCATTAGTCCAACCCATTCAAAAGTTTATACCCCGTGATGTAAACTTCATCAATGAATCAATAGAGAAAATAATTGCTGGAGAAAACAGGGTGGAAATGGCGAATGGCAAGAGCTATTCTTACGATATACTCATCGTTGCTACAGGTACCAACATAGCCCCGGAGGAAGTTGAAGGAATGCATGGAGATGAATGGGAAAAATCGGTATTTAATTTTTACACATTTGAAGGTGCATTGGCTTTAAGAAATAAATTAAGAGATTGGCAAGGTGGCCATCTTGTTGTTCATATTACAGAAATGCCGATCAAGTGTCCTGTTGCCCCGCTCGAGTTTGCATTTCTTGCCGATTCATTCTTCAAGCATAAAGGCATGCGTGAGAAGGTTAATATTACATACGTCACCCCGTTAAGCGGCGCATTTACAAAACCAACCGCAACAAAAGCATTAGAGCATTTACTTGGTGAAAAAAATATTTCAATTATCAGCGATTTTGCAATTGAACGGGTAGATAACGATAAAAAGGCAATGATAGATTATGGCGGTAAGGAAATTTTGTTTGATCTTTTAGTGACCGTTCCTACAAATAAAGGTGATAAACTAATTGAAAGATCAGGTCTTGGGGATGAGCTGAATTATGTGCCTGCCAATAAGGCCACTTTACAATCACTGCAGTACGAAAATATTTTTGCAATTGGTGATGCGGCGGCTATACCTGCATCCAAGGCCGGCTCCGTAGCGCATTTTGAAGCAGAGATACTTACAAAAAATATTTTGCATTACATACACAATGAACCATTAACCGAAGAATTTGATGGTCATGCTAACTGCTTTATTGAAACAGGAAATCGCCGTGCATTGCTGATAGATTTTAATTATGCGCATGAACCTGTTACAGGTACATTTCCTTTCGCCGGTTTAGGGCCGTTAGAATTATTAAAAGAAAGTCATATGAACCATTTAGGTAAGATTGCTTTTAAGTGGATATACTGGCATATGCTGCTGAAAGGAAGACATATCCCATTTGTATCAGGCAAAATGCAGGAATCAGGAAAAGAATTTGTTTAACTCAAAAAAATATTTTTATGGAAAAAATGATTGCCGGAAAAACAATAGCTGTAAATGAAGAAGGTTATTTAATAAACTTCTCTCAATGGGATCGTACAATTGGTGAAGAGCTGGCTAAAGAAGCAAGCATCAACCTGACACCGTCTCACTGGAATCTCATCAATTATATCCAGGGTGAATACAAAAAAGAAATTCCACTGACCATCAGGAGAATTGGTAAAAGTGGTGTGGTTGACATAAAAGGTTTGTACCAGTTATTTCCTATGGCGCCCCTGAAAACGGCTACAAAGATTGCAGGTGTACCAAAACCAGCAAGCTGTATCTGATTGTATAATTATTAAAACTTTTTTTATGAATGAAAATAATGGTCAGAATGGTCACATAAAAAAAATGATGATTATTCTTTCAAAGGCTGGTCTTGAAAATGTTTATGCAGCCTTTGTTTTAGCCAATGGTGCCAGAATGGAAGGAATTGATGCAGAGGTCTTCTTTACTTTTTTTGGATTGGATGTCATACATAAAAAGAAATTGAATCATCTGCACATCGCTACCGTTGGCAATCCATCCATGAATATGCCAACACTCATTGGCGGCTTACCTGGAATGGAAGCGTTGGCAACACGTATGATGAAAAAAGAAATGGAAAAAGTTGATATGCCCGAAGTGCCGGAATTTATTGAAATTCTAAAGGCCTCCGGTGTAAAACTTTGGGCCTGCAAACTCGCCATGGACATGTTTCATTATGAAAAAAAAGACATGTATGATGATATTGACGGAATATTAACAGTTGGTGATTTTTATAAAAAGAGTGAAGGCACAGGCGTACACATGTTATTTATTTGATTATTTCATAATCACGGGGTAAAATAAGGAGAGTTGCTATTTAGCAGCTCTCTTTTTCCACTAATTGGAGATTAAGAATTTCGACCTGTTGATTTTTTAGTAACCGGATCATTCCTTTTTCAGAAAGTTTTTTCATTAATCGTGATACCACTTCTCTTGAGGAATTTAGTTCTTCCGCCACTTCGGTGTTATTAATGGTGAGAATAAAGGAATTGTGTATTTGTTGTTCTCTCTTCATGTAACTCAATAATCTTTCATCCATACTCCGAAAGGCAATATCATCGATGGTTATAAGCAATTCCTCAATACGCTTACGGTAAGTATCCAACACAAAATAATACCAGCTCTTGTAGTCATGCATCCATTGATCCATGCATTCCATCGGAATAGTAATAACGGTGGTTTCAGAAACCGCCTTCGCCATAACCTGGCTTTTTGCATTTCTAACCGGGCATTTCATGGAGAGGGCACAAGCCTGGCCCGGTTGTAAATAATAAATAAAAAACTCATTGCCTTCCTGGTCTTCACGATATACTTTTATTAGTCCCTGCACAATGAGTATAATAGACCTGAAGTATTGTCCTGTTTTTACCAACAATTCATCGGGCTTAAAGGTTTTCATTTCTCCTTTGTCGATAATATCCTGTATAAGGTTTTTTTCAAACGAAGGAAAGAGTATTTCAAGGCTTTGTGTCATGTTGCGAATTTAACATAGCGATAGTCTGAGTAAGATGATTAATGTCAGTTTGGGACATAACAAACGTGATAAAAGTCACAGAAAAAAGATGATTGTTGTGTGATTTTTACAAAAAATATAGAATATGACACACCAGGTCGAAACTCAATGGATGGGAAAAATGCAATTTAATGCTTTAGTAAACGACCATACGGTCATAATGGACGCTCCTGAAAGAGTCGGCGGGGAAGATAATGGCCCGATTCCAAAACCATTTGTACTTACAGCACTATCAGGATGTACAGGGATGGATATTGTAGCGATACTTCGCAAGGCAGGCAAAGAAGTAAAGAATTTTGAGATGAAAGTTACCGGTGAAATCAGTAAACAAGTTCCCATTGAATATGTAGCCATACATATTGTCTACAGTTTTGAAGGCCATGAGCAGGTCAAAAATGATGCACTGAAAGCAGTAACTGATTCGCAGGAAAAGTATTGCGGGGTCAGCAATATGTTAAAAAAAATAATGCCTGTAAGCTGGGAGGTATTATACAACGGGGAAAAAATATTTTCCAATAAGTTGGAAGAAATGGTACTTGCTTGAAAGCAATCATTATAATAACAATATCCGGTATGGTCGTCGGAAGCGTAGCCGGTTGGCTATACTGGAAGTATTTCGGATGCGATGGAAGTTGCCTGATTACTTCAAAACCTCTGAATAGTTCATTGTACGCTGCATTGGTAGGAGGCTTATTATTCAATACAATAGCTGTTTCTTATTATAGTA
>Ga0137463_1000580_pt1 | contig 12283 bp, 10 predicted proteins | sample EasRivERMGT800_2_FD_102333 | JGI IMG/M metagenome (GOLD analysis project Ga0137463, IMG submission 102333) | Soil microbial communities from meander-bound floodplain in the East River, Colorado, USA - East River MetaG ERMGT800_2 | ecosystem: Environmental > Terrestrial > Soil > Floodplain ...
ACGGGCTCAGCATCCACGACGCGAAGACGAACACGGCCGATGACGCGATCACGAAACTGGCGGCCTCGACCTTCGACATCGCGCCGCGCGGCAGCTCTCGATTCGCGGTCCGCGGGTTGAGGGCGTCCGTACGAGCGTCGACGACCCGGTTGAAGCCCATCGCCGCACTGCGGGCGCCAACCATCGCCACGAGAATCCACGCGATCGTCGGCCACGTGATGGCCACGTGCCTGGCCGCCAGCAGCGCGCCGGCGAGCGCGAACGGCAGCGCGAAGACCGAGTGGCTGAAGCGGACGAACGAGAGATAGGTTAAGACTCGACCCATCGAACCTGGCCTGGATGAATGCCTGATACGAGATATTCTTCCACATCGCTCGTGCCGGGTGGGACGTCGATCGCCAGCAGCCGCGCGAGCTTCCCGGGCTCCATCGTGCCGTAGTCGGCGTCGAAGCCGAGCGCGCGAGCCCCTTGAATCGTCGCGCTTTCGAGCAACGACGCGGCAGGCACGGAGGGCGCGAGCGCGTGCAGGGTCGCGACCTCGGCAAAGACGTTCAGGTCCGGAGAGCTCGCGAGACTGTCCGTGCCGATCGCGACGCGAACACCGGACTCGTAGAAATCCACGATGGGCGGAACTCCCGCGCCGGTGTGGCCGTTGCTGCGCGGGCAGGTGACGAGCGTCGCGCCGCGCCCTTTCAGCCTCGCCAGATCCGCCGGCGACATCTGGACCCCGTGCACCACGAGCAGGCGGTTGTCGATGAACCCCATGTCGTCGAGATACTGGACGGGGCCCACGCCGGGCGCGGTCCACGCGTGGTTCCAGGATCCGATGTCTTTCATCAGCGCCTTCCAGGGCCCCCCGCCCGTCTTCAGCAGTTCGACCTCTTCGACGTTCTCGGCCAGGTGCACGCTGCACGGCACGAACGGCATTCTGCCGACAGCTTTCTTGATCGCTCGGAAAAAAAGCGGCGCGACCGAATAGGGGGCGTGCGCCGCAAGCGACGGACGCAGCTTGTCGCTCGCCGGGAGCTCGCCGAGGTCGGCGATCGCGTGAGCGACCATCGCGTCGAAATCGCCGTCCATGTTGAAGCCAATCAGCTCCCAGAAGACCACGCCGGCGAGAGGGCTCTGCGCGAGCTTCTCAAACGGGGCGAACAGCGTGTTGGTAATCTCGCCGATCACGGCTGTGCCGCTGCGGACCGATTCGGCGATCGCCGCGTCAATGGCCGCCATCACGACCGGATCGCGCGAGGACTGCTGCATCCGCTTCCGGCGCTCATGGATGATCTGCCGCGCCCATCCGGTGAACGAAGAGGCCGGCGGGACCTGGTCGCGAAGGTACGACAGCTCGAGATGCGTGTGCGCGTTGACCAACCCTGGCATGACGGCCACGTCACCCAGCTCGACGCCGCGCGTCGGGTCGTTCGCCGCGCGCCGCCCGAGCGCGACGATGCGGCCGTGGTCCACGGTAAGCCAGCCGTTGTGGATGGGCTCGTTCGCGATCGGAACGAGCCAGGCGGCGTGGTAACGGAGCATCGATTTGCAGAATGACAGGATTGCAGAATGGCAGGATTGGGAAATCCGTCAACGCAATTCGTCCCGCTCCTTCTTCCCCGCCCTGCTGCGCGCGGGATACAGGCGCAGCTCCGCCGGCACGTGGGTATCGCCCGCTTCGCGCGCCGTCGCGAGTTCGAGCATGCGCGGCACGTCGCGCTCGAAGCAGATCGGATCGCCGAGGATGTCGTAGTGCATGCTCCGTCGTTTCGCCTGAAAGCCGGCGTCCTCGATGTTGCGCACGATCTCGAGCTCGTCCATGCAGTAGCTTGCGCCGGCGGCTCGAACGACGTTCTCCTCGATCATGACGCTGCCCATGTCGTTCGCGCCGTACGCGAGGCTGAGCTGCCCGACTTTTCCGCCTTGCGTCACCCAGGAGGCCTGAAGGTTGTCGAAGTTGTCGAGCACGATGCGCGAGAGCGCGAGCGTCCTCAGATAGTCGACGCCCGTGGCTTCGGCGATGCGGCGCTCGGCGCCAAGCTCGGTGTGATCGGGCTGAAAGCTCCAGGTGATGAACGCCGTGAAACCGCCGGTCTCGTCCTGAAGATCGCGCAGGCGCATCATATGCTCGATGCGCTCGGCATCGGTTTCAACGGTGCCGTACATCATCGTCGCCGTCGTGCGAAGGCCGGCGCGATGCGCGTGACGCATGACGTCGAGCCATTCGTCTGATGTGGCCTTGCCGTAGCAGTGAAGCAGCTTCCTTACACGGTCGACCAGAATCTCGGCGCCGCCGCCGGGAATGCTGTCGAGTCCGGCGGCGATGAGCCGATCGATGATCGCCGGCACCGGCAACTGCGAGAGACGCGACAAGTGGATGACTTCAGGCGGCGACAGCGCGTGCAGCTTGAAGGTCGGATAACAATCTTTCACCGCGCGGAACAGATCTTCGTACCAGGAGAGCGGCAGGTCCGGGTTGTGCCCGCCCTGCAGCAGCAACTGGACGCCGCCGACGGCAATCGTCTCGTCGATCTTTCTGAACAGCTCGTCGAAGCCGAGGACGTAGCCGTCCGGCGATCCGACCTCACGATAGAACGCGCAGAAGTTGCACTTCGCGACGCAGATGTTCGTGTAGTTGACGTTGCGGTCGATGATGTAGGTCACGATGCCGTCGGGATGCTTGCGCCGCCGGATTTCGTCTGCCAGCCGGCCCAGCACGGCCGTCGGCGCGGATCGATAGAGATCCAGCGCTTCAGCGGCGCTCACCCGCCCTCCTGCCCGTACCTTTTCAACGAGCGCAGTCGTGCTCAGCATGGTGAAAACGCAGGTCTCCGTCGAACGACGCGAGGCCCAACTCGGCCGCATAGTGGTAGAACGTCGTCAAACCTTCGATCTCTTCGCTTCCCAGAAAGTACTGAATATTATCGCGCAAGTACCGTCGCACGACCGACTGCCGCGCGACGTCCCCTGGAGAGTGCGTCGCGGCGATGGTGTCGACGTTCGCGACCCCCGCATCCCGCGCGCGCTGCAGCGCCGCCACGTCCTCAGGCGTGACCGCATCCGGCCGGCCGGCCCACAACGCGTAAACGAACGGCAGCCCGGTTGTCGACGTCCATTCGTCGCCGAGGTCGATCTTCTGCGCACCGGCCCTCGCATGATCCAGAAACAGCGCCGTGTCGCCGATGATGAGAGCCGCGTCAGCCTGTTCGAGCATGACCTCGAGCTGCGGCGCCATCGGGACCGCGGAGATTTCGACGTCGAACCTCCGGCGCATCAGGATGGTGGCCAACGCCACCGAGGTGCGCGAACTGCTGTCCATGGCGATCGTCCTGATGTCGCGCGGCTCGCGTCGCGTGTACAGGGCAACCGACGCGACCGGCCCGCGCGACGTCACGGCCGGACCGAGGACAAATCCGTACGGCTGGGGGCCACGCAGGTACTCGATCGACGGAATCAGACCGACGTCGATCTCGTGCCCATGCAGCAGGCGCGCGCACTCGGACGGGACGTCGTATCGCACGTCGAAGCGCGGATTCTGCTCCAGACCGAATACAAGCGGGCGGGCATTGAGATAGCCCACCGCACCGAGGCGCACTCTCATCGAGCGATCGTCTCGAAGCGCCCGTTGCGTTCGACCGGGTCTTGAGCGGCCGCGCGGATGTTCCGGAGGATTTCCTCGAGAGGGGCGCGACGACGCCCGAGGCCGCTGTCGTCCTCCGCCGACACCGCGTCCACGTCGTCGGCGCCGACCGTCAGCGCGACCTGCGCGAGCTTCGGACCGTAGAGCGCCCAATCCACCTGAATCGACGGGATGTTCGGCACCGCCACGCGCGCGAGGGCCACGCGCTTCACATCGTCGTACCCGGTCGTCGGCACTGCGGGATTGACCTGCCGCGGAAGCGGCGCAAATGCGCGAATGACGCCGACGGTGTGCTGCAAGTCGGCGATCCGTTTCAGCCACGACGCGGCGTCGGCCGACGGGAGTTTGTTGACGGTGAGGCGGGCAAGCGCCAGACCGGCGATGTTGACCTCTTCGATGGATCGTCGCGGATCCTGAAGTTCGTCGAACGGCGCTTCGGCGACCAGATCGAGTCCGGCCGCGCGCAGATCCTCGAGCAGCGCCCGTAGAGTGATCTGCTCTCGAATCGCCAGTTGCTCGAGCTCGGCCAGCGAAAACGCGGACACCGGCGCTCCGTTCGCACGCTCGACGACTTCCTTGACACGCGCCACCGCGGCAACCGGCGTCGGCGGAACACCCACGATGCGAATCTCGCCGGCGGCGGCCGGCCAGTCGAGCGCCGCGCCCGGCGTGGCATCCACGACCGCCACACGGACGAACGTCGTGCGGTTGCCGTGCTTCTCGCGGCGGACCGTGTCCGCCTCCATCCCGATGCTGATGATGTCGTGGGACGCTGCGAGCGCGGAGATCTCAGTCTCTGAAACAGTCATGAAGGTCGACTCAAGATCTTAATCCATCAGGGCTATAGTCGTCTTGTGATGACGGAGACCCACTCCGCGCGCACGCGTCCGCCCGGACCTCGGGGGATGCCGATCCTTGGCATGCTCCCGGCCATCAGGCGCAATCCGGCCGGCGTGTTCATGCAGGCCGCTCTGCGATTCGGCGACGTCGTCTACTTCAGAATCGGTCCGCGACGCGGCTACCTCATCACGAACCCGGATGACGTGCGTCACGTGCTGCAGGATAACGCGCGCAATTATCACAAGAGTCCGCTCTACGACAAGCTGCGGATGTTTCTCGGTAACGGGTTACTGACGAGCGAGGACGACTTCTGGCTGCGCCAGCGGCGTATCGCGCAGCCCGCCTTTCATCGTCAGCGTATGACCGCGCTGGCGAGCGTGATGGCCAGCGCGGCCAGAGACGCCGCCGCCAGATGGCAGCCGTTCGCGTCGACCGGACAGCCGGTGGACGTGGACGAAGAGATGATGCGGCTCACGCGGACCGTCGTGGTCCGGGCCCTCCTCGGCGCCGACCTCGGCCCCTTCACCTCGACGATCGACCCGGCGTGGACGATCATCAATCAGCATGTCGGCGAGAGCTTCTGGTCGCTCGGCTTCGACAAGCTGCCCACGCCGAAGTACCGGCGATTCAAGGCTGCGCGCGCCGTGTTGCGCGGCGCGGTCGATCACGTGATCGCCGAGCGCCGGCGCAACCCGCCTGGAGACGATGTCGGTGGCGAGCTCCTGTCCATGCTGATGGCCCGTGACGAGGAAACCGGCGAGGCCATGACCGATGAACAGCTCCGGGTCGAGGTGACGACGTTTCTCCTGGCGGGCCAGGAAACCACGTCGCTCGCGCTGACGTGGACGTGGTACCTGCTCTCCCAGCATCCCCAGGCGCGGCAGCGGCTCGAGAACGAGATCGACGGCGCACTCGAAGGCCGGCCGCCCGAGTACTCGGATCTCGCGAACCTGCCGTATCTGCGAATGGTGGTCGACGAATCGCTGCGGCTGTACCCGCCGGCGTGGGGTTTTTCGCGCCAGGCGCTGTCCGACGATCGCCTGGGCGGGTTCCGGCTGCCGCGCGGATGGCTGGCGTTCGTCATCCCTTACGTTCTCCACAGGCTTCCCGCGTTCTGGCCGAATCCGGATCAGTTCGATCCCGAGCGTTTCCTGCCCGAGCGCAGTGCCGACCGGCCCAAGTTTGCCTACATCCCCTTCGGGGCAGGCCCGCGCCAGTGCATCGGCAACCAGTTCGCGCTGATCGAAACGCAACTGAGCGTGGCGACGTTCGCGCAGTCCTATCGCCTGCAGCTGCTGCCCGGACACAGGGCCGATCCGTGGCCTCTGATCACGTTGCGGCCGAGGTTCGGCATGCCGATGATCATCGAACGCCGGACGCCTTCTCGGTCGTAGGAATCTCTGCGCTTTACTTTCCACTTTCCACTTTGCGCTTTGCACTTTGTTTGGGTGTAGAGTCTGCAGGTCAAGTTCAGGTGTGTGGCGCCCAGCCGCAACGCCAAGGAGTGAGCTATGTGCGATCAGGACCACTTTGAGGACGATCGAATCGAGTACGAGTCCAAGGGCTTGGTGACGCGGCGCCAGTTCGGCGTCCTGCTGGGAGCCGGCGTGGCGATGCTGCTCCCGAGGGTCGTGAACGCAGTCGCGGTCACCGAATCGGAATTGACCATCAAGACCCCGGACGGCATGGCCGACTGCTACTTCGTGCACCCGGCGACCGGCACGGCACCAGCCGTGCTCGTGTGGCCCGACATCTTCGGGCTGCGGCCGGCGATGAAAACGATGGGCAAGCGGCTCGCCGAGTCGGGTTATTCGGTGCTCGTGGTGAATCCGTTCTATCGCGTGCAGAAAGCGCCAACCGCCGGGAGGGGCGCCGCGACACCCATTCCGGAGCTGATCCCGCTCGCCCAGGCGCTGAACGAAACCACGCAGATGACCGATGCGAAGGCGTTCATCGCCTGGCTTGATCAGCAGCCGTCCGTCGCGAAGAACAAGAAGGTCGGCACCCAGGGGTATTGCATGGGCGGCCCGATTGCCTTCCGCACCGCGGCCGCGGTACCGGATCGTGTCGGCGCCGTTGCGTCATTCCATGGCGGTGGACTCGTGACGAACATGCCGAACAGCCCGCATCTGCAGGCGTCGAAGACCAAGGCGCAGCTCCTGATCGCGATTGCGGCCAACGACGACATGCAACGGCCCGACGAGAAGAACGTGTTGAAGGACACGTTCGCCAAGTCGAATCAGCCCGCGGAGATCGAGGTGTACACGGGCGCCGCGCACGGCTGGTGTCCGCCGGATTCAGGCGTCTACAACGAGCCGCAGGCCGAGAAGGCCTGGGCGCGTCTATTGGCGTTGTACGGGAAGGCGCTCGCCTAGAACTGCGTTCGACCAGGTCGGCGTCGGGCAGGACCGACGCCGGCCTGCACTTTCTACTTACTACTTACTTTCCACTTTCAACTTTAGACTTTGAACTTGTCAGCGCCTCGATCACATAGGCTGACACGTCGCGAATCTGCTCGGGCGTGAAATTGGCGCTGAATGCCGGCATGCTGTTGCGGCCGCCGGCCACGGTTTGAATCGTCGCGTCGAGATCTTTTATCGCCACGAGCGACGCGGCCGCACCGTGTCCGCCCTTGCCGTCCGCTTCGTGACACACCTCGCAGGCCTGTCGATAGAGCTGCTTTCCCGCGACAAGATTCGGCGGACCGGCCGGAGCGGCGGCGACCACCTGTCGTGACACCGGCGCGCCAGGTGCGACAGGCGGCAGCGTTCCCTCGAGGCCGAATAGCCAGACGCTGTCGCCGCGCGCGGAGCCGAGCAGCGCGCTGCCGGCCGAGAACGCGAGCACGTACTGCTTGCCGTTACGTTCGAAGGTGCTCACGGGCGCGTGCATGCCGGCGCCGGTCTGGAATTCCCAGAGCTGCCTGCCGGTGGCCGAGTCGAGTGCCGTGAGGCGGCCGTCGTTGCGGCCGACAAACAACAGCCCGCCGCCGGTCGCGAGCGTGCCGCTGTAGCACTGCTCGGGCCACTGGTACCGCCACGCGAGCGTGTTGGTAGTCACATCGAGCGCTGCGATGATCCCCGTTCGCGCAATCCGCGTGAACGTCGTCGCACCGCCGAGATAACTGGCGCCCGCCCTCGGCCCCTCGAACTTCGCATCGCCACCGCCGGTGTACCCATTGATGACCGATGAGGCACAGACGAACATCCGCTGCTGCACGGGATCGTAGGCGCTCGGCGACCAACTGGCGCCGCCCCAGATCCCCGGCGCGACGATCGTCGCACTCGCACCGACGAACGGCGTGAAGATGCGGCCGGCGTTCACGAGGGTGGCCCCTTCCGGAGCAATCGGGATCACCTGGGGCACCACGGCCTCGCCGCGCGGGAACGGCTGCGTCGCGGCAGTCGCCTGCCGCGGCTCCTGAGGCACCGGGCGTTCATCGATGCCGATCAGAGGCTTGCCGGTCTGCCGATCGAGGATGTACGTCCAGCCGGTCTTGCCGACTTCCGCAATCGCCTTGCGCGTGCGGCCGCCAACGTTCACGTCCATGAGGATCACGGGATTGACCGCGTCGTAATCCCAGATGTCGTGATGCACCTGCTGGAAATGCCAGCGATACTTCCCCGTCGCGAGGTCGATCGCCAGCATCGACGCCGCGTACAGGTTGTCGCCGGCGCGGAAGGCGCCGTTGTAATCCGGAGCAGCATTGCCGGTCGAGAAATACAGAAGACCCAGTTCGGGGTCGATGGCCGGCGTCTGCCAGATCGCCGCGCCGCCGTACTTCCACGCGTCGTTGTCCTTCGGCCACGTCTCATGACCGGGCTCGCCAGGACCGGGAATCGTGTAGAAGGTCCAGATCAGACGGCCGTCCCTCGCGTCGTACGCCTTCACGCGGCTGCGGGTGCCGCGATCGCCGCCGGCAAAGCCGACAATGACCATTCCGTTCACGTAAAGCGGCGCTGCGGTGATCGAGAAGCCGTCCTGCCAGCGCTCGGCCTGAATCGACCACGCGACTTTCCCCGTCGCTCGATCGAGCGCGACGAGCTGGCCGTCGAGGCGCCCGACGAAAACCCTGTCGTCGCTGATCGCAACGCCCTTGTTGTTCCAGCCGCAGCAGACGGATGTGATGGTCGCGTCGAGGTTCGCTGCGTACTGCCAGAGGATCTCGCCCGTATCGATCGACAGCGCGAACACATCGTCGGAGCCGGTGCTGATGTACGCGACGCCGTCGTACACGATCGGCTGGGCAAACCCGGAGTACTGCGGCGCAGCGCCGGACCCGCGCAGACGCGCGTGCCAGACGCCCTTCAGCTGCGTGACGTTGGCTCGATTGATCGAGGTCAGCGGCGAGTAACGCTGGTTGTACAGGTTGCCGCCGTTGGTCGGCCAGCTCGTGGTCGGAGCCGCTGTCAGTGCAGCGGCGGAGAAGTCCTGCCCACTTCCCCGTTTCGATTGGGCATGGCCGGACGCCACGAGGAGCGCGGCGCCGGACAGCGCTGCGAACAACAAGGGACGCATCATCGCCTCCTTCACTCGGGCCGCTATTTGTCGCCGCTGAACACCAGCGGGAGCCCCGACTTCGTGTTACCGACGATGACGATCTTCGCGTTTGGGCTGGCCGCCAGCTTCTCGGTCGCCTCGATGCCCTTCCACTCGAGGAGCTGCGGGCTGATGCCCGTCGCGACGATCCGCTGGAAGTCGGCGACGCCCTGCGCCTCGATCCGTTTGCGCTCGGCTTCCTGCTGCTCCTTCTGCAACACGAACTTCATCTGCTCGGCCTCCTGCTCGCGCCGCAGCTTCTCCTGAATCGCGTTCGCGACCACGGGCGGCAGGCCGATCTTCCGCAACAGCACCTGCTGGACGATGATGCCGCGGTCGCCGGCAATCCGCTTGAAGAGCGTGAAGATCTCGCCGGCGATCTTCTCGCGTTCGGCGGAATACAGGGCTTTGGCTTCGTACGACGCGGTGATCTCTCGAATGGCCGACCTGAACTGTGGTTCGACGATGGTGCCGACGTAGTCGCTGCCCACCGTGCGGTAGATCTCCACCGCCTTGGCGGGATCGAGCTGAAACAGCAGCGACGTCTCGAGGGAAAGGATCAGGCCCTCCTGCGATGGCACCTCCGCAACTTCCTTGATCTCCTGCGTCTGCACCGACATCTTCACCACGCTCGTCAGCGGCCACACGAGGCCGATTCCCGGCGTCAGCGTGGACGACGACACGCTGCCGAAGAAGTCCTTCACGCCGACGTTGCCGGCCGGAACAGTTCGAAACGGTCCGGCGGCCAGGAACAGAATGACGCCGATGACGCCGAGTATGACCAGTCCGACACGCGAGGGATGCAGCATCGGCGTACCCGGCAGTCTGGGGGAATCACGGTCCATCGCGTCACCTCGTTGAGAGTGTGTGGGTGCGCGGCTATTTTCGGGTGAGGCTCGTCCAGATGTCGAGGGCTTTTCTCGCCGCCTCGTCGGTCGTCCGGAGCCGCGACGGCCAGGTCCGGTTGTACCCTTCCGACGCCCACTTCCGCGTTGCGTCGATGCCCATCTTGCCACCGAACGCGGGCAACTCCGACGCATCGTCCAGATCGTCGACGGGGCCCTTCGTCATCTGCACGTCACGCATCGGGTCGATGTGCGTGCCGACGATCCACGCGACCTCGCTCAGGTCGTGCACGTTGATGTCCTTGTCGACGACGACGATCGTCTTCGAGAACATCAGCTGACCGAGGCCCCAGAACGCGTTCATGATCTTGCGGGCGTGCCCGGGGTAACGCTTGTCGATCGAGACGATGACGAGATTGTGAAAAATGCCCTCGGCCGGAAAGTGCATGTCGACGATTTCCGGAACGGTCTTCCTGATGATCGGCAGGAAGATCCGCTCGCTCGCCAGCCCGAGGTAATAGTCCTCCATCGGCGGAATGCCGACGATCGTCGTGAGGTACGTCGGCTTCTTGCGCTGCGTGATGCATGTGAGGTGAAACACGGGATAGTCGTCCGGCTGAGAGTAGAAGCCCGTGTGATCGCCGAACGGTCCCTCGCGCCGCCGCTCGCCGGGTTCGACGTAGCCTTCGAGGACGATATGCGAGCTTGCGGGGACCTCGAGATCGACCGTGACGCACTTGACCATTTCGATGCGTCGACGCGCGAGAAACCCGCCGAGCAGCAGCTCATCGAGGCCTTCGGGCATCGGCGCGGTCGCGCAGTAGGTCAGCACCGGTTCCGGGCTCAGCGCGACGGCCACTTCGAGCCGCTTCCCGAGCCGTTCGGCCACGCGATGATGCTGAGCGCCGCCCTTGTGCCGCTGCCAATGCATGCCGGTCGTCCGACCATCGAAGACCTGCATCCGATACGTGCCGATATTCCGCGTGCCGCTTTCGGGATCCTTCGTGAACACCAGCGGCAGCGTGATGAAGCGACCGCCGTCCTCCGGCCAGCATTTCAGAATCGGCAGTTCGTCGAGCGTGCCGTCCTTCCGGACGACCTCCTGACACGGCGCGTCCTTCACCGTCTTCGGCATCAGGTCGCTCAGCCGGCTCACGAGCGGCGCGAGCTTGAGGGCGTCGATGATGCCCTTCGGGGCCGGCGGGGTCATGAGCCCGTCGATCTCGTGGGCGAGGTCGTCGAGCTTCTCGACGCCAAGCGCGAGGCACATCCGCTCGAGGGAACCGAAGACGTTCGTGGCGACCGGCATCGCGAAACCGGCAGGTTTTTCAAAGAGGAGCGCCGGACCGCCCTTCGGCGACTTGCACACGCGATCGGTAACAGCGGCGATCTCCAGATCGGGGCTCACGGACTCGCTCACGCGCGTCAGCAGCTTCCGCTTGCCCAGGTCGCCCAGAAAGTCGTCGAGGTCGGAATGCATCGTCAGACCGTGGTCATTGTGGACGAAATCTGGTCCGCCAGTGCAAGTGCCCGGCGACCTTGTGCGCCGTCCACGAGTGGCTGCCGTTTCACCCGGACGGCGTCGATGAAATCCGCCAGCTCACGGGCCAGCGGCTCTTCATTCACGACTGGCAGCTCGCCGCCGTTGATTTTCGGGATGCCCAGCATCCTGTCGAGCGTCCACTTCTCCACCTTCTGTGCGGCGTAGTCGATCGACAGATACGCCTGGGGCTGGAAGAAGCGGATCTTCCTGACGCGGTCGCGGCTGATTCGGCTGGCGGTCAGGTTGGCCATGCAGCCGTTAGCGAATCGCAGGCGGACATTGGCAATGTCGACGCGTTTGGTCAGCACCGGCACGCCGACCGCGTCGATTGACGCCACTTCTGATTTCACGAGCGACAGGATGACGTCGAGATCGTGAATCATCACGTCGAACACGACGTCGATGTCGAGGCTCCGCTCAGGGAAGACGCCGAGGCGGTGGACCTCGATGAAGCGCGGATCGGTCAGGTGTTCGCGCGCGACCGCGACGGCGGGATTGAACCGCTCCGTGTGGCCTACGGCGAGAATCGTGCCCGCCTTCGCCGCGGCGTCGATCATGTCGTCAGCTTCGGCGAGGCTCCTGGCCATCGGTTTTTCGACAAGCACGGGGATTCCAGCCTGGAGAAACGGCAGGGCGACCTCGCGATGAATCTCGGTCGGCACGGCGATCGTCACTGCGTCGACCTTGCCCGTCAGCTCGCGTTGGTCCATCGAGGGGCGTGTTCGATACTCGGAGGCGATCTCAGTGGCCCGGCCCAGATGCGTATCCACCACCGCGACGAGTTCGACGCCGGGCATCGCGGACAGAATGCGAGCGTGATGCTTGCCGAGATGGCCTACGCCGACCACTGCAACTCGAAGAGACATGCTTGACTAGAGGCGACTG
>Ga0137463_1000581_pt1 | contig 12273 bp, 13 predicted proteins | sample EasRivERMGT800_2_FD_102333 | JGI IMG/M metagenome (GOLD analysis project Ga0137463, IMG submission 102333) | Soil microbial communities from meander-bound floodplain in the East River, Colorado, USA - East River MetaG ERMGT800_2 | ecosystem: Environmental > Terrestrial > Soil > Floodplain ...
AACGACGGCGGCTACTCCTCCTATGTCCGCGTACCCGCCGACTGGGTTGTCAAGCTGCCGCCGTCCTTGAGCGTGTTCGAGGCTATGGCGTTCGGAACGGCCGGCTTCACGGCAGGGCTGTCGGTCATTCGCCTCGAGCAGAACGGGCTGAAGCCTGGCACGGGACCGGTGATCGTGACCGGCGCCACGGGCGGTGTCGGAAGCATTGCCGTCGCCGTTTTGGCAGGCCTCGGCTACGACGTGACTGCCGTCACCGGCAAGGACCACGAGCACGACTACTTGAAAGCGCTGGGCGCGAAGACCGTGCTGCCGCGTTCCGTTGTCGAGAAAAGCCCGCGGCCGTTCGAAAAGGCGACATGGGCCGGCGCGGTGGATCCGGTTGGCGGCGACACGCTGGCGTGGCTTACGAAGACGATGGCGTACAACGCGAGCATCGCCAACTCCGGATTGACCGGCGGCATCGAGCTGCACACGACCGTCATTCCGTTCATCCTGCGCGGCGTCAACCTGCTCGGCATCGATTCGGTGATGTGTCCGATGCCGCTGCGGCTGGAAGTCTGGCGACGTCTCGCGACGGACATGAAGCCGAAGATGCTCCCATCGATCGCGCGCGAGATTCCGCTGGCCGGGCTTCCGGACTCGTTTGCCACTCTCGCCAGCGGGAAAGCGCGAGGACGATTCGTGGTGAACGTGGCACCGGATACGTCCTTCTGATGTCTCAATGCTTGCATCGAACCTGGATGGGATTTGGATCGACAGGTCGGAAGAAGAAGTAACGTTGGGCAAGCCACCCCAATGGGGGCAGTACCCCATGTGTCTCCGGGCTATTTGAGGCGAACCGGAGCAAGTCGCCGTTTCGCCGAAAGGTTACCGACAGTCGGTTATCGACGCCTCGCCGACGTCTGAGGTCGAGGTACGGCAGACGCTGGCCGTCGTCGCGGACTTGGAGAAGCTCAGCATCGTTGGAATCTACGACTTCGACCAGGTCGCGCTGCCAGTCCGTCAGCTGAATACCCACCGGCATAATCAGATGATTGCCTCGAGCGTCCTCTGTCTGCAGATTGGAAAACATCGAGAAGGAAGACTGAGTCCGGAGTCCAAGATACGGGCCAAATCCGTTGACACAAAGCAGGATCGGGAACACCACAAGGAGCACTCCCTGCCGCCAGTCTCCACTGAACGGCGTCTTCGCATGGGAATTCCTGGATCTCGTCGCATTCAGGAGCAATACCAATCCTCCCAACTGGTACACACAGTAGGAGAGAAAACCCAGCTGCACGATGTGACCCCACCGCTGTTCCAGACGTAGTCCTGCGGGGAACAGGTCACGGAGCAGCCAGACGACGCCCAGAGCAGCGAAGGCGCCGACCGCATATGGCCGGAAACGCCGAAGCCAGGAGGGCACAACAATGCGTGCCGCCAGTTCCGAGGGAATAAAGACGGTGTACAGCGCCGTCATGGTGGCGGAGAAGCTGAACAGGCCTGGAAACGAGTAGAGGGCGAGAAAGCCGTGGAACAACACACCCAGCACAGCACCCGCAACGCGACTTCGCCTGCTGAACAGGAGAATCGGAATCGCGACTTCAATCAGAAGGGTTCCGTACACCGCGCAGTACTGGGACCAGTTGGCGGAAGGCATCAAAGGCAGCCATGAGGCAATCTGCCGATACATGGTCGATGCGCAACTCCACTCGATATTGAAGTAACTCTCATTGATCTTGTGAAACACGGTGAAGAAATAGAGGACTGCGAGTTCGATCCGAAGCCAGGGCGCAAACGTCCGATACCATCCCGAGGAGACGGAAAGGTCGGTTTGTCGTAACCGAGCGATGAGGAGCGCCGTGAGGAGCGTGAGATTGACGACCCACGCAAAGACGATGTGATTGGGATGTACGGGAAACTCCGACCCAACTGCCACGCAATCGACGAGTAGCAACGCGGCAAAACGGACCCACGACGAGGGTCGGAGTAGCACCCACAGCAATGCCGCGGTCAGCACTCCACCGTGGATGGAATGCCAACGCCAGTCTACAAACGACATCTGGTGGAGGATGCCCGCGATCGCCCAGGTTGTCGCAAAGAGTGTGAATCCCGCAGTGTCTGAAGTGGCGTTTTTTTGCAGTTCCATCGTGTGAGAGGTTGGGCGGCATGATAACGCAATCCCAACGGCTGCTTCGGCGTTCATGAGAGAATGCGCGCGAACGAGGTCACATGACGATGAAGGTCAAGAAGAAGTCGGCCGCGCGGAAACGCGCGGGAAAGTCATCAGCGAAACGGGCGACCGCCAAGATTCCGGCGACGCTGACGGCCGCAGTGCGCGGTGCCGTGCACCGCTACATCGGCCACGTGCGCCTCGACGTGGGACGCGCGGGCGCCGCACGCGTCAAGCGGATGATCTATCCGCCCGGCTTTCACTGGGCCAAGGACATGAAGCCGATCACGGGCACCGAACTCTGCATGCACGCGCACGTCGGCTTCCTCGTCCACGGCGAGATTCACATCGAGTACGCCGACGGCTGCATCGTCGAGCACAAGGCGCCGCACGTTGTTGCGATCGATCCTGGACACGACGGCTGGGTTGTGGGGAAAGAACCCGCGGTGATGATCGAGTTCGACTTCGAGGGAGATACGGTCGCGAGGCTGGGAATGCCGACGGAGCACAAACACTAGGGTTCCAGGTTCCAGGTTCCAAGGTTCAAGGTGCTGGTTCCAAAGCGCAGCGCGCTGGGAACTTCGAACCAGAACCTTGAACCTGGAACAATGGAACCCGGAACCTTAATTGACCTTGCGTAGCCTGCCGAAGCGTTCTGCCGGAATCTGCTGGTTGACCTTGATGTCCTTGATCTTCGCGGTGAAGCGGCCGTCCAGCCAGTAGAAGTTGTACTCGAACGGGAACTTGATGCCGTTCACCTCGCGGTAGTCGCCGAAGTCGATCTGCGTCAGCACCTTCCCCGCCGGCGACGGCACGTACCGCACCATGCGTTTGATCAGGTACGTGTCGGGATCGAAATACAACGTCGCCATGAACCCGCGCGGCCCCATGCCCTGCACCGTGAGATAGGCCTTGTCGTCGATCACGCGACGGAAGCCGATGCGCCAATTGTTCAACGCGGTCTTGATCGTTCCTGGGAACCCGAGCTGCGCCTCGAACCGCTGCCCGTCCAGCTCGCCGCCCACCAGCTCGTAATCCTGAAGGAGCGCGCGCGGCGTCTGAATCCAGCCGGTCGTGCCGTTGACGGCCCAGAAGCTTGGATCGCGATCCGGGAAGTCCTTGAACGTGATGAGCGTCGCCTTCTTGTTGGGCGACTCTCCGTACATCGCGAAGTTGGCCACGCCGCCGAATCCCCCGAAGCCGATGCTCTCGCCCGTCGCCACGTAATTTCTCAGGGTGCCGAGACGTTGCGCGCCGCCCATCGCCGCGATGTACTTGTCGAGCACTTCCGTGACCGGCAGCTGCTCTGGGTCCGCCTGAACCAGGTCGTCGAGTTCTCCATTGGGGACGTCGTACAGGGCGTTGAGCGCAATCGACGTCGCCGGAATCATGCGGCCGTGATGACAGGTCCAGCAGGTCACGCGCTGGGCGCCGCCGAAGGTCGTACGATTGATCGTCGCCACCATCTCGACCATCTGTCGCGCGCGCTTCTTGACGGCCGTGTCGAACACCCAATCGACCTTGTCGCTGCCGGCGCCGGGATGGCAGTCGGCGCAGTCGAGGCCGAGGCCGGCCGACATGACGCCCATGGCGCCGATGAAGTCGTCCACCGGAAGACCCTTGAGGGGCGTCGACGTGACGTTCTTGAAGTACTCTCCTGCCGTTTTGCCGTTGATCGGCGCCGTCATGCGCGGCTGTTCCTGAGCCGCCGGCTTCACGGCCATCGAAAAGCCGACGACCCACAGAGCCGTCAACCCCGCAGCCGTCAACGTGATTCGCCACGAGCGATTCATCTCATTCCCCTCCGTAAGAGTGCGGTAAGCCCCACATGATATACGACATTCACAACGTCTTTATTACACCGTAACAGAGCTCGCAGATGCCGACGTAGCAGCCAACGAACACGATCGGCCCAAGCAGCACGAACAGCCACGCGTGCCGCGCCAGCCAGTTCACGCGCGATGCGCCGAGCAGCATCGCCGCGGGAACGACAATGAACGAGGCCGCCATCACCTCGATTCCCAGACTGCGCCGACCGATCGCAAGAACCTGCCAGAGGACCAGCGCGAGCGCGACGACGAGCGTCGTGATTCCGGCAGTCGTGAGACTGACGCGTCGCCAAGCGAGAACCGCGATGATGACCGACAGAATCAACGCCCAGATCAGAAGCAAGCCCTCAGGACCAACTCTCAGCAGTGTCGTCATGGGATCCTCACGTTCTTCGCGTCTGTGCGCACATCGTTCGCGTATTCCGGCAGGAACCAGCCATCTCGGATGAGCTCATTCAGGCGCGTGGTCACTCGATTCTGGTAGTCACTGCCGCTCTTGTAAAGCGTCTTGAGCTTCTCGTCCGCCAACGGCACCTTCGTACCACCAAGCTGGCACAACCGATCCTGCGCCGGCGTCTTGCCTTTCCCCAGCACGCCATTGGCCGCCACCGGAACATCAACGAACACACTCCGGACGCCGCCCTTCGTGTTGCCGTACTGATCGAGGGCGAGCAACGAGCCATCGCCGGTGGTGTCCTTGTCGACGTCGATCGGTGGCGCGTGCGGCGGTGTTTTGCCGTTCGCGATCCACTCGACTAGATAGTTGAGGCCGAGTGCCGTGAAGGCGCCTGCCGGAAAATCGGTCACGGGCAGCGTGCAGGGATCGTTCAGGAAGCCCGGATTGTCGCGCGAGTTGTTGTGCGGCATCCCGGCGACTTCGTAGAGCCTGAAGCGATTGCCCTTCTCGTCGCTGTCCGGCCGGCGGTAGCCGTTGCCCTGTTCCGCGTACATCGCGACTTCCGTCTGCGTCGGCATCTGCACCATCGGGACGTCGACGATGGGAAGCGGTGTGTTGCCGAGTGTGCTCGTCAAGAGGAACCCGTCGAAGATCGGACCGCCGTCCGGCATCCGCAGGTCTGCATGAACGCCGAGATAGTTTCGGACCGTGGCGCTCGATGCAGACGTCCCCATGAGCGTCACTCGACGGACGTTGTAACCGGCGAGCGGCCCGGTGCGGCCCAACATCGTCTCGCTTTTCATCACACGCCCGAACTGCGCGATGATCTCGTTGCTCTGTCCCATCGCGATGTTGAGCGATGCGTACCGCTCAGCGTTGAACGTCTTCAACATCTGGATCTGCGCCGAGCTGTGCACGATCTCGGCGAACACATGGTTGCGCGTCAGAATCGACACGCGCGACCACTCGAAGACGAGCGACCGCCCGCCGGCGTGCATCGCTTCGCCGACGACGGTGCCGCTGAACGCCTTTGCGTCCTTCGGCCGTCGAACGATGACGCGCGTCGCGTACGGCGCGCCATTCGCCGTCCCGGAGAGGAAATACTCCTCCGTGACGTAAGGAAAGTCCTCGACCTTCACTGCGGCCGGCACGACGCTCACGGCAGGATTCGGATACATCATCCCTGGCATCGTCACCGGGCCGACCACGGTCGGCACCGGCGGCGTCGCCGTCAGGGCGGCAAGCAACAGAATCGTGTTCATCGTTTGACCTTCTTTGTGGCCTTCGGCTTCTTTTTCGCGCTGTTCTGCCACGCGAGCGTCAGCACTTCGCCCAGCACTTCTTCGTCGACGCTGGGGAGATGGACGAGCGTTGATCCGGAAAGACCCCACGCGCCGGCCGCGGGCTTGAACGACTCGGGATAGTCGGACAGCAATCGCTGATGCTGATCGGGCGTCAGCATCAGCGCACCCCACGTCGGGTCATGCTGCAGCGTCGCAAAGATGCGGCCGTTCGCACGGAAATCGGGGTGGCCCATGTGGGCGCTTTCGACAGCGCCCTCGAGGCCCAGCCCGATACGGCGAAAATCCTTCACTGCGGGCATGCGATTCGCGGGCATATTCTGGCACAATGCCGCTCACGATGAAGGCCAACCCGCTCCTCGCCGGCCCGCTGTTCGCGCTGCTCGCAACCTCAGGCGTTGCCGCCCACCATTCATTTGCTGCCGAGTACGACGGCATGCAGCCCGTGACCGTCTCCGGCACCGTCGCCAAGATCGAGTGGACGAATCCGCACATTCACTTCTTCGTCGACGTGAAAACCGACGCCGGCAGCATCATGCAGTGGAAGTTCGAAGGCTATCCGCCAAACATGCTCGTGCGGCAGGGCTGGAAACGCGACGTGACGCTGAAGCCTGGCGACACCATCACTGTGTCAGGCTGGCGCGCGCGTTTCGATCCGAACCTGGGCGCGGCGCGCGAAGTGACCTTCGCCGACGGCCGCAAGCTGAACGCCGGTCCGCCGGCAGGAACGGGAGGCCAGTAGTGCGCATCCCACGATCGGTTCTCGCGTCGGCCGTCCTGGTGGCGCTGTGCACGGCGCCTTCATCCGCGCAACGCGGCGCGGTCCCCGCAGCAACAGCCGCCACCAGCCGGATCCCACGCGCCGCCGACGGCAAAGCTGATTTGTCCGGCGTCTGGATCACCGGCGCACTCGCGTTGCTCATCGGCGATCAGGAAGCGCGCGCTATCGCGCAGGCCGACGCGGCCGCGGGACGGAGGCCGCCCCTTCGTGAGCCGCCGCCATATAAGCCGGAAGCCGAGGCCAGGCGGCAGTACTATTTGTCGCGCCGCGGCATCGACGATCCGATGGCGCGCTGCTTCATCTCAGGCGTCCCGCGCATCACCACGCGTCCACTCCCCTTCCAAATCATCCAGATGAAGGATCAGGTGATCCTGCTCTACGAAGCGCATCACGCGTTCCGCATCGTGCCCACCGACGGCCGGCCGCACCCGGACGACATCGAGCCGTCGTTCAACGGCGACTCGGTCGGACACTGGGAAGGCGACACGCTTGTTGTGGATGTGATCGGCTTCAACGAGAAGACCTGGCTGGCCGGCGTCGGCACGATCCACAGCGAGAAGCTCCACGTCGTCGAGCGCTACACGCGCGACAGCGCCGACACGATCCGCTACCAGGTCACGCTCGAGGATCCGGACGTGTTCACGAAGCCGTGGCACATGGAGGAAATCTTCCGCCTGCGCCCGAACGAGCGGCTCCGCGAGTACGAATGCATCGAGAACAACGAGGATCTGCAGCGGTTCGAGAAGCTGCTCGAGATCGATCCGGCGCTGCGCGCCCGGTAGCTGCGTGTCCGGTAGCGTCCGGCTTCAGCCGGACGATCACCGTGCCTTGTACGTCTTGCTGAAGCTGTTGCGTCCGTTTGACACCGTGAACGATCCGTCCGGCTGCGCCGACACCTTCACCCAATACGCCTTGCCGTTGTGAACCGGCGGTGGCGGCGCACCCGGACCTGGCGGCGGAGCCTGGATGGCCGCCACCGGCATCGTGGACAGCGGCTCATCCGTCGAGTTGGCAATGAACATCCCGGGCACGGTGTACTCCTGGCCGCTCAGCTGCGAGAAATGCAACTGCCAGAGATCTTCGAGACCTGGCGACGAGTGCAACGTCTTCATCACTTCAGGCTGCCCGCCTTTTCGCGTGCCGTTGTTCATGACAGCCACGCGGGGGTGAAGAGCGTGGACAAGCACTTCGGAATTGGAGGAATCCTGTCCGTGATGCAGACCCAACAGCACATCCACGGCGCCGATGCGGTTATTGGGGCACATCAGTTCGAACTCCTTGTTCTTCGTCAGGTCCCCGAGGTGGATCGTCCTGAATCTTCCGAACGTCACGATCACGCCCACCGACATCGGATCTTCAGCGTTGTTCTCGCCGGGCTTGAAGCCGGCGCACAACGGATTGGCGCTTCCGGCTCCAGGCAATGCCGTCCTGATCACCTCGCCGGCCGAGGCCACGACCCGCACGTCAAGCCCCGCGAGAGCCACCTTGTCGCCAGGCTTCGCCAGCGTGTGCTTCGACTTCGCGTAGAGCGACGGATATGTCTTCTGGAGAAATTCATCCGCGGCGGCGCCGGGCTGCACGTTCGGACCGTGGTCGATGAAGTCCCGAATCGGGATGCGCGAGGCGAGCACGGCCATGCCGCCAAAGTGATCACCGTGCCAGTGCGTGGTAATCAGGTGGTCGATCTGCCTGAGGCCGGCGTCCTGGGCGGCGGCCATGATGCGATCGGCATCTCTGACCGACGCTTCAGGGCCGAGATTTCCCGTATCGATGAGCAGCGATTCACCTGAGGGCGAAACGAAGAGCGTGGCGTTCCCGCCCTCGACATCGATGACGTAGATGTCCAACGCCTTAGCCGCTCGCGTCTGCGCGCCCGGAGACACAGTGGCCAACGCGAGGACCAGCAACAACGCCGTCGATGCACGCATCACAGTGCTCCCCCGCCAACGACCCAATCGGTAGCGTCCGCCTTAGGCGATCGACGCGTTATGGCAATCCGTAGACAAACAGCGCAAACCCGGCGCCGATCGCGATGTACTGCTTGCCGTCGATCGCGAACGACACCGGAATGCCGCGGATGTTGGCCCCGAGCTGCGTGTCCCATAGCGGCTTGCCTGTCTCCGCATCGAGCGCGAAGAAGTTGCCCTCGTCTGTGCCGCCGAAAACGAGACCGCCGGCCGTGGACAGCAGGCTGCTGAAGCCTGGCGAGAGCAGCTTGAACTCCCACTTCAGCGTCCCGCTCGTCGCCTCGAACGCACGCACCGCCGCCCACGCGTCGTCGCCATTCTGCGTGCGGCCGCCGCCGGCGGTGAAACCAAACCCGGGTTTGTACACCGCCTCGCCCTTATAGAAGATCGTCGACCACTCGCGCGCCACTTGATAGAAGAGGTTCGTCTTCGGGCTGTAGCTCGGGCTGTACCAATTCGCCGCGCCCGAAATGCTCGGAAACACCGTCACGCCCTCGGTGCTCGGTTCGAGGCCCGGCTTTACCCGCGGCCGGCCCTTCGCATCGAGGCCTTCGGCCCACGTCTGCTTGACGTACGGCGCGCCGGCGATGAACTCGCCGTTCGTGCGATCGAGGACGTAGTAGAAGCCGTTGCGATTCGCCTGCGCGACAAGCTTTCGCGGACGGCCATTCACCTGCGAATCGAACAGGATCACGTTCTGCACGGCGTCCCAGTCGTGCGTATCGTGTGGCGTGAACTGGAAGTGCCACTTGATCGACCCGTCGTCCGGATTCAGAGCCAGCAGCGAACATGTATAGAGGTTGTCGCCCGGGCGGTTGTCGCCGTTCCAGTCAGGTCCTGGATTGCCCGTCGTCCAATAGAGCGTCTTGAGCTCGGGATCGTACGAGCCGGTCAGCCACGTCGAGCCGCCGCCGGTCTTCCAGCTGTCGCCGCCCCACGTGTTGAAGTTCGGCTCACCCGGCGCGGGAATCGTGTGACGCCGCCACACGCGCTTACCGGTCTTCGCGTCGTACGCGTCGATGAATCCCCGGATGCCGGCTTCGGCACCCGACACGCCGACGATGATCTTGCCGTCGATCGCGAGCGGTGCCAGCGTCAAGTAGTACCCGAGATGGTTGTCGTCGACGGCCACATCCCATCGCACGGCCCCCGATTTCGAATCGAGCGCGGTGAGATGGCCCGCCACCGACCCGACGTACACCATGTTGTCGAGGACGGCAACGCCGCGGTTGACCGGCGGCGATCCGATGATGACGACGTCGTCGGGAATCTTCGGCGTCCAGCTCCACAACGGCCGGCCCGTCCGCACGTCGAGCGCGGTGACCGTGCTCGGTGGTTCGGTCATGTACATCACGCCGTCGACGACGATCGGCGACGTCTCGATGATGCCGGCCTGCCGGATCTGATACACCCAGAGCGGCCGGAGCTGCGTGACGTTCTGCCTGTTGATCTGGTCGAGCGCCGTGTAGCGTTGCGACTTGTAACCGCCGGCGTAAGTGAGCCAGCTCGCCGGCTCGCTCTCGGCTTTGACGATGCGGTCGTACGGAACTTGCGCCGATGCCGGACCGCTCGACAATGCAGCTGCGACGAGCGCGGCAAGCGCGATGTAGCGCGGACCAATCATGACTGGCTCCTCAGGCTCGAGAGGTACGCAACGAGATCGGTGAGCTCGTCGGCCTTGATGCGGCTCGCGAAGCTGGGCATCAGGCTCTTCCCGGCCTGCTTCTCGAGCAGCTCGAGATCCGCCTTCCGCAGCGAGTAGAACTTCCCAGCCTGGTCTCGCACCTGAATCGTGAACGCATCCTCGTTCACCCGAATGCCCCGCACCTCGCCGCCCTGTTTCGTGACTATGCGCAGCGGCAGATATTCCGCGTAGCCGCGAGCCGGAATCTGCAGCACGCCTTTCGGCAGCACCGCGCCCGGATCGAGGATCGACTGTCGGAGTGACGAGGCGCTTCGCATGTAACCGACATCTGACAGGTCGGGTCCGAGGTTGCCGCCCGTGCCGTTGACGATGTGGCAGCCCGCGCACCCGAGGCTCTTGTATACGTCGGCGCCCTTCCTGCCGTCGCCGGGCACTTTCTCCTCGGCAAGTTTGCCAAGCGACCGCACGTACGCGACCAGCTGCTTCGTCTCGTTGTCGGTGAATCGGCGGATCCGCGGCATGGCCGTGTTCGGGATGCCGTTCGTCAGGATGCTGATCAGCGCGGCGTCGGTCGGCGCATGGATCAGCCTCGGGCGATTGAGGCTGGGCGCGTCGCCGCCCGCGCCGCCAGCGCCGTGGCACTCGACACACATCCCGTTGAACAGCTGCTTGCCACCTTCGATGTCGGCTGGCGTCTGCGCGGATGCGCGCGAGTCGGCAACGACGAGCGCGAACAGCGCCGCCGCCGCGAGAACGGTTCGTTTGAGAGTCATTGTGCTGCTGCCTTCTGCTGCGCGAGGACCGATCGGAACACGCCTTCGACGACGTCGAGTTCGGCGGTGTAGCCGGCTGGATCGACGTAAGGACTCGCGCCGCCCCTTCCGAGTTTCGCGAACTTCTCGTTCATGTTGTACATCCCGGGATGCGAGCCGAGCGGGATGTCCGGATGCTGCGTGCGCAGCCACTTGAAGCTGCGCTCGAACTCCTGCTCGATCTGCGGCGCGTCGGTGTTGCCGACCAGCTTCATGCCCGGGTTCACGCCGACGCTGCCGATGATGAGCACGCGCTGTGTTTTTCCGCCTTCGGTGATGTTGAACGTCCACGTCGTGCAGCCGCGCGTGTGCCCCGGTGTCAGGTGCGCGACGAGCGTCATGCCGCCGAGTGTCACTTCATCACCGTCGTGAAGCACCCTGTCGATCGGGTGCGGCTTGCCGCCCGGCATCATCTTCTCGAGGGCCGGGACGTCTTCAGCCATCGCCATCACCGTCGCACCGGTCAACTGCTTCACGAGGGCGTCGCCCTCCATGTGGTCGGCATGCGCGTGGCTGCCCAACAGAATCTTGATGTCGCTGTACTTGAAGCCCAGCTGTTCGATCGATCCGCGGACCGTCGGCACGTTGCGCTCGTAGTCGCTGTTGATCAGGATGTGCCCTTGCGGTGTCGTGATCAGGAACGATCCCAGCGTCCGGGTCCCGACGTAGTAGAGGTTGCCGATGATCTTGTGCGGGGTGAACGCGGTGTCCTGATCTTCGCGCGTCCCGATATTGCGGACGAACAGCTCTTGCGCGGTCCAGACTTTCGGCGCTTGAGCGGCCGCAGCTCCACCGAGCAGCAGGAGAAAAATGGACAGTCTGACGGTTCGCATAGCGCGCTATCATGCGCTTTATTAGGAAGGCTGATCAACCCACGCAGGCGGGAGAGGCAGGATGGGCGGGACGGGCAGGAAAGGAGATCGGAGCATGTGGAACGTACTGAAGCGCGTGCTGCGGTGGCTCGGCATGTTGTTCGGGCCCGGCGGCGGCACGCTCGATCCGTTCGCGAACCGGCCCGTTCCGGTGGCGCCAAAGCCCAAGGGCAAGAGCGGCGCGATCGCGCTCGCCGAGCCGGACGACGAGTAGTCGATCCGTTTCATTCTCCGAGTGCATCCGCTGCCCTACACATGGCTCGCCGGCATTCCGTTCTGGATCGCTGGCCTCTGGGCCTTCAGCACCGAGTTGCGGTTCGTCCGGGCATGGCGCCCTCGCGCCGGCCGTCGGTCCTCACAAGACGCAGGGTCGACGCAGGTGATCTACTGGGCCGGACTGATCGCGATCGTCGGTGCGTTCTCGACGGCCACAGACTGGCCTGAAGCGATGATGACGCCGCGCCGGCTGCCGATCTACCTCTCCGGGATCGGCTGCCTGATTGCCGGCGGACTGCTG
>Ga0137463_1000582_pt1 | contig 12270 bp, 12 predicted proteins | sample EasRivERMGT800_2_FD_102333 | JGI IMG/M metagenome (GOLD analysis project Ga0137463, IMG submission 102333) | Soil microbial communities from meander-bound floodplain in the East River, Colorado, USA - East River MetaG ERMGT800_2 | ecosystem: Environmental > Terrestrial > Soil > Floodplain ...
GGTCCTTCTTTCGCTATGTTCATCAGCTCGACGAATCCCGACTTCCGCGCCCGGCTGTTGGTAGGCGGCGAAACGACACCGGCATCGATTTGGCCGGCCATGAGCGCCGTAAAGATGTTGGGAACTTCCAGCAGGGGAAGAATCTGATAGTCCGAGGGTTTCAGACCCGCCTGTCCCAGAGCATAAAGTGCCGAGGTGTGCGTAGATGAGCCCACGCGCGTGATGCCGATCTTTTTCCCCTTGAGGTCGGCGATTCTCTTGATCTCGGGCTTGGCCATGAGCGAGAAAACCATGCGGTTGGTCCCGCTTGCGACCAATGCGATATTCGCCCCTTGGAGATTCGCCTGGACCAGATTGTTTCCGTCCATGAAAGAAAAATCGATTTCACCGGCTAAAATCGCCTGAATCCCGCGCGAGCTCGAAGGGATATGGATCACCTCCGGATCGACGCCGTTTTTCTTGAACAGACCCTCTTGTTGCGCCATGAACAACCCGCTCTGCGCGCCGGTCACCGCCGTCCAGTTGATCCTGACCTTTCTCTGCGCTTGGGCGCCCGGCGCCATCAAGATCAGGAGAACCAAACTTACAATCGCGGCTATCGCCGTCTTCATCGTTGCTCCTTGTGAAAACTTCTTCGCGCGGTGACCGTATAACAGACTCAGACACGGTGTCAATGATTTTACCGCCCTTTGGAAAATCCGGCGCAAGCGTGGTAGAGAATCTTCATGGCGAAGAAAATTCATCTGACTCTGGCCTGCGGCGATTATGAAATCGTGCGCGCGCTGATGGACGGAACGGTACAACCCGACGGCATCGAGCTCACCGTGCTCACCGACATGACCTCGGACATTCGCCATTGGCGCATGATCCGCGGGCGCGAGTTCGACGTGGCCGAGCTTTCCATGTCGAACTATCTCGCCGCGAAATTCCGCGGCCAGCCGCTGATCGCGATTCCGGTTTTTCTCCATCGCCGCTTCCGGCACGGCTTCACTTACATCAACTTGAGCAAAGGGATTGGCAAGCCCACCGATCTCATCGGCAGAAAAGTCGGCCTGCGCAACTTCTCCGCCACCGCTAATCTCTGGGTGCGCGGGATTCTGGAGCACGAGTTCCAGGTGCCGCACAAAAAGATCCACTGGTACAAGCAGGACGACGAAGAGGTGGAAGTGGCGATGCCAGCGGATCTATCTTTACAAAAGATTCCGCCGGAAAAAGATATCGAGCGCATGCTAGCGGAGGGAGAGATCGACGCGCTCATCCATCCGGAGCTGATCCAGCCGATCCTGGACCGCGATCCGCGGGTGAGCCGCCTTTTCCCCAACTACAAAGAGCTCGAAGTCGAATACTACAAAAGGACCGGCATCTTTCCCATCATGCACACGACCGCCATCAAGCAGGAAGTCGTGGAGCGCTATCCCTGGGTGCCAGCGAGTCTCTTCCAGGCCTTTGAGAAGGCGAAGGCCGCCGCTTACAAACGAATGGAAAATCCGCGGCGAGTGCCGCTGGCCTGGTTCCGCCACGCGCTAGAAGAGCAAGAAGAACTGTTGGGCAAAGATCCGTGGGCCTACGGTCTCGCCGCGGCAAATCGAAAGAATCTCGAAACCCTCATGCAATACTCCCAGGAGCAGGGCTTCATCGGCGGTAAAATGGACCTGGAAAAATTGTTCGCCGCGGTAAAGGCCGACTGAGCAATGGAAACGGCGATCGTCGCCGGGGTCGGACCCGGATTGGGCGCAGCGCTTGCCCGTGCTTTCAGCCGGGAAGGCTACGCCGTTGGCCTCTTGTCGCGAAGACTTGAGTCCAGCGAGCCGGTTGCCGATGAGATCCGGTCTCGCGGCGGCAAAGCCTTCGCCCTATCGGTCGACGTAACGAAGCGCGAAACTGTGTTCGCGACAGTGGAGAAATGCCACGCGGATTTAGGGCCGATAACGGCCTTGGCCTATAACGCCAGCGGCTTTGGCCGCGGTAATTTCCTAGATCTCGATGCTGATGTGATCCGGCAATCGTTCGAGGTCGGAGTCATGGGCGCCGTCCATCTCGCTCAAGCCGTGATCCCGGACATGCTCAAGCGCGGCCACGGTTTCATCTCGCTCACCGGCGCCACCGCGTCGCTCCGCGGTCGGGCGGGTTTTGTGCCATTGGCAATCGCAAAATCTTCTTTGCGCATGCTCGGCCAATCGCTGGCGCGCGAGTTTCATCCCCAAGGGATCCACGTCATTCATGTGATCGTCGACGGACAGATCGACACGCCGAGGATTCGCGCGCGCGATCCCAACCGTGCGGCGGAAACCATGATTTCTCCGGACGCCATCGCCGATGCCGTCATGCACGCGCTGAAGCAGCCCAAGAACGCGTGGACGCACGAGCTCGACATCCGGCCTTCGACGGAGACGTTCTAGCCGGTCCCGACTACTCACCCCACAGTGGAAACACCCAACCACACGTCGCTCGCTTCCTACGTCCTGTTATTTCTCCCGCCGCTTTTCTGGAGCAGCAATATCATCATCGGCAAAGTTCTAGTGGGTAAGGTTCCTCCCTGGACGCTCAACACCGGCCGCTTCACCGTTTCCGCGCTGATACTTCTGCCGGCCCTGCTCTACCGTAAAGAATGGCCGCCGCGGCAGGCATGGCTCCCGCTCGTGTTGATGAGCCTCACGGGGGTCACGGCCTTCAACGCCGTTCTTTACACCGGCCTCCACTACACCAGCGCGATCAATGCGACGCTGGTGAACGCCACCACGCCCGTAACGACCGCCTGCCTCGCCTGGCTCGTGATCGGCGAGCAGATAACCAGGCGGCGCGTTCTGGGCATCCTCCTGTCATTTGCCGGCATCGGCTGGATCGTGAGCCACGGCTCTCTCGACACCCTGCTCAGCTTGAACTTCAACCTCGGCGACGTGATCGTTTTTTTCGCGACTTCGCTTTGGGGATTCTACATGGTCATGGCCAAGCCCATGATGCGCCATCTCTCTCCTCTAGCGTTGACCTCGATCACGACGATTATGGGCGCGCTCTTTCTTTTGCCCGCTTCGGCTCTTGAGCTGCATGCCCATCCGACCGATTTATGGCGGAGCGAAATTATCCTGGCCTTTTTCTACCTCGGCATTTTTCCCTCGTTCCTATCGTTTCTCATGTGGAACCGATCTATCCGCACCTTCGGTCCCGGCAGGGCAAGCCTCGCATATAATATGCTGCCTCTTTTCGCCGTGATCCTGGCGGAGATTTTCTTAGATGAAACGTTGAGGGGTTATCAGATCGTAGGCGGAATCGCGATTATCGCCGGCGTCCTGATCGGCACGCGGGACTAGACGAGATGGACAGGCCGCGCGGCGCGGTATATTCTTTTTTTTGGTGAGCGGAAAAACCAGTCGAAGACGGAGGTCCCATGAATAAAGCCGAACAGATCCGCCAGTCGCTGAAACAGAAGGGCGTGCTTGTGATGCCCGGCGTCTACGACGCGCTCAGCGCCAAGATCGCCGTGCGCGCCGGCTTCGAGGTCATTTTTATCACCGGCTATAGCGTCTCCGCCACGCTGCTGGGAGAGCCGGATTTCGGCATACTGACGCAAACTGAAGTGTTGTCCGCCGCGCAGCGGATATGTTCGGTCGCTCCCACTCCGGTCATCGTCGATGCCGACACTGGCTACGGCAATGCGATCAACGTCATCCGGACGGTGAAAGAACTCATCCGTGCGGGCGCCGCGGGCATGTTTCTCGAAGATCAGGTATGGCCCAAGCGCTGCGGCCACATGAAAGGAAAACAGGTCATTCCGCTGGAAGAGCACTTAAAAAAATTAACGGCCGCGATCGACGCAAGAGGCGGCGACGATCTATATATCGTCGCGCGCACGGACGCGCGCCAAGCTTTAGGACTGAAGGACGCGATCGAGCGCGGGATTGCTTTTAAAAAGTTAGGCGCCGACGCCGTATTTATCGAGGCGCCGACGAGCAAGGAGGAGATGAAGGAGATCGCCCGCAACGTGCCCGCTCCACTCGTCGCCAACATGATCGAGCGCGGAGTGACGCCGTTAATGGGCCCCGAGGAGTTGAGAGACCTGGGCTTTCAACTTATCGTCTGGCCGTTGGGACCGTTGTACGCGTCGGCAAAAGCTTTGAAAGATGTCTATACCGCTTTGAGGACGACGGGGACGACGCAGGAAATTTTGGACCGGCTGGTTTCTTTCGATGAGTTTAATGATATCGTGGGCCTGGAGGAGAAGTATGCTCTCGATGCCCGCTACAAGAGTTGATCGGATTTTATAATCTCATCGGCATGATGACGTAGAGATAGCCGTCGTCGTTGCCTTTCCGTAAAATACTCGGACTCACGTCGTCTTTCAGCGCCAGCTCGACGTTTCCGCCATCGCCCAACACGGTCAGAACATCGATCAAATAGCGCGCATTAAAGCCCACCGTCAACGCTTTTCCCTGGTAATCGATCTCGATCTCCTCGACCGCCTCTCCCAACTCTGGGTTGCTCGCGGAGATGGAAACTTTTCCGTTCTTGAACTCCATCTTGATTCCTTTGTAGCGCTCACTGGAGAGAATCGACACCCGCCGCAATGCGTGAAGGAAATCATCCTGCTCGATACGCGCAAGCTGCGGGTTGTCCTTTGGGATTACTTTGTTGTAGTCGGGAAAGTCGCCCTCGATCAAGCGCATGAAAAGCTCCACATTTTCCTTCGACACCAACCCCATGTTTTCCTTAAACCCCACGGACACTTGGCCATCCTCCGCGCCTTCGAGAAGCCTTCTCAGTTCCGCCAGTCCCTTTCTGGGAAGAATCACGCCTTTGTTGAGACCGAAGGACCCTATTCCCCTCTCAATCAACGCCAATCGATGGCCGTCGGTCGCCACCATTCGGACTTTTCCCTCTTTGGCTTCCTCCACAAAGACTCCGTTTAAATTATAGCGGGTCTCGTCGTTCGAGACCGAAAAAATCGTTCTTTCGATCATTTCCCTAAGAACTTTTGCGGGCAGACTTGAGAGCTTCTCGCCCTCGAATTTAGGAAACTGGGGAAACTCCCGAGCATCCAAGCCGACGATCTTAAACATAGACTTTCCGCTTTTGATCTCCACCCATTCGTTCTCAAGACGTTTCAATTGCAGGGTTTCGTCAGGCGCCTCGCGAACGATTTCGTAAAGTTTTTTTGCGCTGACCGTCACAATACCGTCGCGGATTACTTGCCCTTCCAGCTTACCTCTAATTCCAACCTCCAGATCCGTCGCGGTCAGGTGGATCTCTCCGTTTCGCGCTTCGATCAAAACATTGGCCAAAATCGGCATCGTATTGCGCCGCTCGACGATGCCCTGGCTCCAATAAAGCGTTGCGAGAAAGTCCCCTCGCTTAGCCCTGAATTCCATATTATCCTCCCCGCCTCTTACTACTCTTCTTTATAATTTAATCTAAAGAGTAATAGTAGAGCCTGTGTGTTGTGTGTAAAAGGCGGTTATCTTCCATGCTGGCATGACTTTTCTCATGTGGATGAAAGTCTCGCATATTTTCACCTTGTCAACCGGGCCGGAGTTAGGCGTGCTCGGAGATGACTTTATTCACAGATTGCCCGTAATGCTAACAGGTATTTCCACTAGCGTTTGACGTTCAAGTTCTTTTCCAGTTTTTCGATAGTGCTCTGCATTTGCGGGTCTTCTTTGATCTTTTTTTCAATGGTCTTGGCCGCGTGAATCACGGTCGAATGGTCCCGCCCGCCGAACTTGGAGCCGATGGCCGGAAATGAGGTCGAAGTATGCTTGCGGGACAAGTACATAGCCACTTGGCGCGGGACGGCAATGTTCTTGGTGCGGCGCTTTGCCTTGAGATCTCCCGGCTTGAGATTGAAATAGTCGCAGATGGTCTTTTGAATGCTCTCGATGGTGATTTCCCGGGAATTGCCCTTGAGGGTGTTCTGCAAAACTTCCTTGGCCAGGTCGATCGTGATCGTGACCTTGGTGAGGGAGGCAAAGGCGCCGAGGCGAGTCAGAGATCCCTCTAGCTCGCGCACGTTCGAATCGATGTGCGAGGCGAGAAAGATGGCGACTTCATGGGGTAGCATGACTCCTTCGACCTCGGCTTTTTTTTGCAGGATCGCGACGCGCGTCTCCATGTCTGGAGGCTGGATGTCGGCGATCAGTCCCCATTCGAAGCGGTTGCGCAGCCGATCCTCCAGCTCGGGAATTTCCTTGGGAAACTTATCCGAGGTGATGATGATCTGTTTGTGCGACTCGTAAAGAGAGTTGAACGTGTGGAAGAACTCTTCTTGGGTTCGCTCTTTTCCGGCGATGAACTGCACGTCGTCCAGAATCAGCGCGTCAATGTTGCGAAAGCGTACCTTGAATTCGTCCATCTTATCCCGTCTTAGCGAGGCGATAAGCTCGTTCATGAACGACTCGGAGCTGAGATAGAGAACTTTCAACACCGGGCGCTTCTCGACGATTCTATGGCCGATGGCGTTGATCAGATGGGTTTTGCCCAGACCGACGCCGCCGTAGATGAAAAGCGGATTGTAGTGCTCGCCGGGCTGGTTGGCGACCGCGAAGGAGGCGGCATGGGCGAACTGATTGCTGGCGCCAACTACGAAATTTTCGAAGTTGTATTTGGGAATTAGGTTGTTGACTCGGGGCAGCGCCCGCGGCGGCTCGCGCTCGGTTCTCTTTTCCGGCGTGGCGCTAACGGACTGGAGCTTCTGGTTAACGCTAAGCGATATCTTCATGCTCTGGTGTGCAAGCTGCGACAGGCTTTCATGAATCGATCCGAGGAAATGCTCGACCAGCCAGTCGCGAAAAAATTTATTGGGAACCTCCAAGCTGATTTCCTCGCTTGAAGTCTCTTTCATCCGGATTGGCCTTATCCAGGTCTCAAAATTTTGATTTCCCAATCGCTCGCGCAACTGCTCCAAGACCCTTTGCCAAAGCTCTTCCATAACGGATCTTCGCCCGGACCGGGCTAACCCTCTGATTTCGAAAAAGAAAACGCCGATAAGTTACGAACAGAGTTATCCACAACTGTGGATAAATCCGAAAATGTGAAATACATTCTCATCTTGCACGCGGCGCTGAACAGCGGTGTGAACAGCTCGAACTAAAATGGAGAGCCGATACCGCGGGAAGCTTTAAATGAAAAGCGCGAGAAACACTCACCTTGATCGAAGTTCGAGCCAGAAATCGCATTTCGTTTTAAGTTTTCAGTTTCAGCAGGCGATTAGGTCGACAAAAAATCTGTTGATATCTGCCGCGAGCAAAAATTCATAATCCTTTTCATTTTGCAATGCAAGAAAAAAATTTCAAAAATTTTTTCTGCGCGAGCACGCTTAAACTTGACAGGAAAACGGTCACGGTGTTAGGCCAAAGCGATGTCTGATCGATCGGACGCTTTGTTCAAACGCGCGCGGCGGAAAATTCCCGGCGGAGTCAACAGCCCGGTGCGCGCATGGAACGCAGTAGGAGGCTCGCCGCGTTTTATCGCGCGGGGCAGCGGCTCGCGTATCTACGACGTCGATGGCAGAGAGTACATCGATTTTGTTTGTTCCTGGGGTCCGTTGATTCTTGGACATGCGCATCCGAAAATTGCGGCGGCGGTGCAAAGAGTTCTGGCGGGCGGCACGAGCTTCGGCGCGCCGACCGAGCGCGAGATCGAGCTGGCGGAATCGGTCTCGGCGCTTTTCCCTTCCATCGAGAAGCTCCGGCTGGTCAGATCGGGCACCGAGGCAACAATGAGCGCGCTTCGTCTGGCGCGGGGATTTACCCGACGCCACAGGATCGTCAAGTTCGACGGTTGCTATCACGGACATGTAGACGCGCTGCTCGCACGCTCGGGCTCGGGCGTAGCGAGCTTCTCTCTGCCCAATAGCGCCGGCGTGCCGCCGGCTTTTGCGGCCGAGACCAGCGTTGTCGCTTTCAACGATATCGCGGCATTGGAGTCGCTCTTTGCGCAATATCCCGAATCAATCGCCGCGGTGATCGTAGAGCCGATCTGCGGCAACATGGGCCTGATCCCGCCGGCGCCGGGCTTCCTCAAAAGACTCGCCGGCATAACGCGAAAGCACGGCGCGCTTTTAATCTTCGACGAAGTCATCACCGGCTTTCGTGTCTCGGCCGGCGGCGCGCAGCAAATTTTTAAGCTCCGACCGGATTTGACCTGCCTCGGGAAGATTCTCGGCGGCGGTCTTCCGTTAGGCGCTTTTGGCGGCAGAACGGAAATTATGGATCTGCTCGCGCCCGAGGGTCCGGTATACCAGGCAGGGACACTTTCGGGTAATCCGCTGACGGTCGCCGCCGGCTTGGCGACGTTGAAGGAGATTTCGCGAGCGGGAGTGTACGAAAAATTGGAAAAGAACGGCAAGAAACTTCAAGAAGGCTTCGAGGCCGTGCTCGCTGCCCATCGAATTCCTTCCGTCATCAACCGTCAAGGTTCCATGCTGACGCTTTTCTTCGGCGCGGAACATGTTCGCAATGCGGAAGACGCCCGTGGATGCGACAAAGAGCGCTTTGCACGATTTTTCCACGGCATGCTGGATCGCGGAGTTTATTGGCCGCCGTCGCAATTTGAGGCGGCGTTTTTCTCGCTTGCGCACAAACCTGCAGACATCGACAAGACCGTGCAGGCCCTCGACGCATGGGCGCGCGAAGAGTCGAAAGGTTGAAGTGTGAGTGCGCGCATGATAAACGTTCTGCGAAATGCGGCGCGGGAAGCAGCGTGACCAGGAGCCAGCAAGATTCTTCCCTACGCCAAAATAGCCAAGTACCTCGCGATCGGTCTGGAGATTCCCAGCACCATAGTAGGCTCGCTCATCGTCGGCCACCTGATCGACCGGCAGTTCGGCACCTCTCCTTGGTTTACGGTCGGCGCGGCGGTTTTGGGATTTGTCGGCGCGGTCTATAGACTAGTGCAGTATTCAAAGTATTTTACCGGCGGCGAAAATGAGAGCTGAAGCCTTAGGAGCAACGGTTGTTCGCATCGAGCTCGTCCACGCGCTCTTGATTGCAGGGTTATGGCTCGCGTTGGCGCCGGCCCGCATCGTACAGCCTTGGGCGTTCTTTGCGGGTGCGATCTTCATGGGGATCAACTTTTTACTTTTGAGCTGCGGCATACGATGGGTCCTGACTCCGTTTGCCGGCAAGGGAAGACTGAGGACCGGGATTTTCCTGCTGGTTCTCAAGATGGGACTCTTTTTGGGCTTGGTCTCGATGTTGTTCTTTCGGATCCAGGTGGATCCGCTGTCGTTTACGCTGGGGTTTTCTTCTCTTCTGATCGCGATTGTTTGCGAAAGACTCTGGGCCCTTTCGTCGCGGGGCGCATAATATGGAACATCCTTTTACCTGGTATTCATCTCTGCATCCATTTCTGCCGTATCCGCTTAGCCTTCTTGGCGAAACTAATTTCACCGCTCTGGTGGTGATGGTGCTGTTGATAGCGCTGGCGCTTCGCTTCAGGCGATCGGTTTTGAGCGCCAAAGATCCCGTCGTCCCTGAAGATCGTCTCAGCGTCAGGAACGTGATGGAAGTCCTGGTCGAAATCGTCGTCGGGCTGAGCGACAGCATTATCGGAAAGAAGGGTCGGAAATACGTGCCTCTTTTCGGCAGCCTCTTCCTGTTCATCTTACTGGCCAATTTTTTTGGTTTGATTCCAGGATTCACGCCACCCACGAGCGATTTTTTTAGTAACTTGGGAATGGGATTGGTCGTCTTCGTCGCCTATCATTATTTCGGCGTTCGCGAGCACGGTGCGCGCTACTTCAAGCAGTTTATTGGCCCCATGCTCCTTCTGGCTCCTTTATTTATTCTGATCGAGTTCTTTTCGCACGTATTCCGGCCGATTTCCCTCTCGATTCGTCTGTTCGGCAACATGTTCGGCGATCACCTGGTGCTGGAGATTTTCAGTAACTTAACCAAGGTGGTAATCCCGGTCGCTTTCTACATTTTGGGATCTTTGGTTTCGGTGATACAGGCTGCGGTGTTCACTATACTCACTGTGATTTATGTCGCCATGGCGGTCAGCCATGAGCACTGAGCGGATGGCCTTAAGCGGCGAGGATGAGGACAGAGGAGATGGAAGGCGTCAGCATCCGTTGGAAAGGAGGTAAAAGATGCGAAGGATAATGTCGTTGGCAATCATAGCGCCGGTTGTGTTCTTTTCCGGCGTTGCTATGGCGGCGGCGGAAGCCGCCGGAGCGGCGGGAGATTCCTCTACCAAGGCGGCTCTTGCGATCGCCGCCGGGTTGGCGATCGCGATCGGCGCTTTCGGCGCGGCCCTGGGTCAGGGACGCCTGGCTGCGGCCGCGATGGAAAGCATCGGGCGCAATCCGAACGCGGCGGACAGAATCCAGCTGCCGATGATTCTCGGGCTGGCCTTCATCGAAGCGCTTGCCCTCTACGCGTTCGTTATCGCGTTTTTTCTTCAGGGCAAGATATAATCGCGGAGCGTAACTGGAAAAAAGGGGACGGGCTTTGGCCTTGTCCCCTTTTTTTATTTAGGCGGCAAGTCGACTTTTTCCAAGTGGACTTTGGTGAGGCGGAGAATCTCTTCCAGCGTGTGAAGCTTATACGGTAACTCGTAGTAGATTTCCCTGATACCGGTGTTGACCAGCACCTTGATGCAGTGGATGCACGGGGTGTGCGTTATGTAGATCGCGCCGTCTTTGATGCTGGAGCCGTTCTTCGCCGCCTGTGCGATCGCGTTGATCTCGGCGTGGATCGTGCGGAAGCAATTCTCTTCCGTATCGCCGTCGGGCGTCTTGGATTGATAGACCAGGCAGCCCACGTCGGTGCAGTGCGGCATGCCCGCCGGCGCGCCATTGTAGCCGGTGGCTAAAATATTCTTATCGCGCACGATGACGGCGCCGACTTTGGCGCGCTTACAGGTGGAGCGCTCCGCCACTTGGCGCGTGATGGTCATGAAATACTGATTCCAGCTCGGTCGCTCGCTCATGGAATACCTCGTTTCCCCTTGTTCTTTGCAGCGTCTCGGGCGTTTCAGGCTCACGACGCTCCTCTCGTTTGTCGGGTTCCTGAAACGAGAACGGCACCGGAATGAAAGTCACGGCCAGAGTCCCTAGAAGAAACCATCCCAAAAATTTTCTTTTTGCGTCGAGCGGAGTATCGGGATCTACCGGCGGCGGATGGCGCACGCCCATGAATAGCAGCAAGATTCCCCAAACCAGCCAGCCGTCCCACAAGCGCGTGACTCCCAGCGTGAGTATCACGGCCACCGTAAGGCGAGATACCCAGATATATCTGCGTCCGAACAGAGCGTAAGTCACGTGCCCGCCGTCCAACTGACCGGCCGGCAAAAGGTTCATCGCGGTCACGAGTAAACCGATCCAGCCGGCGAAGCCTACCGGATGCAGGACGATGTTGGCGTCGTTCGGAAGAACGCCGAGCGTAATCTTGCTTAGAAAGCTGAGTAAAAGAGACGAGCCCAGGACCATGCCGCTGCCAGATGAATCTTGCGGCGCGACCGTCGAGAGGTGAAAACCCACGATTACCGCCGGAACCGCCAGAACCAATCCGGCCAGAGGTCCCGCGGCCGCCACGTCGAACAACGACCGGCGATCGGGCGGCGAGGACTGCATCCTAATGAACGCGCCGAAGGTGCCGATGAACGAAGGGGCTGGAATAAAATAAGGGAGAGTTGCTTTTACGCCGTGATAGCGCGAGGTCAGATAGTGCCCCATTTCATGCACGAGCAGTATGGACATCAACGTAACAGCAAAAGGAAGGCCCGCGACGATTTGCCAAGGATCGGAGAGGAAATCGGCGTCGGCTTGCCAGGCCCCCGCGACGGTGGTCGTGACCAGAGTAACGAGGAACAGAACTACGTGAAGCCATACCCTGCGCATGGTTACGCCTTGCGTATATGAACAGGGTCGCCGACATCCGCCCCGGAGCGGAGATGCGCGCAGCCGTTGAAACATGAGATCTCCAGCAGTCCCCAACTGTTGATCAACGCCGCGTAGTCGTCTTTTTCGGCGCCGGCGTAATTGGACGCGAGCCCATGGATCGTTACGTCGGCGAGAGTAATAGCGAGCTTTTCGCGCGGCAGCGATTTCAAATCGCGCTCATGCACGTTGGTGATCAAATTGCCGAAGTGATCGATATAAATGATTTCGCCCTGAATTCCATCTTCTGTTTTCATAACTTCCGGCCAGTCGAGACGCGCATAGTTTTTCACCGTAGGGCCGAAGTTCCGGGCCGGCACGCCGAGAGAGAGATGAGCCGCGACGGGAGCGAAGACGTCTCGACCGTGAAAAGTCGCGCTCTTGGGCTTCAGATGATA
>Ga0137463_1000583_pt1 | contig 12239 bp, 10 predicted proteins | sample EasRivERMGT800_2_FD_102333 | JGI IMG/M metagenome (GOLD analysis project Ga0137463, IMG submission 102333) | Soil microbial communities from meander-bound floodplain in the East River, Colorado, USA - East River MetaG ERMGT800_2 | ecosystem: Environmental > Terrestrial > Soil > Floodplain ...
CTCGCGCATCCTGCACACTGAGTCGAATCCGGGCAATGCTCGCGCGCTGGTGCAGCGTCACGGCGACACCGACGTCTGGCTCAATCCGCCGCCCATCCCCCTCACGACGAAGGAAATGGACGCGATCTACGAGCTGCCGTACCAGCGCGTGCCGCATCCCGCGTATGGGGATACGACTTCCAGCAAGTCGAAGATTCCCGCGTACGAGATGATCCGTTTCTCGATCTCGATCCAGCGCGGCTGCTTCGGCGGCTGCACCTTCTGCTCGATCACCGAGCACGAGGGCCGCATCATCCAGAGCCGCTCGGAGGATTCGGTGATCCGCGAAATCGAGACGGTGCGCGACACCGTGCCCGGTTTCACCGGCGTCATCTCCGATCTCGGCGGCCCGACCGCGAACATGTACCGCCTCGCATGCAAGAGCCGCGAGATCGAGTCGGCGTGCCGGCGGCCCTCCTGCGTGTATCCGGGAGTGTGCAGCAACCTCAACACCGATCACGCGCCGCTGGTGCGCCTGTACCGGCGCGCGCGCGAGCTGCCCGGCATCAAGAAAGTGCTCATCGCCTCGGGCGTGCGCTACGACCTCGCGATCGAGTCACCCGAGTACGTGAAGGAGCTGGTGCAGCATCACGTCGGCGGCTATCTCAAGATCGCCCCGGAGGCGATTTCCGAAGGCCCGCTGAAAATGATGATGAAGCCGGGCACCGGCGCGTACGACCGTTTTCGGACGATGTTCGACAAGTACTCCGCCGAAGCCGGCAAGGAGCAGTACCTCATCCCCTACTTCATCGCCGCGCATCCGGGCACCACCGACGCCGACATGCTCGAGCTCGCGCTATGGCTGAAGAAGAACGGCTTCCGCGCCGACCAGGTGCAGGCTTTCCTCCCGGGACCGATGGCGGTCGCCACCGCGATGTATCACTCGGAGCACAACCCGCTCCGGAAGATCGCGCGCGACAGCGAACAGGTTCACGTCCCCAAGGGCATGCGCGTACGCCGTCTGCACAAGGCGTTCCTGCGCTATCACGACGCCAACAACTGGCCGATCCTGCGCGACGCGCTGAAGCGCATGGGCCGCGCCGATCTCATCGGGCCGGGCAAGCGTCACCTCGTTCCGGAGTGGCAGCCGGCGGGAACCGGGGAGCAGTACGAAGGCCGGCGGCAGGCTGCGAAACCGTTTCGCACGCAGCACACCGGACTGCCCGATGCACCGCGCGCGAGAAGCGGAACCGCGCGAGCCCATGACAAAGCGCGCGCTGCGATGACGCGTGTGAGGAAAGCGGCGGGGAGGAAGATCGGAGGGTAGTTCGCGCAACGAGTGACGGAACGGGCCTGACTATCTCGCTGGTTACTCCATGCGCGAGTGCCCGCCACAAACGCGAAGCCCCGCGATGAGCGCAGGGCTTCACAGGTTTGCCACTTGCCGTGGCCTCGTTTCGTCACGTCACCGTGACGCATGCCGGCCTGTCGTTACCGGCTTCAGAGTGGGGCTGTCGGATATTTCATCGATAGGTCTACCCTCCATTCACGACTTCACACTGCGCCCAGCCCTCCCGCAGGGAATCAAGTGGCGCGACTCGCGTCACACCCTTTGCCGTCTGCTCCGGTTCCCCGGGTCGGGATAATCCTCAAACATCGTGTCGAGGGTGGTCGCTGCCCGTTCGCCTCAGGTACACCCGCAACACGGGGCGCGCACAACAGCGAAACACTAGTGCAGCAACCGGATCATCAGTCGTTGGTTTGAGAATCCATCCCGAGCCGACTCACCGAAGCACTTTCAGTTGATGCTTTTCGCGGGTCCCCGTCAAGGCGTATTGGCGACTAATTGCACGCTAGTCTGACTTAGATCAACAAACATCCGCTTCTGGCCGATTGCAGACGCTCGCCGCGGGATGGCCGTCTGATTAGGCTGTGCGGGAGGCAAAGATGGCAGAAGAATCAGGTCGTTGCATTTCCGAGGCCTGAAATTCACAAGATGGTTTTGGCGAGAGCCTCGCCTGCCGTGTCTCTCTACGCGATTGCCGTCCCTTTACCGCAACACCTCAGGCGAGGCGCCGGGAGCGCCACTGCAAAAATAGCGCGAGGCACGACGCGCTTACCGCAATGACGCACACTGCTATCCACCCGGAGTGCGCAAGTGCGGTGCTGGCGAGAAACGCTCCAGTCGCATTTCCGCCCCAGACGTGAGCGCCGAACACGGTGTTGAAGCGGCTGCGCGCGTCGGGTGCCACCGACGTGATCAGGGTCTGATTCGCGACCAGGGTCGCGCGTATGCCGCAGTCGAGCAGCACCGCGCCGACGATCGCCGCGGCGAGCCACCACTGCGCGAAGGCGAAGACGACGAACGCGGCGAGCACCAGGCACGCGCCGGCGGTCACGATCGGGAAGGCGCCGTAGCGGTCCAGCCAGCGGCCGGCGGGCTGCGCGATCAGGATTCCCGCTGCGCCGGGGATGCCCATCAAGCCGGTTTGCGCGGGTCCGAAGTCGTGGAAGAGCAGCATCATCGGCGCGACCGTGGCCCAGAAACCCCCGTAGGAGATGCCGAGCAGGAACTGGATCACCGAGGCGCGGCGCAGGGTCGCGTTGTCGCGCAGGAATCCGGCGAGCGAGCGGAGGAGGCGGACATAGCCGAGCTGCGTCTTGGCGGGCACGCTGGGCAGCCACAGCACGAGCGCTGGCGCAAGCGCGGAAAGCATCACCGCTGCGCCCACGTAGGTCCAGCGCCAGCCGAGCGTCGCGGCGGTGAGGCCGCCCGCCATGCGCCCGAAGAGGATGCCGAGAAACAGGCACGCCAGGATCGCGCCCATCACGCGCCCGCGTTTATCGGGCGGGGCGAGCTCCGCCGCGAGCGGGATGACGAGCTGGGCGAAGCCGGCGGTGATGCCGACGACGAGGCTCGCCACGGCGAGGGTGACGAGCGACGGGGCGGCCGCCATCGCGAGCAAGGCGACGATCAGCACCGCGAGTTCGGCCAGGATGAGCCGGCGCTTGTCGAAGCGGTCGCCGAGCGGCACGAGAAAAATCGTGCCGGCGAGGAAGCCGCCGAAAGTCAGTGTCGCGACCCATCCTGCCGCCGCCGCGTCGGCATTGAACTCGGCGGCAAAGGCCGCGAGCATCGGCGTCTGGTAATGGATGGTGCCCGCTCCCGCGAACACCGACACCGCGAGCAGCACCATCATGCCCCGGCCGAGCGGGTGCGGAGAAGTCACGATTTCATTTTGACGACGAGCCTGTCGCATGATATCCGGAACCCGGCGTACGCGACCGTCTTGCTCCGGATAGAATTCCCTCTTCCCGCGTGTCGTCCGAAGGAGGAACCGTGAGCCCGCTCGTTCGACGTTTCGGAGTCTGCTTCGCCGCTTTCCTCGCGACCGCAATTCCCGGTTTCGCCGCCGCGCAGCCCGTCGAGCCGGTGCTCGCGCTCACAAAAAAGGAAAAACCCGCGCTGCTCGACACGCTGAGGGAGCTGGTCTCGATCGAGACCGGCAGCCGCGATCTCGAGGGCTTGGAGCGCTCGGCCGACTTTATCGCCGCTCGCCTGCGCGCCCTCGGCGGGAAGGTCGAGTTGGTTGACCCGACCGCGGACGCTTACCGCATGGAGGACACGCCGGCGAAGATCGGCAAGGTCGTGCACGCGCGCTTCGAGGGCAAGGGAACGAAGAAGGTTCTCCTGCTCGCGCACATGGACACGGTCTACCTGCGCGGTATGCTCGCCAAGCAGCCCTTCCGCATCGACGGCAACCGCGCCTACGGCCTGGGCATCTCCGACGACAAGCAGGGCATCGCCCTCATCCTGCATACGATCGCGATGCTGAAGGCGATGGACTTCCGCGACTACGGACTCCTCACGGTGCTCGTCAACGCAGACGAGGAAATGAGCTCGCCCGGCTCGCGCCGCCTCCTGACGCGGCTCGGGGCAGAGCACGACGCCGTGTTCTCCTGCGAGGCCTCACGCATCGAGAGCGACAAGCTCGCGCTCGCCACGGCGGGCATCGCCTCGGTGATCCTCAAGGTGAAAGGGCGCGCTTCGCACGCCGGCTCCGCGCCCGAGCAGGGGCGCAACGCGCTCTACGAGGCGGCGCATCAGATTCTGCAGACGCGCGATCTCTCCAATCCCGCTACCGGCCTCAAGATGAACTGGACTCTGATAAGCGCCGGGACCAACCGCAACGTGATTCCCGCCGACGCCGTCGCGACCGCCGACGTGCGCGTGCTGCGCGTGTCGGACTACGACGGCATCGAGCGCGCGGTGCGCGAGCGAATCGGGAACAAGCTCATCCCCGACACGCAAGTCGAGATGACGTTCGAGCGCCGCCGCCCGCCGCTCGAGGCGACGCCCGCCTCCCGCGCGCTCGGCGAGCATGCGCGGCGCATCTACGCCGAGGTCGGCAGGAAGCTCGTCGTCGACGAGGTCGCCGAAGGCGGCGGCACCGACGCGGCCTTCGCGTCTTTGGAAACCAAGGCGCCGGTGATCGAGCGCTTCGGGCTGCAGGGTTTCGGCGCTCACTCGAACGACGCGGAGTACGTCGCGGTGGACTCGATCGAGCCGCGCCTCTATCTCCTCGCGCGGTTGATCATGGACGTGTCGCAGGGGAAGGACCGGCAATAGCGTGCGCACCGATCTCCCGACTAGCGGCTAGAATCGGCCGATGCGTATCCGGAGCGTCTCCTGCTGCGCGCTCGCGCTAGTCATCGCTCTTGAATGGAGCGCCGTGTCTGCGCAGTCCGCGCGCGCGCCGGCGAAGATGCTCGTCGGCTATCCTCCGGGCGGCGCGGTCGACATTCTCGGGCGGTTGTTCGCCGAGCCGATGGCCGAGGCGCTCGCGCGCACGGTGATCGTCGAGAACCGGCCGGGCGCGGTCGGGCAGATCGCCGCGGAAGCGCTGAAGGCCGCGGCGCCCGACGGCAACACGCTGATGGTCGCGCCCGATGCGACCGTGATCATCCGGCCGCAGACGCTGTCGAAGCCGCCCTTCGATCCGCTCGCCGATTTCGCGCCCGTCGCCCACGCGGGCAACTGGGCTTTCGCTCTGGGGGTCCACTCCGGTTTGCCGGTGAAGACGCTCGCCGAATACGTGAGCTGGGCGAAGGCCAATCCCGAGCGCGCGACCTTCGGGTCTTCCGGCGCGGGAGGCTCAACGCATTTCTTCGGCGTGCTCCTCGGCCAGACGCTGGGCGTGCCGCTCACCCAGGTGTCCTACAAGGGCGCGGGGCCCGCGATTTTCGACGTCGTCGCCGGGCACATCCCTGCGACCATCCAGCCGCTCGGCACGCTGCTCGCTCAGGCGAAGGCGGGCAGGATCGCGGTGCTCGCGATGTCGGGCAGGGAGCGCTCGCCGGGCGCGCCGGAGGTGCCGACCTTCGCCGAGCTGGGCTATGCTTCGCTTAGCGTGGAGGGCTGGTTCGGCATCTTCGCGCCGGCAGGGACGCCCCCGGAAACGCTGGCGAAATTGAACCGAGCTTTCGTGCAGGCGATGCGTGCGCCGGCGGTGAGAGACAAGATGCGCAACCTCGATCTCGATGTGCGCGAGATGAGCGCGGCGGAGTTCGCGGCTATTGTGAAAACCGACTACGGTCGCTGGGGACCGATCGTCCGCGCCTCGGGTTTTCGCGGCGACAACTAAGGGACGCGATCGGATGTCGATACGCCGTGCGTTTGTATCCGGAATCGCCGTACTGGGAGCCGCCCTGTGCGCGGCCGCATTGCATACAGAAGGCGCGCGGGCGCAGGCCTATCCGTCCCGGCCGGTGCGGCTTATCGTTCCGTTTCCGGCCGGGGGCTCCGCCGACCTTCTCGGCCGTACACTGGCGAAGAAAATGAGCGAGGGGCTGCAGCAGCAGGTGCTGGTCGAAAACCGTGCCGGCGCCGGCGGCACCATAGGCGTGACGGCGGTTGCCCGGGCGCCCGCCGACGGCTATACCCTCGGTCTGGGCACCGTGTCCACGCTCGGCATGGCGCCGGTAGTGCGCAGGGAACCTCCGTACGATTCGCTCGCGGACTTCGCGCCGCTGAGTTTGGTGGCGAGCGCGCCCTTTCTCCTCGTGGTGAACGCATCGGTTCCGGCGAAATCGCCCGCCGAGCTTGTCGACCTCGCGAAAGCGAAACCCGGTCAGCTCAACTTTGCCTCGATAGGTGAAGGCACACTGCAGCATTTCAGCGGCGAAAGCTTCAAGTCGCTCACCGGTACGAGCATGGTCCACGTCCCGTACAAAGGCGTTGCTCCCGCGCTGGTCGACCTGCTCGCCGGCCAAGTGCAGTTGATGTTCGACGTGCTCGCCTCTTTCCAGGTGCAAAACTTCCAGTCGGGACGGTTGCGCGCGCTTGCGGTACTCGGGCCTTCACGCGTGACTCAGTTGCCGTCGGTGCCGACCATGGCGGAGGCTGGATTGCGCGGCCTCGAAGTCACCGCGTGGTTTGGCGCGATCGCGCCGCGCGGCGTGCCCCGGGAAATCGTCGCGCGCCTCAACGCCGAGGTGCGCAAGGCGGTGGCTTCGGCGGAGATGCGCGAGGCGATTTCGGCGCAGGGTTTCGAGCCGGCCACGGGCTCGCCCGAGGAATTCGCCGCGCTGATCCGCGGCGACCTGGAGAAGTGGGCGCGCGTGGTGAAGCTCACCGGGTTCAGGGCCGAATGAGCGTCGTCACCACCGCCGACGGGGTCGGGCTGCACTACGAGGAAAGCGGCGCCGGCGCGGCGGTGCTCTTCGTCCACGAATTCGGCGGCTCGTGCCGCAGCTTCGACGCGCAGGTGAAGGCGTTTTCGGCGCGCTACCGCTGCATCGCGTTCAATGCGCGCGGCTACCCGCCCTCGGGGGTTCCGGCGGCGGTGGCTGCGTATTCGCAGGACAAGGCGGTGGATGACATCGTCGCGGTGCTCGACCATCTGGGCGTTGCCCAGGCACACCTGGTCGGTGTCTCCATGGGCGCGGCCTCGTCGCTGCAATTTGCGCTCAGGCATCCGCAGCGTTGCCTTTCGGTCACGCTGGTCGGCATCGGCTCGGGGTCCGACGACCCGAAGTCTTTCCGCGAAAATTCCGAGGCGACCGTGAAGCTGATCGAAGCGGGCGGCATGGCGGCGCTCGCCGGACAGATGAACAAGAACCCGAACCGCCGGCGCCTCGCAGAGAACAATCCCGCGGAACACCGCCGCTTCACCGAGCAGCTGCTCGCCATGTCGCCGCTCGGACACGCCAACACCATGCGCGGCGTGCAGGGCGGCCGCTCGCCGCTGTACGCGCACGAAGCGCGCATCGCGGAATTGCGCGTGCCGGTGCTGGTGGTCGTCGGCGAGGAGGATGAGGGCTGCCGCGAGCCGAGCGACTTCCTCAAGCGCGCGCTGCCCGACGCGAGCCTGCACGTATTTCCCCGGACCGGCCATTGCGTCAATCTCGAAATGCCCGAAGCGTTCAACCGCCTGTGCCTTGGCTTCGTCGATACCGCGCGTCCCGCGGGCGGCTAGGGAAGTCCGAACAGGCATGGGCAGCGTTTCCACGGAAGTTCGCGGCGGGGTCGCGATAGTCACCTTCGACAACGTCGCGCGCCGCAACGCCATCGACGCAGGCGTCGCCGACGGGCTCGCGGCCGCCGCCGCGGAACTGAAGACGCGTGAGGACATCGGTGCGCTGGTGCTGCGCAGCGCGGGGGAGCAGGCGTTCTGCTCCGGCATCGATCTCAAGTTCGTCGAAGAGGTCGGCAACCGCGCCGCCGGGTTCGCCATGCTCGACGAGAAACTCCAGGCGTTCACGCGCGACATGGCGGCGCTGCCCTTTCCCAGCATCTCGATGCTGCACGCGCACTGTCAGGGCGGCGGCGTGCATCTTGCCGCGACCACGGACTTTCGCTTCGGCGACGACGCGCTCAGGCTCGCCGTGCCTGCGGTGAAGAATCGTCTCTTCTATCCGATCGAGGCGCTCGAGCGCCTGATCCTGATCGTCGGCGAGACGCGCACCAAGCGCCTGATGTACGAAGGCGAGACCCTGGACGCCGGCACGCTGCTGGAGTGGGGTTTCCTCGATCGAGTGTGTCCCGTCGCGGAGCTGGAGCGAACGACGCTGGACTATGCAGAGAAGCTCGCAGGCCAGCCACGAGGGGTGGTCGCGGTGTACCAGGAAATCTTCCGCGCGTTGCGGGAGGGCGATCCGGATCGGGCGCGCGAGTTGCGCACCCAGGCGAAGCGGCGCATCTAGCTGGGGCTCAGCGCCCCGGAGCGACGACGATGTTGATGAACCCGCCCGGGCGCTGTTTCACCTCGGCGAGCGCCTCGTTCACCTTCTCCAGCGGATAAACGCGCGGCTCGATGCGGCCGAGATCTGCGGCGCCGCAGCGCGCCATCTCGGCCATGCGCTGCCCTTGCGCCACGCTGAACCAGTTCGAGCCGCGGTACTGCAGCTGCGCGGTCATGAATTTGACCGGGTTGATCGGCAGCGGATCGGTGAGCGCGCTGACGTTGATGGCGATGCCTCCCGGGCGCAGGCCCGCGAGCGCGTCGAGCGTGGTGGCGGGCAGGCTGCCGCGGCCGGTGCAGTCGAGCAGCATGTCGGCGCCGACACCGTCGGTGCACTCGCGGGCCCACTCCCCGATCGGACGCGAACCGAGCGCGAGCGCGCGGATACGCTTGGGCGCGAGCGCCTCCAGGCGCTGCATGATCGCGGCGTTGCGCCCCAGGCCGAGGATGCGCGACACGCCCAGGCCGAGCGCCCAGAGCACTGCGCCCACGCCGAGGATGCCGGTGACGCCGTTGACGATCACCCAGCTGCCGCCGCGCGCGCCGCCGGCCTCGAGCGCGGCGAAGCTGGTGCCGAGGTAGCCCCAGCGCGCGCCCAGTTCGAAGCTCACCTCGGGCGGGAGTTTCACCAGGTTGTGCGCGCTCGCCGCGGTGTACTCGGCGAAGCCGCCGTACGGATTCTCGGCGAGCAGCTTCACCGCTTGCGGCGAGAACGCGAAGTAGCCGCGGAACGCGGAATAGGCGCACGCCACCGGATGGCCGGCGCGGCAATGGTGGCAGCTGCCGCAGGAGAGCAGCGGATTGATGTAGACCCGCTCGCCCTGGCGGAAGTCGTTGACTTCGCTGCCGACTTCCTCGATGACACCGGCGGCATCCAGGCCGACGATCGCCGGAAGCGGCGGCAGGTGGTACCAGTACTGGCCGCTGAACACGGCGTTCATGTTGGAGATCACGCCGCAGGCTTCGACGCGCACCAGCACCTCGTGCGAGCGGATCCGCGGCACCGGGACCGAGTCGATCTGCAGAGGTTGGCCGGGCTGGTGCAGCCGCGCCGCGCGCATCTTGTCTTTCACCGGGGCCTCGCTACAATCCGTTCGAGAGAGGGAGGATTGTACCGCCATGCCTCAAACGCTTCGCCGCATCGGCTTCATTCTGTGCGCGCTGGCGCTATGCGCCGCCGCTCACGCGCAGACCGCGAACTATCCGGCGCGCGCCGTGGTGCTGGTGGTGCCTTACACGCAGGGCGTGAGCATCGACAACATCGCGCGCCTCGTCGCCGCGCGTCTCGCAGAGCGCTGGAAGCAGCCGGTGTTGGTCGAGAACAAACCCGGCGCGAGCGGCAGCATCGGCACCGAGTTCGTGGCGCGCGCAGCGCCCGACGGCTACACCCTTCTCATGACGGTGAACACCTTCGCCATGGCGCCGGCGCTCTTCAAGAAACTGCCGTTCGATCCGGTCGCCGACTTCGCGCCGGTGGGGCGGGTTGCGGTCTCCAGTTACGCGCTCGCCGTCAACCCCGAGCGGCTGCCGGCGAAGGATTTCGCCGGGTTCCTCTTGCTCGTCAAGGCGAAGCCCGGGCAGTTCAACTACTGCACGCCGGGCAACGGCACGCCGCACCACCTCGCGATGGAGCTGATGAAGCAGCGCGCGGCGCTCGACATCGTGCACGTGCCCTACAAGGGCGCCGCGGGCGCGATCACCGATCTCATCGGTGGCCAGGTGCAGATGATGATCGCGCCGATTCCGACGCTTCTGCCGCACGCGCGCTCGGGCCGCGTGCGCTTCCTCGCGGTGACCGGGGAAGCGCGCTCGCCGCAGGCACCCGAGGTGCCGGCGTTCCGCGAGTTCGGCATGGAGTACATGGACGCGGTCGATTCCTGGTTTGCCCTGCTCGCGCCGGGCCGCACGCCGCCGGCGCTCGTGCAGCGCCTCAACCAGGATTTGCGCGCGGTGATTGACATCGCCGAATTGCGCGAGACCCTGCTCAAGCAAGGCCTGCGGCCGTCGGTGAGCTCGCCCGAGGAGTTCGCCGCTCAGATCCGCTCCGACCTCGCGCGATGGGCGAAAGTCGTCGCCGACGCCGGGATCACGGCGGACTAGAGATCATTCGAGCTGCACGCCCGCGGCCTTTACCACCTTGCCATAGGCTTCGGCGGTATCGCGGATGAGCGCCACGAACTGCCCGGGCGTCGTGAATATCGCCGACATGGATGCATCGGCGATCCTGCCTTGCAGCTCGGGTGCCTGCAGCGTTTTCACGATCTCGGCGTTGAGCCGCGCAACGATCGCCGCCGGCAGCTTTGGCGGGCCGAAGAATCCGTACCACGCGATCGGCATGTCGAAGCCGGGCAGCGCTTCGTTGACCGCCGGGATATCGCGCGCGCCTTCGAAGCGGATCGGCTGCGTCACCGCGAGCACCTTCACCTTGCCCTGGCGCAACTGCGGCATCGCGGTCGCGAGGTTGGTTACCACCAGATCGATCTGGCCCGCGACCAGCGCGGTCAACGCGGGCGCCACGCCTTTGAAGGGCACGTGGACGATGTCGATGCCGTGCTGCCTCAAGCGCTCGCCCGTCAGATGCTGGGTGGACCCGATTCCGGAGCTGCCGTAGGTCAGCTTTCCCGGATTGTGCCTGGCGTAGTCGATCAACTCCCCCATGGAGTTGACTGGAAGGTCTGCGCGAGCGGCGACGCAACTGACCGAGGCCACCGCGGCGGCTATCGGTGTCAGGTCCCGGGTCAGGTCGAGCGCGCCGGGCTTCCCGTGGCGTATCGCCAAGTCGGCCCCCACTGTATACAACAGGGTATAGCCGTCGGGGGCCGCGCGTGAAACCGATTCGGCGCCGATGGCGCCAGCCGCCCCCGGCCGGTTGTCCACGATGAGTGGCTGTCCCAGCGCGGCGGTGAGGCGCGGCTGAAACAGGCGGGCGGTCAGGTCGATCGCGCCGCCGGGCGGAAAGGGCACGACGAGGCGGATGGGTTTGGCCGGGTATTCCTGAGCGGGCGCGTGTGGCGCGAAGCCGGCGCACGCGAGAGCCGTCAGCAGCGGGAGCGAAATCCGGTTCATGTTTTTCCAGTTTTCAATATACCATCAGCGTTCATCTCCGCGGAGGGAGCGATGGATCTGAAGCTTGGCGGCCGCACGGTCCTCGTCACTGGCGCATCGAAGGGAATCGGTCTTGCGATCGCGCAGTGGTTCGCGCGCGAAGGCTGCAAGCTGCGCCTGGCGGCGCGCTCGAAAGACCTGCTCGAGCGCGAAGCGGCCGCGATTCGCAGCGCGTCCCCGGTGGACGTGCGAATTTTCGCGCTCGATCTCTCCGATGAATCGGGCAGGCAGCGCCTCACGGAAGCTTGCCCCGAGGTAGACATTCTGATCAATAACGCCGGCGACATTCCCGCCGGATCGATCGACGACGTCGATGACGCTGCCTGGCGTGCCGGATGGGACCTGAAGGTGTTCGGCTACATCGGGCTGACTCGGCACTATCTCGCAAAGATGAAGGCACGCCAGCGCGGGGTCATCATCAACATCATCGGCACCGCGGGCGAGCGGCCGATGCCCGTCTACCTTGCGGGATCGATGGGCAACGCGAGCCTGATGTCTTTCACCGTCGCGCTGGGGGCGGTGAGCCCGGAGCAGGGCGTGCGCGTGCTCGGCGTGAACCCGGGACCCGTGCTCACCGACCGGGTGGTGAAGATCTCGCGGAAGCGCGCCGAGCAGCAGCTCGGCGACGCGGAACGCTATCCCGAGCTCCTGAAAAAGAATCCTTTCGGCCGCCCGGCGACGGTCGACGAGATCGCGGCGAGCGTGGTGTTCCTCGCTTCCGACCTTAGCTCGTACACGAGCGGCACTATCGTCACCATCGACGGCGGGTTTTCGAAACGCGCGGCGGTGTAAGGCGAAACGGGCTCGGGCGGGGGGAATTACTGCGCATTGAGTCAAAGGGACGGCGACAAGCGCCGAAGGATGGGATATTCTCCCGCCCCTGTGGGGGGCTTGCGCGATTTTCCTGGAGGA
>Ga0137463_1000584_pt1 | contig 12225 bp, 13 predicted proteins | sample EasRivERMGT800_2_FD_102333 | JGI IMG/M metagenome (GOLD analysis project Ga0137463, IMG submission 102333) | Soil microbial communities from meander-bound floodplain in the East River, Colorado, USA - East River MetaG ERMGT800_2 | ecosystem: Environmental > Terrestrial > Soil > Floodplain ...
CAGCAAATGCTGGCGCAAGAAGCCCTGATGCTCACTGGCGACATGAACATCCTGGCCATCGAATTCATCGTGCAATACAAGATTAAAGAGTCTGCGAACTATCTCTTTAACGTCGCAGAAATCAATGAGACGATCGGCAAAGCTGCCGAGGCCTCAATGCGGGAAGTGGTCGGTAAGGGCAAGATCGACGAGGCGTTAACGACCGGCAAAGCTCAGATCCAGCAGGATACCCAGGTGCTCCTGCAATCCCTTCTCGACCAGTATCAGGGCGGCGTCCAGGTCGCTGCCATCCAACTCCAGGACGTCAGTCCTCCCGAGGCCGTGGCTGCTGCGTTCAAAGATGTGACGAATGCGAAGGAAGATCGAGAGAAGCTGATCAACCAGTCTCAGAGCTATCGCAACGACATTCTCCCTAAAGCCCAAGGCGAAGCCGCTCAGGTGGTGAACCAGGCCAAGGGCAACGCCCAGGCGCGACTGAATCGCGCCCAAGGTGAGGCCAACCGTTTTCTGGCGACTTTGAAAGAATACAATCAAGCCAAAGACATCATCAGCAAGCGGATCTATATCGAAACCATGGAAGAAATCCTCCCGAACATCGAGAAAGTCATCATTGATGGCAAGGCAGGAGATCGTGTGCTTCCTTACCTTCCGCTCGAGCGTCTCAAACCCAGGACCGGCACCGCCGTTGAGGACCAGAAACCATGACCAAGCAGGGGTTCCTCATTGCACTCGTGGCGGTCATCATCGGGTTGTTTTTCCTGGGGGCCTCACCGCTCTTCACCGTGGACATCACCCAGAATGCGATCGTGGTCCAACTGGGGAAGCCTGTTCGCAATCTCACGGAGCCGGGACTCTATGTGAAAATGCCGTTTATTCAAGAGGTCACCTACTTCGATAAGCGCCTGTTGGACTACGACTCAGATGCCCAAGATGTGATCACCCAAGACAAGAAGACCCTCCTTCTGGACAATTACGCCAAATGGCGGATTGTCGACCCACTCAAGGTCTATCAGAACTTTCAAACCCAACGGGGAGCGCTGCAACGGCTCAACGACATTATCTATTCTGAACTCCGGGTCGAACTCGGGCGCCATGACCTTCTGGAAATCGTCGCGGATCACCGCGCCGATCTCATGAAAATCGTGACCCAGCGGTCGCATGAAAAAGCGTCCGCGTATGGGATCGAGATTCAGGACGTGAGAATCAAACGCGCCGACCTTCCTGAACAGAATGAGAAGGCCGTGTTCGCCCGGATGCAAGCTGAACGGGAACGACAGGCGAAGCAATACCGTGCGGAAGGCGCTGAGGAAGCACAAAAGATCCGTTCAGAGGCGGAAAAGGATCGCGAGATTATTCTGGCTCAAGCGTACAAGGAATCGGAGGAACTTCGTGGCGCGGGGGATGCGAAGGCCTTTAAGGTCTATGCTGACGCCTACCGGCAGGATCCTCATTTTTTTGAATTTACTCGCTCGATGGAAGCCTATAAGAAAACCTTCAAAGATAAGTCCACACTGGTGGTGAGTCCAGACTCAGAATTCTTCCGCTATCTTAAACAGCGCTAGCCTTCAGGACAGCCCCACAATCTCGCCCGTGCCTGGATCGAATCCAATGCGTTCCCCGGCCGGCTTCTTAGGCAACCCCGGCATGAGTTGAATGCCTGAACAGACCGCCGTGAGAAACCCAGCCCCTGCGAGCATTCGCACCTCCTTGATTGGTAGCGTAAACCCGGATGGGCGCCCTTTCAACGCCGGATCGTGCGACAGCGATAACGGCGTCTTGGCCATGCAGATGGGCAGCTGATCAAGTCCGAGCTGCTGCGCCAATTCGATGTCTCGTTCGGCCACTGCGTCGAACGACACGGCCGAGGCCCCATACATTTGCGTGGCAATGGTCTGGATTTTCTTCTTGATCGGCCAGGCGACGTCATATAAATGCCTGAACGTAGACGTTTCTCCTGTGGCTCTGACCACCGCCCTCGCTAAATCTTCAGCCCCTTTACCGCCATCGGCCCAATGGGTTGAGACCGCAGCATCCACCGCACCAACCTCTCGAGACCGCTCTCGAACCCATTCCAGCTCAGCCACCGGATCATCGACGAACGCATTGACCGCTACCACCACGGGCACCCCATGGGCTTTCACGTTCGCAATGTGCTGTTCCAAGTTCGCAAAGCCTTTTACCAATGCTTCCTGATTAGGCCCGGTAAGCCCTGCCGGAAGCGGGGATCCAACCTTGACCACTCCTCCGCCACCGTGAAGCTTGAGTGCGCGAAGCGTAGCTACCACCACGGCCGCCGCTGGCTTGAATCCTGAGAGGCGGCACTTGATGTTGAAAAATTTCTCCGCCCCGAGATCGCTCCCGAATCCAGCCTCCGTGACGACATAGTCCGCACAACGCAATGCGATGGCATCGGAAAGAATCGAACAATTCCCGTGGGCGATATTACCGAACGGGCCCGTATGCACGAACGCCGCGGTTCCCTCCAGCGTCTGAACCAAGTTCGGCAACAACGCGTCTCTAAGCAAGACTGCCATGGACCCGGCACATTCAAACTCTTCTGCCCGCACTGGCTTACCATCCGTTGTAAACCCAACGATGATCTGCCCAAGCCTGCGGCGCAGGTCGGCTTGACTCGATGCTAAAGCGAGCATCGCCATGACTTCGGAAGCTTCCGTGATCACAAACTGGCCCGTGCGACCCGCAGTCCCCTCTCCCAGCGAGATCTGCCGTAACGCCCGATCGCTGACTCCCAACGTCCGTGGCCAGGTGATCCGATTCGGATCCACCCGAAGCGCATTCCCATGAAACAGGTGATTATCAACAAATGCTGACAAGAGATTGTGACTGGCAGATACAGCGTGGGCGTCGCCGGTCAGATGGAGGTTGATCTCTTCCATCGGAAGGACTTGCGCCCGCCCTCCCCCTGTTCCTCCGCCTTTGATTCCAAACACCGGCCCCAACGAAGGCTGCCGAAGCGTGACGGCGGTTCGATGGCCGAGACGGGAAAGGCCCATGGCAAGCCCGATGGAAGTTGTCGTCTTGCCTTCCCCGAGCGGGGTCGGATTGATGGCGGTCACGAGTACATACCTGCCGAGTGGTGCAGCATGAAGCCGCTCAAGTACGTCAAGCGAAACCTTCGCCTTCAGCTTTCCGTAGGGAAGCAGCTCGCTGGCCTGGATGCCAAGCTGATCAGCGACATCCTGAATTGGACGCGCCTTCACTGATCGGTTGATCTCAATATCTGTCATAGGTGAGTAACGGCATGATCTCTACCGCCGTAATGGCGAGGCAGTATAGCATAGGAATTGAGTCAATTCGGTGGGCGTGGATAGGGGAGGGATGCATTCAGTGTGGCCTCGTCATGAACCGAGTCTGTTTATGACGAGCCGGTGAGCGAAGCGGGAAGCCTAACTAGCTATTCGAGGATGTACTTTACCGGGTCAAGTGCTTGGCCATGAACCTTGACCATGTAGTGCAAATGGGGCCCCGTGGCTAGTCCGGTGCTCCCGACTAAGCCAACGACTTCTCCACGCTTCACGCGCTGCCCCTCTTTGACTAATGCCTTGGCTAGGTGGCCATAGAGGGTTTCAATGCCGAATCCATGGTCGACTTTCACGACATTTCCCAGCTTAGGGTCGAAGCCGACTGCTGTGACTCGTCCTTGAGCCGGAGCCTGAACTGGCGCATTGGCAGCAGCTCCAATATCCAACCCGTCATGCCAAGCGGGCTTTTCTGTGAATGGGGAAACCCTTGGCCCGAACCCAGAGGTCACCCACCCCTTCACCGGCCAAATGGATGGGGTTGATGACCAACGAGAAGATTTCTGCTCGGCAGCCAAGGACAACTCTTGAAGCGATTGTTCCTGGATCCCAGCTTCTTTCGACAGCCAATCTATACCATCCTTGATTGAGGCGATCATCTCCTGCTCAGTGGGACCGCTCGAACCGGCAGATAGGCTCGTTTGGCCAGCCAGAGCATTCTGACTGGTTTCCACTGAACCGACGTGCCAAGCCCCAGTTTCACTCTTGGGGATCTTCTCAGAGGTAGGAAGAGTATTGCCATCGGGAAGGGGAACATCCACACCGCCTCGACCATTAGCCATATCCCCTGTTTTCGGGGCCTCGATTCCCAACATGACACGAAGTCGCTGATTGACCTCCTTCATACTCGTTAAACGCTTCTTCAGATCGTCGACGGCGCTAGAAAAGGCTCCTGTCTGTTCCCGTGCACTCATGGCTTCTGCACGGAATGCTGAAAGTTCCCAGACTTCGCCGGTTCTAATCACGTAGTGCGAGATGACAAGAATGTCGGCTAGGACGAAAATGGCTCCGACAATCAATAGCTTACTGACAAGTTTGCGAGGGAAGCTGAACCGCAGTGGCTTGGCTGTTGAGCCACGAAAGATTACGACGGTATAGGCATCGCTGTTTTCCGCACCGTTCATTTGTCCCATAACCTTCACCCCCTGCTGAACTAGGCTCCTCCGCTTCCTAAGATAGTCCTCGGCGAGTGTACCTATCTAGGTCGCTTCAGTCAACCCCTCACTTTGGTGATGAAAAAAACCCCTTCACTCACAATTAGCTGTGGGTCTCACTACGCACCCACCCAATATATCGATCAAGGCCTTCCTTAACCGGCAACGCGATGATTTCAGGAGTCTCATATGTATGCATTGCCTTGATCGCTCTTTCGAGTGCACGATACCGAGGTTTGGTGGATTTCAATATGAGGAGAACTTCTTGTGCTTTGACAACTTTTCCCTCCCAACGATATATCGATTGAATCCCTGGGATGATATTCGCACAGGCAGCCAGCTTTGCATTCACCATTCCTTCCCCAATCCTTACCGCTTCTTCCTGATTTACCGCCGTAACCAAGACAACAAGGACCTGCCCTGCTGATTTCTTTATAAGGGGTGCAACCATTGTGTAAGACAACCTTTTCCGCCCTGCAATGACCCCCTACCATTCTCTCTTGATAGAATATAAAGCAATTTCTGGGCCTACTACGTAGGCAAGCCCATGATTATCACAATTTATCAATATCTTATGATATTATGCTTATCAATCTAACCCTTGCCAGTTCTCTTCCATGCCTAAACTGAGTTGCTATGAGCACATAAAGATAAAATGTTGACAAAAATGTACAATTTTTGTCCCCCTCTTCTCTCGAGAAAGAAAAGGATGCGACCTTATCAGTTGACTACTCTCAATCTCAGAAAAGGCCAGACCGAGGGGGCCATCAGGCTCATTGACAGGCTTTCCACCCCTCACATATTATGATGTCCTCAAGCAAGGAGGTCACTCAATGGAATTTGCCATTTCCCCGAAAGAACTGAAAACAAGCCTTGATAAAGGCGACAAATTAGTACTGGTTGATGTGAGGGAGGAATGGGAATATTCCCTTGCGAAACTGGATGGCTCAATCCTAATTCCCCTCGGAACACTCCCTCAATCGCTCGCTCGGTTGAACCGCGACTCGGAGATCATTGCCATCTGCCACCATGGCATGAGAAGCGCCGATGCGACGAATTTTCTGCTTCAACAAGGATTCCAGAATGTGAAGAATTTGGTGGGGGGAATCGATGCCTGGTCAACCCAGGTGGATGGAACCATCCCTCGATATTAACCCAGCCCCACCAAGGCCCGTGGTACCCAGGCTCTACCCCCCTGCCCTGAACGGCACAGTCGATTCTAGCTCATGCGCTCGCGGAAATAGTCGACGGTGCGCTTGAGCCCTTCACTGAGTTCGGTTTTGGGCTCCCAGGACAATTCTTGACGGAGCTTGCTCGAATCAATCACGCTCCGTACCTGTTCGCCATTTTTGGCTGGCCCATGAACTTCCTTGCATGTCGAATTCGTGTGGGTGACTAAAATCCTGAGCAAATCGTTGATTGAGGTTTCTTCCCCCGTTCCAACATTATACGTCCCTTGCGTTTCCTGACCCATCACCGCAAGGTTTGCCTCAACGACATCTTCGACATAGACGAAATCTCGCGTTTGCCGCCCATTCCCGTTGATGATCGCTTGCTCGTTATTCAGCAGCTTCTGAATAAAGATCGCGACCACGCCGGCCTCTCCATCAGGATCCTGACGTGGACCATAGACATTGGCATAGCGCAGGCTCACCATTTGAAGTCCGCTCACTCGTTGATAATAGGATAGATACTGCTCCCCGCACAGCTTGCTGATGCCGTATGGCGACAGAGGCCGCGTGACATGAGACTCGGGGGCAGGATAGATCTCTTGCTCGCCGTAGATGGCCCCACCGGAAGAAGAGAACACAACCTTCCGCACACCGTGCCTGACCGCTTGCTGCAGCACGTTCAGCATCCCAAGAACATTCACCTGGGCATCGAAGATTGGATCTTCCACAGATTTGCGGACGTCCATCTGTGCCGCAAGGTGCATAACAATATTGGGCCGTTCGTTGCGAAACACCCGTTCAAGTCGCCAACTCTGAATATCTAGCTTGCAGAAGCGAGCAGCGCGATTGAGGTTTCGCCGCTTCCCCGTGGACAGATTGTCCACAACAACAACCTCATGCCCTTCCTGGACAAGACGATCGACCAAATGCGACCCGATAAAACCGGCGCCTCCGGTCACGAGTACCTTCATGCATTCCCCCATCGCCTATGAGTCCGTGCCATCATCTGCCCACCGCCTACCCGATCAGGTTGTTATCTCGCGTGCAAAACCAACAAGAATTTCCTGATTCCCTTTCCGCCCTACCACGGGAGAATCCAGTACGCCTTTCAGCTGAAGCCCCAAATGAGCGGCACAGGCAATAACCTTTTCAGTCACCACCTTGCGCTGCGCATCATCTCGCACGATTCCGCCTCGTCCCACCTGCCCCTTACCGACTTCAAACTGTGGTTTCACTAACGCCACGACTGTTGCACAGCTATTGAGTAGGTGGACGACCGTGGGCAATACCAACGTCAGAGAAATAAAGGAAACGTCGATCACCGCTAGGTCGATCGGCTCAGGGACCGCTGCACGGTCAACATAACGAATGTTAGTCCGTTCGAGCAAGACAACACGCGAATCTTGTCGGAGCCTCCATTCAAACTGTCCATACCCCACGTCGATGGCATAGATGCGGGTGGCTCCTCGCTGCAACAAACAGTCGGTGAACCCGCCGGTCGAACACCCGACGTCCAGACCGATTGCCCCTCTCGGGTCAATATGAAAGGCATCAAGGGCCGCAGCCAACTTGTCACCCGCTCGACTGACAAAAGACGCAGGCCGCACGATTTCGATCCGCGCATCCGGCGACACCAACTTCGCAGGCTTATCCACCATAATCCCGTCAACCGAAACTCCGCCCGCCAAGACCGTTCTGGCCGCGGCCTCCCGACTCGGCACCAAGCCCTGAGCCGTAAGCACACGGTCCAACCGTTCTTTGTGAACACGAGAGGGGGAAGCCATATAGACTAGGAAAACCACTCATCGAAGCATGGAGGGAGGCAGAAGCCAGTACTAGGAAACCTAGGAGGACGGTTCATCGGCTTCGTCATCTGTGGAGTAGGCGTGGAGTCGTTTCTTGCCGTTCTTGTCTTGCACGAGCACTTCTACTTTATGCTCGGCTTCTTCTAAAATCTTGAGACAATTCTTTGAGAGGCGAATGCCCTCCTCGAAGATCTTGAGCGATTCGTCTAAAGGAAGATCGCTTTTTTCCAGCTCACCAACGATGGCTTCCAACCGCGCCATCGCCTGTTCAAATTTCACCACTGCCACAACACGCCTCGTTATTATTATATGGGTGGAGACCCATTATACTCGACCGCACAACGATTTCAAACTGAGGAATCGTCAAACACATGAGTGACCATGCAACTCAATCGCCCGCTGGCCAATTGAGCCACCATCTCCTGCCCAACCTCCACGTCGTTCGCTCGATGGAGAATCTGACCAGCAGGGACCGTTTGAAGGATGCTGTAGCCCCGTCCAAGAATCGCCAATGGACTCAGGGTATTGAGCTGCGCCAGCGTCGCGTGGATCCGGTAACGATGCTGCGCCAATATAGCCCCCATCTGCCCTTCAAGGCGCTTCGAGAATTGCGGGACTGTCGCCAGACCTTGCTTGATCGCGAGAATAGGATTGAGAACGGATAGATCGCGCTGCACCTCGTGAACCCGTTCACGCCCGGCCGTGAGCAGTTGTTGGACCATCTCGCGCAATCGATCCACCGTATCATCTGTCCGTTGCGCCGCTTCCTGGAGGCGGAAGTGTACGTCCGTCACCCCTCGAATGCCGGCATCGAGCCGCTGCCGCTCGAAGGCACAATGCCGAAGCATCACTTGTCCTGCACGAACCGTGAGCTCCCGCAATCGTTCCACGATCTCAGCCAACACCGGAACCACAGCCTCCGCTGCCGCCGACGGCGTCGGCGCTCGGAGATCGGCGACGAAATCGGCAAGTGTCACATCGATTTCATGCCCGACCGCCGATACCACTGGGACATGGGAGGCCGCAATGGCGCGCGCCACGATCTCCTCGTTGAAACTCCAGAGATCTTCCAACGATCCTCCACCTCGCCCGACAATGATGACATCCACAGAACCCAGGTCGTTCAGGGCCGTCAGCGCCTCAGCAATTTGACGCCCGGCACTCTCCCCCTGAACTTGAACCGGGGCAATAAGAACATGGAGCGTCGGCCAGCGTCGCCGAAAAACAGCCAGGATGTCCCGAATGGCTGCGCCGGTCAGCGAGGTGACGACACCCACCGTCCGAGGAAATGCCGGGATTGACTTCTTTCTATCCTGATCGAACAGTCCCTCCGTCGCCAATCGTTCTTTCAACTGTTCAAATGCCAGCTGCAGCGCGCCGACTCCCTTCGGCTCCACCGTGTCGAGCACAATCTGATATTCTCCGCGTGGCTCGTAGACCGTGAGCCGCCCCCGCACGATAACTTGTAGCCCTTCTTGCAAGGCAAAGCGCAGCCGCACCGCGCTGGATCGGAACAGCACCGCGCGAATTTGGCTCGTCTTGTCCTTGAGCGTGCAATAGACGTGTCCCGATCCGGGAGCACGGAGATTAGAGAGCTCACCTTCCAACCAGATGTCGGAAAATTGTTCTTCGATTGAGGTGCGAAGCAGCCCCGTCAACTCCGATACCGTGAACATCCGTTTCGGAGGAGCGACCTGAGAGAAGAAATCAGGGAAACCGGGAAGGTTCGTGATGAGGCTCCTTTAATCGATGATGCGAATTCGTTCGATCGACAGCGCCTTCCCAAGGCGCGCATCAAGTTCAAGTAGCACCGCACAGAAAACAGAAGGCCCCGAGGCCACTTCAAAGCGCCGCGGCATTCCGGTCAGAAACTTTTCGATCGCCAACTCTTTCTTCACCCCGATCACGGAATGGAGGGGACCGGTCATCCCGATATCCGTCACATACGCGGTCCCTTTCGGGAGAATCTGATCATCGGCCGTTTGCACATGCGTATGGGTACCGACTACGGCGACGACCTCTCCGTCCAGATAGTGCCCCATCGCCATTTTCTCTGACGTCGCTTCCGCATGCATATCGACAATCACGGCAGCCGTTCGTTTTTTCAGCGCGGCCAATTCTTTTTTGGCCACCTGGAACGGGCAGTCCAGAGTCGGCATGTACGCCCGTCCCATCAGTTGGAGGACGCCGAGCTGCTCCCCGCCGGCCGATTCGACCACCACACTCCCATGACCCGGCACACCATCGGGATAGTTAGCCGGCCGAAGTAGGCGTGGTTCTCGGGGAAAGTAGTCGAGAATTTCTTTTTTATCCCACGCATGATTCCCGGTCGTAATGACCGCGAGGCCGAGGTCGAACAACTCTTCTGCCAACTCCGGCGTGATGCCAAACCCGCCGGCCGCGTTCTCTCCATTCCCGATAACAATATCGATTTGTCGCTGAGCCACCAGCCTGGGGACAGCCCTGGCCAACGCTCGGCGCCCAGGCTCTCCAAAGATATCGCCAATGAAGAGGACCTTCACTTGGCATACTCCACATACCGGCTCTCTCGAATCACGGTCACTCTGATCGTGCCGGGATAGGTCAGTTCCTGCTCAATCTTCTTCGCCAAGTCCCGAGACAGTTGGAACGACTCGGCATCGGTAATGTCTTCCTGTCGAACGATGACTCGAATTTCTCGGCCCGCTTGGATGGCATAGGCCTTCTGCACCCCTTTGATCGTCGTCGCAAGCGACTCGAGTTTCTCCAGCCGTTTCACGTAGGTCTCCAAGGCTTCCCGTCTAGCCCCAGGCCTGGCCGCGGACAACGCTTCAGCCGCAGCAACCAAAACCGATTCGGGACAGATCGGCTCCACTTGTTCGTGGTGCCCCGCAATGGCATTCACAATTTTCTCGCTCTCGCCGTACTTCTTGGCAATCTCAGCACCCAGCATGGCATGCGGGCCTTCTTCTTCGTGACTGACGGCTTTCCCGATATCATGCAACAGCGCCCCCCGTCTCGCCAACTTCACATCGAGACCAAGCTCCGAAGCCATGATGCCACAAATGTACGCGGCTTCACGCGAATGATAGAGATTGTTTTGGCCATAGCTGGTCCGGTACTTGAGCCGACCGAGCACCTTGATTAACTCCGGGTGAAAATCCGAGAGCCCCAACTCAAAGATGATCTTCTCGGCCTCGTCATACATGAGCTTATCGATATCGACTTTGACTTTCGACGATCTCCTCGATCCGCGTCGGATGGATGCGTCCGTCATGCATCAACCGTTCGAGCGAGACCTTGGCGATCTCGCGACGCAGCGGATCGAAGCCCGACACGATGACGGCTTCAGGCGTCTCATCGATGATCAAGTCGATCCCGGTCGCAGCTTCGATCGCACGGATGTTGCGCCCTTCCCGCCCGATGATCCGCCCCTTCATCGCGTCGTTCGGAATCGGCACGACAGAAATCGTGGATTCGGAAACGTAATCACGCACCACCCGTTGAATCGAGCAGGTAATGATCTCGCGCGCTTCCCGTTCCGCATTCTCCCGCGCCTCTTCTAACGTCCGCTTGGCATGCCCAACGGCCTCGAGCCGCGCCTGGCTTTCCATTTCTAGAATGAGCTGCTTCTTCGCCTCGTCCGCCGTCATCCCCGCGACGCGTTCCAACGCCTCACGGTGCTCCTTCTCCACTCGAGTACAAGCCACTTCCTTAGCCGCCAGCTTCTCTTCACGCTTCACCAGCTCCAGCTCTCGCTTCTGGGCCTCACTATCTCGTTTGTCTACCCCACTAATCCGTTTCTCGAGGGTCTCATCTCGCTGGATCAAACGCTTCTCTGCGACGGCGAGCTCGGCCATTTTGGCCTTCTGTTCTTTTTCAAGCTCCGCCTTCGCCTGCAACACAAGGTCTTTCGCTTCCAGCTTGGCTTCTTTGACAATATTGTCAGCCTCACGCTGGGCGTTCTGCACCACCTGGCGTGACTGTTCCTCTTCCTGAACCTTCTGCGTAGCGCCCAATGAGCGACGGATCAACTCAAAGAGCCCAATTCCAAGCAACCCTCCAACGAGTCCTGTCAACAGATAAGCAAAAATTGAAGTCGACATTGGGCTCACCCCCTTACAGCCACGAGACGAGAAAAATCCTGCTTCTCCGCCTCGTTTTGATACAGGTTAGCGAAGGTCCAGAATGAGATGGGGGGCACAGTGGGAAGATGAGGGAATAGAAGAGCACGGCCCGAAACGCGGTCTACAGACTTACTCCGAGAACGGACTCCACGGGGATGGACACCTTGCTGGATTGAGATGACGAGTACGTCCTGTGCGGGAGAGGTCCCACGAGGTCCATCTGCGTCGGTACGCTCTCATCCGCTTGAGAGGATTCAGCGCGCGAACCGGAAGCAGCCGCTGGCCGTCTCTACAGGTCGCACTCCCTGAAGGCAGCATGAACTCCATGACCTTGCCCGACATCTCCAAGAGGTTATACATGAGGTGGACGAACCCTTGTGCACATTCTATCTGTGTCAATTTCGCCAGCATCAAGAACCCACATCCATTCCGCGGTGACTGCATCGTATCCCCGGATCACTGAACCGGTTCGAGCATGACCTATTCGTTTCCCTATCGTAAAATCCACTACGTCCCGACACCCACGAGTCACGATAACAAAGAGGGCCGCCCTTTGCAAGTTGAATCTAGCGAAAGAGCGAGGTCGGTACCTGCTCCTCGATCGATTCCATGAGCGAATTCATCCGCCGCTCGACATCCGCCTCACCTTGAGCACGCTTCCGTTCAAG
>Ga0137463_1000585_pt1 | contig 12224 bp, 10 predicted proteins | sample EasRivERMGT800_2_FD_102333 | JGI IMG/M metagenome (GOLD analysis project Ga0137463, IMG submission 102333) | Soil microbial communities from meander-bound floodplain in the East River, Colorado, USA - East River MetaG ERMGT800_2 | ecosystem: Environmental > Terrestrial > Soil > Floodplain ...
CTCCGAGGCTTTGCGAGGCGTGTGCAGCGCCCAGATCTGTGTCCCCAGGTTGCGGATCAGGTAGCGGTCGTGCGAAATCAGCAGGATCGTCCCGTCGAAGTCCGATAAGACGGCTTCGAGGATTTCCTCAGTGGGGATGTCGAGGTGGTTGGTCGGCTCGTCGAGCAGCAGCAGGTTCGCCCCGTTAAGGGCCAGCTTCGCCAGAGCCACCCGCCCCCGCTCACCGCCGCTGAGCGCGCTAATGGGCTTGTAGACGTCATCGCCGGTGAACAGGAACTTCGCCAGATAATTGCGCGCTTCGCTGATGGGCAGGTTCTTGACCGACAGCACTTCATCCAGCACCGAATTGGCCCCATTCAGGCCTTCATGGGCCTGCGCGAAATAGCCAATCTCCACACCGGGGCCGAGTGTCGCCAGGCCATCCAGCGGGGCAAGCTGACCCAGGATGGTCTTGAGAAAGGTCGATTTGCCCGCGCCGTTGGGGCCGATCAGCGCGGCGCATTCGCCGCGAAACAGGGTGATATCCGGCGCGGCAAACAGCGGCACGCGATCATCGTGGTAGCCGATCACCAGCCCTTTGGTCGTCAGCACCTTCTCGCCGGATCGCTGGCGGGCCTGAAGGCCAAAGCGCATGGTGCGCTGGTCACGCGGGCGGCTGATGGCCTCATCTCGGACATAGCGTTCCAGGCGCTTGCGGCGTCCCTGGGCCTGCCGGGTGTTCTGACCGGCGATATTGCGCGCAATGTAGTCTGACTCTTTGGCGATAAACTCCTGCTGGCGTTCATATTCGGCCAGCAAAAAGGTGTGGCGTTCCTCGCGCTGCTGAACGTAGTGGCTGTAATTGCCGCGATACGTTTCCATCTGCCCAAAGATCAGCTCCCAGACATGGTTGACCACGCTGTCCATAAAGTAGCGGTCATGCGAGACCACCAGCAGCGCGCCCTTGAAACCGCGCAGCCAGCGTTCCAGCCACTCAATGGCCTGAATATCGAGATGGTTGGTCGGCTCGTCGAGGATCAGCAGGTCGGGCGATTCGAGCAGTAGGCGAGCCAGCAGCGCGCGGGTTTTCTGACCGCCTGAAAGCTGGCTCATGGGCCGCTCAAAATCCTCGTCGTCAAAGCCCAGCCCGCCCAGCACCTGTTTGATGCGCGTGGTGTAATCGTAGCCACCCGCCGCCTCAAAGCGTTCCTGCGCTTTGCCGTACGCTTCTAGAACGTCCGCGTCATTGGGGCTGTGGGCTAGCGCTTCTGCAATCTGATGGAGGTTGTCTTCCTGAGCGAGCAGGTCGGCAAAGGCCGTCAGCATTTCGGCCCACAGAGTCTGATTGCCTGACAGCGACGATTGCGCCTCCTGCGGCAGGTAGCCGATGGTCGTGCCCCTGGAACGAAAAACAGTGCCGCCGCTGGGAGTGTCCAGCCCGGCGAGAATTCGCAGTAAAGTTGTCTTGCCCGCCCCGTTAGGACCCACCAGCGCGATCCGCGCATCATGCGGAATGCTGACGTTGACGCTGTCAAAAATATCGTCGTCGCCAAAGGATCGGGCAAGGTTTTGTCCGGTCAAAATTGACATCTGGTACGCCTTTCCGCGCCAGATTATAAACGACCCCCAGCCGGATAGCACGAGTTGCCCACCGTGATATAATTCGGACATGGTTCCCGCCGATTCGATTGTCCACGATGAGCCGTCCCAGATCCGAGCCGAGTCCGGCTCTCTGCACGTGATCGCTGCCGGGTTGGTCTTGGCATTGATCGGCTGGACGGGACTGGCGTGGCTCGTTCTCAACACCCTGCCTACCGTGCCTAACCGCTGGCTGTTTTTTGGGCTGCTGCAACTGGGGTTGATGGGCAGCGCCCTGCCGCTGGTTCAATTCCTTCACCGGCGGTTTGCGCCTGACGCTGGCACGGCAGACAACCCGGTAGTCCTGATACGGCAAGCGGCGTGGGTCGGCCTGTTTGGGACCTTATGCACATGGCTGCGTATTCCGCGACTGCTGTCTATCCCGCTGGCTCTGATAGTCGTGGTTGCCCTCATCGCCATTGAATTCTTCTTCCGGCTGCGGGAGAGGATGCAGTGGCGCCCTGAATGAGTTTGACGATGAGCCAGCCCCGAAAAGCCCTGCGCGGCCTACCCAGCGTTGACGCGTTGTTGCGCCGTCCTGACACGCGAATCTTGAGCCAGCAGTATGGTCGCTCACTCACGGTTGAGGCCCTGCGCCAATCGGTGAACCAGGCGCGGGAGAAGCTCTGGCGCGGCGAGAATGACTCGCCAGTAGATGCAACCTCTCTCGTCGATGACGCCGGACAGCTTTTGGCCTTATGGCTGTCACCCTCTCTGCGGCGGGTCATTAACGCGACCGGGGTAATCATCCATACCAATCTGGGCCGCGCCCCATTGTGCGATTCCGCACTCACGGCGATTGCCGAAACCGCGCAAGGGTACTCGACACTGGAATACGATCTCGACAGCGGCGAACGGGGGTCGCGCGATCGACACGTCGAAACGCTCTTAAGACAGGTCACCGGCGCGGAGGCGGCGCTGGTCGTCAACAATAATGCAGCAGCGGTGCTCCTGGCTCTAACGGCGCTGGCCGGGCGATCGGAAGTCGATCCGAATGGGCGCGGGGTGATCATATCACGGGGGCAGTTGGTCGAGATCGGCGGAGGATTTCGCATCCCGGATGTGATGGCCCAGAGCGGGGCCCGGCTGGTCGAGGTAGGAACTACCAATCGCACCCATCTCGATGATTACGAAAATGCCATTGGCGATGATACAGCTTTGATCCTTCGCGCGCACCGCTCCAACTTTGCAATAGTTGGTTTCACGGCAGAGCCAACACTGGCACAGTTAGCGGAGGTCGCCCACCACCACGATTTGCTGCTGGTCGATGATGTGGGCAGCGGCGCTCTGCTGGACACGACCGTGTTTGGGCTGGCCCCAGAGCCAACCGTACAGGCCAGCCTGAAGGCGGGGGCCGACGTAGTGCTGTTTAGCGGTGATAAGCTGTTGGGCGGCCCACAAGCGGGGATTCTGGTTGGTAAATCTGACATCATCGAACGGCTACGGAATCACCCGCTGGCGCGGGCTGTCCGGGCTGACAAGCTGTGCCTGGCGGCGCTGGCGACTACGCTGACGCATTACTTGAAGGGCGACGCACTGGCGCATATCCCGGTGTGGCAGATGATCAGCCAGCCCGCCGATACGATTTATCAACGGGCCATCAGGTTGAAAGACCTCGTGGCCGACGCAGGCCTCAAGGTCGAGATCGTGGAGGGTGAGAGCGCAATCGGCGGGGGAAGCCTGCCCGGCGAGACACTTCCGACGACGCTGGTGGCGATCCTTGTGTCTTCACCTGATTTGGCTGCCGCGCAACTACGCCGCGCGGATCCGCCCGTGATTGCACGTATCGAAGATGATCGGCTGATGATCGATCCGCGCACGGTCCTGCCGCGCGATGAACCGGAATTGCTTTCGGCCCTCCAAACGCTATCACAAGGATAAGCCATGAAATCAGATTTAGACCGCCTGATGACGGAGCACAAATTCGATGGCATCGTCGTGATGGGGCCGGCGGCGGAAAACACCGCGCTCCGGTACATCACGAATGGGGCGCGCCTATCCGAGGGGATCGCAGTCAAGAAAGCGGGCGAGCAACCAGCGCTGATCTGCGGGCTGATGGAACGTGAAGAGGCCGCTAAAAGCGGGCTGTCCACATCGATTTATGCCGACTATGATCTGACAAAGTTTATGAAGGAATCCAGCACGCCGTTTGAAGCACGGCTCAAGATGCTGGCCGAAATTCTCAACCGCCATGAGATTACAGGCACAGTTGGTTTTTACGGGCGTGGCGACCCCGGCCAATCGCACTTGATGCTTCACGATCTGGCGGCGATGATGCCCCGGCTGGAGATCGCTGGCGAAACGAGTACGACGATTTTTGACGAGGCCTTTATGACCAAAGACGACGCCGAGATCGCGTTGCTCAAATCGGTGGCGGAACGCACGAATACGGTGTTTGGTGAGATTATCACGTTTATCAAGGCGCATCGCGTCAAAGATTCGATAATGGTCAAGGCCGACGAGTCTCCGCTGACGATCCGCGATGTCAAGCGGTACTCTCGCGGGCGGCTCATCGAGTATGACCTGGAAGACCCAGGCGGCATGATCTTTGCGCAGGGGCATGACGCTGGCGTACCCCATTCACGCGGGGAGGACGGCGATGCGCTGACGCTCGGCAAAGGCATCATTTTTGACTTCTCGCCACGCGATATGGCGACGGGCTACTATCACGATATGACCCGCACCATGTGTCTCGGGTTTGCGCCGCCTGAAGTGCAACAAGCCTATGATGAAGTATCGCATATCTTCCACAGCATTCTGGAATCCATTTCTGTGGGCGATGCTTATCACAGTTATCAGGATCGCGCGTGCGATTTCTTCGAGCAAGCAGGGCACCAAACAGTCCGATCCGATTACGGAGTCAAGAACGGCTACGTTCACGGCCTGGGACACGGCCTGGGGCTTGAAATCCATGAAAGGCCCGGGATGTATTCCTATTCCAAAGATATTGTCCAGCCGCGGCAGGTTATTACGATTGAACCGGGGCTGTATTACCCGGAACGTGATTTTGGAGTACGAATTGAAGACACGATCCTCATCGACGCAGATGGTGAAGTGCATTCCCTGACGCCGTATCCGAAAAATCTTGTGATCGATGTGGGCTGACTCATGACCGTGATCCTCGGCATCGAAACATCGTGTGATGAGACATCGGCGGCGGTCGTCGCTGAGGGGCATCAGATTCGCTCGAATATCGTGTCATCGCAGATAGATATTCATGCGCCGTATGGGGGCGTCTACCCGGAGATTGCATCACGCGCGCATATCGAGCGCATCACGCCAGTCATCGATCAGGCGCTGCGTGACGCCAAGACCACGCTCGGCCAAATTGACGCGATTGCCGTAACTCGCGGGCCGGGGCTGGCGGGGTCGCTGGTGGTGGGAGTCAACGTGGCGAAGGGCCTCTCGCTGGGCTGTGGCATCCCACTGATGGCAATCAATCATCTAGAGGGTCATATCTACTCGCTGTGGCTGGCTGGCACCGCGTTTCGCTTCGTGCCGGGCGCACCGACTAAGAAACTCAAACATCCGGTCGTGCCGATTGAATTCCCGGTCGTCGTGCTGATCGTGTCCGGGGGGCACACCGAACTGCTGTTGATGACCGGACACGGTCACTATCAACGGTTGGGAGGCACACTCGATGACGCGGCGGGTGAAGCGTTTGACAAAGTCGGGCGTCTGCTAAGGCTGCCATATCCCGGCGGGCCGTCGATTCAGAAAGCGTCAGAAGGGGGAAACTCGCAGGCGTTTGATTTTCCTCGCGCTTACCTGCGAAGCGATAGTGGCGAAGACAATTACGATTTCAGCTTCTCAGGACTGAAAACCGCCGTGCTGCGGACGATGCAGGGGTTCGGGCTGAAATTGGATGAGCCGTTACCTGGCTCAGTTCCAGTCGCCGATCTTGCCGCCAGCTTTCAGGCGGCTGCGGTGGACGTGCTGGTTGAGAAAACAGTACGGGCAGCCAGAGATTTCAAGGCGACAGAGATTTTCGTGGCCGGGGGCGTTTCAGCCAACAGCGCGCTGCGCGCCACCATGATCGAGCAGGCTGGCGTGCCCGTACGTGTTCCGCCGCTGGCTCTGTGTACCGATAACGCGGCGATGATCGCCGAGGCGGGCTATTTCCGCTGGCTGGCAGGCCAGCGCGATACCCTTGACTTTGACGTGCTACCAACATGGCCGATCACAAGTATGACCGGGTAGCCACACGTCCATTATGGATTCACATGAACGCACCCCCTTATCACGGGCGCGCCGCCTGAGCAAGGCCCTCGCGCTTGCGCTTCGGCACAAGCCCTGGTTGTTTGAACTGGAGCTTGATGAGCAGGTGTGGTTGGCTGACACTGTTCCGCCTCAATATATCCAGGCTGCGCACTCTGATCTGAAATTGTAGGCCACTCATGGATATGCTAGAATCGAGTGGGGGTTGACCGGCTTAACTTTGGCAATCACCCTCTTTGGCGAACATGTCCGGCCACTTTTACAAATCAGGGGGATTCGAGTGCTTGACGGCATTGCAATTGACAATCAGGAGTCTTCATGAGTCTGGAATTCAGGCTCCGCATATTAGGCATGATTGTGCTGGGATTCGGAGGGCTTCAATTGGGGGTGGTTCTGGCGGCGTATGCCAGCAATCCCCCTGAAATTTGGGCGCTGGTCGGCTTGTTTGTGGGCGTTTTGTTTGGCCTGATTCTTACACCGTATTTCACCAATCGCCCGGTTCGAGCCGCCTACGAATATGTCAGCCAACTACCCATCCAACAACTGGTGTCGGGATCATTCGGGTTAGTGATGGGATTGATTATCGCGGCGCTGCTGTCGCTGCCGCTGTCGTCGCTGCCCAAGCCGTTTGGCGAGTGGTTACCGTTGATGACAGCTATCATTCTGGGCTACATCGGCACCAGCGCGATGTCGATCCGGCGGCGCGATTTCTTTGAGTTGATGCGAGGGCGTTTCCCGGCCATCTCATTGGGCGGGCAGGAGGAAGGTGCGCTGACCGCCAGCCGCCAGATATTGTTGGATACCAGTGTGATCATCGATGGCCGGATTGCTGATATCAGCAGAACCGGATTTATCATGGGGCCGATGGTCGTTCCTCATTTTGTGCTGAATGAGCTCCAACATATTGCTGATTCATCCGACCTGCTGCGCCGCAATCGGGGCAGGCGCGGGCTGGAAATCTTGAACCGCCTGCAAAAAGAAGCGCTGGTTCCCACCCGAATAACAGACGCAGATGTCGAGGGTGTCGAAGCGGTTGACGAAAAACTGATCTTGCTGGCCAAGCAGCTTGGCTGCGCCATACTGACCAACGACTTTAACCTGAACCGGGTAGCCGAACTTCAAGGCGTGCTGGTGCTGAACGTCAACGATCTGGCGAACTCGGTCAAGACGGTATTCCTACCCGGTGAGCCAATGGATGTTCAGATCATTCAGGAAGGCAAAGAACTCGGTCAGGGTATCGGCTATTTGGAAGATGGCACGATGGTGGTAGTCGAGGGTGGCCGGAAGTATCTCAATCAATCGATTCCGACCATTGTCACCAAAGTACTGCAAACGTCCGCCGGGCGGATGATCTTTGCGCGCCCCGACAATTCGAGCAAATAACATGACCGGATCTCTTGTTGTCCGGTTCGCCCCCAGCCCAACCGGACCGCCACATTTAGGGAATCTGCGAACCGCATTGGTGGATTGGCTGGTGGCCCGCGCAAATGGCGGGCGTTTTATTGTGCGGGTTGAAGACACCGACCAGGAACGCCTTGACACAAGCGCTGAAGCCGCCATGCTCGACTCGCTGCGCTGGCTCGGGTTGGATTGGGACGAAGGGCCAGATGTGGGCGGGCCGCACAGCCCATACCGGCAGTCGGAGCGTCTGGACACGTATCGCGAAGTTGCCGAACGGCTGATTGAACGAGGTCACGCCTATCGCTGCACCTGCACAGCCGAACGGCTGGAAATTGTCCAGAAGCGGCTGAGGGCGCAGGGGCAGTCTCAAGTGTACGACAATCACTGCCGCGACCTGGCTATCGGGCCAAGCGCTGAACCTCACGTCATCCGACTCAAAATGCCCACAGAAGGCAGTGTTGGTTTTCATGACGTCGTTCATGACGATATTACCTTTGAATACGGCAAGCTGGCGGGCGATATTGTCTTGATGAAATCGGACGGCTTCCCCACCTACCATCTGGCGGTGGTGGCGGACGACCATGCTATGGAAGTCACGCACGTCATCCGGGGCGATGAGTGGATACCTTCCACGCCGATTCACATCCGGCTGTTTGAAGCGTTGGGATGGCAATTGCCAACATTTGTCCATTTGCCGCTGGTAACGGATAAACACGGCAAGAAGATCAAAAAGCGCGAGCCCAGCTTTCAGGTGAGCGCCTACCGTGAGGGTGGCTATCTGCCGGACGCGGTTGCCAATGCGCTGGTGCTGCTGGGCTGGAACCCGGGCACAACGGATGAAGTATTCACCCTGCACGAGCTTGTCAGCCAATTTTCTGTCGAGCGCATCTCCAAAAGCCCGGCAGTCTTCGATGAGGATCGCCTGCGCTGGTTTGCGCGGCAGCACATCGCCCGGATGGGCCTTAAGCAACTGGCTGATCTGCTTGTCCCTCTGATCCGGGCGGCGTATCCACCGGCAGTCGAGCGCGAGCGTGATTGGCTGAACCAGCTTATCGCGGCGGTGAGAGAAGAACTGGTGGCGCTGAATGATATCGTCGGGGCGGTTCGCTTCGCGTTTGACGACAGCGTGGCGACCGACGATGCACGGGCCACATTGAACAGCGAATCGGCTCGAACTGTACTAAGCGCTCTTCGCGACCGGCTGGCCGGGCTGACATCGATGGATGCGGAAAGGATTGGGGCGCTGTTCAAAGCAATTCGCAGCGATTTCAAGCAATCGCACGGCTGGAACGCACACGCAGTGATGTTCCCGCTGCGGGCCGCCCTGACCGGGTCAACCACCGGGCCTCACCTTTCGGACGTGGTAATGCTGCTGGGAAAGGATGAGGCGATTCGGCGCGTCGAGAAGGCGTTATCTCTGCTATAATTTCTGAACAGAATCTGAGCAAATTTTCACCATTAGATGAGGATGGCCCGCCTATGGCATTGCAGGTTTCCAACCGCCTAAGCCGACAAAAAGAGGCATTTAAGCCGCTGATCGAGGGCCAGATCAGGATGTATGTGTGCGGCCCTACCGTCTACGACCATGCCCATCTAGGCCATGCCAAGACATACGTCTCATTTGACGTGATTGTGCGGTATCTGCGCTATGCCGGATACCGGGTGCGGTATGTTCAGAACATCACCGATGTGGGCCACTTGCTCGATTCAGGCGAAGACCGTATTTTGAAAAAAGCGGGCGCATTGAGCATCGAACCGATGGAAGTGGTTGAGACGTATACGCGATCTTATTTTGAGGATATGGATGCGCTCAAAGTGGTTCGACCCGATATTTCACCACGCGCCAGTGGGCACGTGCCGGAGCAGATCAAGATTGCGCAGGACTTGATTGAACATAATCACGCCTATGCCACCAGCGCGGGGGATGTGTATTTTGACGTGACTTCCATCCCGGATTATGGGAAGCTCTCCGGGCGAAAGCTGGATGAGCTGCAGAGCGAGCGTGAGATAGCAGGTTCAGAGAAGCACAACCCCGGCGATTTTGCGCTGTGGCGTCACGCCGAGGCCATCCACCTGATGCAGTGGGACAGCCCGTGGGGGCGCGGCTTTCCTGGTTGGCATATCGAATGCACGGCAATGTCTACCAAGTATCTGGGCGAGACGTTTGATATTCACGGCGGCGGGCTGGAAAACCAGTTCCCGCACAACGAATGCGAGATCGCGCAATCCGAAGCATGGACGGGCAAGCCATTCTCCAATTACTGGCTGCTGACAGGATCGCTGACGATTGACGGTGAGAAGATGAGCAAGAGCACCGGCAATTTTGTGACGGTCAAGGACGCGCTGCAAAAGTTCAAGGCCGAGGCCTTGCGGCTGTTCATCCTATCCAGCCATTACACCAGCCCGGTTGATTTCAGCGACGAGGCGCTGGTCGCCGCGCAGACGGGCTGGGAACGGCTGATGGGTGCGGTGCGGCTGGTGCGGCACACCCTCAAGACCGCCCCTGAAGGCGATGCGGCAGCGGGATTTCAGGGCGCGCTGGATGAACACAAGGCGCGCTTCATCGCCGCGATGGACGACGACTTTAACGCGCCGGTCGCGCTCAGCGTCCTGTATGATCTGACCCGCGAAGTCAACACGCTTCTTAACAGCGGGGAGACGGTTGGGAAATCGACACTGGAAGCAATCGACGGGCTGTACCGCGAACTAGGCGGCAGCGTGCTGGGGATTATCCCGGATGAGATCGCCGAGGCGCGGATAGACAGCACGCGGCAGGACGGGCTTATCCAGCTTCTGATTGACATGCGCAAAGAAGCGCGGGCACGGAAGGATTTTGCCACGTCCGACCAGATCAGGGACAGACTTGGCGCGCTAGGCGTGACGCTGGAAGATCGGGCAGACGGGACGATTTACAAAATACAGTAGGCATCAACATAAGGGCGGGTTTGAAACCCGCCATAACAGACCTCACCCCCTTTACCCCCTCTCCGATTTAGCCCCGTTCCGGGGTTCGAGAGGGGGAATCGTTTGGGAGCATAGAACATGGCGACAGAATATGTTTACGGGCGGCGCTCGATAGTCGAGACTCTGCGCGCAAACCGGCGCAACATTCGCAGGCTGTTTGTCGCGCAAGGCGCAGAAAACAACGAGACGCTGGGGGAGGCGACGGCGCTCGCCAGAGAAAAAGGGATTCTGGTTGAAGTTGGCAAGCGCGAACGGCTGGACGGCTGGACGCGGAACGCCAACCATCAGGGGGTCGTGTTGGAAGTTGGCGCCTACCCGTATGTGGAGATCGCCGATATTTTGGACGAGGCCAGCCGCCGGAGCGAGCCCCCGTTTATCCTGCTTCTCGACTTGCTCCAAGATGTCCAGAACGTGGGAGCGTTGCTGCGGGTTGCCGAGGCGGTGGGCGCGCATGGGGTGATTTTGCAAGAACGGCGCGCGGCGGAGATCACCCCGGCAGTGGTCAACGCTTCATCCGGCGCGGTGGAGCATCTGCGGGTGGCGCAGGTGACCAATCTGGTTCAGGCGATGAAGACGCTCAAAGAAACCGACGTGTGGCTGGCCGGGCTGGATTTAGGCGAGGACGCTACGCGGTACGATCAGGCCAATCTGCGCGGGGCGCTAGGACTGGTGGTGGGCAGCGAAGGCAAGGGTCTGAGGCGGCTGGTGCGGGAGACGTGCGATTTTGTCATCAGCCTGCCGATGCGCGGGCAAGTCGCCAGCCTGAACGCAGCGACGGCGGGAAGCATCGCGCTTTACAAGGCGTGGGAGGCGCGGGGATTCTCAAGACTATAGACACATGGCGATTGGTATAACTATTGGTTATACTTTTCTCAGGGAGAATGCCTATGTCTACAGTCAAGACAGCCATATCGCTTGAAAAGTCGCTTTTCGAGGAAATGAATGAACTGGCCCGGCAGATGAAAGTGTCACGCAGCCGGGTGTTTTCGCTTGCGGCTCAAGAGTTCATTCGGAGACAGCAAAATGCAACCCTGCTCGAACAGATCAATGCGGCTTATGACGACGATCCTGACCCTGAAGAAGCAGCGCGGGTAAAGGCCATGAAGCGCCAGATGCGCCGTCTCATTCAGGATGAATGGTGACTCAACAGGGCGACATCTATTGGATTGAGGTAGATGAACCACAAGGCTCAGAACCCGGCTACCGACACCCTTACGTTGTGATCCAAAATAATGTCTTTAATGCGAGCAGGATTAAGACCGTTGTCGGCTGTATGCTTACTTCAACACTTGCCCGCACGGATGCCCCGGCCAATGTGCCACTGAAAGCAGGCGAAGCAAATTTACCCAAGCCAAGCGTCGTCGTGGTGTCACAGCTCATAACTCTAGATAAATCACAACTAGAAGAATACATTGGGACGATCTCGGCGAAGCGGGTCAGGCAGATTTTGGACGGGGTTGCCTGGATATTGGAGCCGAGAGAACCAGAGAAAGACTAATTGGAAGCACAGGAGCCAGCCTGAACGCGGCGACGGCGGGGAGTATCGCCCTTTACAAGGCATGGGAAGCCCAGGGTTTACGTAATAGGAGGCGGCGCATCGCTCGGAAATACATCGGGCGCATATCGGGCGAGATCGGAAGCTAAATTTCCCTTTGGATATCCAGTAAAGCCACCAGGATTGAAACTGGACTCCGGCATCGTGAATTTTAGGCCACCTGTTTTCGGGCGCAATAGTATAGTAAATCGACCTTCAGGAATTTGCTCAACCTTATTGAATTTGAAAGCTACTCGTTTTGAATCATAACGATTTGTGATCCGTGCCACGTTTTCCCAACGACAGCTAACATGATAATACGGCCACATCCTCACTTCAACCTCATCGGCTGATACAGCCACATAGCTCAGGAGAGCTGATCCCCATATACGTACCAGAAAATAGATACGGCTCGCAATAATCCCTAGAGCCTGTTATGAACTATGAGCGAGAAGTTGGATAAAGCGATTGAGTAAAATGAGAGCGAAAG
>Ga0137463_1000586_pt1 | contig 12223 bp, 7 predicted proteins | sample EasRivERMGT800_2_FD_102333 | JGI IMG/M metagenome (GOLD analysis project Ga0137463, IMG submission 102333) | Soil microbial communities from meander-bound floodplain in the East River, Colorado, USA - East River MetaG ERMGT800_2 | ecosystem: Environmental > Terrestrial > Soil > Floodplain ...
CCCGCTCTCGGTGATACGGCAGCCAGACCGACAGCACGCCCGTTGTTGTCAGGATTCCGAGGAGGCACAGGAAGAGTCGAAGAGAAAGGGGAATCCATCGCGGGGCACGTGGCGGCTTTTCTGCTGGGGGATCGGGAGTCGGGATTACGGCGGCGGCCATGCCAGTAGTCTACTCCCGCTAACTGTCGGAATGAATCCCAGTCATCCGACATTTCCGGTGAGTCGGGTTTGCGGCCTCCCGTACCGCCTTAGCCGGCAGACGGTCAAGAACATCCTGATCGAGCATGGGCTTGATCCCGGTCCGAAACGAGGGAAGGGGACCTGGGACGAGTTCATCAAGATCCACGCCAGTACGATGTGGTCCACTGACTTCCTTTCGAAGCGGGTTTGGGCGTTGCGGGGGCCGATCGATTTGTACCTCCTGGTGTTCCTGCAGATTGGGAGTCGGAGGGCGTGGATCTCGAGTGCGACGGCACATCCCGACTCGGCCTGGGTCGCCCAGCAGGCCCGGAACTTCTGCATGGACCTGCCGGACGGAGATCGGTAACGGCCAATCGTGCTCGATGACTCGGATACCAAGTTCACGCAGCAGTTCCGCGATATCCTCAAAACCGAAGGTTTACGGCCGAAGAGGCTGACTCCTGTTTCGCCGAACCTGAACGCTTTTGTCGAGCGGTTCATTCAAACGCTGAAGCACGAGTGCCTTGACCACTTCCTGATCGTGAGCGAAAAGCAACTGAATTTCATTGCGCGCGTGTACCTCGACCACTACCACCGCGAGCGACCGCACCAGGGACTGGGCAATATGCCGCTGTCCCAATCGCCACCGGCGAGCGGCGCCGGGGAAATCATTTGCCAGGAACGGCTCGGCGGGTTGCTGAAGCACTACGAGCGTGCAGCGGCGTAATTGCACGCTGACGTCACTTCACGGTGTCCAAGCCGCACGCCACCATGCGCGCCTGCGCCTTCCTGCAGACCGTTTTCTTGAAGCCGTTCCGTTTCCGGTCACCGAAACACTCGGCGAACAACGGACAACCTGCGACGGACTGCTGTACCTGGACGCTGGAAACCGAAGGATGTTACGTCGCGTTGAGTTTTTGTACGGAAAGACTCACTCGGTTTGAAGTATTCCTTTGCCAAGTGAGCTACGCGCCAGCGTGTCAATCTGAGGCTCGGCTAGCTGCCGTTCGCTCACAAAGACTTCCCTTAATTGTGGAAGGCGCAATAGCTCTCCAAGTACAGCCGCACTAATCCGGGTGTCTTCGACATGCACACTTTCGAGCCCTGTCATTGTTGCCACTTCGCGAAATCCACGATCGGTCAGATCGGTTCTGGCCAGCCCAAGCTCACGAAGCTTGGTCATCTGTTTTAGCGCCGGCAGGCACGCATCGGTCAGCCTTGTGCCATTAAGATAAAGGGTCTCCAACTGTGGCAAGGCTGCCACACTAATAATGGATTCGTCATCAACCTGAGTAGACGACAATGACAAAAACGTGAGCGTCCCAAATCCTTGCAATGTCCCGGCGCCGTCGAATCTGACCTCCGTTCCGTCGAGTTGCAACGACTCCAATTGCGGAAATAACATCAACGTCGCTAGTCCATCGTCGGTTACTTGTGTCATCCCTAGAGACAACTCTTTCAACGCGCGCAACCGCGTCAAATACGCAAGTCCGCGATTCGACACACGAGTACCATGGAGGTACAAGTTTTGCAGCTGACTGCACTCTGCAATGTCAAGGCATCCATTATCGCCGATGGACGTATTCGACAAATCGAGAAACACAAGCCTCGGCAATCGTCGAATCACTCTGAGAGCTGAATCTGACACAACACTTGAGTCAATTCGTAGCCATACCAGGTCGCGTGACTCGCTGAGTGCCGCCACATCCAAATCCGTAACTGAAAGGCCACCCAAATCGACTACCTGCAATTCCGGAAACCATCTCAGGGCCATCAATTGCCGCGCCTGCGATGCGCCAGGACGCGCATCGGCCGATGCGGAGACGGAAGCAACGTGCCCGAAATGCCATAGGCCGATTTCGCCGCACCACTTGCGCCACCAGAGAGGTCGCGGATCGCCCACCTTCAACGTCCAACCCGCATCAGTAAGCGTACGGATTGCAACAGCGTGCATAATGAGCGGCCACGTAATTGCACTGCAAACCAGCACGGCACTCGCTACTATCAGTACGCTCACCACCCTTCGCGCATTTCTCGAAATCCATCGAGCGATGTACATGGCCGCGCCAACTCCCATAGGTCGGTGACGATCAGCCATTTGTGTTGCCGTTGCGATTCGTCGTCGCCACAGCTGACGTTCATCTCTTGGATGGCTCGGAAATGACGGCACTGCACCGATGGCTGTTACATAATTACAATGTCATATCCGTCGTTTGTCAACGGCGCAGGGACTTCAGGAGCAAGCGAGCAATTCGTCGTAGTTCTGCCGCGCTTCGCCCTTCGATCGACCTCCGGGTCAAGGAACGGACCAAATAAAGCTGTCTGTGTTGAGTTCAGCTTTGCGCCGGATCAAAATTAATAGTTATTTTGTCCGTCTTCCCGGGGCAACACGTATACTGGAGCCTGAAGCACCGTTGTTTTGCGTCCGTGACACTTGACTCCGCCTTCTTCCAAAACGGCGGCGCAGGGCCTCGGTCACCCATCCCACCGTCGAATGACAATAGGTCCAGTGGAGTAGTCGGACAAAATGTCTTGTCGCCATACTGTGGGCTACCGCCATTTTTCCATCCAGTTGCCTTTGTTAGGTCGCCGGTGCCATTGTCTCCTGTCTTGCAGTAAAAGCGAATTTCGCCGGTATGGGTGACCTTACCACACAAGTTGAGCGTAGGCGTCGCTCCAGACGAGTCAATGACGCCTCCCTTCTTCTGCTTAGGATCCTCAATCCCTCCGCCAGCAGCCACAGGCCATGCCTCATAGTAAACAAATGTCTGATCCTTGACTTGCGGCACACACGGCTTGATCCGACAATTAACCGTAACTTTCTGAACAACATATCCATCACACGGGGCGCCGACCTTCCCAGTCTTTGGATCAGTGTAATCGACCACGAAATTCCACTTTGCACTCACCTCAGTTCCACACTTGGGATTCAGGATCTCCCGAGAAGTCTTCGATGTTAAGCCAATGACTTTTATTTGTCCGGACGGGTCCACAAATGTAACGGCGGAGTTCCCCACGTAAACAAAGCGATTGGCACCATCCGCGAAAAGCGCTGGGTCAACTGCTGTCCATCGACTACTGTCTGGGTTATAAGTGCGTGCGCGTATATATATAGCGCCGCTCTCGCGATCAGAATAATAGCCGCGCTCCCCGATCCAGAGACAGGCTGTCGCAGTTGCTCCTGATCGGACGGTGACGTTGCCCGACGAATCGTACTGGACCGTGTCAGTCATGCGGCCGAAGGCGTTGGTCATTTGGCCTGTCGAGCCAATTGCATCGAAATGGTGATACGCCGTAGTGCTCGAGATCCGAGTGCTAATGAGATTGCCGAACTGCTCCGGTTCATTCGTGTATATTACGTCGAGCGTGTCCGTTCCATTCGCTTCGGCCAAATAATTCTGCCCATCCCAAATGAACTTTGTCGTTGTAGCCATGTTCAGCTCCGTTTCCCGGCGCGCCGATTGTCAACGCAGTAAACCATGATCGCAATGGGAGTTGTCGTATTGGCCGGATGATCGTACTGGGTCGACTGCATTTCGCAGTCCCAACTCCTCCTGACGCTGGTCCTGTCCGGATTCTGAACGATCTCCCGACTTCCATTGGCGTCACACGACTAGATACTCCGCTTGGGCAAGCGCTTCTGTACATGATCTAGTGTTCCGTGCAGCAAAGCGCCTCGTCCGGACCGGTCCTTGATTGCTATTGATATGCTTGCCGCAAGAACTCGGACAACTCTTAGTGTGAAAACGATCCATCACCTGTCTAGCCTGTGGCATGTTTCGGATCGCGGCCCTTAATAAAACGACACTTGGATACTTCCGCAGGCGTTCTAGGGGCGGCCGCCCCAGTTCCTACTGCCGAACCAATCAGCGCGCCACAAACGAGGTGCGACATCCCCATCCGCATCCACTCGGCAAAGCGACGCCAACAGAAGGTCCCGGTTCGGAAGTTCATCGTCGATTGCAAAGCCTGCCAGCGCCTCGCCGCTGTTAGCGCGACTTTGACGCCGACCGGTAAATGCTCTGCGAGCAGACGCTCGCAGCCACACTTGGGGCGACGGAACCGCCATTTGCAACCGCAATGGTTCGATTGGCTTCCACAATTCAACTGACACAAGCGCCGCCATCCGTATGCATCCCTGCACTACTTGGCGGCCAGACCATGGGTGACTCGTCCAGATTGCGACGTAGCGTCGCATAGCGCTTCCGCTCGCTTCGTCCGATTCTATTATCTCCACATGACTGAGCGCACTCAATGTAGATCCCATTCCGGAAACGCAAAGGACCTGTTTCCACTCCAGTCGTCATTTATTGACGGACTGGCACGTGCCATATCTATCTTCAGCCGGTCGCTCGCTTCCTTCGACACACGCGGCGTGTGCAACTCAAGCGCGGTCAACCGTGACAGCTTTCGCAAATGCATGAGCCCGGAGTCTGTCACGTCCGACGCCGATACATGCAACTGCTCAAGTGACGTTAGCGATGACAAATGGGCCAGTCCCACGTCAGTGATGTTAGAATCATAAATAAACAGTAGTCGGAGCCTTCCCAAGCCCTGCAGCTTCCCCACTGCCGCGTCCGTCACTTCAGGTCCCGCTATGACTAGCCTCTCAAGTGTTGGAAGCCGCCCAATGACATCGAAGGCTTCTCTTGGGGTGTCGACGGCCAAAAACGTCACTGTTCTAACTTCGCCTAGCCCAGAGAGACGGTTGCGATGCAACATTCCCTTAAGCCACATTGGTCCCGGAAACTCTCCGTGCACTTTACCCCCCGCGCGGTTGATCAGTCGAATTGCCGACTGCCTCCTATAGACGTCGCTCGCCATCACTACCACACCAACGGTGATTGCTATCAAACACATTTGCAGAGATACAGGAATATGCCGGCGTTTGTCCATTCTTTTCTCGATATTTCGCTGTTCAGGAATTAACATTGCGTCTGTACTCAGCTACCGCGTGAGTAAGTATACGAGGACTATCCGGTCGTTCTACTTGTCGCCTTTTGTCCTGTCGAACAAACCCGACCGGCCCTGATGTTAGAGCCCGACGGCATCAAGACAGCGTTCTAAACGGTTATGCCGATTTCCCCGTTCATTTCCGGCACGCACGTACCGGCGAACATCGTAGATTTAACAATGAAGTGATCACGCTGTTCAATCTTCAATGAGATGCATGTCTCTCGGAGCCGAGCGCCGCGCGCGTTTCGCACTGCCGACTGCAGCGTCGGTCCCTCATAAATGCTTTGTCCTTGTGCTCAATGTCCGCCTTGACGTTCTGCGTTCGGTTACAAGCACCGCCCGGGCCAACATCCATTCGATTTGTTCTTCATCGGCCGTGTGCGGGACTCGGCTCTGCAGGATCATTCGCAGGGCCTACTACTAATACTGCGAGTTCGCAGCCTTTTCATTTAAATCACCGATGAATCCTCGTCCTCCGCAAAAAACCAGGGTGTATCGAGGTTTTCACGCACCTTATTCGGGCCGGGAAGAACAAAGCCGGGAACGCATTTGCAGCATTGGTCACGATTCCAGTAGGTATATGTCCACCTAAATCTTAATACAGGACCTTGCGGGTTACTCAGACGCGGCAAATCGCCTCCACATGATGGTGAGCCATCGTTGAGTCGTTCTTGGACCGGAGGATCCTCAAAGTCGTCAAATCCAATTAACGCGTCCACCGTGTAGCGGTACGTGCAAGGTTTAATATTCAAGGTGGCGCCTTGCGTATCTGGAAAACTAATCGTGCCAAGAGGAACCTGTTTAATGGCGCGCAGCTTGAGTATGTCGCACACACTGTAATCACCATAGCCCAATTCGCAGTCGGGCGGTCGCCTGCCGAACGCCCGGGCTCGAAATACCATCCACAACTGTGTCGCCTGTGCAGGCTGAGCCTTAATTGAAAAACTAAGATTCCAGGTAAATGAGACGTCAGCAAGTGCATTGATTAACTTACTCCACGTTACACCCGTAGCTGTATATGGGCCACTTGTGAAGCTGTCAGTCTTAAACTCGATCGTCATTCCGGAAGGGTCTGCTAGTAAAACAGGTGCATTGCCGGAGTATTGATAACAGTTGAGCCCATCGGCAAAGCGATGTGGATCACTGGATGTCCATCTGCCACCTTGTGCACCATAGCTACGTCGACGAACCGATATGAATCCAGTGTTTGCGTCGTCGTAGTAGCCCACAGCACCATTCCAGAGCAATGCCGTGGCAGTGTTCCCAGTTCGGCTGAGTGTATTACCCCACGCATCATAGAGGAATGCGTCCTTGACATTGCCGGCCGCGCTCACCAGTTGTTTCGTCGAACCAAGCGCGTCAAGCTGATGGTAGTAAGAGGCCGTGCCTGAAAGTCGGGTACTGATTAGGTTGCCATGGTGCTGGGGTTCATATGTGTACACGATATTTATGGTGTCGGCTCCGTCTGCCTCGGCCAGGTAATTCTGGTCGTCCCAAATGAACTTCGTGGTCGTTGGCATACTCAGCTCCGCTTCTCGACGCGCTGATTGTCGGCATTGTAAACCATCGTGACGATCGGGAATGTGGTGTTCCCAGGCTGAATGTACTGCGTCGGCTGATTCTCAAAATCCCAGGTCGTCGTGACCCGGGTGCCATCGGGGCTCTTCACTATGTGCTGGTTCCCATTCGCGTCAAATGTGTAAGTGGTCCGGCCTGCCACGGCGACGCTGTAGACGATCTGATTGGCCGCATCGTAAGTCGTCGTCGTTCGCCCCCCCGCTTGGTTGTTGACGGTCCGATTGCCGCGAGAATCGAATGTAAACGTATTACGGTAGGGCGAAGTCCCGGTGCGGTTCTCTCCCAGAAGCTGATTCGTCTTGTCGTACAGCCAGGTCACGCGGCTGCCGTCAAGCTCCTTAACGCTCGTTCGGTTGCCTGCCGGGTCGTACCGGTAAGCGTAATCCGATATGACTGTCCCGACTCCCTGGTTGCCGATCTCCAAGAGTTGGTTCGCGTTGTCGTAGGTGAAGCTCGCCCGCAGGCCATTGGCCAGGTACTTGAACATCCTGCGATTAGCCGCGTCATACGAGTAACTGGTCCTGTCCACCTCGGGATTGATCACCCGAGTGATGCGGCTGGCCGCGTCGAACGAATAGGTGAACCGGCCGCCGGTAGGGGCAATCAAATACCGGCGCTGGTTGGCAGCGTCGAACGCATAAGTTAACCGTTGCGCAGAGGGAAGCACGACCATCGTTTTCCTCGACACGGCGTCGTAGGAATAGGTGTACCGGCCCGTGCTATCCCGCATTGTAATCCGGTTCCCCGTCGAGTCAAAGGCAAACGTGACGCGGGAGCCATCAGGGTAATTTCGGCCGATCAGCTGGTTGGCATTATCAAATACGTACGTTGTCCGATTACCCCTGGCATCAATTCGCAGTGTTTGCCTGCCAGCCGTGTCAAACCCGGAAGTCGTCCGCCGCGAAAGTGGGTCGATGAGGGCTATCCTGCGACCGTTCTTATCGTACAAAAACGTATTCCGACCACCATTGGGATCGACAAGCGCCTTCGTTCGGGCGGCTGCATCCAAAACCGTCGTCGTCCGATTGCCCAGGGCATTGACAGTGGCGATCCTGTAGCTGGCGCCATCAAAAATCGTCGTGGTAAGATTCGAATTGGCGTCGGTCGTCCGATACTGATTTCTGGCACGGTTGTACAGGAATGAGGTCCGGAAGCCCAGCGGATTGATCGTCGCCTTTGTCTGTCCGGCAGCATCCAAAACGACCGTAGTCCGGTGATTCAGCGGATCAACGGTTGCGATATATCGTCCGGCGCCATCATAAATTGACGTCGTGCGGCTTAACAGTGCGTCGATCTGGGCCACCTGTCTCCCAGCCGCATCAAAGACCACAGTGGAGCGATTTCCAAGGGCGTTGATCTGGCCAATTCCGCGGCCAGCCGCGTCAAAAACGGCTGTCGTTCGATTTGCCAGCGCGTCGATACTGACGAACGAGCGGCCGAGTTTATCATAGACGGCCGTGTAAATGTTTCCGCGAGCATCCTTGGTCCGAATGCGCTGGCTGGCAATGTCGTACGTCGAAGTCGTGCGGAAATTGAGCGGATTGACGGTGGCGATGACCTGGTTCGCCGCATCAAAGATCGTGGTCGATCGATTCAAAAGTGGGTCAACCGAGGCGATCGTCCTGCCGACAGAGTCGTAAATGTTAGTCGTTCTGCTACCCAATCGATCAATTTGGCTGACTGCTCGATTTGCAACGTCGAAGACGGTCGTCGCTCGATATCCCAGCGGATTAATTGAACCGATTGAGCGCCCGGCGGAGTCATAAACGGTTGTCGACCGATTGTTGAGCGGGTCAATTGTCCCAATTTGCTGGTCCGCCAGGTCAAAAACCGTGGTGGTGCGCTTGCCGAGCGGATCAATCGAGGCAATCCCGCGGCCGGCCGCGTCGAAGATGGTGGTCCAGCGGTTGCCAAGTTGATTGATCGAGGCAATCGTTTGCGATTCCGCATTGTAAACAGTCGTCGATCGGAAGAGGAGCGGATCGATCCGACCGACAGCCCTATCGGCCGAGTCAAACACAGTCGTGTTCCGCCGGTTCAGGGGGTCAAGCGTAGCCGCCACCCGTCCAGCTGCGTCGAATACCGAAGTCATGCGATTCGCCAGCGGGTCAATGCGTGCGAGGGTCGCACCGGCCGCGTCGAAGACCGTGGTGCTTCGTTGCCCCAACGCATTGACCGCGGCAATTTTCCGGTTTGCTGCATCAAAAATGGCCGTGCTTCGGTTGCCCAGGGGATTTATCGAAGCAATTCGGCGACTGGCCGTGTCGAAGATGGTCGTCGAGCGGAATCCCAGCGCGTTCGATTGGGCGATCGCCCTGCCGGCCGCGTCGTAGATCGTCGTGTTGCGCTGCCCCAATGGACTGACCGTCGCAATTTGCCTTCCGGCCGAATCGTAAATCACCGTAATTCGGAATCCCAGCGGATTGATCGATGCGACCTGACGATTGGCTGCGTCGAAAACCGTCGTCGAACGCAGCCCAAGAGGATTGATTTGCCCGACGGGACGACCTGCAGAATCATAGACGGTCGTATTTCTGAACCCCAACGGATTGACTGACGCGATCGGACGACTGGCCAAATCGTAGAGCGTGGTCGTCCTCCGGCCGAGGCCGTTGATCTGCGCTATTGCCCGACCCATTGAATCAAAGACGGTGGTCGAGCGATTGCCGATTCCGTCAATCGTCGCCACGCGCCGATTGACCTTGTCCAACACGGTCGTCGTTCGCTGACCCAGCGGATTGACCGACGCGAGCGGTCTCCCCGCATCGTCGAACACGGTCGTCCAGCGGTTGAGAAGCGGGTTGATCTTGGCAATCGGCCTGCGATCTGCGTCAAAGACGATCGTCGTTCGCCGGCCGAGCGGATCGATCGACGCAACTGGTTGGTCGACCGAGTTATAAACCGTCGTCGCTCGGTTTCCGAGGGGGTCGACTTGCGCAATGACGCGATCAAGGGGATCGAAGACACTTGTCGTTCGAAATCCCAGCGGGTTGATCTTGGCCAGAACATTGCTCTTGGCGTCATAAATGGTCGACGTACGGAGTCCCAATGGATCGACACGGGCGATGACCCGATTGAGGTTGTCGAACACGTTCGTCGTGCGGAAACCCAGCGGATTCACGGTCGCCACGACGCGATCGCCAATGTCCAGAATCATGGTTGTCCTGTTACCCAAGGGGTCGATCGAGGCGGCGACACTGTTATCCGACCGATAAGTCGTCGTCGTCCGGAACCCCAACGGATTGATTGTGGCGATCTGGCGGTCCGACCGGTCGTATACGGTCGTCCAGCGCTTCCCCGCCGGGTCGATCGTCGCGACCCGGTTGTTATTCGAGTCATAGATCCAGGTTGTTCGCAGGCCGAGTGGATTGATTGCTCCAATCTGACGCCTACCTGAATCAAAGACTGATGTCCACCGGGTCCCCATTGCATCAATCTGACCGACTGGCCAATTGCCATTGTCGAACACATTCGTCGTTCGAAACCCTAGCGCATTGATCCTGGCCAGTCTATTGCTGTTGCTGTCATAAATAACGGTGCTTCGTTTCCCCAGCGGATTGATCGTGGCGATCACTCGGTTTTGCCGGTCGAAGACTGTCGTCGTAACGTGGCTGAGCGGGTCCTTGACCTTGACGAGGTTATTCGCCGCGTCGTATCCGTACGTAAATCGGTTTGCCAGCGGATCGATCAAGGCGAGCGCCCGATCGGCCGAATCGTACAACGTCGTCGTGATCCGCCCCAGCGGATCAGTGGACCGGATTACCTTTCCGAGAAGGTCGTATGCATACGTCCATCTGTTGCCGAGAGGCGCGATCGTTGCAAGAAGCTGTCCACTGACGTCGTAGAGCGTGGTCACCCGCTGATTCAAGGCATTCAGAACGAGTGTCACCCGGCCTGCGCTGTCGTAGGTCAGGCTGGTTCGGGCACCGATCGACGAGATCGTTCCTGTGACGCGATTGACGCTATCCCGTAAAAAGGTCGTCAAGGCGCCCAAGGCATTCTGGATGCGAACCACTTGCCCGGCACCGTTATAGCCGTAGGTCGTTCGAGCTCCTGAAGGAACGACCACCGCCAGTCGCTGTCCCTGGCTGTCGAACAGTTGTGTCGTTCGCGTACCCAGCGGGCTGAGGATGGCGTGAATCTGCCCATTGCCGTCATAAACAAAGGATGTCCGCTGATTCAGCGGATCAATGACCGCGGTGCGCTGATTGTTGCCGTTCCAGACGTAGCTGGTCCGATTGCCACGATAGTCGCGTGTTGCCGCGAGCCGGTCGTTACCGTCATAAAGGTAGGTCATCCGGCCGGAAATCGGTGCGACAATTGTCTGCAATTGCCGCGTGTTGTTTGCGGCGCTCCGATACGTCAGACTGGTTCGACTTCCATTCCCATCAATTGTCAGCGTGTTCAGGTTGTTGTCCCAAACTTGCGTGACTCGGTTTCCAAGCGCGTTGATTGACGTTGTCGGGTTCTTCGCGATGTTGAACAGGACGGTCGTCGTTCGCCCCAAGGCGTTGACGACTCGTGTCGTCGTCCAGTCGAGATAGGCGTACGTGGTGCGCCCTCCATTCGGCATCTTGAGCTGCGTCAGCCGATTCAGGGTGTCGTACCCAAAACTGGTACGAGCCGCCATCGGATCAATCTGCGCGGTCATGCGGTGGCTGGAATCATACCGGTACGACGTCACGCACAGTTCCGGGCAAGTCTCCTGAATTCGATTCCCACTGGAATCGACCGAGTACGTAGTGATCCGTCCAGCGACGTCGGTGATCCGCTTGATATTGTTGTTGGAGTCGTACGCATACGTCGTCCGACCGGCCGAAGGATCGACGATGGTGGTCAGTTTGCTGCCTGACCCATAGTTCATCGTCCACCGACCACCGGCGACGGATTGCAGGCGGGCCAGCTTGCCGGTCGTGTCGTAGTACAGCTGAAAGCCGTCGGGCTGGGTTTCCGTCCAGGTTCCGTCACCGTTCTGGACAAGGCCATTTTGGACTCCACCGGGAGGCCAATACTTCCCATTTGTGTCCTTATTCGAATAGTAAAAGACTGAGCCTTGCGCTTTGGTGATTGTCACCGTGTCGAAGTTGACGACGGCCAAGCGCTGGTTGTAGATTCCGCTCCAACCGGCTCCCAGGTTGGACGTCTTCGCTGCAACGGCGTTGTACGTCGCCTGCGGGATTGGGCTGTAACTTCCGCCTGCGGCTTGCACTGACGTCAGCGGAAGATTTCCAGAACCGAGACTGGGATACATAGTTAGAGCTGGCACCTTGCATGCCGGAATATCCCTACCAACCTGCCCGCCGAGGAGGGACACGCGATATGCATCCTGACAACCCGGCGGCCGAGGTGGCCATTGGCAACCGCCACCGAGACTTCGAATGTTGCAAGGGGGTGGCGGAGGAGGGGGCGGACCTGGCGGCGGGGGAGGTGGCGGCGGTGGCGCGGCCCCGATGAAAGAGATCATCACGTCGGGGTCTTGCACGACCTGCACGATCAGGTACGACGCGCC
>Ga0137463_1000587_pt1 | contig 12185 bp, 11 predicted proteins | sample EasRivERMGT800_2_FD_102333 | JGI IMG/M metagenome (GOLD analysis project Ga0137463, IMG submission 102333) | Soil microbial communities from meander-bound floodplain in the East River, Colorado, USA - East River MetaG ERMGT800_2 | ecosystem: Environmental > Terrestrial > Soil > Floodplain ...
CTCTCGATTCCGGTGACGAACGTTCCGGATTACTGCGTGGGAGAGGTCGCCGATCACGCTCTCGCGCTGATCCTGGCCTGTGCCCGGAACATTGCCTTCTTCCATCTGCACACCAAGCGGGGCGAATACCGTTTGCAGGCGGCCCCGCCGATGCCGCGCCTGGCGGGAACAGTCCTTGGCCTCGTCGGGCTGGGACGGATCGGCCGGAATCTGGCCGCCAAAGCGCAGGCCCTGGGACTCAAGGTCGTCGTTCACACGGCATCGGGAAACGATCACGCCACTGGCTGCTCGATGGTGGCACTCGACGAACTTCTCGAACAGAGTGATTTTGTCTCGCTGCACGCACCGCTCGTGCCGGCCACAAGGCACCTGCTGGGACTCGCGCAATTCGAAAGAATGAAGCGATCGGCGTACGTGATCAACACGGCGCGGGGCGGGCTGATCGACCCCGGCGGACTGGCGAGCGCCCTCGAGCGCAACCTGATCGCGGGAGCCGCGCTGGATGTCTTCGAACCGGAACCCCCGGATCTGTCGAGCGCGCTGCTGCGCGACGAGCGGGTGATTGTGACGCCGCACGCCGGATTCGTCTCGACCGAATCGCTGATCGAACTGCGGACGCGCGTGGCCCGCCAGATTGTCGAGGCACTGTCGGGCCGGCGTCCCGAGTGCGTCGTGAACCCCGAAGTCTACGGCGGTTCAGCACCGGATCGAGCCGTCGCTCGCTGAGATTTCGCGCGTCGGCGGTCGCCCGACCGATTCGTCCGGCGCAACCCCTACGACCATGGCTCGCGGCACAAAGCCAACCGCTCCAGGGGCGGTGCAACCGTTGCCCGCGGGCTGTAGCAACAACTCCACAAACCGTTGCCACATCTGACGGAACTGACGGCTCTGCCGGTTTGCTCCGTTGCATTTTGTGAACTATATCCCTGCATGGGCCATTCTGCGCGAAGGGCGGGCCATCCCGTGCAGCGTTGTTTGTCCCAAGACATTCGCTTTCTACAGGATACGTGAAATCGCATGGCGCGAAATGATGGTGCGCCGACAGAGTCCGATGCGATGGTGGCAGTCTCCCCGGATGATCCGGCGACTGCGGCCAGCGCTCCCGCTGCCGACACCGAACTGATCCGAAGCCAGTTGCGCGACAAGGAACAACTTGTCACTGCGCTCACGGAGCGCCTCGAGCAGGCGGCAGAACAGCTCGATCGCCTGCGGCGAACCGGTGCCGACAAGGGGCGTCGCCCCCTCGCCGGTGGCGGTGGAGGCATGCCGGCTGAACTTGTGGAGGACCACAAGACCACGCTGGAAGACCTGAAGCGGGTCATCGCGCGCTGGGAGGACATCCAGGCTGAGGCGTCGTTCGGACGGATCGAAACGCAGATTTCCGAACTCCGCGACCTGCTGGTATCGGCCGGCGGCTCCCCGCGACCCCTCGCGGCCTCGTCGATCCCCACACTACCCGCTACCCGGGAGAAACCGGCCGATGGGGCCGCGCCCCGCTCCGCCGAAACATCGGTGCCGCGCCCGGGGGCCAAGGCTGGTGGCAATGCCTGGTGGGAAGCGCAAAAGGCCGCCCTGATGGGCGAAGCGGTTCCCGCGGAAGTGCAGGCAGCACTCAAACAGCCGGCCGAATCCGCACCGGCGGCCGAATCGACGCACCACCCAGCCACCGACCAGGGGGCTGCCAGCACCGGTGGTGTCGATCCGGCGACACTCCAAATTCCCGATCTGCCGGCGCCGATCAACCTCGACGAAATCACGCTCGATGAGGCGCGGGAGGCGATTCGTGAACGCGACCGGCTCATTCAGAAACTGCGCGAACCGCTGCTCCTGATCCAGGCTGCCGCGCAGCTTCCGGCCGGAATGCAGTCGCTCGCCGACCTGCCGGAACCGCTCAAGCAACGGATCGCCGAACTCGAGAAACAGTGGCAGTCGAAGTTCCGCCAGGTGGAACTCGATCTGTCTCTGGAACGGGCCCGCCTCGCTCGCGAGCAGGCGACAGTCAGCCAGCAACTCGAGGTCATGCAGAAACAGCCCCGGAAGGGCCCGGGTCAGGGGAAGCCGGCTCCCGGTCCCGAGGCAGCGGGCAAAGACGACGACGGCACGTCGAAACGCCGCTGGTTCAAGTTCATGGGAACTCCCGGTGAGAACGGCGAGCAGGGAGACGGGCAGGGAACTTGAGCCAGCGATCGTGTCAACGCCGGGGATTGACGGCGGGGGGCGCGCTGGAACTTTCGCCGCTCGTGGGAGTGACCCCCGTTCTCTCGCGGGGTCCCGTTCCCTGGCCGCGCGGTGCCGCTGCCGGCACCTCGGCGTCGGCATGCACGACGGCTCCATTCGCGCCGGCCGGATCAGCGGCTGGTGAAATCGGGGCGCCTCCGTCCTGGCCGGGGAAGTACTTGATCGTCGTCAGCGTCGATTTGTATTGATCGAATTCCGAGCCGTCGGGCAGCCGGACCACCATATCCAGTGATTGTTCGACGCGCGACTGCATCGGCAAACCCGTGCGGCGGTCGAGGAGGCAGGTTCCCACCGAGTTCCCGCCCCGGACCGAGACGTTGATCTCGTGATTCGGTTGCTGCGAGGGGCCGAAGTTCACTGAAGGCGAGACCGTCCCCGTGATGTCGATTTCCGCGATCTCGTCGGTGATGCGGCGCAGCGTGTAGCGGTTGCTCGCATACATCGGCACCGGCTGGAGCACGTGTCGGTCGCGCGACCAGGATTCCCCTTCGCGGACAGCCGTCACCGGCAAGAGGCCGATGCTGTCATCGACAAAGTTGGCAATTCCGTCGGAGCCGGTGGTGGCCGCCATCGCCGCGCGCACCTGCTGCTGCCGGGCCGGCGGAACGTCGCGCAGGCACCGCTCCAGAAACTGGTCGAAGCCCACGATCTCGATAATCTGATTTTCGGCGCTGAGCCAGAATTCAAAGCCGTTGTCCTTGAGGCCATGGTAACCGATCGCCGCCAGGGAAAGGGGGCGCTGCGGCGCATCGGAGTCGTACTGAACCTTGTTCTGGCCGGCGACTTCCTGGGAAAAGCGGATGCGATGGTACTGCACCTGCAAGCGTTTCTGCCCGCCCCGCGGGTCGGGATTGTTCCTGGGTCCGCCCGGTTCGCGGATTTCATTGACTGTCACCGACAGCAAGAGATCGAGATTCGACCGGCTCGTTGACCAGTCCTGGCCGGTGGGCTGGCGGAGTGTATGCTCGACGGTCTTCCGCAGCGGAAACCGGTCACCCGGTTTGAGATGCAATTCCAGCTTCTGCTGCGGCGCTCCCGACTTCGAGGGTGCGGGGGCGCTCCCCGACGCATCGTCACTCACCAGGACCGGATCTTCTTCTCCTTCGTCGGTCTGGGCGTTCCACCAGCCACAGCCCGAGATCAGAGCGAGACTGGCCGGCACCAGCAGCCCTCCCCACCACTTTTTGCATCCATGCATCGCACAAACTCCCCAGATCCTGAACGTGGAACCGGGCGTACAATAACAGCCGTCGGTCTTTTCTGGAAAGGCGAATTTTGTGGCGATTCTCGGAGCAGCCGCGTATGATCAATGCCAGGATTTCCGCCGAAATCGACTGCGGGCCGCTCAAGCCTGCCGGTTTCGAACGCCGCCGATCTGCATCGCCTTCTTCTGACAAGAGCACCTGTGCCAGCGAATGAGGTCTGTCATGCCCTGTTGCCCGCAATGTGGCCAACCCCACCCAGCCAGCCAGCAACTTTGTCTGGACTGTGCCCGACCCTCAGGCCGCGCCGACGAATTTGAGTCGGCGACGGCCTCGGCTGAGGACGTTGCTTTTGACCTGGGGGACGATTGGGTGGCGATCGCCCGATTTCAGAGCGGGGCCGAAGCCGGTTACTTTGCCGACGAACTGACCCGGCAGACCGGAATCGAGACCGACGTTTTGGCGCGCGAACGATTCGACGCCGTGCACGCGGGCTGGAGGCTCGACTACATTCTGCTGGTTCCCGCCGGATCGTCGGACGAGGCCCCCCGGCTGCTGCAGGGTCTGGTTGATGCGACCGGAGACGAACTGGCCGACGACGACGAGGAGCGCCCGGTGCATTCCGAACTTCCGGCCGGAGTCTGGGTTCCGCTGATTCTGACACTGGCAGCCGGTTCCATCGCCTGCTTCGGGGTCGAGCGCAACGACCATCGGCCCCGCCCGCCGGCTCTGGTGGTCGGCGACGGCCGCAAGGCGGCCGAACTGTGGGACGTGCTCGGGTCGGACGACGGGCCGTGGGTCCAGCAACTCGACGGCGGACGCGGAACGCGGCAACTGACGCTCGATCGCGATCGGCAATCGGTCCTGCTTCGCGAAGACCGCGACGGCGACGGCCAGTTCGACCGCGAATGGGAATTCCCCCGGAACAGTCGCTGATCGGCGCTCACTCCGGCTGACGATCGCGACGAATCGTTTTCGGATGATCGTGCGCCGGGGCTTGCCCGGCGCGTGCTCCCCGCGCACAATGCGACCTGCCTTGTCATCACCTGCTATCCGCTGGCCCTCTTCCTGATTGATTGCCCTTTGAAACGCTCACCCCCTCCGCCGCGCTATCATCGGGACGAAACCGCGATTCCGTGGGAAATCGCCGTCGCCGGCGATCTGACCGAGAAACAGAACGATCTCCTCGAGCGCCTGGTCGAGGTTCCGCCGCGCAGCAAGGGGACGATTTATTTCGATTCGTGCGGCGGCAGCGCCTACGTCGGCATTTCGCTGGCGGGCCTGATCCGGCTGCGGGGATTACGGGCTCGGGGGGTCGTGCTGGGTGAATGCTCGTCGGCAGCGCTGTTGCCGTTTGCCGCCTGCACCGAGCGGTTTGTCACGCCGCAGTCGTATCTGTTCTTTCACCCCGTCCGCTGGTCGAGCGAAGAAAACGTGCGGATCGAAGAAGCGGCCGAATGGACCCGGCATTTCGGCGTTCTGGAAGACGAAATGGACCGGCTGCTCTCGCAACTGCTCGGGATCCCGCTGGAAACGATTCACGGCTGGACGAGGCCGGGGCGATTCCTGTCAGGAGCCGAGATCGTTGAGGCGGGTCTGGCCCGGATGGTCGATCTGTTCTCGGGGGATCTGGCGGCGCAGATCGCCCGATCCTGAAGCAGTCGGCGGCGCAGCGCACCGGCACAGAGCCTCAGCGCCGGTCGCCGAACATTCCGTGAGCGTAGTTGCCGTCAAAATCGTGAACGGCGATCGCACCCGAGTTCGTCTTGCTGGCCTGGGCGTCAATGACCTTGTGTCCCGAATTGTTGAAGATGGCGATCTGTCCCCCCGAACCGCTGCCCCCCACGCTCACCAGTTTCTGCTGCGCGCCGCTATACAGTTCGAGCGTCCCGAAACCTTTGCGCGAATTCCCCAGGAGCGCCCGGGGAACGTTCATCGAATCATGCACGCTGACGATTCCATCGCCGTCGTCGTTGGCTTCAATTTCCACGGCCGTGCCGCGCGAGTTGACGATCAGCATTCGTTTGGCGCGAATCGTGCCGCGAACGCCAAAAAAGTCGTAGATCAGCCCGCCGGCTGAGGCGGCACCCAGCACGAGCAATCCCAGGCTGAACCATCTCCATTTCCGGAGTGATTTTTCGACGCGAGTCAGGCGCTCTTCGACGGTCATGATTTGGTCTCCCGCGTTGCCGCGCCGGGCAGGCTGCGCCGGGTCAGTGGCGCGCGGCGATTCACCGGTCGGCGGCATAATGCGATACGATTCCTTTCGCGATCCGCAATCTGGAAATGCCTGAAGCGCCTCGGCCGCAGAACTTGGGGGCGCCGCCAGGAGCGGTATATATCCCAATCGACGCGATTTACGTCAATCGCAACTGCCGGCCGGCCGTCACAGGCCGACCCGCGGCCGGTCCCGGAAGTGGTAGACGATGCGGGCGACTCCGGCTTCGCGGAGCAGGCGGCGGATCCAGTCGGCCTTCGATTGGCGCCAGGCTTCGGCCGTCCCAACGTCAAGCTTGAGCGCCTCGAATCGGGCATGAATCAGCGAACAATCGGCTCGCAAATCATCGGGCCAGCGGGAGGACTCTTCGGCGCAAATTGCCAGAACATCTGTGATTCGTTCCGAGAGCGAGCGGGCAGCCATGGTGCAAACCTCAAGAAGAAGCGGCGACGCGGTGGTCATCCGATCCATCATTCTGCCGTGGGGTCCCAGTGAGTTCAAGCATTAATAATTTCTTCACAATTTATGCCGCGCGGTGCCGGCGTGCCCCCGGAAACGCTCTCTGTGCGGGGCCGCGTCACTGGGCCTGAATCGCACATTCTCCCGACGCCGCAGAGTGGTCGCCACTACCGAATTGGCAGGTGCGACAAGATGGGCATACTGCGCCGATTCCGGATTTGTGCTCCGCCGGCCCAATTGAATCGCGGTCGCAGTGCGAATTCGTCAGGCTTGATTGGCGGGAACCGCAGGGCGCGAAACGATCTGTTGCGTCGCGGCCAACAGCGCGAGGACCAGCGCTGCGACGGGCGCTGAAGCAATCCAGGACCTGGAATGATCGACGAACCAGTGGCTCAACTCGAAGGCGAACGACGCAAATCCGACGCCACACAAAATCACCCCGGCCAGCCCGATCCTGGGCGACCCGCTGCGTCTGATCGATGAGTAGGCGGCGATCCCCGCAGCGTAGGCAGCCAGATACGCGATCACGACCGACAGAGCATAGGGGGATTCGTAGCGCATACCCCAGCCCTGGTGTGAGAAGTAGTTGAAGTACTCCCATTGAAAATTCCCATCGCGGAAAAAGGTCGCGACGGTCAAGGAGGTCGAGGCCAGCACCATCAGGATGGTGTGCAAACCGAGCAGGATCAGGCGGGAGTTCATGTCGCTTTCGATGCGCGTCCTGGACGACAGATACGGGAGCCTTCCGCACTGTGCGGAAACGCTTCCGCTCGGTATTCGTCACGAGACGCGTAATCTTGGCGGACGAACGCCATTTTTGCCAGATTCAGGAACCGGTCGCGACGGTCCCGGCCAGCAGAGCTGCTTCTTCGCGATCTGGCCGGCCGGAGACATTCTCCTCCCGTTGAATGCGCACGGCCTCAGGAGCTTCGATTCCGATGCGGATCCGGCTGCGCCGGACCTCGACAATGCGGATCACGATCCCGTCGCCGACGTGGACCGCCTGACCGAGTTTTCTCGAAAAGATCAGCATGTTTATTCCCCGGCGCCGTGAGAGGGTGTGAAAACCGGCTCGGCGGGCAATCGACGACTGCCCGTGCGGGGGAATGTTTAGCAGCGCCTCGTGAATCCCTCGTGAATGCGATGCGAAAGATTCGAGAATGCCTGCCGATCCGCGACCGATCGGCAGGTCCTCCCGAAACAGCCATTGCTACGGCTTCGCAACTTCCAGCTCGGGAATTTCCCGGATCCAGATATTGCGGAACCGGACGGGATTGCCGTGGAACTGGATGTGAATCGGCGCCCGTTCCGGATGGGCCGAATACGCCGGCGGGCGCTCGTAGAACGTCCCCCCGAGCAGTTCGAAGTGGTTCTGCACCAGCACGCCGTTATGTAGCAGCGTGACGAAACCCGGCTTCGTGACCTTGCCCTGGTCGTCAAACTTCGGTGCCGAGAAGATGATGTCGTAAGTTTGCCACTCTCCCGGTTTGCGGCAGGCGTTGACCAGCGGCGGATGCTGCTTGTAGAGCGACCCGGCCTGGCCGTCGAAGTAGGTCTTGTTGTCGTAAGAATCGAGAACCTGAACTTCGTAACGTTCCATCAGGTACACGCCGCTGTTCCCGCGCCCCTGCCCCTGCCCTGACACTTCCGAGGGGCTGGCCCATTCGACGTGCAACTGGCAGTCCCCGAAGCTGTCTTTGGAGGTGATTCCGGCTTCGCGGGAAATTGCATAGCCATCTTTGACTTCCCATTTCTCGCCGCCGCTCCATTTGGAGAGATCCTGACCGTCGAACAGGACGACGGCGTCAGAGGGGGGTCCGCCGACCGGGCCTGGATCGATGACTTTCGGCTCGGGCCAGTTGATTCCGCTTTTGTATTCGTCCACGAATGCCCCCCGGACAACCAGCGTCGTCCCCAGTACGAGCCCCGCGATCAGCGCCCCTCTGATGGGCGATGCAAACAGCTTTCGAACGACGTGCCTCATGGTGCAAGCTCCTGCGAAACGGCTGCCATTTGGAATCTGAAGGTACTTCGAACCGTGCCAGACCAGCATACGGGCAAACGACGGCATTGGCCACTGTCGCGTTCCCCCCGGTCGATCCGGCGACTATTCGTCGATCACCAGTTCGCACTCCGGCAGGCTTTCGAGAAACAGCCTGCCGTAGCGCTTCGTCCGGACGCGCGGGTCGAGGATCACGACCTGCCCCCTGTCGGTCTTCGTGCGAATCAGCCGCCCGAACCCCTGCTTGAGCCGGATGATCGCTTCGGGAACCTGGTACTCCATGAACGGCGCTCCGCCGCGGCGTTTGATCGCCTCCAGCCGTGCTTCCAGGAGCGGATGATCGGGGACGCTGAACGGGAGCCTGGCAATGATCACGTTTTGAAGTGCATCACCCGGAACGTCGACTCCCTGCCAGAAGCTGTCGGCCCCGAACAGCACGCCACGCGGATCATTGCGAAAGCGTTCGAGCATCATCGTGCGCGGCACGCCGTCGGCCTGACTGTACAGCGAGTAGTCGTGCTCCTTCAGCCAGGCCGCCAGCCGCCGGGCGCAGTTCTCGAGCATTTTGTAACTCGTGAACAGGACAAACGCGCGCCCCTGCGTCTGATCGACATAGCGTTTGATGCGTTCCACCACGGCGCTCTCGAAGCCGGACGCGTCGGTGGCGGGGTCGGGCATCTGCTCGGGAAGAATCAGCCGTACGTTGCTGCGGTAATCGAACGGGCTCCCCAGCTTGAGCTCGGTGGCCTGATCGAGCCCCAGCCGGTTGCGGATGAAATCAAAGCTCTGGCCTCCGACAGCGAGCGTCGCGCTCGTCAGCACGACCGTGGGCACTTCGTTGAACAGTTCGTCGCGCAGCACCGGCCCGATCTCCACCGGCGAGCAGCACAGACTGGTTCGTTCCTGATGGCGGCCGCTGGTTTCAATCCAGTACACAGCCTCTTTGATCCGCTGGGTGAGCCAGGTGTCGAGCGCGGCAGACAGCGCCGAACAGCGCCGAGCCGCAGCCGTCAGTTCGATCGCTTCCTCCTCTTTCTTGATCCCCTGGGCGAATAATTCGATCGACTGGGCGAGACCCAGGAGGGGCTTCCCCAGGTCGATCTGAATCTGCGGGGGCGCGTCGACGCGGCCGTTTTCGCGGCAATGCATCGATTGCCAGTGCCGGACTGCGTCGAATAGGTCCTGCGACATGCTCCGCAGGTTCTGCACCAGTTTCTCGCCTTCCTTGTGAGCGTGGTGGGCGAGCAACCCCTTGTTGGTCCGATCGTTGTAGAGCTTGGCTAGCAGGTAATCGATCTGGCCGCTGCTCACCGAGATCCCCAGGTGATCGGCGGCAACCCCTTCGATCGTGTGCGCTTCGTCGAGCACGACGACATCGTAGTCGGGCAGAATCGAAGCTCCCTCGCGGCGCAGCGCCAGGTCAGAGAAAAAGAGCGCGTGATTGACGACGAGAATGTCGGCGTTCCAGACGCGGCGGCGCGCCCGGTAGTAGAAGCAGTCTTCGTACGTCGGGCACTTCTTCCCCAGGCAATTGCCGTGGTCGCTCTGCACTTCGTCCCAGACCGCCGGCAGCGGCGCAAACTCGAGCGTGGCGCGGCTGCCGTCGGCCGTTTCCGGCACCCAGGTCCCGATCCGCTCGAGCTGGTCGAGTTCTTCCTGATTGTTGAACATCGCGGTGGCGCGACTCTGCGCCCCTTTGAGGCGGCGCAGGCTGAGGTAATTCCCGCGCCCCTTGACCAGGACCGCAGAAAACTCGATCGGCAGAACCGAGTTGAGAAACGGAATGTCGCGCCCGATGATCTGCTCCTGCAGACTGATGGTTTGAGTCGAGATCACGACCCGCGTCCGTTTCCGCTTCGGGTCCTCATCATCGGCGTCGGCGCCGGACTCCCGGTTGGCATCACGGACCTGCCCGGCGGTGGCGGCCAGGATCGCCGGAACGAGATACGCGAAGCTCTTGCCCACCCCGGTTCCGGCTTCGACGACCAGGTGCGTCTTCGAAGCGATCGCCTGCGCCACAGCCCGGGCCATCTCCAACTGCTCGGGACGCTGCTCGTAGGATTTGAGCCGCTGCGCAATTCTTCCGTCGGGCCCGAGAATCGACTCGGCAGAAAGTGGGCCGCTCATGAGGGAAGCCGGTGCAGACAGATCAGGCAGATGTCGTCTCGTTGCGACTGCCCCGCACAGAACGTCTCAACATCGGCAACGATCGCCTCGCCGAGCGGCGCCGCAGCACCCGGCGCCTTCTTCAGAAAGCCGATCAGTCGCTGCGTCCCGTAAATTTCGTTGGCAGGATTCATGGCTTCGGTGACGCCGTCGGTCAACATGACCAGCGAACATCCCGGCTCGAACGGCACCTGCGCCTGGCGATACATTGTTTCCGTCTGGATGCCCAGGGGCAGACCGGAAACTTCCGTGCCGATTGGCTGGATCTTGCCCCCCTTGGAGCGCAAGAGCGGCGGCAGATGGCCGGCGTTGACGACCGTCAGCGTATTCGCTTTGGGATCGAGCACCACCATCGCCAGCGTGATGAACCGGTGTCCCAGGCCACTCGAAGAAACGCCGGTGTTGAGGCTCGTCATGGCTTCGGCGGGGCTGGGTTTGGCCAGCAGTTCGTAGCGCGCGTCGGCGTAAATCCGGGCCATCAGCAGCGCCGCTGGCAGTCCCTTGCCTGCCACGTCCCCGACCGTTACGGCGACTCGGCCGTCGGGCAGATGGATGTAGTCGAAGAAATCCCCCCCGACCCGCTGGGCCGCTTCGTAGAAATCGAAGAACTCGTAACCGGCCACAGTCGGACATTCACTGGGCAGAAAGCCGAGCTGCACCTGCGTCGCGAATTCCAGGTCGCGCTCGTAGTCGCGCTGCTTGAGAGTCGCCGTGAGCAACTGCGAATTCTCGAGCGCCAGCGCCGCCTGGGCCGCCACGCTCGCCAGAACTTCCAGATCGTCCTCGGTAAACGGGAGCGAGTGATCCAGGGTATCGATCTGAATGGCTCCCAGCGATTCACCCGTGTGCGGCACGAGCGGAGCGCACATGACGGACCTGATCCGCAGGCTCGTCACGCTTTCAGACAGGCTGAACCGGTGATCGGTGGCGGCATCGGCCGACAGGATCGCGCGGGCGCTGGTCATCGCCTCGCGCAGGATCGTCATGCTGAGGCGGGCCGTTTCGGTCTGGTCTTCGCGCCGAGTCCGTTGCGACTTGACCTGCAGAACCCCGCTGAGCGCGTCTTTCAGCACGACGAATCCCCGATCCGCCTGAGGAAAGATCTTGAACAGACTTTCCAGGATCTTGGGGAGCACGTCTTCGGTCTTGAGGGTTCGGGCCAGGTTCTGGCTGATCTCCATGACCGCCCGCAGCTTCGCTTCGGGCCGCACGGCGATTCGCGGATTGCGGTTTTTCAGATCGAGCGAGGTGATGATCGAAGAGCTGTCTGAACTGGGCTCGTTGAACGTTTTGTCAGCGGCCGTGGCCCCGGGATTGGCTGTATCGGTTTCGGGAGCCGTCGTCGTGCGCCGCAGTCCAGGATCGGTTGCGGCAGGCGCCGGAGTCGCCGTGGGACCGTCACCCGATGTCGGCGGCAATCCCTGGTAGAACCTCAGCGCCACCTCGCACACCCTGATCTCGCTGCCGTCCTTGATCTCGGTCCGCCCCTGGATTTTCTTGCCGTTGAGCAGCGTTCCGTTACGGCTGCGCAGGTCTTCGAGGTAATACGTGCCGTGGCTTTCGAGGATCTGCGCGTGATTGCGGCTGACAGCGGCATTGTCCAGCACAATCTGGCACGAGGGATGGCGGCCCATCACCATCCGCTCCCCCTGCAGTTCCACGATTTGTCCGGGACAGCTTCCCTGGACGACCATCAAAACAGCCACGTTTGGAGTTCCTCAAATCCTGGTCTGGATAAAAAATACGATCGCAGCGCCCGTTGACGGCTGCAAGCCGGTCACTTCGCGCCGCTCATTTTACGCCGTCAGAGGGGGTCGCCCCCTCCGGGGAATCATGCTTGTTGAAAATTTCGTCCCATTCCTGGCTCATTTGCTTGTTGAGCTTCTCGATATTCCGGTGC
>Ga0137463_1000588_pt1 | contig 12178 bp, 10 predicted proteins | sample EasRivERMGT800_2_FD_102333 | JGI IMG/M metagenome (GOLD analysis project Ga0137463, IMG submission 102333) | Soil microbial communities from meander-bound floodplain in the East River, Colorado, USA - East River MetaG ERMGT800_2 | ecosystem: Environmental > Terrestrial > Soil > Floodplain ...
CAGCGAAGGCGGGTCGCACTCTTCAACACCAGCAATTCTACTGAACATAAATCGTAAACTGAACCAGGAATGTATCGTTCTCATACCTGTGGCGAGCTAAGATTAACCGATACCGGTAAACAAGTAACACTTGCCGGCTGGGTACAAACCATTCGTAAGCATGGCGCCATTAATTTTATTGATCTCAGGGACCGTTACGGTATCACTCAATTATTATTCGGGGAAGAATTAAACCAGCAGTTGGTTGAAACTCCGCTTGGACGGGAATTTGTGTTGCAAGCAACAGGTGTTGTGCGGGAACGAAGCAACAAAAATCTTAATATCCCTACCGGTGAAATCGAAATATCTGTAACCTCCTTTAAAATCCTTAATAAATCTGCGATACCTCCTTTCACTATCCAGGATGATACGGATGGTGGTGATGATCTTCGCATGAAGTATCGCTACCTCGATCTTCGCCGCAATGCCGTTAAGAAAAACATTGAATTACGGTATGCGGTGAACCGTGCGGCAAGAAATTATTTACATCTGCAGGGTTTCATGGATATTGAAACTCCATTTTTAATTAAATCAACCCCCGAGGGGGCAAGAGATTTTGTAGTACCCTCAAGAATGAATCCCGGGCAATTTTATGCCTTGCCTCAATCACCGCAAACCTTCAAGCAACTTTTAATGGTGAGTGGATACGATCGATACTACCAGGTTGTAAAATGTTTTCGTGATGAAGATCTTCGTGCTGATCGCCAGCCGGAGTTTACACAAATAGATTGTGAAATGGCCTTTGTAGAACAAGAAGACATTCTCAACATGTTTGAAGGAATGATAAAACATATTTTCAAAGAAGTAAAAGGAATTGACTATTCTGAACCTGTTGAGCGAATGAGTTGGGATGATGCTATGTGGAATTATGGCATCGACAAACCTGACATAAGGTTTGGAATGAAACTTATTAATCTGAAATTCCCTTTAACAACATTTCCTTCCTATAAGGAGCATTTTCATGACTCTCCCTTAAAAGTGGACACAGGCTTCGCCGTTTTTGATAAATCAGAAACAGTTGTAGCCATTTGCATTCCCGGGACCTCGGAATATTCACGCAAGCAAACTGATGAATTAATTGAATGGGTAAAACGCCCACAGATCGGCATGGCAGGCCTGGCCTTTGTAAAAGTAAATGCCGATGGAACTCATAAAAGCAGTTTTGATAAATTCTTTAATCCTGAACAGCTGAAAGCTCTCGCTGGCTTCTGTAAAGCAAATGCCGGAGATCTCATTTTACTATTGGCCGGCGCTGAGGAAAGAACAAGAAAAGCCATGAGTGAGTTACGCCTTGAAATGGCAGAGCGTTTAGGCTTACGAAAACCAGCTGAATTTAAATTGCTCTGGATACTCGACTTTCCTTTGTTTGAATACAGTGCAGAAGAGAATCCCGCAGGCAGCGGGACAGGTCGCTGGGATGCACGTCATCACCCTTTCACTTCACCCAGGCCTGAGCATATTGATATAATGATCAATAACAGCCCGGTCATTGAAAATGCGAAGAAATACCTGGAACATCCTTATGCCAATATTAAAGCTAACGCTTATGATATGGTGCTGAATGGAAATGAAATTGGCGGAGGTTCTATCAGGATCTTTCAGCGTGAGCTGCAGGAAAAAATGTTTGCCGCTCTTGGCATGAGCAAGGAAGAATCAATTCAGAAATTTGGTTTTTTATTGGGCGCATTTGAATATGGTGCTCCTCCTCATGGCGGCATTGCTTTTGGTTTTGATCGTCTTTGTGCCATCCTCGGCGGCAGTGAAAGCATTCGTGATTTTATTGCTTTTCCAAAAAACAATGCGGGAAGGGACGTAATGCTGGATGCACCTTCAACTATTGATGAAAAACAGTTGGATGAGTTGCAGATAAAACTGAATGCCCCTAAGCCCTGACGCTTCCGCCACCGTGCGCCGGCGGCCTGCACTTATAGGGAAAGCCTGGCTGATCTTTATTAAATATTCTAAATCTTAAATAATCTGGCGGAATGTCTAAATTAGTGTCCTGCCCTAATGAAGAATAATTTCTACACAATTCTTCTATTCCTTCAGATACTGCGGAAAAATTTCTCATGGTTTATCAGGCATACTTTTAGATTCAGTACCAAAGGAAGCTCGGCAATTATTAGTAAAATATAACCATATGAAAGTGCAACTTAACCCTGACGGATGTCAATAGCTTATTCTCAAAAAAATATTGACGGATTGGACCCATTGGTTGCTTCAACTATTCTGAATATGAGTTATGGGAATGATCCCCACCAAACAATGGATATTTATCTTCCTGCCAACAGGGGCTGTTCCAGTACTAAATTACTTGCCATCATTCATGGTGGAGGTTTTAACAGCGGCGATAAAGCAGATCTGAATATTTATATCCGTATGATGCAGCAGGTCCTTCCTGGTTATGCAATTTTTAATATTGATTACAGGATGGCAACAGGCAAGAAGACAGTTTTTCCCGCGCAGGAAAATGATGTGAATGCAGCTTTGGAATTTATCATCAGCCATTCAACAGCCTGCGATATTTCACAAAAACTGGTTTTGCTCGGAATCAGCGCAGGTGGAACTCTTGCCTTGCTGCAAGGGTATAAATACTCTTCTCCTGTGATACCAGGAGCGATCATTTCATTTTTTGGTCCTACCGATCTAAGAGAATTGTATAACCACCCGAATCCGTTGGTACCGCTAACCTTGTTACAGGTAACTGGTAAAACGCCAAGCGATGATCCAGCTATATATGATAGCTCAAGCCCGATAAATTTTGTAACTCCCAATTCCCCGCCTACCATGCTTTTCCAGGGAGGGATGGACCCTATTGTAAGTCCTGAACAAGCAATTGCGTTACAAGCTAAGCTGAGTACAACAGGAGTTATCAATCAATATGTGTTTTATCCGAAGGAAGGTCATGGATGGCATGGCCCTGAGCTTAAAGATTCATTTGATAAAATAAGGGCTTTTTTAAATGCCCATGTCGATTAGAGTTTCCTGGTTTTATCAGCAAGTGGAAGTTTCCTTTTTCCAGGCCTCTGTATTATCTTGATGGCAGTAAAGAATTCGTGATTTTATTTTAAATGCCTTTCCCCTATAAACTTTATGAAACAGTTTGCTGGCTGGTGATTTTGGTAACCGGCGCATTATTTTTTGATCTTGTATACGAGCTTTCACAGCCTCATGTTATCGTGCAAAGCCCGGTTCTTAGCTTTATAACCCTTTTCTTATTTTTTGCCAGTTATTTTGCGCTTCCTTTTCTTGGATTGAGTTTGGTAAAATCCCTGAGATTTGATCACGACACCAGTTATACTAAACTTACATTCATAAGAATTGTATTTTTTGTACAGTTTATTTTTCAAATATTCATCGCTTATAACGCCATTGAAACAATCAAAAAAATCATGTTTTTATTTAAAAGCCACTTCAAATTTTATTCATACGATGCAAGAGATGATCTGCTTGAGGTAGCTGCTATTATTTTGGGGTTGCTAACTGTTTACCTGGAAATTTTTACTTTCCCTCTTATAAAGTCAATAAAAAAGAATTACGTTTCAAAAATGGACGAAATTAACACCATCGGTAATCACCAAATTTAACCTGCTGAAATTATTCCTGCGTTTAATCGGGAGATTGAAACTCTCCGTTCTTTTGATAAATTGCAGGCATTCCTTACTATACTATCTGGCATGAAAACGCTGCTTACCATTATTTTTTCCACGCCCATTCTGTCTGTAACATCGGCGCAGGATTCTTTACAGATAAAAAGAAATGAAATTGTTTCAAAATTAGAACACACATTTTCTGACAATTGGTCGTATCAATTGATCGATCCTTCTGGCAATAAGCTTTCCTGCGAGCAATGAAAATATAGATGAATTACAGCTAAGGCTCAGGTCGGGTCTCGGTTTGGAGGAAGCGAAAATCAAGCTTGAAGACATTAAAGAAGAGGAGGAATCTATTCCACCTCCGCCGCCGCCCCCACCGAAAAGAATGAAAAGAACAAAAAACTAATAGTTTTTGACACAGAATATCTATTAATAATTGATCATCCAGGACAGTTCGAACCCGTTCCCGGGCACTCTAACTTGATAAGACTTTCATTCAAAGTTTTTTTTTGCTGAAAGATATAAGGCTCTTAACAAGATTTCGTGACCTTGCTTTATGGGCTACAGGAAGAAAAGTTTCGCGTTCCTTTCTCACGACACAATTTTGACAAGCATTTTCTACAATACAATAAGAAGTCAGAGATTCTTGTGGTAGGCACGTTTTTTCAATTAGAAATCGCCAAAAGCGCTTTCCTTGTTATTCGATAATTAATAAGCCAATCAGGCACATCCTCAAAAATTAAAAATTCCTTTTTCTTTAATCCTTTTTTGAGTTTGTTGTAACTTATTCTTGTATTTGAACCCCTCCTTCTATAAATCAATCTGCCGTTATCTACTTCTACCAGCAAACGAATAATAACAGGCTTTAAAAGGTAAACCTCTTTCCAATTGACCATACCAATTGAAAGGATTTCGTTGATGTATCTAATCTTTATTTCTTGCTGCATTTTCAATTGAAAACTAATACTTTTTACAGCAAGAAGGTACGTATATTTATGAGTTAGGCGTTATTTCAACCTACTGTAATTTTACTTACATAACCCCAAAACTTTAAATATGAAAAGAACAGCGGTCATTGCACTTTCACTAATAATTTTAAGTTGCAATCAACAAAGGGTTGACAAGAAGGCAGAAGGCGAAAAGGTAATGCAATTAAGCAAGGAGTGGTCTGAAGTAGCTTCAACAGGAGATGTGCAGAAAACTGTAAGCTACTGGACTGATGATGCCTTTGTAATGTCGGCGGGACAACCACCACTAAACGGTAAGCCAGCGATACGTCAAATGGTAGAAGAGAGTTATAAGATGCCGGGGTTTCGCATCAGTTGGCAACCACAAAGTGTTGAAGTTTCAGAAAGCGGTGATATGGCTTACATGATAGAAAACTCACAGGTTTCATTTACTGATTCAACAGGTAAACCAGTCACCGTAAAAAACAAGGCTGTAAGTATCTGGCGCAAACAACCAGATGGTTCATGGAAAAATGCAGTTGATATTTCAACTCCCGACCCAACCCAAAATAGATAAACAACGCCTAACAAGGGGTTTTCTGCTATGCTGGCTGAAGAATATGACCTCATCGACATATCGGTATCATCTCCAGTCGGCGCTGAACGAATAAATCTCAGCAAAAGAATTTAACTTCAACTTCAGTTTTTCAATCGGCTTCTGTTCCGGGCTGAAGGATCACAGAATATCAGCACAGCAGAAAGCCCTAACGTTACACGCAAGCTGAAAGTCCCTACCAATCACAAGTTCTTTTATTATTTGAAATCATTTTTATTTCATAATCGAATTTTGACTTTCCTATTCGCTTTTAAAAATACTTAGTAAATTGATTTTTCAACATCAGATTGAAATATTAAATAGAATTAGACAATGAACACTTCTGAATTAGAAAAAAAAGTTAAACAAATAGCTCACTCACTAGCATATGAAAAAGGTTTTATATGTTCCGTCGACATTCTTTTGAGATTAAAATACTTGACTAAAGAAGATTATGAATCCTGGAGATTTGGTAAGACCGAGTATTTAGAAAAAGTATGTAAAGCAAATTTGAGCAGACTATCTTTGATAAATAAGACATTAAAAAAAACTGCAAATGAATTAAAACTGGAAAGTTCCTGGACGGGATATAATAAATTTGGAAAAGGACAAAATAAAAAATTGATTTTTAGTAAATCGGGTGACAAAAAAATTGAGGATGCCTATGCAACTCATTATGTGGACAAGAAACGCATAAATGAAATTAAGGAGAACAAAGCCTGCGTGTAACATAGGTTTTGGCTATATGGCGGGGCGACGAATAAATACGCATCGTTCCATTCGCTATTTAGCTACATATCCGGCTAACGAATAAAGCCAAGCGGCAGAATATATTATCAACTGCATTAACTTTACTCAGCAGCGGTTCGGGCTGACGAATCACGGAATACCGCCACATCGCCAAGCCCTGACGTTGGCGGTAATTGTATGATGACACTCCTCAATGACTTCAACAGCTTATCAAGAAAAGACCACCACAAGTGTAAAAAATAAAACTGGGTGGCGATCTCCTGTTACTTTTAGAATGAACAATAATTAATGAAAAGATTAATTTTTAAGCAGCAAGCAATATGGAAAAATGCTGTTTGCCTGTTAAGAATTTGGTGTGGCATTATCTTTATAAGATATGGCTTATCCATTCTGCATGTTTCATTAGTAAAGGACTTTGGGAACACACTGCAAACAGTAAATATTCCTTCTCCGCTTTTAAGTGCTTATTTATGTAAATCAACCGAATTTTTAGGAGGTATCTTTCTTATACTCGGGTTTTTAAAAAGACCTGCATGTATTCTTCTCATCGTAGACATGACAGTAGCGACATTTGTATTTCATAAGGGTCTATTGCTGCAAAATGGAATGACAACCTTTACATTATTGATATGTTGCTTAACAATTTTGCTTACAGCTACTGACAGATTCTGTCTGGACCGGCTAATAGCAAAGCACCTGTTTAAAGTAAAAGAGAACATAACTAATTAACATGAAAATAATTAAATCTTATAAGATAGCAAGCTTTGTTACAGTTGTATTTGTAACCGGGATAGCTATTGTTGTAAGTTGCGGGAACTCTTTGCAGAAAAAAATTGACACATCCGATAATTTAAGAATAAAAACAGGGAAAGGACCTGGGTGCGTAGAGGTCGCAGATTTTAATAATGACAAAATACCTGATCTTGTTGTAACTAGTGAATTGGACAGCAATGTAACAATATTGCTCGGTAATGGGAGAGGTCAATTTAATGAAACAAAAGGTTCACCATTCCTCGCAGGACACGCAGTAAATGATATTGCAATTGGAGATTTTAATAATGATGGTAATCTTGATTTAGCATTTGCCAATCATGAAAGAAAATATTTAACCGTCTTATTGGGAAATGGAAATGGCAATTTTACTGCTGCGCCTAAATCACCTTTTCCCGTTGAAGTAATACCACATACTCACGGCATTGCAACAGGGGATTTTAATAATGATGGTAGATTAGACCTTGTTACAGACAGTTGGGGAAATGACCGAATAGAAATTTTATTTGGCGACAGCATCAATGGATTTAACACTCCCGGAACATTTTTTAAAGTTGGTAAACATCCTTATCAAAGAGTTCGTGTTGCTGATGTTAATATGGATGGTAACATTGACATTATCACAACAAACTTAGAAGGGAATAGTGCTACAATTCTTCTTGGTGATGGCAAAGGAAATTTTAACGAGGCCACGGGTTCCCCGTTTCCTTGTGGTGATGCTCCATTTGGAGTTGCAATTGGCGATGTAAACGCAGACAGAAAACCTGACCTTGCAATTATTAATTCACCAGCTAGCACTGCCGACAAAACAGGTAAAAATGGATTGACAGTTTTACTTGGAGATGGAACAGGAAAATTTACAATGATGAGAGGTTCGCCTTATGAAGCAGGCAAAATTCCCAATCGCGTTGCAATAGGAGATGTTAATGGTGATGGTATTGCTGATATTGCGGTTTCAGATAATGGTAGCAATACGATTAAACTTTTCTTAATGAGCAAAAAAGGAAATGTTTTGGCAAGTTCAATAATCACAGTAGGTAATCATCCAAAAGGTATTGTAATTGCAGATTTGAACGGCGACGGAAAATGTGAAATTGTAGTATGCAATAATCTTGACAACGACATTACACTCATAACAAGCAAATAATTCGACTTGGAATAACAACTACCGCCAACAAATGGCTTTCTGCTATGCTGGCTGACAAACATATCCTCATCTTTTTATCGCTATCGGCTGTGGTTCGGCTGAACGAATAAATCTCAACTGTATATCTTAACTTCAACTTCATAACAACTATCGGCCTCTGTTCCGGCTGAAGGATCACGGAATATCAGCACAGCAGAAAGCCCTGGCCGTTATATGCAAGGCTACTGGGCGACAGTATCAAACTCGACAAATTGCTTTCCGTTTTTTCCCATTTTTTTCTGATGAAAACATCGTGGATCAGGGACTAACCTTTTTTACTTTTGAAGTGCGTACAAACCCACCTAGAATCTCAATGACAAACAATTTCTATTTAACACCATGCCTGGCAGAGAGCAGGTGCAAGTCCTGTCCATCTCAAGTCTTCTTGGGTGTACGCAGCACTGCCGGGCTATTTAAAAACCTGCAAAAGTTATGCGTGCATCCGAGAAGAGACAATCGACAAAGCGACCAGCGGTCAGAAACTTAAAAATCCACCCTCACATTAGACTCAACGGTTGGACATCATCAACGGTTCCGGAAATTAAACTTTGTGGTAACTGGCTCGAGAAATCGGGTTTTATCCCTGAGCAACGAGTCAACATTACGACAATGAACAAACTTTTAATTATCCGCGTTGACGAATGACATGCAAACCGTCAGCTTTATTAAGGTTGACGGTTTTTGTCTCTTTTATGTCACAAGACCAGTTCAATTGGTTTGACAAATCCTTTCCAGATCGACACTGACGAGCGACAAAAGCCAAGAATATAACATTGGGTTTGGCTATATGGCGGGGCGACATTGAACATTGAATTGCCTCATTTTTCTCAAGGACCCCTCGCACACAGCGTCCAAAGTTTGTAGAAAGAAGACCCTGTAAGGATGAAAAAGCGTCCGGCTGGGCGCCTCTTGAGAGATTATTTGGCTAAAAATGTAGTAAATCACCTTACGCAATAAAGATTAAAGATTATTATAGATTGATTTTAAGAGTGTTTATTTAGTTTTAAAATTGGTTTAAGCTTATAAATCAAATTCAAATCTTCAAGAAATTGGTTCGATATAAATCCAGTTCGGGGCACCACACTGAAAAACCGCAAAAAAATCAGATTCCCGTGAAGCAATTGCTAAAGATAATATGGCTAAATTAGATTGCAATAAATTGGATACTTTTAACGACTTCTTCAAAAGAAATAATTGGGTATAGAAATAATGAAATAATGGAAGTTACCATTAAGATATTTGAGTAAACCATTTAAAAGATATTTACATGCCAATTTATATGGACCGCCACGATGTTTCCGAAACGGTTACAGCAGAGAATGTAGCACAATTACACCAGGAAGACATAAAAATACAGGATCAATTTGGTTGCAGAGGATTAACCTATTGGTTTGATGAAAAAAGAAAAACAGCCTTTTGTTTAATCGAAGCCCCTGATGCAAAGGCCATTGAAAAAATGCATAACCAGGCGCATGGCCAGGTTCCGCACAGTGTAATAGAAGTAGATGCCAGTATAGTTGAATCATTTTTAGGCAGAATTGGAGATCCTGAAAAAGCAAAAAATACAGTATTAAATATTATTAATGACCCAGCTTTTAGAACAATAATGGTTATCGCTTTAAAACGATTATCGCTGAAACAAAATGATACTGCTCAATTCAAATCTTCATTAAATAATTACACTAATACTGTTCTTAATCTATTGAATGTTTATGAGGGGAAACCGGTTAATCAAACTGAAAACCATTTTTTAGTTTCTTTTAAATCGGTCTCAAATGCCGTGCATGCTGCTTTTGATATTCAATCGTTGTTAAAAAAAGTCAGGAATGATATAAATAATGATAAAATCCTTTTAAAAATAGGGTTGAGTGCCGGGGTGCCGGTAACTGAAAAGAAGTCAATTTTTGAGGACACTATAAAATTAGCTGAACGGATGTGTATGATCATTAAAGGCGAAATTATAGTTTCATCAGAAGTTAAAGAATTATATAATAGTGAAAATTTAAATGCCATAAGTGAAGCAGAAAGCATTTCTTTTCTTACACAAAGAGATGAAAAATTTCTAACCCTTTTAATGGATTACACAGAATCTACATGGAGCAATACAAATTTAAAAGTGGATGATTTTAGCAAACCTGTGGGGTGCAGCAAATCTCAATTGTATCGCAAAATAATCACGCTTACAGGTAAATCTCCGAACAGCTTTATTAAAGAATATAGGTTAAATGAGGCTTTAATATTATTGAATAAAAATGCCAGCAACGTTTCAGAAATTGCCTTTGAAACAGGCTTTAGCAGCCCGTCCTATTTTTCCAAATGTTTTCAAAAAAGATATGGCCACTCACCTTCCGATTATTTATCAGCCAGATTTGGTTAACAATCCCAGGTTTAAAAATTTAGCAGAGTTGAATAAATATTACACGCATTTGATCTAAATGTTGCCGTCTTCAAATGTATCTGTGTGTAGTTTTATCTGAACTCTATTTAATCACTTTTCAAATCTTTTATCATGAAACTTTTTTTTTCCATTGCTCTATTTTCCGCATTGGGGGTTATGTGTTGTCCTTTATATGCTCAAAAAGAAAATAGTAATGCAGCCTCATTAAAAAAATACAATTCATCAAACAATAATCGGGCAGGTAAACATCTTTTTATAGATGTTCATCATCTCGGACCAGGTAAAATAACTTATGAAGGTGTTGCAGAAGCACATGCCAAAGACCTGGCTGTAGAAAGGAAATATGGCGTAGAATTTATCAAATACTGGGTGGATACAGCAAGAGGAACCGTGTATTGCCTGTCATCTGCCAATGATACTGAATCCATCATAAAAACGCATGCTGCAGCACATGGATTATTGCCAGACCATATCTACTCCGTGACAGAAGGAACCGAAGCTGCAGTAAATGGAGGAAAGAATTTATTCCTCGATATACACGAACTCGGTGCGGGTAATGTAACAGCAGGTGATGTGGCAGCGGCACATCAAAAAGATCTTGCTGTTCAAAAAAAATATGGCGTGAACTTTATCAATTACTGGGTAAATGAAAAAGATGGAGTGGTTATGTGCCTGTCTGAAGCACCGGATTCCAGTGCCGTCATCAAAACCCACAAAGAAGCCCATGGATTAATTCCGAAGTATGTGCTGGAAGTTAAACAGGGACAATAACGGAATAGATTTTCAGGCGTGTATACAGATATGATCATTTCCAAATAAATAATTCTCATAGAACTATAAAATAGAATGTTATGCCGAATATAGTAAAAGACCTAAATGCCGCTATTATTGAAGAATTTACTTCTCAAATCAGGGGGAAAATCATTCTTCCCAAAGACTCCAATTATGATGAAACTCGTAAATTGTATAATGCAATGATCAATAAGCATCCCGGCATGATTGTAAAATGCGTGGATGTTGCTGATGTTATAAATGCCGTAAATTTTGGCAGGGAAAACAATTTATTAGTTGCAGTCAGGGGAGGAGGGCATAATGGTGGTGGTTTAGGCTTATGTGATGACGGTTTAGTTATTGATTTGTCGGGGATCAAATTTGTGCTGGTTAACACGACTGAAAAAACAGTCCGGGTTGGAGGAGGAAATGTATGGGGGGAAGTTGATCATGCAACCCATCCATTCGGCCTTGCTGTTCCGGCAGGAATAATCTCTACTACAGGTGTAGGAGGCTTGACACTTGGTGGAGGGGTTGGTCATTTATCAAGAAAATACGGGCTTACTATTGATAATTTGCTGGAAGCAGACATGGTATTGGCCGATGGGACATTTGTTACCGTAAACGCCAAACAAAATAGTGACCTGTTTTGGGCTATCCGGGGAGGTGGAGGAAACTTCGGGATAGTAACTTCCTTTAAATTCCAGGCTCATCCCGTTAAAAATGTTTTTGCAGGCCCCACCTTGTGGCCAATTGAAAAGACAAAAGAAATAATGGAATGGTATCACAAATTTATTCATAATGCGCCAGAGGAGTTAAATGGCTTTATTGCTACGCTGATTATTCCCGGACCACCATTCCCTGAACATCTTCACAACAAACAGTTTTGTGGAATTGTATGGTGTTATGTTGGCGATTTAGAAAAAGCAGAGGAAGTATTCAAACCAATACGTGCCATGAATCCCTTGTTTGAATATGTAGGCGTTATGCCTTATCCATCTGTACAAACATTGTTTGATGGTTTGCTGCCTCCGGGCATGCAATGGTATTGGAGAGCCGACTTTTTTAATGAATTAGGTCCGGAAGCCAGTGCGAAGCATTTAGAATTTGGATCGAAGATACCGA
>Ga0137463_1000589_pt1 | contig 12175 bp, 11 predicted proteins | sample EasRivERMGT800_2_FD_102333 | JGI IMG/M metagenome (GOLD analysis project Ga0137463, IMG submission 102333) | Soil microbial communities from meander-bound floodplain in the East River, Colorado, USA - East River MetaG ERMGT800_2 | ecosystem: Environmental > Terrestrial > Soil > Floodplain ...
TTATGTCAAGGGTATATGGCAGCCAACGATTTGATGCCGCCGAAATTCGTTGTCGCTAATCTAGGGAAATGGTGGAACCGTTTATGTCCGAAAGCCGATCTGGAGGACGCAGAATAGGGGCAGGAGATGGCTAACACAGCGTGCAGCCGACAAGTGGGATTCGCCGCGATTTTCAGGCAGTTTTCAACGCCTCAGCAGAATCCTGCTTCCAAGCCTTGACAGTGTCCCGCCCACTTGCGGCTAACGCTCACCGTTGGGCAGCGGAATTTGGATACAACCATGCATTTGAAGTGTGTTACCTGAGCAAGAGGTGAAATATGCGTTATATTGATATGCAGACTTGGTCTCGACGCAATCATTTTAGATTATTTAGTGCCTTTAATCACCCCCACTTCAGTATGTGTGTAAACGTCGATTTGACAGCATTTTATCCATTTGTGAAGCGCAATGGATATTCGTTCACCGTATCCATGGTGTACGTCATCTCTCGGGCTTCGAATGCGATCCCAGAATTCAGGTATCGCATTCGAGGGGATCAAGTTGTAGAGCACGAGATTGTGAACCCCGGTTTTACAATATTGATTGACAAAGATCTTTTCAGCTTTTGTGCCATTGAGTATGCTGAGGATTTTTCCGAGTTTGCAAGGAGGGCTGCAAAAAATATTTCGTATGTGAAAGCACATCCTGATCTGGAAGCCAACCCAGAGAAGGATGATGTGTTGTATATGAGCTCCATACCTTGGGTATCATTCACAAGCTTTACCCATCCAATGCAGTTACACTCAGCGGATTCTGTACCCCGCTTCGCGTGGGGAAAATACTTCAAGGAGAGCGACACATTGAAGATGCCGCTAGGCGTACAAGGACATCATGCTATCATGGATGGAATACACATGGGCAGATTTTATGAAAAGCTGCAGGATTACCTACATCACCCGGAAGTTGTGCTAGGTGCCGTGTAAGAGCGCTGCCCAACACAGCGTGCACTGGACGCTGGGGATTCTGCCGCATTTTCTAGCATTTTTCTGGCTTCAGTTTTTTTCTGCTCCCAAACAGTGTCCACGCCCGCCCACCTGCCAGTAACGCAAACCGTTGGGCGAGTTGATGGGTGACCCTGCCCTGAAAAATCCAAACGAGTGACAGACGCTATGCTCAAGATGCAAAAGATCATAGTCGCCGACCTGCAGAAGGCATACGACGGCTAATTCGGAAAATTTCCTTCTTGACTGTCTAGAATAAACGTTCTAAAATAGAATATTCACCTATCTTGGGTGGGTGAAAACTTTGGTTCAACGACAATCAATCACTACTTACAGGAGGTTTCTATGAGCACAAAGGGCAGCACCACAAGCAAGGGATTTACAGCCGACGAAAAAGCCGCAATGAAAGAACGCGCCAAAGAGCTGAAGGCAGAGGCGCAGAAGGCGGACGGGGAAAAGGATCTGCTCGCGAAGATCGCCGAGATGCCGGAACATGATCGCGCGATGGCCAAGCGTTTCCATGCTATCGTCAAAGCCAGCGCGCCACACCTCTCGCCGAAAACCTGGTACGGGATGCCCGCGTATGCCAACAAGGACGGCAAGATCGTCTGCTTCTTCCAAGCTGCGGACAAGTTCAAGGCGAGGTACGCGACGTTCGGCTTCAACGACGACGCGAAACTCGATGAGGGCCACATGTGGCCGACCTCCTACGCGCTGATGGAGTTGACTGCCGCCGAAGAGGCGAAGATCGCCACGCTCGTGAAGAAAGCGGCGAGTTGAGTGTGAAAGCAAGTAAGAATCCTTCCCCGGAAGAAAAGTCCGCATCTCAACAAATAGATGCCATAATCAAGGAGCCGGGTGACTGGCGTGGCAAGAAATTATCAAAGCTGCGCGCTTTGATCAGGAAAGCCGACCCCACCGTGGTCGAAGAAGTGAAGTGGAAAAAACCCTCCAAACCAATGGGAGTCCCTGTTTGGTCTCATAATGGAATAATATGCGTAGGCGATACGCTCAAGAGCGCTGTGAGGCTGACATTCCCCAAAGGTGCTCGGATGAAGGATCCGAAGATGCTCTTCAATACGCGTTTAGAAAGCAACACGGTTCGTGCCATCGACTTCCACGAAGGCGACACTGTAGATGAGGCAGCGCTAAAGGCACTCATTCTAGATGCCGTTGGGTTGAACACGCCACAAGAGCGCGAGCGATAAGGAGAGGCGTCGCTTTCTCACAGTTGACAACCATCCTGGGTGGGTAAAGGCCTGGCTTTTACCCACCCATTCCATTAGTACCTATCCGTAAGTTGCCAGATTGAGCAAAGTGTGAGCGGAAGCGAATTGAACGAACGCCATCATGGGCGGCGCTGCTTCGTTTGAATCTTATAACCGTGCATAGAACGAACGTTCTATTAAAATCCCTTGACAAACCCTTTTCACACGCTAGAATCGCACCAGAACACAAGTTCTAATATGCCTTTCTCTGTGGAACCCTTCGGGGTTCAAGATTTTTGGCCCTTGAACTTGCGTTCGCCCAGCGGCAGCGATATTGGCCTTTCCAATGTCAAATGTGAAATGTCAAATGTCAAATGCCGTTATCTTGCGGGGGATGATCCGCCCGATCATCCGGGCAGGCCGCGCGTGGATTAGGGGTAATCCGCGTTAAACCTGTCCAATCTCGCACCCGCCTGCACCCCGAGTATGTTGCGGGGGTGGTTGTGGACGCGCCGCTTGAGGAAGCAGTAAAGGTCGCCCGCAGGCAAAAGGAGTTTGGCGCAGTCAGGCATCCCGACCCGGAGTCGTGGCGCAGCCCTCCAAAAGGTAACTCGGTGTTGACCCGTTTCCTCCGGGTAACGCTGGGCGGAGGGGGGCCGTTTGATGGACTCTCTGGGATGATTTTTGCATCCGACGCGCCCCGGATGGATATAGCGGCAGGATCAAGTCTCGACCTGGCAGTTGGGACATTGCACCTGTAGGCAGGCTTGCCGCCCTGACTGTTATACCCGTGAACCCCTGAAAAGGGGTTCACGGGCTGCCGTTGGCTCACTGCCATCACCCTACAGGCCAACCGAATAATCGGCGCGCATGTCTTCATTCATCTCCCGTCCTATTACAGGCGTGGAACGGGCTCGATGACCATACGACATGCGAAAATGCGATACGCTGGCTACAATTCCGCCCATGCGGATTCTCTCACGTGGGGTTTCTCAAATTCGCTGGCGATCACTCCTGTCTTGGCTTTTCAGGCTTGGAATCGCGATTGCCGCCTTTCAAGCGACGAAACTCCCCGCCGTCTACGTGACATTGGGCCCGCCGCAAACCGTTGAGACTCAACATCCCATCACCTGTGTGCATACCCGCCTCACCGATGAAGTAGAGCCGTGGAAAATCCAGCGCAGCGTCCAGCTCGTCCGCGAGATGGGCGCAACCACCATCGTCGAGTTCTTTCCGTGGGCGTACATTGAAGGTGATAAGGGTCACTACGATTGGCGGCACAGCGATTTGATAGTGGCTCATGCCCGCCAGCAGGGGTTGACGATCATTGCCCGCTTGGGGCTTGTCCCGGACTGGGCCTTTGCCACAACAGATGATCCAGCCACCATCTATCCAGCAAACTTGCTAACACCCGACCACGTACCTGAATTCGCTGCCTTTGTCGAAGCATTCGCCCGTCACTATCAAGGCCAGATTGCCGCGATCATCGTGTGGAACGAGCCTAACCTGTCGTTCGAATGGGGTTATCAGCCCGTTGACCCCCAGCGCTATGTTGACTTGCTCAAAGCCACGTATCCAGCAGCGCATCGCGGCAACCCGGATGTCGTTGTGCTGGGTGGGGCGCTGTCTCCAACGCTCGAACCCGTCGGCAGCCAATATGGGACGAATGACCTGGAATACTTGCGGCGCATGTACGCGTTGGGCGCAGGCGCTTTTTTTGATGGGCTGGCTGTCCATGCCTACGGCCTGAAATTCCCGCCAGACGACCCGCCTGCGCCAGACGCGCTTAATTTTCGCCGGGTGGAGCTGATTCGCCAGATCATGGTCGAGTCTGGCGATGCGAATAAACCGGTGTTCATCACCGAATCGGGTTGGAACGATCACCCGCGCTGGACAAAAGCTGTCCGCCCCGGCCAGCGGATTACCTACACCATCGCCGCACTGGAATATTCCGAAAAGTACTGGCCGTGGGTCAAGAATGTATGCATCTGGGCGCTGCGCTATCCGGCGCCCACCCGCAGCTACCCCGATTACTACCAGCTAGTTACCCCGGATTTCACGCGTCTGCCCATTTATGATGCGCTCCGGGCATGGGCACGAGAATCTCAGCAGCCATGAATAGGCTTGTAATGGCGTACCCATTCGGTTGACAGCCTGCCCTGCGCCTTTTATACTGCGTTAGTAGCGTTGGCTTCAGGACAAGCGATATGGATGAACTATCTCAAGACTGGCTGAATTATCAATCCGACCACATCGAGGCCCTGCTAGCTTCGCACAAGATCGAAGCATTGGTGACGGGTGTCCAAGTTTCGCCGCGCTGGGTACGTTTTACGCTTCAACTGGGGCTGGGCACCAAGATCACCAGTGTTCAGAGCCTTTCGGAAGAACTGGCGCTGATACTCGAAGCGCCCGCCGTCCGGGTGTCCCGTTCCGCTGGTGCGCTGGCGATTGAAGTCCCCCTCCCCGCGCCGCAGCCGATCCATTTGCTCAACCTCCTGCAAGATGTCCCGATGCTGCCTCCGGTAACCGCCGTCCTGGGCCTGAATCTGGACGGCGAGCCATACACTTTGCCGCTCATGGCCCCCGAAGTGACCCATGTGCTCATCGCCGGGACAACCGGCTGCGGCAAAACCGAGCTTCTGCGCAGCATGGTCCTCTCGCTGGCGCTCAATAACCGCCAGGCGCATTTGCAGATAGCGCTCATTGACCCTAAAAGGCGCGGGTTGACGCCGCTGGCGGAGCTTCCGCACCTGATCGCGCCAGTGGCGACCACACCGGAGGATACAGAGAGCCTGCTCGGCTATCTGGTCGGCGAGATGGAGCGCCGTGACCGCGAGAATGCGCCACCCACGCCGCGCATGATCGTTGCCATCGATGAGGTGGGCGACCTCCTGGCGGTCAGCGGCAAAGCCGTCGAAAATGCGCTGGTTCGGCTGGCCCAGCGCGGTCGCGAAGCCGGATTTCACATCATCTGCAGCACACAGCGCCCCTCTGCCGAAGCTGTCCCCGGCGCGCTCAAAGCTAATCTCCCGGCACGGCTGGTAGGCAAGGTCGCCAGCGGGCAGGAAGCCCTGACGGCCACCGGTATTCCCGGCACCAATGCCGAAACATTGATGGGCAGCGGCGATTTCATCGCTGTAGTGGGCGGGCACGTAACCCGCTTTCAGTCGGCCTATACGGGTCTGCTCGATATCCGGCGCATCGTGGCCTATCTGAATGACTCGTCGGGACGCGTGAGCACGCTCAGCCCGGCTGACTTCTCATCGGTCGACAGTGACCAGGCAGCGGATCAGCTATGACGCGCTATCTCACAGCACCGGTTCTCATTCTGATCGGCGTTGTCGTCATGGCGCTTGCGCTCGGAATTGGGCTTGCCAGCCTGCTCACGGGGGAGGCGAGCCTGATCGCGCTGGGGGTGTCACTGGGGGTGCTAATTGGCGTGCCGGTTGGCGCCGCTGCTTACGGGCTGGGTTTCCGGCGCGGGCAGTCGTCCGGCATCAACCAATCCTCTCAGGCGATCACCCTGACGCCCGAACAGGCTGAGGTGCTTATGCGCACACTGGAACGTCAACAAACTTCCCCGGCTGGGTTTGGGATCACTACGCGTCAGCCGCGCCAGATTACCTCGGTCGGCGGTGCCGACCTGTCGTCACTATCTGGCGACTCCGAGACTCATCAGCCGTAGCCCTTATGCCATATGTGAAATCGCATCCACGCCTGTTAGCGGCGTTGGCGGCTGCCGTTGTGGGCGGCATCGCCTTATGGCTGCTACTGTCCCCTGCGCCTGCAGACCAGACCTGGGTGCGGATTCAGGAAACCGGGACCCTGCGGGTTGGCACGGACGCCTCGTATCCACCTTTTGAGAATTTGGATGGCGCGGATCAAATCATCGGGTTTGACGTGGATCTCGCCAACGAAATGGGCCGCCGCCTGCATCTGCGGGTAGAACTGACTAACATTGCCTACGATGGCCTGGTGGATGCGCTGATCGGCCAGAAGGTGGATGTGCTCGTCTCTGCGCTGGCCGATCTGCCGCAAGCCGCCGGCAAAGTGGCCTTTACCCTGCCCTATTACAACGCCGGGGACACCCTGGTTGTGCGCGTCGGCTCAAACATACGGTCGATGGGGGATATGAGCGGACGGAAGCTGGCTGTGGAATTCGGCTCAGGGGGCGACGTGGCGGCGCGGGCATGGGAACGGCGCATTGCCAAATTGACCGTCAAACGTTACATGGACTCCGACGCGGCAGTTGCCGCGTTGATGAGTAATGAGGCGGATGGCGCGCTAGTGGATGGAATCGCAGCGCGGCTGGCGGTCGGGCAAAACCCGGAGCTTGCGCTGGTCACGCATGTAAACGACGTTCTGTTTGCCATCGCCGCACCCACCGCAAGCGTGGAACTGCGCCACCAGCTAGATAAGGTTATTCAGGACATGCTCAAGGATGGGACTATCTCGCGGCTGATTGCGCGGTGGTTTGGGCCACAGCGAGATGTCGCGACACCATAAAGTAAGGGCAAGTCGGTTGAGTTGCCCTTATCAAATCAGGCAGGCGGAGGAGTCTGCAAACCCAGCGACTTTAGCCTTTCCTCCAGCGCCGTGCGGGTAGCCTTTAGATTCTCAAGCTTATCACGTTCGCGTTCAACAACCTCTTTAGGGGCACGCTTGGCAAACCCATCGCCCGCCAGCAGTCCTTCAGATCGGGTGATCTGATGAGCAACATTGTCGCGCTCTTTCTGCAAGCGCGCACGTTCAGCTTCCAGATCAACCAGTCCTGCCAGCGGCAAATAAGACGTGACGCTGCCGACTGTCACACCGGCGGCCTGATCGGGGGGCTGTGGAAGCGTCGCCGCGATTTCCAGCGAATCGTTATCTATGTTCGCCAACCTTACAAACAATTCGCGCTGCTCGGTGAGCAGGTCAACCCACTCGCCAGCCTGTATGACCGCACTTATCTTGCGCGAGGGTGGCACAGTGTATTCGGCGCGGGCATTGCGAATCCCCCGGATCAAATCCATCAGCAGGTTCATGTCGCTTTCGGCTTCGTCGTCCAGCATCGCCTGATCGACGTGCGGCCAGCGCGCGATGATCAATGCCTCGCCTTCATGCGGGATATGCTGCCAGATTTCTTCGGTCACAAACGGGACAAACGGGTGGAGCATCCGCAGACACTGGTCAAGCACATAGGTCAATACGTGGCGCGTCCGCGACTTGGCGGCAGCCTCCGCACCGTACAACGCAATCTTGCTGATTTCGATATACCAGTCGGCGTATTCGCCCCACAGGAAGTCATAAATCTGACGCCCTGCTTCGCCGTAATTGTGACTTTCCATCAGCCGATCCACACTCCCGATCAGGTGGTGCAGGCGGCTGAGTATCCAGCGATCCGGCAGCGAGAGACCTTCCCGCGCAGGCGTACCAGTAGGAGTCTCCCCTTCCAGATTGCCGGTTAGAAAGCGCGCCGCGTTCCATATTTTGTTGGCAAAGTTGCGATTCGACTCGATGCGCTCCATGGCCAGATTCATGTCGTTGCCCGGTGATCCGCTGGTTAGCAGCGTAAAGCGCAGCGCATCCGTGCCATACTGATCCATCACTTCGATAGGATCGACCACATTGCCGTACGTCTTGCTCATCTTGCGCCCCACTGCGTCCCGGACAATCCCGTGCAGGTAAACCGTCTTAAACGGCACTTCTTCGGTCAGCGAGAGGCCCATCATCACCATACGTGCCACCCAGAAGAACAGGATGTCGTACCCCGTTTCCATCATGGTCGTCGGGTAATAGCGCTTCAGATCGGGCGTTTCATCCGGCCAGCCCAGCGTGCTGAACGGCCACAATCCGGAGCTGAACCAGGTGTCCAGCACATCGGGATCCTGCTCGATGTTGGATGATCCACACTTGGCGCACTGGGTCGGGTCTTCACGCGCCACCGTCATATGCGCACAGTCAGCGCAGTGCCAGACCGGGATGCGGTGTCCCCACCACAACTGACGGCTGATGCACCACGGCTGGATGTTCGTCATCCAATGCTCCCAAACTTTGTCAAACCGTTCGGGGACGATCTGAATATTCCCCTGCTGCACAGCCTTAAGCGCCAGCGAGGCCGGTCCGCTCATATCTACAAACCATTGAGTGCTAAGCATAGGCTCGACCGGCTCGCCGCCGCGCTGCGAGCGCGGCACGACGTGGGTATACGGCTCGATCTTGATCGTCAGGCCCGCGGCTTCCATATCCGACCACAACCTCTGTCGCGCATCAAACCGATCCAACCTTGCGTAGGGGCCGCCGTTCTCATTAAGCGTGGCGTCCTTGTTCAGGATATGGATCATTCCCAGTTTGTGCCGCTGACCAATCTCGTAGTCGTTGAGGTCGTGCGCGGGCGTGATCTTGAGCGCGCCGGAGCCAAATTCCCGATCTACGTAGTCATCGGCAATCACCGGGATTTCCCGATCCAGTATCGGCACGAGCGCGGTTTTGCCAATGAAGGCTTTATAGCGGTCGTCGTCTGGATGCACGGCCACCGCTGAATCGCCGAGGATGGTTTCGGGGCGCGTGGTTGCAACAGGGATGAATTCATGGCTGTCTTTGATGCGATATTTGAAGAAGTAAAGCGATCCCTGCTCTTCCTCGCGCTCTACTTCCAGATCGCTGACGGCAGTTTGCAAGCCCGGCGACCAGTTGATCATGTAGGTTCCGCGATAAATCAGCCCCTTCTCATACCACCGCACAAACGCTTCGCGCACGGCGCGGCTGAGACCATCATCCATGGTGAACCGCTCGCGATCCCAGTCACAACTTGCGCCCATCCGTCGGAGCTGTTCGGTGATCTCACCGCCATATTTGTGTTTCCACTCCCAGGTCCGCCGCACGAATTCTTCACGACCAACCGCTGCGCGGCCGGTGCCTTCTTTTTCGAGCAAGCGTTCCACTTGAAGCTGGGTGGCGATTCCGGCGTGATCCGTTCCCGGCACCCACAGCGCGGCATAGCCCTTCATTCGGGCATAGCGGATCATCAGGTCTTCCAGCGCGACAAACAGCGCGTGGCCCTGATGCAGCGCCCCAGTCACGTTAGGCGGTGGCATACTGATCACATACGGCTCCGCGTCCTCGCCCGCGATCTCCGGTTTGAACCAGCCATTTTCTTCCCACCAACTGTACAAACGCTCTTCAGTGGATTTAAAGTCATACGTTTTTGGCATTTCTTTGTCCGGCATGGCAATCCCCCACTCTTGATGATCAAAAGCAAAACTCAAACAATAATCCGATGCAGGATGGCGCGGGCGACGCCCGACAAGCCATCCTCCAGGACATCTGACATCGACCCATCACCTCCTTCCCAGGGAAAACAAAAAGCCCCACCCGTCTAAGGACGGAAGGGGAAAGCCTTCGCGTGGTACCACCTTAGTTCCGCTTGCCTGTCCTTGACTCTTCTCTCACGAGGGAGAAGGGCCGGACGTGAGGTCAGCGGCGCTCTGGCGCGTTAACGGGCGCATCCCGAAACATGCTTACTGCCCGCCATTGACGCGGTTTCAACATGTTGGCTCCTAAGCGACTTTCAGCAGGCGCGGCAGTGGGGGCTTTCAGCCTGTGACCCATCCGTCTCTATCTGCGCGGGGCTGCTTACTCCTCTCAGTCATCGCCATGTGATTGTGAATTGTGAGAGAGTGTACAAGAATCCCACACGCGTTGTCAAGTTATTTCATTTTGTGTCTCCTCGTGTTCTGGCCTGAGCGTACGGCGTGTTATATACTGAGCGACAATTCTGGCCTGTTTCTGGAGACATCTGTCGTGCGCCCTGAGAAAGTCGCACCGTCTGACATCCTGATTTCACCGCTGACGTTTGTTCAGGCCATCCAATCGTCCGGCGCGCTGGTCGATGCGCTGGTTGAGCAGGAAGTCAACTTTCGCGCGTGGTTTGGCGGGCCGGCCCTGTGGCGTAAAGTGGCGCGGCATACCACCGTCCCGTTGTATTATCATCTCATTACGTCGGGTTATCTGGCCAGCGTTGACAATCACAGGGCATCATGGATGTTTGTTCGAGGTCGCCAGCAACTGCTCTATATCGAGGCTTTGGCGACCCACCCGGATTGGCAAAGGCGAGGCATCGCTCGCTCGCTGCTCCGTTTTGCTGTAGGACTGGCCCAGGAGCTCAGCCGAAACTGGATGGGCGTGACGGTCACGCTTGAGAATCGCGCGGCTGTCCAGCTTTGTGAGAGCGAAGGGTACCGGCGGGGGCATTGGCAGGTGATGCACGCTGCCAACCGGACTAACGGTGTAAAAGCCGACTCGAGTGTGCAGTTGAGGCCGATCTTCGGCCCCGGTGCAGAGCAAGCCTATTTCCAATTCGCCAGCCGAGATATTTCAGCCGGGCAGGTTTGGGATAAGGAGCCCGCCCTGCGGATGATGTCCTACGACCTGTTCCACCAGCGGCGGCATGGTTGGGTTATTACGGTGGGTGGCATACCATCCGGGTATGTGAGCCAGCGCACGTCGCCAGAGCAAAACACCTTATTTCTGGCCTGCGCGCCCGAGTGTTGGGACAGTGAAGCGGTGATCGCTACGGTTGTAGCTCACACTGCCGGGGGTCATGCTACCAGCACGACGATTCGGTTGGGCAGCACGGGCCATCATGAGGCTGCGCGGGCAGCGTTTGCAACTGTTGGATTTGAAGAGCAGCCCGCCGAAACCACCTTTATGTTTCGTCCTGTCAATCCTGGGCCAGTGCTGCCCAATACCCCTTCGGGAGGCTAATCCCTCATGGCAGCCAACATCGTCTACATCGGCATCGACCCCACGGCGGGGGGAAGGCTTCACACGGTAGCTGTGCTGGATTTCCGGCTCAAACTGCTCAGGCTGGAGAAAGTTCGCTTTGAAGGGCTGGTCGAGATCGTTGAAGGCTATCCGTCGGCGGTATGCGGCGTCGACGCGCCGCTCGCACCTGGCAAGGGGTTGATGGCTGACCCAGACTATCGCAAGCGGCTGGGCCTCGACCCCAAAACCGCCACTTACAGCAATTACCGGGTATGCGAATACGAATGCCGCAAGCGACGGATCAACCTGTATAACACGCCTCGCAGGGCCGAAGACGCCCCCCGCTGGATGCAGGAGGGCTGGCGAATCTATGATGCGCTACGTACAGCCGAATACGTTGAATATCCCCACGCCGGGTCGCGCCGCCTGTTTGAGACGTTCCCCCACGGCGGCTTTATGACCATTATTAAGCGAAAACCATATTCCAAATCGACGGTGGAAGGGCTGTTACAGCGCCAGATGATTTTGTTTGAAGAGGGGGTAAATGTGCCCGACCCGATGGAGACGCTGGAAGAGTGGACACGCCATAAGGTGCTAGTTGGCGAATTGAGCCGCGAGGGATTATATGATCACGATCAGCTTGATGCGCTGATGGCGGCCTATACCGCATCGCTGGTGGAGCAGCAACCTAACGAAGTCTGTTCAGTAGGCGATTCGGCAGAGGGGCAGATTATCCTACCCGTTCCAGAACTGCTGGATAAGTACTGATCCGAACTACACCACCAGCAAGTCATCTCAAGTTTGTCCACCCGCGTCAAGAATTCCGCGTGAGATGTGGCGCGTATCTTCGGTAGTTACAAAGGCTTTGGGGTCGACTTCAAGCACCAACTTGACCAACCGATCAATGTTGCGCCGCCGTGCCACGACACGCACCAGCCCGACCGTACCGCTGCTGCCTTCACCCGAACTGCGCGTCGCGCCAAACCCGGCGGCGCGGATCGCCGTGGCAATCGGTAGTGATTTGCCCACTGAGACGATATTGATGGTCGAATAGCCTGCCGCCAGCCGTTGCTCAATCCACATCCCAATGATGGTGCCAATGGCATAGCCCAGTGAATAGGCCATCAGGTTCCAGACATTGTCCAAATGGGCGACCACCAGGCTGATGGTCAGGGCAAAGGCCAGCGCCTCAAAAAAGGCCATGCCAAAGGTAATCGCACGGTGCACCCGGCTCATCAA
>Ga0137463_1000590_pt1 | contig 12162 bp, 11 predicted proteins | sample EasRivERMGT800_2_FD_102333 | JGI IMG/M metagenome (GOLD analysis project Ga0137463, IMG submission 102333) | Soil microbial communities from meander-bound floodplain in the East River, Colorado, USA - East River MetaG ERMGT800_2 | ecosystem: Environmental > Terrestrial > Soil > Floodplain ...
GCTCATGCCGTCTTTATGAAAAAAATCTCTTGTATGATCAAGAGCCATGATGATCATTACCAACCCACGTAACAGGTCAATGGAATCGATACGATAAGATGTCCTGGCAGGTTGTAAGGTCAGCGGCGGAGCAGGGGCAGTTAGTTCCTGGATCATGTTGTTGGTTTAAGTTTCGGTAAATCAATGCCCATTGTTTTCAAATAAAACATTGAACGTGATGAATGATCCATTTGGTGAAATATAAAAAGCCGTTGTTGCAGACAGCCTCAATAGGTCAATGGGCATACCTTCTGGCCGGGCGGGTTTTAATGCAGGAGCTATAGCAGTTAATGCGTCAGGCATATTGGTTGGTTTATTTTCAACACTAGTATCTTAAAGCTAAAAAAAAACATTGAATGATTAGTTCTTATTTTAAAATAGATTTACATGCTTAAAGAGGTAAAAACTGTCCCGGGCATGTATTTACCGGGCAATTTGTATTTTCACCACCTGTTATCTTTGCAAAAACTGTGAAGCATGCTATTGAAAGAAGTCACTATTGTTGAGAACATTGATCCAGAGGTATTCAAAAAAGAATTTTATGAGCCTTGCATCCCGGTAGTTATTAAAAACCTTTCAAAGGATTGGCCGGCCTATACAAAATGGAATTGGGATTATTTTAAACAACTGGTAGGAGATAAAAAAGTTCCTTTATACAACAATGTAAAAAGCGATGCTTATACGCCTATCAATACGGCTGACGATTACAAAACTTTTGGTGAATATATTGATATGATCAGCGAGGGGCCCGCCGGTTGGAGAATTTTTTTATTTAACATCTTTGATCATGCCCCCACACTTACAAAGGATTTTACCTGGCCTGAGCATTTGATGAAGGGCTTTGTAAAAAAATACCCTATGTTGTTTACCGGCGGTGCTACTTCCATCACCCATATGCATTTTGACATTGATCTCTCACACATTTTACATACACAGTTTGTCGGAAGAAAAAGAGTGTTGTTATTTCCTTTTGAAGAGCAGCATAAACTCTACCGCAAACCATTTGAAGTACTGAGCCTTGCCGACTTTTCACATTATCATGAAGGTAATGGTACCCCTGATTATAAAAAATTCCCGGCATTAAAACTTGCACAAGGCTATGATCTTATTCTGGAACACGGTGACACCTTGTTTATGCCGGCCGGCTACTGGCACCACATGGAATATCTTGATAGCGGGTTTGCCATGAGCCTGAGAGCTATGCAATCTACATTGGGAGGTAAATTGAAAGGTGCCTGGTATTTATTTGGCATGCGCAGTATAGATACCATTATGAAAAAGACTATGCCTAAGCCCTGGTATAACTGGAAACAGAAAAAAATATTTAGAAACGCGGAAAAAGAAATAATTAACGGATAAACCTGGATTTATTTTCTCCTTTTTTCCCGATGATGGATATTTTTCTAAAGTTTTTGCTTTCTCAAAAAATTGTTTAACCTGTTCTTCGGCATATTGCAAAGAATCTTTGGAGATATAATTTGCAATTTCATCAATGTCTTTAAGAGAACGTGAAGACCAGATTACTTCAGCCATTTTTTTAATTACTCAAATTCATGCGATTGTCCACACCTCATTTCCTCTTAATAATTTATCCAAATCAGGAACTTTCTTTGCTTTTGCATTTTCAATTTGCAATTCCATCATTTCTTCATAACAAGGACGATCAGTTTCATAAAATACACCAAATGGTCTTGGCAAATGGTGCTCTAATTTCGGGTCATCAAAAACACGAACCAATATTTGCGCCTTGTACATATCATGTTCATCATGTATCCAGCAATCATCAGCACTATAACCATCTGCAAGATTTATCACCCTGGGTGCAAATCCATCCAGCTTAATACCTTTATCGTTATTAGCTCCAAATAGAAGTGGTTTGCCTTTTTCCAGGAAAATAGTTTCATTAGCCTTGCTGCTTTTTTCGGTAAAAATTTCAAAAGCGCCGTCATTAAAAATATTGCAGTTCTGATAGATCTCAAGAAACGAAGCTCCTTTATGGTTATGAGTTCTTGCCAGCATGCCTTGCAAATGTTTCGGATCACGATCCATACTCCTTGCTACAAAGGTGGCATCTGCACCCAATGCCAATGCTAATGGATTGAAAGGATGATCAATGCTCCCGAACGGTGTTGACTTGGTTACCTTGTTTTCTTCCGATGTTGGGGAGTATTGTCCCTTCGTTAAGCCATAAATCTGGTTATTGAAAAGTAAAATATTTACATCAAAATTGCGACGCAATAAATGAATAGTGTGATTACCACCGATACTTAAGCCATCGCCATCCCCTGTAACGATCCACACGCTTAGTTCAGGCCTTGCTGCCTTTAAACCACTCGCAACAGCAGTAGCGCGACCATGAATAGAATGCATTCCATAGGTATTCATGTAATAAGGAAAGCGGGATGAACATCCTATACCTGAAATGATTACAATGTTTTCCCTGGGTATGCCTAAACCGGGCATTACTTTCTGAACCTGTGCGAGTATGGAATAATCACCGCATCCGGGGCACCAGCGTACTTCCTGGTCGGTAGCGAAATCTTTTGCTGTTAGTGCAGGGGCGGCTGTAATTGTATCACTCATAAATTAATAGGGTTCCTGCAAATTTAGACAATATCGAACAAGGAACAAAGGTAAAAAGCATCCAAAGTATTGATTTTGCTCAGTTTTTGAATTTTCCGGAACAGTTTATCATTTCTTTAATCAATATTCGGGTTTTTAATAATTCACTAATTCCTTCTGGCACCCTTCATCATTTACTATTACGGGAAACAATGAGAATTAGTACATTCATTGATAAATTTCCACTCATGAGAAAGTTTTTCTTTGCAATTATTATTCTATGTATCTCTTTCTATTCTTATTCGCAAAACAAGGAATTAGTTAAGGTAACAGATATGTTAAAGATAAAATCCATTAATGGGATTAATCTTTCAAAGGATGGTAGCCGGGCCCTTTTCACAGTTACAGCTATTGAACCCGATGGCGATTCTAAATGGGAGTATAAATACGTAAACCAAATCTGGACAGTAAATACTGATGGTAGTTCATTACCGAGGCCATTAACAACAAAAGAAAGTTCTTCCCAGGCGGTTTGGAGGCCTGACGGAAAACAAATCGCATTTGTGCGTGCAGTGGATGGAAAGCCGCAGATATTTTTATTATCACTTGATGGAGGCGAAGCTATGCAGCTTACGAAGTTCAGATTTGGCGTCGGCACACCTAAATGGAGCCCTGACGGAAAGCAAATATTATTTTCATCCAGTATTTCTTTAAAAGACCTTTTAAAGGATTCTTTGTTGAATCTCACTCATGAAGTACCGGCCTGGAGCTATGAAAAACCAGGCTTTGAAAAAAATGAACAATTAAAAAATTCAAATTCCAAAGCTGATCCTGATGGAAGTATTGATGAGGTCAGGGCATATCTTGAAAATGATGTAACCGATAAAAAAGCAAAAGTGGTTGATAAATTAAATTTCCAGGATGAAATGGAAGTGAATATGGACATGAGTTTCAATCATTTTTTTATTATCAATGCTGAGGCCCGCCTGAATGAGGCAGTCGGGCAGGGAACGGGAAAACCGCTTGAATTAACCCATGGCTTTAATCGTTTTAATAATGCCGACTTTACTCCCGATGGCAAACAGGTAATTTTATCAGGTGATGTTGACTCTCTTCAACATCCTGATCGTTCATTAGAGAATGAGATCTTTATTGTAAACAGCGATGAAAGCAATTTCAAAAAAATATTGGGTGAAGAAGGAATAAATTATAATTCTCCACGTCTTTCACCCTCTGGCAAATGGATGGCGTTTCAATATGGCAACACGTCTTTTGTAAGCGTCCCTGCATTAGCAATTATGCCTGTGAATGGTTCAGTAAAAGATAAAATTGATATCCCCTTTGATCGGAATAAAGGCAATATTACCTGGAGCAATGACGAAAAATATATTTACTTCTCAGCTCAAAGCAACGGCGGACAGCCTGTTTATCGCGCTGATATAAAAACAAAAAAACTGGAGCAACTTACAGATTACAATAGTGGCGTCATAAATTTTGACCTCGTCAATAACAAACTTGTTTTTGTAAAGACTGAAGTGGCAGATCCGTTTGAGGTCTATTCAGCGGATGGCGATGCAAAGAATGCAAAACGTATCAGTGATTTTAATTACAGCTGGGTGCAGGCAAAACAGCTTTCTTTTCCGGAAAAGAAAAGTTTTACGAATAGCAATGGAATGGCTATTGAATACTGGATAATGAAACCGGTAAATTTTGAGGTGGGAAAAAAATATCCATTGTTATTAGAAATTCATGGTGGACCCTCATCCATGTGGGGTCCCGGGGAAACAAGCATGTGGCATGAATACCAGTTTTTTTGCAGTAAAGGTTATGGAGTAGTTTATTGCAACCCCCGTGGAAGTAGTGGTTATGGTTTAGATTTTTTAAGAGCGAATATCAATGATTGGGGAACCGGCCCTACCAGTGATGTTCTCACTGCTTTGGATAAAACAGTTGCGGATGGCTGGGCTGATACATCTGAATTAATAGTTACCGGCGGCTCATATGCAGGTTATTTAGTAGCGTGGATTATTGCACATGACCATCGTTTTAAGGCCGCTTGCTCACAACGTGGTGTGTATGACCTCGCGACTTTTTTTGGCGAAGGAAATGCCTGGCGGCTTGTACCAAATTATTTCGGAGGCTATCCCTGGGAACCCGCCACCAAGGCAATTCTCCAAAGGGAATCACCCATCACTTATGTGCAAAATATTACCACGCCATACATCATTTTTCATGGCGAAAATGATCGTCGTACAGGCACCACACAGGGTGAAATGATGTACCGGAACTTAAAAGTCTTAGGAAGACCGGTAGAATATGTGCGACACCCCGGGGCTACCCATGAAATAACAAGAAGCGGGAATAATCGGCAACGCATCGACCAGATGCTCAGGACCTACGAATTTTTTGAAAGATGGATAAATAAAAAATCTTTTTGAAAAAGAAGAAATACCCTGATTTGGTAAATTAGATTAAAATAATTCCAGGATGAAAAACAAAAAGAAAGCATTGGCAATAATCTGTGTAATTGTTTTTGTAATTGTTGGTATGGCTGCCAGTAAACCGCCGGCAGAAAATTTTAAAAACCTGAAAGTCTTACCAAAAAATATTTCCAAGGATCAATTGGATAAGGTAATGGATGAATTTGCAAAGTCCCTTGGTGTTAAATGCAATTTTTGCCACGTGCAGTCGCCAACGGATTCAACGCAGTGGGACATGGCCAGTGATGAAAAAGCCGAAAAAAGTATTGCACGAAAAATGATCGCCATGAGTAATAGCATCAACAAAAAAATTTTTCACGGCAAATCAAAATACGGAAATGAAAATGCAATAATGGAAATACATTGTGTAACCTGTCATCATGGAGAAGCACATCCTGAAATGGAAGAAGAAACTAAACAATAAATCCCACAAAAAAGCTTCACCGGCCAGTGAAGTTTTTTCTTTACACACCCCATTGTCACACACTTCTTCCTCCTCCTCCCCCGTCTAAAAAACCATGCCACCGCGCAGTATTATTCTGAGTTTTAAACGATTAGAACCCGCACGGTTTAATATCGTAGAAGTTTTTCAACAAATGGCTTAACAATTGTAACTGGCTACCTTTGTTTTCAATAAATTACAGTATCAATTTTTAATTTGTATGGACAGTACTTTATATGATTTTGGCATGATCGGCCTTGGCACTATGGGCTGTAATCTTTTATTAAATATGGCCGATAATCATTTTGCTGTAATTGGTTTTGATATTAACCGTGCTAAAGCCGAAGAATTTGAAGCATCAGCAAATCCTGGAACAGTTGTAAAGGGGGTTTTTGAATTATCCACTATGATACCGCAACTAAAAAAACCAAGAAAGATCATGATGCTGGTGCCTGCGGGAAAACCTGTAGACGATGTAATTAATAAACTGCTGCCATTGTTGGAAAAAGATGATATCATCATCGACGGAGGAAATTCTCATTTTACCGATACCCTGAACAGAATTCATTTTTTGCAGGGGAAAGGAATTCATTTTATGGGAATTGGCATTTCCGGTGGAGAAATGGGAGCCAGGACAGGTCCAAGCATTATGCCGGGTGGTGATGAAACGGCATGGCAACAGGTGAGACCAATATTAGAGGCGGTATCAGCAAAGGTGAATGGTGAAGCCTGTGTAGCCTATATGGGCAGGTGGGCCGCAGGCCATTATGTAAAAATGGTGCACAATGGAATTGAATATGCCTTGATGCAATTGATCAGTGAAGTATATGATATTCTAAAAAGAGGCGCGGGATTAAACAATGACGAACTGCATACTGTTTTTAAAAATTGGAATGAAGGCGAAATGCAATCTTTCCTCCTTGAAATCACTGCTGATATTTTTGAACATACAGATGCAGATACAGATAAAATGCTGGTAGATGTTATTCTTGACAAAGCAGGTGCAAAGGGCACGGGGAAATGGACCTCGCAAAATGCAATGGATCTTTCTGTGCCCATTCCTACTATTGATGCCGCTGTAGCGGCACGGAATATTTCAGTTTATAAAGATGAACGTATGGCTGCATCAGAATTATATTCCTACAAGATTGGGAAAGCTATTCCTGGTAAGGAAAAATTTGTTCAACAAGTTCATGATGCCTTATACTTTGCGACGATCATTTGCTATGCGCAGGGGTTTGCATTATTGCATAAAGCATCTTCAGAATTAAATATGGATATTCCTATAGGTGATGTGGTAAGAATCTGGAGAGGCGGTTGCATTATCCGTTCAGGGTTGCTGAATAATTTTTATTCTGTGTATAAAAAAGATCCTGATCTTTCCAATATTTTATTGAATAAAAAAATTGCAAGGCTATTAAAGAGTAAAGAAAAAAAATTAAGAGGAGTAATAAAGCAGGTAACAGCCCTGAAAATTCCTATTGCAGGCTTTACGTCTTCGCTGGCTTATTTTGATGCTTATTGCAGCAGACAACTTCCGACTAACCTGATACAAGCCCAACGGGATTATTTCGGTGCACATATGTATCAGCGAATTGATAAAGACGGAATGTTTCATAATGAATGGCAGCCACTACCTGAGCATGCAAAGAAAGAGGAACCGGAACATAAACCATGAGTGAATTGTCAATGGTGAATTGTGAACGGAGGTGGCATTGACAATTGACAATTCACAATTGAAAAGAAACAACAGAACGTTGGCTACTCAAAAATTACAAGATTCATGAAAGTCCAAAAAAGATCACAGCCTGTAATCATGATCATCTTCGGTGGAAGCGGCGATCTTACCAGCAGAAAACTAGTACCTGCACTGTTCAACCTTTTTATTGATGAATACCTTCCTGGTGATTTCATAGTGGCAGGTATTGGCCGAACCGATTATGGAGGTGAGGAAAAATATCGTGAGCATTTATTGGAGGGAGTAAAAGAATTTTCCCGGCGTAAGGATCATGATGAGGAATGGAAAAAATTTTCTGAAAAGGTTTGTTACGTGGAGGTCGATGTTAAAGACGATTCAGCTTTTCAGCAAATAGGAAAATGGATTGATGAAAAAAGTAAAGAGTGGAAGGAACATCCCATTGTGATTTATTATATGGCAGTGGCTCCTCAACTGGCGCCTGATATTGCAAAAAAATTATTCAATCAAAAACTTTGCGTTGATCCAAAACATACAAGAATGGTTTTTGAAAAACCTTTTGGTCATGATTTAGAAAGTGCCCAGGAGCTGAACCAATTGCTGGGTGGCATGTTTGCGGAAGACCAGATTTATCGCATTGATCATTATCTTGGCAAAGAAACGGTGCAGAATATCCTGGCGTTGCGATTTGCCAATGCATTGTTTGAACCGATCTGGAATAGCAATTATATTGATCATGTACAGATAACGGCGGCTGAAACAGTTGGAGTGGAAGACCGTGGGGGTTATTATGAACAAGCGGGTGCATTAAGAGATATGGTCCAAAATCACATTCTGCAATTGCTCTGTATGATTGCCATGGAGGCGCCCGTTTCATTTGATGCCAACGAGATAAGAAATAAGAAAGTGGATGTGTTGAACGCGATACGAAAATTCAGCTCTGAAGATGTGCATGCACATGCAGTGCGTGGGCAGTATTCCGGCGGTTGGATGAAGGGAGAAAAAGTGGTGGGTTATCGCCAGGAAAAAAACGTTGATAAAAATTCACCGGTAGATACTTTTGCCGCGGTGAAATTCTTTATTGATAACTGGCGCTGGCAAAATGTGCCTTTTTACGTGCGCACCGGGAAATATCTGCATGAAAAAACGACACTCATCACTATTCAATTCAAGCCGGCGCCTCATTATGCATTTCCTGAAGAGGCAGCAGATACCTGGCGGCCCAATCGTTTAACCATCAGTATTCAGCCTGACATGGATATCCGGATTCGTTTCCAGGCAAAACGGCCGGGACCAAGTATGATTTTAAGTCCTGTAGACATGGTGTTCAGTTATGCTGAAGCCTATCATGAAGAAGAACCGGAAGCTTATGAAACTTTATTGGAGGATGTTATGGAAGGTAATCCGACTTTGTTTATGCGTGCCGACCAGGTAGAAGCGGCGTGGAGAGTCATTACTCCCATAATGGAAGCATGGCAACACCGTAAACCGGTTGATTTTCCCAATTATGCTCCTGGCAGCTGGGGCCCCGAAGATGCGGAGGCGCTGGTTGCAAAAGATGGCCATCATTGGGTGACACTGCCGTCAAAAAATGGTTGAAAAGCGATATGTGGCAATGCTGTTTTAACCTGAGTGTCTTTGTTTCTTTGTGGCAAAAACACATTTATCTTAACACCAGGTCCCACTTGGTTACTTAGAAAATTATTCAGCGTGCAATTAAACATTTCAAAAAATATTGAAGAGTTGAGCTGGCGGGTTGCTGAATGGATGGTTGGTTATATTCATGAAATATTGCAAAAACAAGATCGCTTTACCATTGCGTTATCCGTTGGCAGCACTCCAAAAAAACTAAACCTGCTATTGGCCTCCGATGAATTCAAAAATAAAATCGATTGGAAAAAACTGCACATATTCTGGGGTGATGAGCGATATGTTCCTTTTACTGACGACCGCAACAATGCAAAAATGGCTTTTGATACATTATTAAATCATGTTCCTGTTCCGAAATCACAAATCCACATTATGCGGACAGATATTGATCCTGAAACCTCTGCGACTGAATATGAAAAAATATTAAAAACTTATTTCCCTGGCGTCGCGAGCTATGAGCTGCGAGCTGCGGGCAGTGAACCAACTCACGATTCACGTCTCACGTCTGACGTTTCACCTCTCACAACCTTTGACCTCGTCTTACTCGGTCTCGGCGACAATGCCCACACACTTTCCTTATTTCCCGGTGAAGAGATTATTCATGAAAAAAATGACTGGGTGAAAGCAGTTTTTGTAAAAGAAATAAACATGCAGCGCATTACATTGACGGCTCCTGTTGTAAATCTTTCAAGCTGTATAGTTTTTTTAGTTAGCGCACAGGATAAGGCAGATGCTGTATCTCATGTTCTTTTGAATGATTATACTCCAGATTTATACCCTGCACAGGTAATAAAACCGGTACATGGAGAATTGTATTGGTTTCTGGATGAAGCTGCGGCTGCAAGGGTAAAAAAATAAAACATTAAGGTTGAATAGCAACGTGCATATTCTATTCAAATTAAAAATTGATTATAATGTAGCTATTTCAAACTCTTCAACCAATCATTAATCCCTTCATAAATTTTCTGTGCCACCTGTTTATGAAATTTCGGATTCAGAATTCTTTTTTCATCTTCCCTGTTACTTAAAAACGCAACTTCCAATAAACAATTTGGGTATTCAGTCGGCCCGCTTAAAGAAAAATTAAATGCGCCCACATTTCCCCATTCTTTCAGCTTCAGCCCAAGCATACTTTTTAGAATAGCCTGTGAAAGAGCCCGGAATCCAATGTAACGATAATAAGTGCTGACTCCCTTCACCGTATCGCTACTGGCAGAATTTAAATGAATACTGATAAGAATATCGGGTTCCTCTTGTCTCAGCATCAGCGTGCGGTCAATCATGGATAACTCAACGTCCTCCGTTCTCGTCATAAATGTTTTTACTTTTTTCGTCTTAAAATATTTCTCAACTTCCTTTGCAATCTTTAATGTGTATTCCTTTTCGATGATATTTGAAGTAACACCTGATGCGCCTGTATTACTTCCACCATGACCGGGATCAATGGCTACCAATAATTTTGTTATGTCTGGTTTTGCAGGTTGTCTTTTTACACGGATAGTAAGTTTTTTTTCATCATAAAAAATAAAATAGCCCCAGTGTTGCGGGTGCCTTAATTCAATAATAACCCGGAATACATCGTCTTCTATTTGCTCATAATAGGCATTTTTAATTTCTTTCACTGAAGAAAGCTGGGTGATCCAGTTTGTATTACTTGTAACACCAAAAATATCAACTACAATTCTTGATGGATTTATTTCCTGCATAGTACGGTAAGGCAATCGCTCGTCAAGTGATATGGTAACATAATCATATTTATCATCCCCATAGACCTTCCAGCTACCGGTTAAATAATAAGGTTGGATATGAATGGAATCTTCTTTTTTGAAACTTGTTTTTGCCAGCCACCCATAATGATTGGCAGATAATTTCACCTTGTAATCATCTTTAACACTATCTACAACTTTCATCACGATATTACTATCAAGAAAAGTCATCTTTGCGCCACCAAGGCGATCATCACCCAATCCATATTCGAGAAAAGGCAAAGGGCCGGTTGTCTTACCCGGTAAAAAAGAATTATGGGGTTGTTGCGGCATTACTTTTACAGACAAGAGTAACATGAAAAGAAAAATTGAGATCTTCATAACTGAAAGTTACATTCCTTTATCATTTTTTGTTTAGGTTTATCATTATTCTCAACTGGCAAAACTCATTAACCATTTGAACCCCAACCTAAAAACACTGATTAAGCCCACCGTAGATTTACCTGCCTTTCCGGAGGTTTTACTGAATTTAATCAGAAAGCCATTTGCCAGTACACTATGTTATTTTTATATCGCGTTATAACAAAGAAATATCCTGGTGGTATTTCCCTATCCTAAGTAAAACTTAAAAGATGAGCTCGCATACAATACTGGCTATCATATCATCGATCATATTATTTATTCCTGTTATCCTTATTCTTGTATTTAAATTATTTACACACCGGAGTTTTTTGGCTTTATCCATTTACTACCTGGTCGCAGGTTTCTATAATCTTATGGATCAAAATGTAATTAGGGTGCCCATTTGGTTCTCCCGCCCGATAGGAATAATAAATAATTTACTGGACGCTCCATTAATATTGCTTTTCCTTATTTTTTTCAGCACATCTTCACAAATGACCAAACGGATTAAGACAACTATATTTCTTTTTTTCGCTTTTGAGGCAATTGTCCTGCTCATTTGCGGATTTAATGTAAGAACAGTTAAAATTGTTTTAGGTCCTGATATTGCAATCATACTGGCAGTAAGTTTTCTATTTTTCTTAAGAAATGTTCGTTTAGCCATCACCAATCAAAAAAGCCTGGGCAAGGCAATTATGATTTCTTCCGTTTTACTCTCATACTGTATTTTTAGCCTTGTATATATATTTTTCTATTTCGTAAAGGACAAGCAATATAAGAACGATGCCCGGTTGGTATATTATCTCGTTACGATTTTATCCGTTCTTTTAATGGCACTGGGGATCATCATTGAAAATAAAAGAATAAAAAAACTGGACGAGTTAAAACATACGCGAAAGGAATTAGCCACCTTGTATGGAGAACCAAAAAAGACTCCCTTTAATAAAGACAGCCGCTTTCTCAGAGCAGATGGATTCTAATAACAATATTTATTCTCTGTAATCATTTTGTCCGCAATTCTTCTTCTTGCTTCTTTTGTATTGTAGGGTTCAGCCTTTGTAAAACGTTTTAATCCCATTAAAATCATTCTTTGCTCATCGCCATCGGAAAATGAATTGATGGCATCCTTCCCGCTTTTATTCACTTTATCAGCCGCATCATATAAATACGTTCTCATGATGTCAA
>Ga0137463_1000591_pt1 | contig 12128 bp, 10 predicted proteins | sample EasRivERMGT800_2_FD_102333 | JGI IMG/M metagenome (GOLD analysis project Ga0137463, IMG submission 102333) | Soil microbial communities from meander-bound floodplain in the East River, Colorado, USA - East River MetaG ERMGT800_2 | ecosystem: Environmental > Terrestrial > Soil > Floodplain ...
AAATTACAAATTCAAAATAGCAGATTCCTGTTCTATTGCGATTTAAATTAAATAAAAGCAAAGGAACACAAATACCCAAACCAGGTCAACAAAATGCCAGTATAATCCGGCCTTTTCAATCATTAAGTAATGCCCTCTTCTTTCAAATACGCCGGTCTGCGCCATTATGAGCATTACGGTATTAATAATCACACCAGAAAAAACGTGAAAGCCATGAAAGCCAGTTATCCCGTAGAAATATCCACCGAAGGCAATTGGACCTTTTTGAGTTACATGTAGTTCATTAACATTAATCATTGCCTGTAATTGCTCTCTGCTCATTGCTGCTAACTGCTGAACGCTATGGGAATGGTCATGCGCATGAACGACCTTTGCCAGGTTTTCAACAGGAGTAAGTTTTAGTGCTTCAGCAGCGATTGCCGGATCCACATGAGGGCCCCATGGATTACCTCCCATTGTTTGGCCGATAACATCCAATATACTTTTATCCGTCAACACAATATGTTCCCCTGTGATCAGGTGATGCCATTCCCAAGCCTGGCAAGACAAGAAGCATAGGCCACCTACAATCGTCCAGGCCATCCATTTTACTACTCCTTGTTTATTCCCATGATGACCTTCATGCACAGCCAGCACCATGGTTACAGAACTCATGATCAAAATAAATGTCATCAAACTCACAAAGGCAAGAGGCAGGTTTGTATGACCGGCACCGGGAAATGTATTGAAGACAATACTGGGATTGGGCCAGTAATTCTGGCTAAACCGTATGGAGCCATAAGAAATCAGGAATGCACCAAATGTAAAGGAGTCGCTCATTAAAAAATACCACATCATCAATTTGCCATACTCAACATTGAACGGGCTTTTGCCCCCGCTCCACCATTTTGTCTGATGCTGACTAACTGCCGTTGTTGTCATGTTTTAGTAAAAGTTTTAAATTCTGAATTCTTAGTTTTATGTTACCAGCTTTATATTTTTATCTAGCTTCTCTTACGCTTGTGAATGGTGAATGGTCAATTGTCAATATGAGTCCCAAATTCACAATTCACTATTGACAATTCACTATCCCATCCACATAAAGAACACCAGCAAATAGATCCACAAAAGGTCTACAAAATGCCAATAGGTTGCCATTATTTCAACCGGTATGCTATTGTATTGTTTTGTTCTCCCAAAAAACGCTTTTACAAACATCACCATTAATGCAATTACTCCACCAAGAACATGCGCTGCATGCAAACCGGCAATGACATACAAAAATTGTCCGCCTCCTGATGAGCCCTTGAATTGAATTCCGCTATTCCACAATTGTTGAAACCCTATCCATTGCAGGATTACAAAGCTTACACCCAGTAATAATGTCCCTGCAATCAGTAAGCGGTAATAATTCATTTGCCGCTGTTTAAAAGACCTCAATGCCATTTGCATCATCACACTGCTCAATAAAATTGTCGCCGTCGAATACCAGAAAATTTTTGGCATTTCAATGCTCTGCCAACTGGCCTGGTTACTTTTTACAATGTATGCGCTGGTCAGGCCGGCAAACATCATAATAATACTACCAATAGCCACCCACAAAGTAAATTTGTGAGGATGAATTCTATGCCGTTGCTGTGTGTTCACAGTACTAATGCTCATGATAAAATTCCAAATAAAAAATTACAAATTCCAAATAATACACTCCTGTTCTATTTAGTAATATCGTGTTCTTTACTGTTTTCAATAATTTTAGTAAGCATGCTTGAAAAAATCTTTCTTAACTGGCTTGCCTCATCTATCAAACTCAATCTTTCATCTTCTAAGTATTTATCTTCAAATACCTCAACTAATCCTAAAAAATGCATTGATTCCTTTGATTCTTTTCTACAGACTCTTATTCTGTATCGCAGATCTCCTTTTCCCACATTTTCATTTGCTTCAATATAATTAGCCCCCACTGATCCACTTGCTCTTGCCAGTTGTTTAATATCTTCAAAATTTGCAACATCAATTTTGAGTTTTCTACAAAACTTTCTTATTTTTTTTGCAAACTCATGACATCTTTCTTCTAAGGGATGCTCGAACATGGAATTTGGAATTTATTATTTGTGATTTCATGCTACTTTATCTCCTAATAAAGCCAGCAAAACGATTGGCAAATAAATATAACTGCTGAACATTACTCTTCTTGCACTCGGTACATCCATATTCCTGTATAACTGCACGCATCGCCACACCATAAATATGTTCGCGAGGCTTACAATTACCAGGCTCACCATTCCACTCATTCCCATAAAATATGGAACCACTCCAACCGGTATCAGCAATAATGAATAAATAACCGTTTGAATCGCTGTATATTTTGTAGGCCCTAATTCACTGGGTAATAATTTAAATCCTGCTCTTGTATAATCATTATGTGCAATCCATGCAATAGCCCAAAAATGCGGAAACTGCCACATGAATTGTAACAGGAACAAGACCCAGCCACCCGCTGATAAGGCATCATTTCCTGCTGCCCAACCAATCAGGCAAGGTAACGCTCCCGGGACCGCACCTACTATCACTGAAATAGAACTTATTTTTTTCAGTGGCGTATAAATAAATGCGTACAGGAACAAACTAAATAAAGCAATGCCTGCCGATAACCAATTAAAATAATTTCCAAGCATAAAAATTCCCAATGCTCCCGTAATAATTGCAAACGTCCATCCTTCATTTACAGTCATTCTTCCTGCGGCAACAGGTCGGGTGGCTGTCCGCTTCATTACAGCGTCTGTATCTTTTTCTACCACCTGGTTAATAGCATTGGCGCTGCCGGTTACTAACAATCCGCCTGCAAAGAGCAAGATGATCATCTTCCAATCATACATTACAATCCCGGGAGCCAGCAAATAACTTATGACACTGCTGAACACAACCATAATGCTAAGCGAAGGTTTGATGAGTTGAAAATAATCTCTCAACTTATTTAATAAGATCCCTTCACTCTTATAAGTCTCAATAGCTGCAATATCTTTCATAAATTTTCCTTCTTGCTTCCCGATTGATGCCGGGATACCAGTTACCACTTGCTAATGATGCCCTTCATCTTTCCCGATGGGCTCTGTTTGAGGAATAAATTCTCTTCCATCTTTACCATAATCATAAGCCCAGCGGTGTACTTCAGGAATTTCTCCTGTCCAGTTACCGTGACCGGGGCGAATAGGAGTTGTCCATTCCAGTGTATTCGATCCCCATGGATTTTGATGTCTTACTTTTCTCCCTTTAAAAATTGAATAAAAGAAATTAAATATAAACATCAGTTGCACAGCAAACACAATAATAGAAACAACCGTAATCATTTTATTTAATTCGCCAAACTTATTAAAGTTGTGCCAGCCACTAAGATCAAGATAACGACGGGGAACACCGGCCAAACCTTCATAGTGCATGGGCCAGAAAATCATATAAGCTCCGACCATTGTTACCCAGAAATGAATGAACCCAAGTGTGCTATTCAGATAACGGCCAAACATTTTCGGAAACCAATGATATACGCCGGCAAACATTCCAAAGAAAGATGCTACACCCATTACAATATGGAAGTGTGCCACAATAAATTTTGTATCGTGTAAATGGATATCTATCGTTGAATTACCAAGAAAGACACCGGTTAAACCTCCCGAAATAAACAAACTCACAAAACCAATAGAAAAAAGTGTAGCGGGAGTGAAACGAATATTTCCCCTCCACAAGGTAGTAAGCCAGTTAAATACTTTAATAGCAGATGGCACAGCGATCAGCAAGGTCAACAGGACGAAGATCGACCCAAGGAAAGGGTTCAATCCCGTGACAAACATATGATGGGCCCAAACAAGGAATGCAAGAACAGTGATGGCAAACAATGATCCCACCATGGCCATGTAACCAAATATGGGCTTTCGTGAATTCACTGCCAGTACTTCCGAAACAATTCCCATGGACGGCAAAATAATAATGTACACCTCAGGATGACCAAGGAACCAGAATAGATGCTGATACAAAATAGCACTGCCACCTTCATTAGGTAATGCCTGGCCGGTTTGTGAAATAAAAATATCGCTCAGGTAAAAACTTGTTCCCAGGTTGCGATCGAATAATAACAGGATAAACCCTGAAAGCAATACAGGAAATGATAATACTCCTAATATGGCGGTAAAAAATAAAGCCCAGATTGTAAGTGGCAGCCGCGTCATGCTCATGCCCTTTGTTCGCATGTTCAGAATGGTGGAAATATAATTTAAACCACCGAGTAATGAGGATACAACAAATAAAGCCATGGCTATTAACCAGAGATCAGTTCCGAATTTCGATCCTGGATTGGCATCACCCAGTGCACTTAATGGAGGATACATAGTCCAGCCTCCGCTCGCAGGTCCCGTGCTTACAAATAATGAGGAGACCATTACTATGCTCGCTAAAAAGAAAAACCAATAGGACAACATGTTAAGAAATGGAGAAGCCATATCTCTTGCGCCGCATTGCAATGGAATAAGAAGGTTAGCAAAGGTGCCGCTAAGGCCCGCTGTCAACACAAAAAACACCAGCACAGTTCCATGCATGGTGATTAATGCATAATAAAACTCGGGTTGAATCTGGCCACCCTTGGCATAATGACCAAAAAACGTTTCCAGAATAGGAAAAGTCTGATCAGGAAAACCTAATTGCAAACGAAACAATACAGAAAATAAACCACCGATGATAGCCCAGGCAATACCGGTAATTAAAAATTGTTTGCCAATAGTTTTATGATCCTGGCTAAAAACATATTTGGTAATAAATGTTTCTTTAGGATGATGTGCATGGTGTTCATCATGATGTACCTCATGTGTTGTCACAATTTCCGGCTGACCATGCATATTTGGGTCGTTGCTCATAATTCTTTTTATTTAAGAGAGGTCTTGTCTCTAAAAAAATTATTTATTCATATTGGCAGCTACAACCTTTGCTTTGTTAGTTGTATCTGCCGGTTGTGTTTTTTGCGGAGCTTGCTCAGGATGCGCCGCAGCATATTGTGGTGGTTTTGAAATAATCCACCTGTCAAATTCCTCCTGCGTTTCTACAATTACTACTCCCCTCATTCCAAAATGCCCTTTCCCGCACATTTGGTCGCATGATAATTCATATACAAAATCCGGGTCACCTGATTTTTCTATCATTTGCTTTGTGGTAAATTTTGGAGTAAACCACATGGTAGTGGGCGTACCCGGCACGGCATCCATCTTCATCCTGAACTGAGCCAATCCCACATCATGCACCACATCTTTTGAACCAATTATTAATTTCACGGGTTTATTTACAACAAGATGCAATTCATTTATAATAATATCATCATGGTTGTAGGGATCATCCCATAGTTGGCCAAGGGGATTATTTTTTTCAGGGTTTATCTCTTTATAATATTTTTTCCCGAATACTCCATCCCTGCCCGGATACCTGAATTCCCATTTAAACTGGCTGCCTGTAACCTCTACCTGCATCGCGTCATTAGGAGGATCGCCCGTTATTTTAAACCAATAAAAAATACCAAATCCCACAAGCGCTGTTAATGCAATAGCCGGAATTACTGTCCATATAATTTCCAATTTATTATTGTGGGGATAGTAATATGCTTTTCGTTTATCTGATTCCTGGTATTTAAAAGCAAACCAGAAAAGTAATATTTGAGTAATGAAAAAAACGACGCCTGTAATGGCAATCGTAAGGTAAAGCATGGTATCTATCTTATCTCCCTGTACTGAGGCTGATTCGCCTAATATCTTTCCCTTCAATCTTTCGTTGCAATAATAAACTCCTATCAGGCCGGCAATTAAAAAAATTAGTAATAAAAATGCATTGATGCGATTGGTTTGTTTCTTTGCTTTCTCCTCACCGCGTAAAACAGCAACATATTCACTTGCTTTTGCAATCTGAAATGTGATCAGGAAGCCAAATGCCAAAATCGCTATGATGAAAAAAGTTTGCATACTCTATTTATTCTTTTAAATGTTTGACGCCTTCCAGGTGTCTGACATTTTCTTATTGATATTTTTTTTACCACATTTTTATGTGCCAGACGCCTGGCAGGCGTCAGACACAGTGTCACGTATGATGTATTATACTTTCCTTAATAAACGGATGATGTTTTATTATCATCGGCGCCTTACTCAATGATCTTGCTGTTATGAACATTATCAGGCCCACAAAACCCAGTGCTACTCCAAAATCATACAACATAAACGGAACATGCGTTTGTCCGGTAGCAGGGTCTTTCATCACTCCTGGAAAAACCATCTGGAAAAAATCCAGCCAATGCCCGAACAAAAGCAATACACACATAAAGGTCATGGTTGTATAATTACGTTTTGATCCCCTCTTCATTAATATTAACAAGGGCGCAATGAAATTGATGACCAGGTTAAGGAAAAATATTCCCCTGTATGGCCCCTGAACGCGAGGTTTGAAATAAACAGTTTCTTCAGGTTGATTACTATACCATATAAGCATGTACTGTGAAAACCAGAGATAGGTCCAGAAAACTGAAAAAGCAAATATGAATTTTCCAAGATCATGTAAATGTTCTTCATTGGTCAATTCTAAATAATCATTGTTTTTCAGGTAAATCACAAAAAGGGAAATGAGTGCAAGACCTGATACAAATGTACTTGCAAATGTGTACCAGCTATACATAGTAGAATACCAACGCGCATCAATACTCATCAGCCAGAGCCATGGAACAGTCGACATGACTGTAAGACCGAAAACAACTAAATAAATCGCAGCCCATACAGTATTTGTCCAGGTGAATTTTTTCCCTTCTTCTACAGTCAGGGTTTTGTCATCTATGCTGCGCGAAAGTCTGCGCATTTTAGCGCCAATCAAAGACCAAAGCGCCACCGTCAGCAATGTCCAAACAGCAAAAAATCCTTTATTTAAAAATGGAGATTTATATTGCAATGCATGACTTTCTTTTACTTTTTCCGGATCGGTCCATTGATAAATAACATGATTGCCCCCGAACACGAGAACAAGCATGATAATAATTGAAATCACACCAATCACTGGAACTGCAGTTGAGACTGCTTCGCTTACTCTTCGAAAACTTATTTGCCAGCCACCCCAGGCAAGTGTAGTAGCACAAATAAAAAACATAACTGCATTTGTGGTCAACAAAAAGTAAACACTGTTTTGTAATAAGCTTCCCCAAAACCGGGCCTGCTCATGCTGATCAGCTTTTGCACCATAAGTGATAAACAAAATGATGATGGATACAATGCCTATAGCCATTAATCCGAGAGACCAGGTATTATATCTTTTCGTTATTACAAATTGTTCTTTTAAGGTCATATCAATTTACTTTGAGCTAATCCCGCATATGCGGGACAAGCTTTTATTTTTATCTATTCACTGTTATCTTTTATCTTCTTAATTATCATCTATCATCTTATTTTGCCTTTCCCGTACTATCTGTCTTTGCTTTCGTGCCGGTACTATCTGCTGCGGCAGGTTTTGCCGTTGTTGCAGCCTTAGCAGCCTGTTGTGCCTTTATATAATGAATGATCATCCAGCGCTGTTTTGTTGATACCTGAGAGGCATAACTTCCCATCGCATTCTTACCATAGGTAGCTGAATAAAACATCTGGCCATCCGGCATTGCTTCATATTTAGCATCTCCTACCAGCGTTGCAGGCTTTGAAGGAAAAGGTCCGTTACCGTCTTTATACAGGGGACCATTACCATCTAACTTGCTGCCATGACAAATGCCACAATTAACCAGGTATAATCTTTCAGCCTCTTTCATTTGTACTGTACTCAATGCAGGCAAAGGATTTTGAACTTGTTTTGATGCAACATAATTAACCGTATCCCCGGGCTTATCTATTTCATAAGGAAAAGGCATTTCATCTCCGCGAGCCATTGTACCCGCTACAGGATACGCAGTATAATAAATTTTCCCTTCGCCCAGCTCTGCCTGTTTATTTGTAAATTTTGAAGAATCGGGTTTTGCGTATGTTTCAAGAGCCCTGCTATAGGCCATATCGGGCATATATACTCTTCCCGGGTTGCGTCGGACATCGCTACAGGCCGTAATCATTACCCCCGTTGAAAAAATAAAAATTATTCCAAAAAATTTCTTCATCATGCTTTATTAAAAATTAAATCGCTTTATACCACCGGTTCTGTTTCTTTCAGACCAAACATTTTTGTTTCCCTGTCATACCGGCCCAACCACCATCTTGTTTCTCTCCTGTCTACTTTCACATCTTTTGCTCCAAGGCTTTGCAAAAAAGCTACGGTTTCGGCTTCGTTGGTTTTATCGGTACACTCCAGGGCCATTATAAATAAATCATCTGTTGACCGAAGATTAAAATGATCTTTTTTTACAAATGGCGCCATCTGGCACAGGTAACAAAAAGTCAGAAACATGCCTACAGATGCGAACAAAACAGTCAACTCAAATGTAATCGGTATCCATGCCGGCAAGGAAAAATGAGGCTTACCGCCGATGTTCAACGGCCAATCATATGTGAATACCCAACTGATAAAACCCAGTGCTGTGGCTGTTCCGGTAATAGCATAAATAAATCCCGCCGTGTGTAAGCTTGTATCTCTTAACCCCATTGCCTTATCTAATCCATGAATGGGAAACGGCGTAAAGATCTCATGAATTTTGTACCCCGATCTGCGAACGCTTCTTACAGCAGGAAAGAGTATCGCTTCATCATCAAAACTGCCAACAACAAATTTTTTAATTGCCATTTTATTTAGTTCTGAGTTATTGGTTCTAAATTCTGAGTCAGATTCTTCAAGGCGGAATTAACTCCCGACTCTGAACTCCTGACTATTGACTATAACTACGCTCCATGATCATGACTATGTCTCTCCACAAATTCTTCCAATGGTTCATGTTCTAATTCATCCATTTTTACTTTATAATTTTCGCCGCTTTTCTTTAAAAGGTGTTTAATCTCAGCTGATGCAATTACAGGGAAGAATTTTGCAAACAGGAAATAACAGGTAAAGAACAATCCAAATGTTCCCAGGTAAAAACCAACTTCCCAAATAGTGGGCCTGTAATAAGTGCTCCATGACGATGGCAGGTATTCACGGTATACAGAGGTAACGATGATCACAAAACGTTCGAACCACATACCGATATTCACCAGGATACTCATAAAAAAAGTCACCAAAAGATTGCGTCTCATTTTTCTTATCCAGAAAATTTGTGGCGACAGCACGTTACACCCCATCATAATATAATAGGCCCATCCATAAGGGCTTGAAATATCAGCCCTGTTTTTCAAAAACGCAAAACCTTCATAAGGATTTGCGCCATACCAGGCAATAAATAATTCTGTTAAGTATGCAATACCTACAATCGATCCTGTGAGCACAATGATCTTATTCATTACCTCAATATGCTCAATCGTAATATATTCTTCCAGTGATAAAACTTTTCTTGTCACAACTAATAGAGTTTGCACCATGGCAAAACCTGAAAAGATGGCACCTGCAACAAAATAAGGAGGAAAGATAGTGGTGTGCCAGCCCGGAACCACAGATGTAGCGAAGTCGAATGATACTATGGTGTGCACAGAAAGTACAAGTGGCGTACTTAACCCGGCTAAAACCAGGGCAAGAGCCTCAAACCTTTGCCAATGTTTGGTTGAGCCCGTCCACCCGAATGCCGCTACTCCGTAAAAATATTTTCGCCATTTCAGTTTTGCGCGATCACGAAGTGAAGCGAGATCCGGCAATAAACCACTATACCAGAACAATAATGATACGGTAAAGTATGTTGAGATGGCAAACACATCCCAAAGTAAAGCCGAATTAAAATTTGGCCACACAGGGCCACGGGTATTGGGATAGGGCAATACAAAGAAACCCATCCACACACGTCCCATGTGCCAGATAGGAAATTGTCCCGCACACATTACAGCAAAAATTGTCATCGCTTCGGCTGCGCGATTCACTCCGGTTCTCCAGCCCTGGCGAAATAATAATAAGATAGCAGAGATTAACGTACCTGCGTGACCAATACCAATCCACCACACAAAGTTGGTAATATCATAACCCCAGCCCACAGTTTTGTTAAGGTTCCATTGCCCCACACCATAAATTACTTCCATGGTTACCGAAACAATTCCAAAACAAAGCAATGTAACTGAAAAAAGAAAACCGATCCACCATAAACGCGTTGGCCTTGCCTCCACCGGGCGACAAATATCTTCGGTCACCTGGTGATAATCTTTAGCGCCTTCTACCAGTGGTGCTCTAACCTGTGATTCATATCGGAGTAATGCCATATCTGAAAAAATTACAAATTCAAAATCCCAAATTCCAATTTGGTGATCTCTTTTTATTTTTTTTAGTCAACTTTCTGTTCTCTATTCAACGCCTGTTGTGTCACTCATTTGTACAGCTTGTCCCGCATCAGCGGGATTCGGTAATTCTTGAGCAATTATGCCATTTTCATATTTTCACATTAGCACATTGGCTAATTAGCAAATTATCCTTTCTCCGGTTCAATAATCTCATCTGTATTTCTAACCTTCGCCAGGTAATTTACATTCGGCAGCGTATGTAATTGTTCAATTACATAAAAAGTACGCAATTCGTTTTCTTCACGGGTTTTTGAAATCCTGCTTTCTTTATCATGAACATTTCCAAAAATAATGGCATCAGTAGGACAAGCCTGCATACAAGCTGTCTTGGCTTCTCCGTCTTTTAATACACGATCTTCTTTCTTGGCGGTTAGCTTTGCATCCTGCAGGCGCTGCACGCAGAAACTACATTTCTCCATCACACCGCGGCTGCGAACTGTTACATCAGGGTTCAAAACCATGCGCGTTAGATCATCCATCATTTGCTCTGTTACTACCTCATCCAATTTACCTACAATCCACTGATCCTGGTTGTGAGGAAAACTGTCAGCCCCGGTATAATCAGCCCAATTGAAACGACGCACTTTATAAGGACAGTTATTAGCGCAATATCTCGTGCCTACGCACCGGTTATACACCATTTGGTTGATTCCTTCAGTACTATGGCTAGTAGCTGTTACAGGACAAACATTTTCGCAAGGTGCATTATCACAATGCTGGCATAGCATCGGTTGAAATACTACTGCAGCAAGTTCATCAGGATTTTTTTCATTACTTACAAAATACCTGTCAATGCGCAGCCAGTGCATATCATGATACCGAAGCACTTCCCTTTTTCCAACAACAGGTACATTATTCTCTGCATGACAAGCCACAACACAGGCATTGCAACCAATACAGCTATTCATGTCTACACTCATGCCCCATTTAATGCCGGGTTGAACATAGTCAGGATAAATGGTAGCTTCCCTGCGGTAGTTGTTTGTGCCGGGTGCAAATTCTTTTGTAAGTTCTTCCCTGTAATCTTTATACTGGTTCGGATATTTTTTAAATGAAGCCAGAGTTGTTTCTCTTACCACCTCCACACGACCCACATAAGAATTTTGAATCTGCATCTGCGCAATTTTCTGCGAATCACCGGTTTTATTTACACTCACATCAGCCGAAAAATAATCGACATTATTTCCATTGAATGTTGCAAACGGATATGCATTCTGACCTACATTTTCTGCAGCTTTACCAAGGTTTTTTGTTCTTCCATACCCAAGGGCAACGGCAATGGTATTAGCATTCATGCCCGGTATCACCAGCGCTGGCAATTTTAATTCCTTATTGCCAACCTTCAAACTGATCACCGGCTTTGAAGGATAATATTCATAATCTACACTATCGAAATCAATTCCAAGTTCTTTTGCTTTTGTAATGGAGATCATTGCATAATTATCCCACGTCGCTTTTGAAATAGGATCAGGTATTTCCTGCAGCCAGGGATTACCCGATTGTTTACCTGTGCCAATAGAAACCTTTTGATACAATACAAGTTCATTGTTTCCAGCTTTTTTTGCTGCACTGATGGCAGCAGCAGCTGTTGCCACAGAACCGCCATTAAATGAACCGCCCGTAGCTGTGGCAGGAGTGGATTCTATTACACCATTTTGCAAGGCTGCATCAAATCCATTTGCATTACCAAGTTTCCCCGTCCAATAATTCTTAAAATAAGTTTCGTAGTCAGGTGTCGCATTCCCGCTCCATTTTAAT
>Ga0137463_1000592_pt1 | contig 12114 bp, 8 predicted proteins | sample EasRivERMGT800_2_FD_102333 | JGI IMG/M metagenome (GOLD analysis project Ga0137463, IMG submission 102333) | Soil microbial communities from meander-bound floodplain in the East River, Colorado, USA - East River MetaG ERMGT800_2 | ecosystem: Environmental > Terrestrial > Soil > Floodplain ...
CACTGGCCCGCTACCAGCACAATGTCGGCCAGTTCTGACGCAGCCAACTTCTCGCACACCCGCCGGATAATGGTCGAATCGCCCCACGGCAGCAGCAGCTTGGGCTGCCCCATCCGCTTCGATTGTCCCGCCGCGAGGATCACCGCCCCTACCCGCCGCCGAATCTCGATGACCGGATCATCGTTCTGAACAGATCCGATCATCACCCGGTCAACCTTCGACGATTTCAGCACCATCGCAGCGATGCGCCTGGCGCGTGGAAGCAAAGCCTGCGTGGTCTGGTTGAGCAGAGGGATCACGCGAGCAGTTGGTGGAATGTTCTTAAGTCCAATATCAGGGTGAGTCAGCCAATCGGCAATGAGCGCCTCGGTAATCGGCTCGCCGGGCTGTCTGTGCAGTGCTCGTTTAATAACCTCCACGCCATAAACGTGCTCATCGTCAAGTGGTTGATCGAGCGCGTTCAGGCCAACGACAGATATCACCAGTGTCGATGAGGTTGGGACTGGGGGTTCGTGTTCAAATGGTGCTTTGATCGGCAGCCGCCGCGCTCCATCGGCCTCGACCAGCAGCACATCGACGTATGGCAGCCCGGCCAGATGCTCATCCACCCACGCGGCGGATACACCTTGAGCTTTGTTCTCCGAGGTCAGGTAGCGATGCAGCAAAACCTGTCGATGCTGTTCCAGATCGGCGCGAAGCGATTCAGGAAGTTCGGCATCCTCGCCAATCTCGATGCGGTATTGGGCGTTATGCAACTCATCCTGAGCCAGTCGAGTCGTGGTCGTGGTGAGAACTCGGAAACCTTGCTCGGTGAGTTCGCGAGCCAAACGAAACAGAGCGGTGGTCTTGCCCCCCGCGCCGACAAAGGAGACCACGTCACCGGGCTGGATATCAAGCGCGTCGCACAGCCGCACGGGATTCCTCGAGCAGGGGCCGAATGACCGGGCTGGATAGGATTGCTTCCAGCGCGCCTCCCCCGACGGCCAGCGCCTTGTCCGATATTGTGAAGCAGTTTTGCGGCTCGCCGCGTGGGTCAATGTCTCCGACTTTGTCTCCAGAGTGAACGCGAATCCCGTCGTGGACCAAGCCGCGCACCACTCCTTCAAACGGGGCGGCAAGCAGTTGATCGCCGACTTGCGCTACGACTTCGCCTTCGTTAACCATTGCGCCAATGCTGGCCACTGCTCGAAAATCTCCCTCGACTGACGCGCGCAGAACCCGGTCGGCGCGATGGCCCAGCACACCTTCCGGCAAACCCGTATCTGCCTGAGGTTTGCCGCTCGTGATGGCGCGTCCCATCCGATGCCCGCGATTGGTCTCAAGCACCACATCACAGTTGACGGGGGCCTCATAACCCGGCCCCAGGCCGATCATCAGGGTAGGGCGAACAGGCTGCGGACTGGGTGGTTTCTTAAGCATTCGTGCATCGATAAGCACAACGGGCAGATATTGCTGGAGTGATGCCCCGTCGGGGTCTACCATCACCGGAATGCGGTCCGATTGCTGGTTCGCCTGTGCGTCGCCGAGACTATCTGCGCATTGTGCGGTGACGCCTTCAACCGTGATCAATCCTTCGATCACCGCCGAGCCAAATGAGACGGCGCGGCGCAGCAGCAGGGGGTGCGCCAGCTCCGTGATGAGCACCGGAAAGCCTGAAGCAAACAAGCGGTAGGCAACCCCTGAACCAAGATCGCCACCGCCGCGAATCGCCACCCGGACATTCTGAAAAAGAGGAGAGGTCATGCCCCCAGCCCGGCGGCGCGCAGACGCTTCATGACCCGTTCCGGCGTCAGCGGCAGATCGTTGATCCAGACGCCAGTGGCGTCATGTACTGCGGCAGCCAACGCGGGCGCAAAAGGCAGGAAGGGCATCTCGGCCATACCACGCGCACCCCACGGCCCGACCGGGTCGGGATATTCCAGAATCACCGATTGGACGCGGTCAGGCACATCCAGCACGGTAGGGATGAGATAATTGCTGAGATAAGGGGTCAGGACGTGCCCCTCGCGCATCTGGAAGTTTTCCATGACGGTGTAGCCCTGAGCCTGCACCACTGCCCCTTCAATCTGCCCCTCTACCTGCTGAGGATTGATGGCGTGACCCACATCGTTGGCGCACACCACATTGAGGATTCTGATCTCGCCGGTTTCCAGATCGACCTCAATCTCCACAGCTTCTGCGACGTAGCCATATGCAAAGTTGGGCTCACTCTTGCCAGTTGTTGCGTCGTACATGGTCGTTTTGGGCGGGCGATAGGTGTAAGTGCCAATGGCAGGCCGTTCTTCGTTCTCCCAGACTCTGATGGCTTCGCCGGCTGCCCCGCGGATGGAATTGCCGGACATAAAGGTGAGCCGTGACGCGGACGCACTGCCAGAACCTTCGCTAGTGGCCGTATCCGACATTTGAAGCTCAACCTTCTCCATGGGGACGCCTACCGCTTCCGCAACCATTTGCGCCATAACGGTATGCGCTCCCTGCCCGACGTCGGCTCCGGCGTGGCGAAGCACCACCTTTTCGATCTCCGCCGCGCCGTGCAGTTCCACAATCGCCCCACACTTTTCAGGTGCGCCAAAGCTGAAACCTACGTTCTTAAACGCCGCGGCAAAACCAGTGCCACGACGCTTGTATGATGGCGCGTTCTCCGGGTGTTGGGGCTGATGCCACGTTTGCCTGGTGTGTTTCCAGCCAGCCGTCTCGGCGCAGGCTTCAACCACTTTGTCGATGCTTACGCCTTTCGGTAGCGGCGTGCCCACGGTGAGCAAGTCGCCTTCGCGCAGTACATTCTTCAAGCGAAATTCAACGGGGTCAATATTCAGAGCTTCAGCCAAGCGATTCATCATGCCTTCGGCAGCTAAGGCCCCCTGTGGGCCGCCAAATCCCCGGAAAGCGCCGGTAGGGAGGTTGTTGGTATAGACAGCATAAGTATCTACGCGCGCATTCGGGATCACATACGGGCCGGTGCACATGAGCGTCGAATTGCCCATTACCTTTGTTGAGGTATACGCGTAGGCGCCCGCGTCGCCCACAATCTCCACCTCAGCCGCGGTGAGCTTACCGTCTTTGGTCGCGCCCCATTTTGCCTTGAGCGTGATCGGATGCCGCTTGTGATGGTAGCGGATAGATTCCTCTCGGCTCCAAACGATCTTGACCGGGCGGCGCAGTTTTATGACAGCGAGGGCGAGCACGATCTGCACCGACATATCCTCACGCCCGCCAAACGCGCCGCCGATGGCCGGATAGACGACCCGCACCTGTTCCGGCGGCAGGTTGAGCGCATGGTAAATTTGCTCTTGATCCTCATGCGTCCACTGGCCCGCCACCTGAACCGTCACCCGACCCTGTTCATCGATGTAAGCCAACCCGGCTTCCGGTTGCAGGTAGGCATGTTCCTGCCATGACGTGGTAAACGTTTCCTCGATGATGACATCGGAAGACTGCCACCCAGCGTCAGAGTCACCTTTCCGGATGCGATAGTGGGCGATGATGTTGTTCGGCGTGTTGTCATGCAGACGCGGCGCACCGTCTTTCATCGCCTCATACGGATCAAAAACCGCAGGGAGGTCTTGATAGTCTACGCGGATTAGATCACGGGCTGCAGCGGCGGCTTCTTCCGTTTCAGCTACGACGATTGCAATATTGTCCATCGTCGTGCGAACGATGTCTCCGCCTGATTTGGCACTTCCCGGCCCGCACAACACCGGCTGATCAGGCATGATCAGCCCGTATTCATTGACGGGAACGTCCTTCGCGGTGAATACGCCGAGCACACCGGGGTGGCTTTCGGCGGCACGGGTGTCAATTGATAGAACGCGGGCATGTGCGCGGGCTGAGAACAGCATTTTCATGTGCGCCATGCCATCCATCACGAGATCGCCCGGATAAGACGTTTCGCCGGTTACTTTGCCAATCGCATCCAGCCGCCTGACAGTTTGCCCGATTATTTTTGTCGCCATCCAACGGCTCCCAGGTGAAAAGCAAGCCCAACTGACAGAGCAATTCTACTTACGTTTCTTTCTGGCTGCGGCTTCCTTTCTCATAGCGTCCATGCTGACACTCTGATCATCAGCCGTGCTGGGACGCATGAATGTAAACATCAACACCATAGCAATCACAAACAGCGTCATGAAAAGCCCTGCTGTGACTGCCAACTGCTCGCCAGTTCCCCCCCATTCGGGCGGAAAGGCCAGCGGAAGCAGCTTGATACCGGAAGCTCCCAGAACCACGGTTGTGGTCTTGAGCCAGTGAGCCACCGGCGAAGAAATGGCAAACGCAAATCCACCGATTACCACGAAGACAATAAACCCGATCAGGCCCAACATAGGATTGGGGCGTTTACTCGCATCAACCGTTTCATAGTTCTGTGGCATGATATTCCTCCTTAAGGTCTGTTAACTGGGTGTGTTTGGCTGGTTTGAAGCTCAGCTGCCCGCTTAAACGCTTTCACTATTTTATAATATCCTGTGCAACGGCACAGATTGCCAGTAATGCTTTGCTTGATCTCCCAATCAGACGGCTCAGGCCGTTCTTCCAGCAACTTTGCCCCGGCCATCAAGAATCCGGGGGTGCAATACCCACACTGGACCGCGCCTTCATCGACAAATCCCTGTTGGATAGGGTGCAGTTGACCGTTCGAGGCCAGCCCTTCAACCGTGACGATTTCTGACTGGTGGGCGCGCGGCGCAGCGACCATACATGACATCAACGCCACACCATCGAGAAAGACGGTGCAGGCGCCGCATTCACCCTCCGCACAGCCTTCTTTAACGCCAACCATTCCGCCATCTTCGCGCAGCATGCGCAGCAATGTCTTATGATTAGCCCCGGTGATTTTCACCGGTTGGCCGTTGATTGTTGTTACAATTGGCTCCTGCTTGCCGTGCGAGAAGCCATGTTTGAGTGGTAGGGCTACCCTCCCCTGCGTGGGGCCCCACAGCATTACCGGATCAGGCGGATAATCGGCGCGTTCCGACTTACTGGCTAAGGCAGTCAGGGCGCGTCTGGCCAGAACTCTGACCATTTCGCGCCGGTAGTCCGCCGAGCCACGCACATCGTCAATCGGCGTGGCGGCGTTGGCCGCGCGGTCAGCCGCGTGGCGAATCGTTTCTTCGGTGAGCGTCTTGCCGAATAGATACTGCTCGGCATCGGGCGAGGTGATAATGGTTGGGGCTACGCTGCCCTGTGTGATAACTGCTTGTGTTACTGTATCGCCATCAAAGGTCAATATCGCCGCGACGTTAACTACCGAGATCGCCTGGGTAGCGCGCAGCCCCAATTTAAGAAACATCCCACGCTGGTTCGTGCCCAACGGCTTGAAGCTGATATCGGTCAGAAGCTCGTCTGGATTCATGACTGTTTTGCGCACACCAGTATAGAAATCCACAAGCGCAACGCTCCGCTCCCCTGTTGATGAGCGGAGTGTTACCCGCGCGTCGAGCGCCCGGAGTGGGGTGATGGTGTCATTGGCGGGCGAGGCGGTGATCAGGTTGCCCGCCACCGTCGCCCGGTTGCGAATTTGCGGCGCGGCCTCCGACCACGACGCCTGCGCCAGCGGCAGCGCGCGCTCGACCAGCAGCGACGAGCCGACCACATGGTTATGGGTCACCAACGGCCCGATGTGGATCAAGTCATCCTCACCCAGCCCGATTTCATCCAGCCCGGCAACACGGGTCAAGTCTATCAGGACATGCACATCTGGCCGGATGTGCCGTTCCAATTCGATGATAATATCCGTGCCGCCAGCAATAATTCGCGCGCGCGCTTGATGCTCTGCCAGCAGTGCCAGGGCTTCATCCAGCGTGGCTGGCGTGTGATACGTTTCCCACATTCAGTGTGTCTCCGTTATGTGGCATCCATCTGTCTAACATACTCAAAAATCGGGTAGGTTGGGCGTCGTCTGCCCACAGGCGCACAATCTCACGCGGATCAAACCGGCGCATACCCATGAAAAGCCGCAACGCGATGTCACTCACATTCATATAGCCGAGAAAGCCTGCACTGGCTATCCATTCGGCGGTCGCCGCCTGGATTTTCTGCAGGTCCGCATATGCCTGATAGGGGCGAGGGGAGATGGTCATGTCACCGCGTGTTCTTTCCGGCCTGTTCAGGCGTGCCAATCCACTGCATAGGCTGCCCTGTGCCGCCGCGTTCCAAACTGATAATCTCCGCCATAATGCTGACCGCGATCTCGCGTGGGGTTTCGGCGTTTAGCTCAAGGCCAATCGGCGCGTGAATGCTTTTCAGCCGCTTCGAGTCATAGCCTTTGTCTTTCAACTGCTTTACCGCCGTCGCCCAGCGGCGGCGGCTGCCAATCACCCCGATATAGCGCGCAGGGGTATCGAGCAGGGCGGGCATGATCTGCATATCCAAAGGCACTCCGCGCGTCACCGCCACGATATAGGTGCGGGCATGGATCGGCGCTCTGGCAGCAATCTGGTCAGGGGGCAGGATGAGATATTCGTCGGCATAGGGCGTCTTTTCCGGGTTGCACAGGTCGGCGCGGTCGTCACACGCAATCACTCGAAAACCAAGCCAGTGCGCCAGATCAACCAGCGCCTGGCCCACATGGCCGCAGCCAATCACCAGCACCGTTGGATCGGGCAATATCGGTTCCATGAAAATATCCACCTGACCGCCGCATACGCCAGGATCGCCGCGCGCAGGGTCGGCTAACTCGTAATGCAGGATATCGGGCGTGCCATTTTTGAGCAGAGAGGGCACGGCGGTGATCACCCGGCTTTCCATTTCGCCGCCACCCACCGTGCCAACCAGCTTCCCATCCGGGAAGACCAGCATTTTTGACCCAGCATGGCGCGGCACCGAGCCCTGATCGCGAATGATCGTCGCCAGCACAGCCGTTTTACCCAGCCGCCTGACTTCCATCAGCGCCTCGTACACGGCCTTATCAGACATGGATTTTCCACTTTCGATACGGATTCAGGCTCTCAGCGATGGCTGAGCGGCCCTTTGTTTCCATAAAATGTTTCAACTTTTGGCCCGCCTTGAACGACCCGGTTCAGAGAACTTTGCCAATCAGTTGTTGGGTCGAGCGGCAAGCTGATCGCCTGCGCGCCCTCTACAGTCATTATGGGCGGGCTGCCGGGTTTCAAGCTAATTACCCAGTAGGCGCGCTCCCCACGCGACAGATTTCCTTTATCATCAAAAGCGGAGGGGCGCGTAATATGACTGACGGCCCAAAAAAGCTGCTCTGCAATAACCGTTGGCCCTTCCAGTGAGTATGGGATCACCTGTCTGGATTGGGCGAGCAGCCCCCGCCGCTCCCTGAACGGCGGCCACATCTCACGGCCTATCTTGTCCAGCGCGTCGACGATCAGTTGAGACCACTGCGCGCTGAGAATTTGCAGTTCCGGGTCTTCGATTCGTCCCATAAGCTACGGGGCGGCGGTCTTCTGAGCTTGCAGCGCCCGCCAGATCTTCTCCGGGTAAAGCGGCGCGTCCAAAATCCGCACGCCGACGGCATCGTACACAGCATTGGCAATCGCCGGGGCGGCCCCATCCAGCGGTATCTCGGCGACAGCTTTAGCCCCGAACGGGCCGCTCTCTTCGTACGTCTCGACAAAGATAGTCGTCAGGCGCGGCACATCATCTGAGCGATAAATCCAGTATGGTCCAAAGCGCGGGTTGAGGTTTCTCCCATTCTCGTCGAAGGCCAGCTCTTCGCAAACGCCATAACCCGCCGCCTGGATCATCCCGCCTTCGATCTGACCGCTGGCGGTCATGGGGTTGATGATCACGCCCGAATCGACGGCCATCACCAGTTCATCAACGACCAATTGGCCGGTATCCAGATCAACGGTCACGGTGGCGAACTGAGCCGCGAAGGGCGGTGGCGATTCCGGGGAGACGTAGCTGCCGACCGCCATGATCTGATGCTGGGACTCGTGGTGGAGCGAATTGAGGCCGATCTCACGCAGGGTGATATGGCGGCCATCCGGCGACCAGGCAGCGCGGTCACGCAGCTTGATCTGCTCAACGGCGACCGGCTGGCCTCCCTTGCCAAACATGCGTGAGGCGACCTTCTTGATCTGGTAGGCCACTTGCTCGGCGGCATTCACCGTCGCGCGCCCTGAGATATAGGTGGTGCTGCTGGCATACGCACCCTTGTCAAACGGGGTGAAGTCGGTATCCGACGAATAGGTGATGAAATCATCGGGCGGACACCCCAACACTTCGGCGGCCATCTGGGTGAGCACGGTGTCCGACCCCGTGCCGAGGTCGGTTGCGCCGATGAGCAGGTTGAACGAGCCATCGTCGTTCATCTTGATGCTGGCTGCCCCCATGTCGAGGTTGGGGATAGCCGTCCCCTGCATGACCATCGCCACGCCAATCCCCCGGCGCAGGTTTGGATAGCCGGAAACGGCGTGCCAGGTTGGGTTGGCGTAGCGCTCAGACCAGCGAACAGCCTGTGAACCCAGCGCCACGCAGTCTTCCAGCCCGCAGGTGTGAATATACTCGGCGGAGCCTTCGCGCCCTTCGCTCCAGATCTTGCTGACCGGATGCTCATCGCCAGCCTTGATCGCGTTTTTCAGGCGGAATTCAATGGGATTCATCCCCAGGCTGCGGGCGATGTGTTCCATATGTGGATCGACGGCCCAGAAACCCTGCGGCACACCGTAGCCGCGATATGCGCCGGACGGCACTTTGTTGGTGTACACGATATCGGCATGAAACTTGATGTTTGGCGCATTGTAGAGAGCCATCGCCTTGTGGCCGGTGTTGCCGGCGACCGTCATGGCGTGCGAGCCATACGCGCCTGTATCCGAGAGGGCATACAGCGAATTGGCGATGATCGTGCCATCCTTCATTACGCCAGTTTTCATGGTCAGGTACATATTGTGGCGGGTGCGGCTGGCCGAGAATTCCTCTTCGCGCGTGTACTCCATATGAACCGGACGCCCGGTGACGATGGTCAGGTGGGCACAGATGTCTTCGAGCAGGACTTCTTGTTTGACGCCAAAACCGCCACCGATGCGCGGCTTGATGACGCGGATACGTTTTTCAGGCAGCCCTAGCACCGGGGCCAGGATGCGCCGGACGTGAAACGGCACCTGCGTGCTGGTGCGGATGATCAGCCGGTCGTCCTCATCCCACCAGGTGACGACCACATGCGGCTCAATGGGGGTCTGCTGAACTTTGGGGCTGTAGTAGGTATCCTCAAAGACAAAATCTGCCTTGTTAAAGGCCGCTTCAACGTCGCCCAGCTCCCAATCGATGACCGCCGCAAGGTTGCGATTCTTGTCCTCAATTTTAAAGCTTTCCTGCTCATCGTGGAGGATCGGCGCGCCGGGTTGCATCGACTCGCGGGGGTCAAAAACCGCCGGGAGCATCTCAAATTCAACTTCGATGAGATCAAGCGCCTGCTGGGCGATGTCTTCAGATTCAGCGGCAACGGCTGCCACGCGATCCCCAACAAAGCGCACCCGGTTATCCAGACTGTAGTTATCGTGCGGCCCTGGTTCGGGGTCGGACTGCCCGGCGGTCGTATAGGCCACGCGGGGAATATCCTGATGGGTCAACACAGCATGAACACCCGGCACAGCGCGAGCCTTGCTCACATCGATATGCTTGATCAGGGCGTGGGCGTGCGGGCTGAGCAGCAGCTTACCGACCAGCATCCCGCGCATCTCCATATCGTCGGTAAAGGCCGGGTTGCCCTGCACCAGCTTGAGGCCATCGACCTTGGGCTCTGGCTTGCCAACATGCTGAAGCGGTTTATATTCCACAATGATCATGGTCGGCATGGGTGTGGTACGCACCGCCAACCCGCCACCGGCATCCCCGTCAGAAACGGGCGGTTCGAGCGTCCGGTCGCTGCGCCTATCAAACAGGCCTGGCGGGATGGGGATAGCGCCTTCTTTATCAACCGGGGGAACATCCTCGCCGCGCATGACCGCCGCGGCCCGCAAGATAGCCTGCACGGGCTTGAGATATCCGGTGCAGCGGCACAGGACGCCCGTCAGCGCTTCACGGATCTGATGCTCGGTGGGGTTAGGCTCGTTATCCAGAAGCGTCTTGGCGGCGAGTATCATTGCCGGGGAGCAGTAACCGCACTGGATCGCCCCCGTTTCTACAAATGCCGTTTGCAACGCGTGGAGCGGCTCGCTGCCTTTCCAGCCGCGCTGCTGATCGCCGCCAAGACCTTCAATCGTGGTGATTTTTCGACCGCTGGCCTGCGCCGCCAGCATGATGCAGCTATTGACCGGAATGTTATCGAGAAGCGCGGCGCACGCCCCGCATTCGCCTGTTTCGCAACCGTGCTTCACCCCGAACACACCCTGAGCACGTAAGACGGCCAGAAGCGTTTGGTTGGGCGCAACATCCCAGCTAACGCCTTCCCCGTTCAGCTCAAACGTGATATTCATCTCAAGGGGTCTCCCCGATCCGCATGAGGTGTGCCAGCAACGATGAGGCAAGCACCTGACCTGAGTCTATGCGATTCATGGAATTGATTCAACTTGCAACGTGCCCGGCAAAATGACTGCATCCGCGCCTGTGTCCGTGAGGAGTCTCTCAAAAGTAACCGGATCGTAAATGGCTACCAGAATTGTGACCGGTCCCGAATAAGTCTCGCTAAAGCCCATTGGGTGCAAATCGATCACATAGTCACCGGCGGCCCAACTGCTGAATGGGCGAAGACCGCTATCTGGTTCGCTATCATGCTGCCCGACGAGATGTCCGTCGGCAGCCAGCATCTGGGCGGTAACCTTATAATTCGCATCAGGTGATCCATCAGCCATTGCCTGCCAATACAACGTCAGATATACCGTATGTACTGAATTTGGTTCGAATTCCGTACTCAGCATGTAACCCAGCAGTTTGATGCTTGTCCCAAACTTAGCTTCAAGAGGGTGTTCAATTGTTGGTTTTTGCCCAATCGATTCGATGCCAACCACGTCAAGTTCTTCTAAATCAATGATCTGATCTTGCATCACAACGCGCAGGGTTGCCTTGCCGGGATGCGCCGCCCTGCTGACAACGAGCTGACGTCTGTCCAGCCAAGCACCCCCGGAAACTGTATCCGCCGGCTGTCTGCCCTGCAATGGTAGGCCGAGATCAAGATCTCGACCTATGATCATGCCGTCCTGAACAATCTGGACGATCGGTCGTAAGTCATGAACCTCCAAGCTTGGAATGGCCCATGACAGCGTCACACGCAGCGTGCTTCTGGGGAAGATGGTCGTGCGGTCTGCCAGATATCCAATCACGATATCCGATTCGACCGGATGAAGCTGCCACAGCCGCAGAGTATCATCATAGAGCCACTGTTGAGGTGCAGGGCCGAGATTCACTGACCCGATATTAGCTTGCTGACCAAATGGCGCACCGGCGGCATCGCGCAGGTCGAGGGCCTGCCCGGTCGTCACATCATATACGGTGACGAGCAGTGTGGCCTTGATAGGCGGTGTCCCCGGTTGAAGCGGCAGCACAAAATATTGCGCGGAAGTCTGGCCGGGCTGCCAGCGTTCGGTCGGGTCGCCATTATCAGACAGCAACAGCGAATCTGCCCCGCTGATTTCCCAGTTTGTAACGAGATCAACGAGCCGGATAGAAGCCGCGTAGCGCGTCACCGGCGCAAATGATTGTCCTGCGCGCCAATGTACGGCAACGGTGACCGCGTCGCCGCCTGTCATCGAGACTCCGTCAATTGAAAGAACGCCCCAGTCAAAGGCCGCGGGAACGAACGCGGCGAGTTGAGGGGTAGCATCCGAATCGGGCTGGTAGACCGACAAATCATAGCCTTCAAATAACTGGCGGCTGACCAGCTTGCCGTACCGTTCCAGATAAAACGGCAGGATGCGGCGGCTGTCGCTGCGCTCGTTGGTATTACGCAGCAGGCCGATCTTGTTCTTGCCCTTTAGCGCAGACAGCACGTCGCCCGGCTGGTCGATCCCTTCGTCAAAACGTGACCAGAGGATTGGCACACTTCCTGTCCCGTAGTATTCCAGGGTGAAATCGTGCGGGGCAACCACTATAACAGCGTCCTCAGGGCCAAAATTGTTGCGAATCGTTTCAGCCACAACCTGCGTCGAGGGGTGGCGGTCGCCGAGTAAGCGCCCGGCATACAGGTTGTCGAGGCTGGAAGCTGCGCTCACAACG
>Ga0137463_1000593_pt1 | contig 12096 bp, 11 predicted proteins | sample EasRivERMGT800_2_FD_102333 | JGI IMG/M metagenome (GOLD analysis project Ga0137463, IMG submission 102333) | Soil microbial communities from meander-bound floodplain in the East River, Colorado, USA - East River MetaG ERMGT800_2 | ecosystem: Environmental > Terrestrial > Soil > Floodplain ...
AGGATGGTGCGCTGTGGCTGAAGACCACCGAGTACGGCGACGACAAGGACCGCGTCATGCGCAAGTCGGACGGCGCCTATACCTACTTCGTGCCCGACGTCGCCTACCACCTGACGAAATGGGAGCGCGGCTTCACCCGCGCCATCAATATCCAGGGGTCCGATCACCACAGCACGGTGACGCGGGTGCGCGCCGGGCTGCAAGCCGCGTCTTCGAAGGGGGGGCGCGGGATTCCCCAGGGCTATCCCGAATACGTCCTGCACAAGATGGTCACGGTCATGAAGGGCGGCGAGGAGATGAAGATCTCCAAGCGCGCCGGCTCCTATGTCACGCTGCGCGAGTTGGTCGACGAAGTCGGACCGGACGCGGCGCGGTTCTTCCTCCTTTCGCGCAAGGCCGACACCGAATTTGTGTTCGACGTCGATCTCGCCAAGTCGCAATCCGAAGAGAATCCCGTTTACTACGTGCAGTACGCGCACGCCCGGATCTGCTCGGTACTGGAGCAATGGAAAACGCAGTTCGGCGACGAGGACCGCGCTTTTCAGGTCACTGGCGCATTGAACGCCACAGACTTTCGTTCCGCCGAGAACGTCGACCTCTCGCCGCTCGGCGGCGCGCGCGAGCTGGCGCTTCTGCAACGATTGGGCGAATATGCCGAAACGTTGGAGAACGCGGCGACCGAGCTCGCTCCGCACCAGGTCGTTTTTTACCTGCGCGAGCTGGCGGGCGAATTTCACAGTTACTATAATGCCGAACGCATCCTCGTTGCAGAGACGCCGCTCCGATCGGCCCGGCTTGCGCTGTGCCTTGCGGTGCGCCAAGTGCTTCGCAACGGGCTTTCGTTGCTGGGCGTCAGCCAGCCCGAGAAGATGTAGCGCCTGATCACCATGAGCTTCGACTACAAACAATTGCCCCGCAGACCGGATGCCTCCGGCAGTTTTCTGATCGGCCTTTTCTTCGGTTTTCTGCTGGGCCTGGGCGTGGCGGCCGGAATCGCGATCTATTTCTTCAAGACGCCCATTCCGTTCACGGACAAGGGGCGGGTGCCGGACAAGGCTCCGCCCGCCGATCAGAAGCTGCCCGAGGCTCCCAAAGCGGCCAAAGCGGAGGACAAGGACAAGCCTCGCTTTGATTTCTACCGGATCCTCCCCGGAAAAGAAGAGCCGGTCACCGAGCGCCAGATGCGGGAGGCGGCCAAGCAGGCCGGCAAGCCGGGCGCTCCCAAGGACAGCTATTTCCTTCAGGCCGGCTCATTCCAGAACCCGGCCGATGCGGACAACCTAAAAGCGAGGCTGGCGTTAATGGGACTGGAAGCGAGCGTCGAGCCCGCCAACCTCGCCGAAAAGGGCGTGTGGTACCGGGTGCGGCTCGGGCCTTACACCCGCGTCGACGAGATCAACCGCATCCGGCAGCAGCTGACGCAGAACGGAGTGGACGTGTCGCTGGTCAGAGTCACCGAGGTCGCCGCCAAGAATTGAATCAGCACCCAAGGAGAATCGCCATGTTTTTTCGTCTGCTGAGCGTCTTTTGCGGCCTGTGCCTTGCCTTTGCCGCGTACGCTCAAGGTACCCCCGTCGAGGGCGTCGACTACATCGAATTGAAGCCGCCGCAATCGGTCGAGTCCCCGGGCAAGGTCGAAGTCCTCGAGTTTTTCTGGTACCGCTGCCCGCATTGTTACGCGCTTGAGCCCGAGCTCGAAGCCTGGGCAAAGCGACTCCCGCGCGACGTGCAGTTCAGGCGCTCGCCCGGGATCCTGAACGACGACTGGGCGGTCGATGCCCGGATTTTCTACACGCTTGAGGCCATCGGAGAGCTCGAGCGGCTGCACAGACCTTTGTTCGACGCGATCCACCAGCAGGGCGGCGTGAGGCTGCACGGCGATGCGTTCGCCAAATGGACGGCGGAGTGGCTCGCCAAGCAGAAAGTGGACATGGCCAAATACGACGCCGCTTTCCGCTCGTTCACGGTTGAGACCAAGCTGCGACGCGCGGCGCAGATGGGCCGCGGATACCGCCTCGACGGAGTACCGGCCTTGGCCGTGCAGGGCCGCTACGTAGTCGTCGCGAGCACGTCGCGCAAGGCGATGCTCGCCACCGCCGACTTTCTCATCGGCGAAACCCGAAAGCAACTTGCAAAAGCGAAGCCCTAGGCGCCGGCCACACCGCGAGCGCTCGCGCGAATGAAGCTGCGAGGTCGCTTGGAGAAGTGGCTGCTCGCGTGGGCATTCGCTCTGCTCGCCAGCGCCGCGTCGGCCCAGATCCAGCTGGGGCGCGAATTCCAGCGCGTCGAGCCTCCGCACCCGACCCCCGCGGGCAACCGCGTCGAAGTGATCGAATTTTTCTACTACGGGTGCCCGGTCTGCTACGAAACCGAGCCGTTTCTTTCCCGCTGGCTCGGCACGGCTCCGGAATATGTCGCGCTCCGTCGCGTGCCGGCGCTTTCCACCGAGGCGTGGGGACCCTTGGCTAAACTGTTCTATACGCTCGATGCGCTCGGCCAGATCGGCCGTCTTCACTGGCCGGTCTACGACAGCTTCCACTTCGAAGACGTGAGGCTCAACGACGAGAAAATCATGGCCGACTGGGCGGTACGCAACGGCATCGACCGGCAGAGGTTTTTGGGAACGTATGGCTCCCCGGAAGTGGGGGCGAAGGTCGCGCAGGCGCGTGAGCTCCTGAAGGCCTACGATGTGCGCGGGGTGCCGACGTTCGTCGTCGACGGCAGGTTCCTCACCTCGGCGCGCTTGGCGGGCGGCACCCAGCAGGTCGTCCAGGTGGTCGACCAACTGGTGAGGCTCGCGCGCGAAGAACGCCTCCGATAAGCGCCGTTTTCGGCGGTCCGGTGTCAGACAGCCTGAAGGTCTTCATAACCGGCGCCTCAAGCGGGATCGGCGCCGCGCTCGCGGCGCATTACGCACCCCAGGGTGCCGTGCTCGGCCTTTGCGCAAGACGGCTCGAGGCGACACAGGCACTCCTCTCGCGCTTGCGCTGCGCCGGGGCTTGCTATCAAACAGACGTGACCGACGCCGGCAGCCTGCAGGCCGCGGCAGCGGATTTCATGGAGCGGTTCGGAGTTCCCGACATCGTGATCGCGAACGCGGGCGTCAGCTCCGGCACGTTGACGGAAAATCCGGAGGACCTTCGCGCATTCCGCAGGATCATGGACACCAACGTCTTCGGAATGGCCGCGACGTTTCACCCGTTCGTCGCGCCGATGCGCGAGCGAGCGAGCGGCACGCTGGTCGGCATCGCCAGCGTGGCCGGCTTTCGCGGCCTGCCCGGCGGGAGCGCCTACAGCGCGTCCAAATCGGCCGCCATCACTTATCTGGAGAGTCTGCGCGTGGAGCTCCACGGCTCGGAGGTGGCCGTGGTCACGATATGTCCCGGCTACATCCGGACCCCGATGACTGCCGCAAATCGCTACCGCATGCCCTTCATCATCGACGCGGACGAGGCGGCCCGGCGGTTCGCGCGCGTCATCGCGAGGAAGCGCCGCTTCGCAGTCATCCCCTGGCAGATGGCGCTCGTCTCGTTCGTCCTTCGCCACCTGCCGCGGTGGCTCTTCGACCGGCTGTTCGCCAGCGCGCCGCGAAAGGCGCGCGGTCTCCCCCTGTGAGGGGGCTGAAAGCGAGACTCGTCGATGCCGCGGGCACGCGGCACGCGCCGGCGCGCGGCGATGCGCGCATCGTGAGCCTCGTGCCGAGCATCAGCGAGCTCGTCTGTGATCTCGGGCTTTCAGCACAACTCGTGGGCAGAACCGGCTTCTGCGTCCATCCCCGCGAGGTCGTTCGCCGCATCCCCAAAGTCGGCGGCACCAAGGATGTCGACCTCGACAAGCTGCGCGCGCTGCGGCCCACCCACGTCATCCTCAATATCGACGAGAACAGAAAGGAGGATGCGCGCGCGCTCGCCGGGTTCGTTCCCGCGTTGATCGTCACGCATCCGCTCGGCCCCCTCGACAACCTGGCTCTCTACCGGCTGATCGGCGGAATATTCGGGCGCGAGGACCGGGCCGAAAGCCTGTGCCGGAAATTCGAGGAGGCGTACGCGGCGCTGCAGTCGGCGGCGCGCGCGTTTCCGTTCGATCGCGTCCTCTACCTGATATGGAAAAATCCTTGGATGACGGTGTCGCGCGACACCTACGTCTCGCGCATGCTCGCCCTTGTCAATTGGGAAACCGTCCCGGCGGACTGCGCCGATCGCTATCCGAAGATCGAGCTCGCCGGCGACCTGCTCGACGGCGTCGGCGCCGTGCTGCTGTCGAGCGAGCCCTACCTCTTCCGCGAGGCGCACGTCGCGGAGCTGCGTGCCGAGCCGCTGCTGCGGGATAAGAGCGTCGCTCTCGTCGACGGAGAAATGACGGCGTGGTACGGCAGCCGCGCGATCGAGGGACTGGGGTACCTGCGGCGATTCCGCGAGCGGCTCGATCGCTCTGCCGGTTAGCTTCTTCCGGAAGGCGCGGCTCTCAGGGGCGGACGCTCGCGTAAGACCCCGGGGCGTCTTCGAGGGTCTGCAGCGCACCCGCCCCCGGAACGCGGGCCGGCACCCGGTCGGGCCCGTTCAGGCGGGCGATCCAGGCCTGCCAGTCGTTCCACCACGAACCTTCGTTCAAGCTCGCCCCCGCCTGCCATTCCTCCGCCGACTCGGGCAGCTGCGACCAGGTCCGGTAGCCGTATTTTTTTGCCGACGGCGGATTCACGATGCCGGCGATATGCCCCGAGCCCCCGAGCACGAAGCGCTTGGGTCCGGAGAGAATGCGCGCGCCTTTGTACGTGGATTTCCACGGCGCGATGTGGTCCTCGAGGGTGGAAACGAAATAGGCCGGTATCTCGATCTTCCTGAGGTCGATCGGCACGCCGCCCAGCGTGATGCCGCCGGGATCCTTGAGCCGGTTGGCGAGGTACATGTTGCGCAGGTAGAAGCTGTGCATCTTCGCCGGCATGCGCGTGGAATCGGAATTCCAGTAAAGGAGGTCGAACGGGAACGGATCCTTGCCGAGCAGGTAGTTGTTTACGACGAAGGACCAGACCAGGTCGTTCGCGCGCAGCATGTTGAAGGTGGCCGCCATTTCGGAGCCTTCGAGGTAGCCGCGCTCTTGCATGCGGCGTTCCAGGTTCTCGACCTGCGCCTCGTCGATAAACACTCCGAGCTCGCCGGGGATGGAAAAATCGAGCAGCGACGCAAAGAACGTCGCGGAGGCGGCGCGCTCGTCGCCTTTTTCCGCCATCCACGCGAGCGTTGCGCCGAGGAGCGTCCCGCCGAGGCAGTAGCCGATGATATTGACCTCGGTTTCACCGGTCGCCTTGCCGATCGCGTCGAGCGCCGCGAGCGGCCCCTCGAACATGTAGTCATCGAAGCTCTTGCCGGCATAGCGCCCGTCCGGATTGACCCAGGAGATCACGAACACCGTGTGTCCCTCGCCCACCGCCCAGCGGACGAAGGAATTCTTCTCGCGAAGATCGAGGATGTAGTACTTGTTGATCCACGGCGGCATGACAAGAAGCGGTCGTTTGAAGACCGTTTCCGTGCTCGGGGCATACTGGATAAGCTGCATCAACTCGTTCTGGAAGACCACCTTGCCTGGCGTGGTGGCGACGTTCACGCCGAGCTTGAATGCCTTTTCGTCGGTCATGCGGATGCCGCCGCGCTCGATGTCGGCGAGGAGATTGTTCAAGCCGCGGATCAGATTCTGCCCGCCCGACGTCAGCGTCTCGCGCAGCACCTGCGGGTTGGTGAGAGCGAAGTTCGACGGCGACAGCGCGTCGATGTATTGGCGCGTGTAGAAATTCACCTTCTTCTGTGTTTCCTCCGGCAAGCCCTCGACGGAGGAGACTGCGTCGCGCATGTGGCGCGCGGCGATGAGGTAGGACTGCTTGATATAGTCGAACAGGAACTGGTCCCGCCAGTCCGCCTCGCGAAAGCGGTTGTCGCCCTCCGCGGGTTCAGCGACGGGCGGAGGATTCTTTCCCAGCATGCGCAGCATCGTCGTCTGCCACAGCGCCACGTGATCCCAGAACACCTTCGTCTGCATCTCCGCGAGCGTCCAGGGATCGGCCAGCATGCGCGCGTAAAAGTCCATGAACGCCCGGGCGATGCCGAATTCGTCGCTGGCGGCGACGCTGCGGCCGCCGGCCTGGCGCTGCAGAAATTCCGCCATGAGCCGGCTGGAGCGCTCCGCCACCTCGGCGAATACTTTGGCGCTCTGGGCGGAATCGGGCGGGGACTGCGTTGCCGCCATGTCGCTAGCTTTGAGCGTAGCGAACTACGCCATCGGCGCCGACCGAACGCTTCAAGCGCCCCTCGAAATGGAGAAGATGGAGATGAGCCATCGCCTCGCCCATGGCGAAGAAAAGCTGATGCGTGTCGAGCTTGCGGCGAAACAGCGTATCGAGCACGTCCGCTGCCGCTTTGGGCGTATCGCAAGCTTCATGCAGCTCCGCGAGCCGCAAGCGGTGGTGCTCCTGGAGCTGCGCGACGCGCTCGCGCAAACCCCGGAAGGGCAGCCCGTGCGAGGGCAGCGTGAGCGTTGTCGCGGGCAGCTCCGCGTGACGAGACAGGGAATCGAGGAAGAGCGCGAGCGGATTTCCTTCCGGCTCGTTCGCCCACACGCTGACGTTGGTCGAGATCCTGGGGAGCACCATGTCGCCGGAGATGAGAACACCGAGCTCCTCGCAGTAGAGCGAGGCGTGCTCGGGGGCATGACCGTAACCCATGATGACTCTCCAATCGCGGCCGCCGATGCGATGCGCCTGCCCGTCCATCAACCGCCGGTAGCCGGAGGGAAAACCGGGCACCCGGCTGCGGTAGTTGGTCCGGCGCTGCTGCATCAGCGTCAGTTGCTCCCCGGCGAGTCCGTTGCGTACGAACATCGCGATGACGTTGTCGAAGCCGAAACCCGCGCTGTCTTCGCGCATCGCGTGCGCGGCGAAATACTCCGCCTGCGGCATCCAGAACGCGGCGCCTGTGCGCTCGGCGAGCCACGACGCCAGACCCGCATGGTCTGGGTGATGGTGGGTGACGACGAGGCGCCTGACCGGACGCTCCGCGATGCGCGCGGCGAAGATGCGCTCCCACAGCGCGCGCGTGGCGTCGTCGCCGATGCCGCAGTCGATGATGGTCCAGCCTGCATTTCCGTCCAATTCGTCTTCGAGGAGCCAAAGATTGATGTGGTCGAGCGCAAACGGCAGCGGCATGCGCAGCCAGTGAACGCCGGGCGCGACCTGCAGCGTGTCGCCTGGCGCCGGCGGCGCGGCGTGCGGATACTCCAGGATTGATTCGGGGCTCATGCGCTTTGGATGGCGCGAGGAGGTCGGAGTAGAATCCGAAGCTTCCCGCGGCGAAAGGTGCGAATTCTCGCAGATTATGGCGCCGCCCGCCACAAAACCGTCCGCCCGCGCCGCGCATTTCGCCGATGAATGAGCCCGCCGAAACCTACAGCATCGCCGAGCTTGCGCGCGAGTTCGACGTGACTCATCGCACCATCCGCTTCTACGAGGACGAAGGCCTCCTCAGCCCCGGGCGCGACGGCACGCGGCGAGTCTATTCCAAGCGCGACTGGGTGCGCCTGAAGCTGATCCTGCGCGGCAAGCGGCTCGGCTTCTCCCTCGCCGAGATACGCGAGATGCTGGAGCTCTACGATTCGGCGCCGGACGAGCGGCCGCAGCTGGAGAAGTTCGTCGCCGCGCTCGCCGCCCGCCGCGCGCAGCTCGAGCACCAGCGCGAGGAAATCGACGAGGTGCTGGGGGAGATCCGCGGCTTCGAGCGCCAGTCGCGCAAGCTCCTGAACGCGTCCCGGCGACGCAAGCATGCGGCGCGGACCTGATGGAGTTGACGTTTACGTAAACGTAAAGTAGAGTCTTTACCCCACTCTGGAGGCTTCTCGCATGGACCGAGCCCGGAACCTCTCCGGCGGGACTCCGATGACCGAGCTGCCGGGGTTGCGCTTTGCCCTCGGCGAGGACATCGACATGCTGCGCGCCACGGTGCGCAGCTTCGCTCAGGCCGAGATCGCCCCGCGCGCCGCCGAGATCGACCGCTCCAACCAGTTTCCCTCCGATCTGTGGAAGAAGATGGGCGCGCTCGGGCTTCTCGGTGTCACCGTGGAAGAGGCCTACGGCGGCACCATGATGGGCTATGCGGCGCATATCGTCGCGATGGAGGAGATCAGCCGGGCCTCGGCATCCGTCGGGCTCTCCTACGGCGCGCACTCCAATCTCTGCGTCAACCAGATCCGCAGGAACGGGACCGAGGCTCAGAATGGCAAATACCTGCCGAAGCTCGTCTCGGGCGATTGGGTCGGCGCGCTCGCCATGTCCGAGCCCGGTGCGGGCTCGGACGTCGTCTCGATGAAGACCCGCGCGGAATACCGCAAGGGCAAATTCGTCCTGAACGGCAGCAAGATGTGGATCACCAACGGCCCCGATGCCGACGTGCTGGTCGTCTACGCCAAGACCGACGCCGATGCCGGTCCGCGGGGAATCACCGCTTTCATCGTCGAAAAGGGCTTCAGGGGATTTTCCACCGCGCAGAAGCTCGACAAGCTGGGCATGCGCGGCTCGAACACCTGCGAGCTCGTGTTCCAGGACTGCGAAGTGCCGGAGGAAAATATCCTGTCGGAAGCGGGCCGCGGCGTAAACGTGCTGATGTCGGGCCTGGACTACGAGCGCGCCGTGCTCGCAGGCGGGCCGCTCGGCATCATGCAGGCCTGCATGGACGTGGTCGTGCCCTACCTCCATGAGCGCAAGCAATTCGGCCAGTCGATCGGCGAGTTTCAGCTGATGCAGGGGAAACTCGCCGACATGTACACGACGCTCAACGCTGCCCGAGCCTACGTGTACGCCGTCGGCCAAGCCTGCGACCGCGGCGAAACCGCGCGCAAGGACGCGGCCGGCGCAATTCTCTACGCCGCGGAAAAGGCCACCTGGATGGCGGGCGAGGCGATCCAGTGCCTCGGCGGCAACGGCTATATCAACGACTACCCGGCGGGGCGCCTGTGGCGCGACGCGAAGCTCTACGAGATCGGCGCGGGAACGTCCGAGATCCGTCGCTGGCTGATAGGGCGGGAGCTGTTTTCCGAGACGTCTTGAGATTCGACCTTCACATGATTCATTGAGGACACCGACATGCCTAACGATCCCGTTGTCATCGTATCCGCCGTAAGAACACCCATGGGCGCGTTTCAGGGTGAATTGAAAGATTTCGCCGCACCGCAGCTCGGCGCCGCCGCGATCCGCGCTGCGGTCGAGCGCGCCGGCATCAAACCCGGACAGGTCGAGGAGGTGATCATGGGCTGCGTCCTTCCGGCCGGTCAGGGCCAGGCGCCCGCGCGCCAGGCTGCGATCGCCGCCGGGCTTCCCTTGTCGGCCGGGAGCACGACGGTGAACAAGATGTGTGGATCGGGAATGAAGGCGGCGATGTTCGCGCATGACATGCTCGTCGCGGGAGGCAAGGAAGTCATGGTCGCTGGCGGCATGGAATCGATGACCAACGCGCCTTACCTGCTGCCGAAAGCGCGCTCCGGTTATCGCATGGGTCACCAGCAAGTCATCGACCACATGTTTCTCGACGGCCTGGAGGACGCCTACGACAAGGGCAAATTGATGGGCAGCTTCGCCGAGGACTGCGCAGGAAAGTACGGCTTCACCCGGGAAGAACAGGACAAGTTCGCGATCGCATCGCTCGAACGCGCGCAGGCCGCCAGCAGGAACGGCGCTTTCGCCTGGGAGATCACGCCGCTGGCGATCAAAACTGGAAAAAACGAGCGCTTCATGGAACAGGACGAACCGCCGTTCAAGGCCAACTTCGAAAAAATCCCGACCTTGAAACCCGCGTTCCGCAAGGACGGCACGGTGACCGCGGCGAATTCGAGCTCGATTTCCGACGGAGCGGCGGCGCTGGTCATGATGCGCCGCTCGACCGCCGAGAAACTGGGCCTGAAACCGCTCGCCGTGGTCGTCGGCCACAGCACGCACTCCCAGGAACCGGGATGGTTCACCACCGCACCGGTGGGCGCGATCAGGAAACTCTTCGATGCGACCGGCTGGAGCGCGGGCAAAGTGGACCTCTATGAAATCAACGAGGCCTTTGCGGTGGTCACCATGGCGGCGATGAAAGAGCATGGCTTGCCGCACGAGAAGGTCAACATTCACGGCGGCGCCTGCGCGCTCGGCCACCCGATCGGCGCCTCGGGCGCGCGCATTCTCGTCACCCTGATCGGCGCGCTCCGGAAGACCGGCGGCAGGCGCGGAATCGCGAGCCTGTGCATCGGTGGGGGCGAGGCGACCGCCATGGCGATCGAGATCGCGTGATGTCGGACCCGATCGAGTTCTATTTCGACTTCTCCTCGCCTTACGGCTACATCGCGGGCGAAAAGATCGATGCGCTCGCGGCGAAATACCGCCGCGAGGTGACCTGGCGGCCGTTTCTCCTCGGCGTCGCGTTCAAGACGACCGGCGCCGCGCCGCTTCCCTCCATACCGGTCAAGGGAGCGTATGCGGCGCGCGACATGGCGCGCAGCGCGAAATTCCACGGCGTCGCCTACCGCTTCCCTTCGGTTTTCCCGATTTCCTCGGTTTCACCTTCGCGCGCGTTCTACTGGCTCGACGCCAAGGACTCCAAGCGCGCGCGCGAGCTCGCCAAGGCGCTATACCGCGCCTATTTCGTGGACGACGTCGATATTTCGAGGGCCGACAACACGGTCGCCGTCTGCGCGAAGTTCGGCCTCGCGGCCGACGAAGTCCGCGCCGGGATCGGCGATCAGGCGATCAAGGACCACACCCGGACCGAAGTGGATAAAGCGATCGCCCGCGGCGCGTTCGGCTCGCCCTACATCATTGTCGACGGCGAGCCCTTCTGGGGCTCCGACAGGCTGGATCAGATCGACAAATGGCTCGCCACCGGCGGCTGGTGAAATGCCCGTCATCAAAAGCAAGCTGAATCCGCGCTCGGAGGAATTCCGGGCGAACGCAGAGGCGATGGCGGCGCTGGTCGCCGATCTGCGCGCCAAGGTCGAGCGCACCGCGCAGGGCGGCGACGAACCGGCACGCGCCAGGCACGCGGCCCGCGGAAAACTGCTGCCGCGCGAGCGCCTGCGCCTGCTGCTCGACCCGGGGTCGCCGTTCCTCGAGCTCTCCCCGCTCGCCGCGTTCGGCGTGTACGAGGACGAAGCGCCGGGCGCCGGCATCATCACCGGCGTCGGGCGCGTCTCGGGCAGGGAATGCGTGGCGGTCGTGAACGACGCCACGGTCAAGGGCGGAACCTACTACCCCATCACGGTGAAGAAGCATCTGCGCGCCCAGGAGATCGCCCTGCAGAACCGGCTTCCCTGCCTCTATCTCGTCGACTCGGGCGGTGCGTTCCTGCCGGAGCAGGACAGCGTTTTTCCCGATCGCGATCATTTCGGCCGCATCTTCTACAACCAGGCGACGATGTCGGCCGCCGGCATCCCGCAGATCGCCGCCGTGATGGGTTCCTGCACCGCCGGGGGTGCTTACGTCCCGGCGATGGCGGACGAATCCATCATCGTCAAAGGACAGGGCACGATTTTTCTCGGCGGCCCGCCGCTGGTGAAGGCCGCGACAGGGGAAGTGGTTTCCGCCGAGGAGCTCGGCGGCGCGGAGGTGCACACGCGGCAGTCGGGCGTCGCCGACCACTACGCGCAGAACGACGCCCACGCCATTTCGATCGCACGCGCTATCGTGGCGAATCTCAACCGTGCGAAGAACGTGACGCTCGCGCTGCGCGAGCCTGCCGAGCCTCTCTACCCGGCCGAGGAATTGCACGGCGTCATCCCCGCCGACACGCGCAAGCCCTACGACGTGCGCGAGGCGATCGCGCGCATCGTCGACGGCAGCGAGCTCGACGAGTTCAAGGCGGACTACGGCGCCACCCTCGTGACCGGGTTTGCGCGCATCTGGGGCTACCCGATCGGTCTCGTCGCGAACAACGGGATCCTGTTTTCCGAATCGGCGCTGAAAGGCACGCACTTCATCGAGCTGTGCAGCCAGCGCGGCATCCCGCTTCTTTTCCTGCAAAACATCACCGGCTTCATGGTGGGGAAAAAATACGAGGCTGGCGGCATCGCCAAGGACGGCGCCAA
>Ga0137463_1000594_pt1 | contig 12078 bp, 12 predicted proteins | sample EasRivERMGT800_2_FD_102333 | JGI IMG/M metagenome (GOLD analysis project Ga0137463, IMG submission 102333) | Soil microbial communities from meander-bound floodplain in the East River, Colorado, USA - East River MetaG ERMGT800_2 | ecosystem: Environmental > Terrestrial > Soil > Floodplain ...
GTATTACCATTTATATCGATGACGCGACTCTCAAGCGCTTCAAGACCGAGTCCGAAAAGTCTGGAAAGGGCTATCAAACCCTTATCAACGACGCGCTCCGAACCCACCTTGGTTTGGTGGATCCCCCTGTAACTCAGGAGCTCGTGCGCAAGATCGTGCGCGAAGAGCTCGCGGCACACAGTTGAGCACTAACCCGGCGCCCCACGCGGACGTGCGCCATAAAACCGGCGCACGCCGGTGGGCTCTACGCTATACGGCTTTAAGAAGAGAGAATGCCGTGGCTCTAAACACCGGATTTCGGATACTGGTCTAAAGCTGCCTTTCTTATGCGCTTGGTGGTTGTGTAGGAGCGGGCCTAGTTTATGAGCACTCCAGGGAGCTGCAACGCACAAACAACAACCTAGCAATGGGTGGCGGACTTCACTTACCTGTGGACGGCCGAAGGCTGGCTCTACGTGGCGGTGGTGCTGGATCTGTACGGTCGCGGCGGCCTGGTGGTTGGTGTTGGTGATGTGCGAGAGCAGCTCGGCGCGCTGGCGCATGAGGTAGTTGCGCCGGCGCATGAGATCGCGCGTCGCACGCATCGCCTGCGGGTAGACATAGGCCTGTGGCATCATCCCGCCGCGCAGCAGCGCCGCGATCTTGTGCGCGTCGATCCGGTCGTTCTTCGCCTTGCCGCCGTGGATCACGCGCATGTACAGCGCGTGACCCAGCACGAACACCAGGCCCTCGCGCGCGCACAGATCCGCCAGCCAGTACCACGTGAACATGCACTCGGCCGCCACCGCCAGGTCCTCCCGATACGGGGCGATCAGCTCCAGAAACGGTTCGGGCGCCGAGGCAATATCTTTCGACACCAACACATTGCCCTCCTGGTCGAGCACGCACACGTGCATCGAGCGCGCGTGCAGGTCCACGCCGCAGTAGTGCCGACGTTGCCGGGTATAGAATCGCATTTGAGGCCTCCTTTTCGGAAAGAATGTAGCGCTGTGCTACCGAGCCCACCGGAAACGGGGGCCTCAATCAGTATCAACGCATTGCACCGGACGCGCGCAAATGCAGCGCGCGCCGGTGACTGTGGACGTTGGGCCCCACGGACTGGGAAACATCTGGCGAGGAAACGATGGCATTAGTTGGCATTTTCTGCGTTGCGCTCCTCGTGCTCACAACGCTCATTCACTACGAAGTTCTGCGCATGTTGACTGTCGGCCTCCCGACCCTCGATATGCCCGCACGGGCGAAACTCATTGTTGTGATCTTTGGGGCGTTCTTCGCTCATGTCGCAGAAATATTTCTGTATGCTGTTGCGTTCTACGTGCTCGTCCGATACTTCGGCGCCGGGCCGCTGGGCCACTCTACCCCCTCGTCCCTAACTCTCTGCATGTACTTTTCGGCGGAAACGTACACGTCCCTCGGATACGGGGACGTTGTTCCTGGAGGAGAGTTACGGATGCTCGCTGGCATGGAGGCTCTCAATGGTCTCCTGTTGATTGGATGGTCTGCGTCATATACCTACATTGCGATGGAGCGTTTCTGGACTGATGACGGCAAGGGTAATGCGGTGGCGGTGGCCCAACCTGACGCTCCAGCGGACGCGGCGCAAGCGCCGCGCCGCTGATCACAACGTTAGCTGTCAACTGAAGGGGAGCGAGCATGCTGGATATAGTCCCGGTTGATACTCTTGAAGTCCTAGTGCTCGTTGACAACACTACTGATAGCCTTTCCTCTAATCCTCGCGACGTGCTGCCAGAGTGGTCGGTGTTGCTCACGGGAGGAAAGCTGCGCCTTTTGTCGGGGCAGAACATTTGCTGCGCGCATCACGGGCTTTCGCTGCTGATAACGGCGCACGTGGGCGGTAGAAAGCGCACATTGCTATTCGATGCAGGCCCGGCGGCCGCCACATTCGAGCGAAACACAGAAATCCTTGGGGTTGACTTCGCCAGCATCGAGGCCGTCGTGCTGTCGCACGGGCATTGGGACCATGCTGGCGGCCTGCTTGCCGCGGTCGAGTCGATCGCCAGAAGCCGCAGCGACAGGAGTGTCACTTGCTATATGCACCCCGGTATGTTCCGACAACGCGCCACGAAGCGACCCGACGGCCAGTTGTATGTCAACGAGCTGGTCCCAGACCCCGAGCGGCTGTCAAAGGCGGGCGCCAATGTCATTAGCAGCCGCGAGCCGCAGAGCATCGCCGATGGCAGCTTTTACGTAAGCGGCGAGATTCCCCGCGTAACTAGCTACGAGGCTGGTGTGCCGAATCACCTCACACGCAGCGACGACGGCAAGTCGTGGGAGCCCGATCCTCTCATCATGGACGAGCGATTCGTTTCGGTACACATTAAGAACAAAGGGCAATTCGTGTTTTCGGCCTGCTCTCACGCGGGGCTAATCAATGTCCTGACGCATGCTCGGAAGGTGTTCCCGTCTGTTCCGCTTCACGGCGCGATGGGCGGCCTGCATCTCTCCGGAATAAACGAAAGAGTTATCCCTGAAACCGTAGCCGATCTCAAAAAGTTCGACTTGAAACTGTTGGCGCCGGGCCATTGCACTGGCTGGAGAGCAGTTAGCCAGATGGCGCAGGAGTTCGGCGACGAGCTTGTTCCGTCGGCAGTCGGCAAGAAATATTTGATTTGACCACATGTAAGTTGCGAAGCCTGGAATGACAGCTAACCGATCAATCCAGAGCGGACGCGCTGAAGCGCGCCGCTGATTTCCCTTTCATTCGTTAGATTTCATGACAGTCTGGACGAGCGTGTGAGCACATACGACTATGTTGTCATCGGCGCGATCCGGTTGCGCCGCATCCCTACTCACTCGCGTTCGTCGAGGCCGCGGTGGAGCTGGGCCATGCGCGCAACGCCGATTTCAACGGCGCGCGACAGGATGGGACGGGTCTCTGGCAGCGCACGATCAAGGACGGGACCCGTTCCAGTACGGCACGGGCTTTCCTGCATCCGGCGCGTGGACGAGCGAACCTGCACGTCATCACAGGCGCCGAGGCGACACGCATCCTGTTCAGGGGCAGGCAAGCCACAGGGGTACGCTACGTCCGAGGCGGAATCGCGGAAGAGGTGTCGGCGCGCGGTGAGGTGGTCTTGTGCGGAGGCGCGATCAATTCCCCGCAGTTGCTCATGCTCTCCGGCATCGGGCCGGCCGATCATTTGCGACGCCTGGGAATATCGGTGCGGGTCGATTTGCCCGGCGTGGGCCGGAACCTGCAGGACCATCCTCTGGCGAGGATCCGCTGCTGGACGTCGGCTCATCGCCCGGTCGACGCCTCGAGCAATCTCGTCGAAGCCGGACTGTTCTGCAAGGTGGGGGCCGGACTCACCGCGCCGGAGCTCTATTTCCACTTCCTGCCGGTGGCGATGGTCGAGACGCTGAACGGCAAGGAGCGCTCGGCATTCGCGATAGCGTCGGTCGTGCTGCGCCCGAAGAGCCGCGGTTCGTTGCAATTGCAATCCCCGGATCCCGCGACCGCGCCCGTCATCCGCGCCGGCTACTACTCCGAGCCGGCGGACCGGGTGCTGATGATCGAAGGCCTCAAGATCGCGCGTGCGCTTGCGCGAACGCGCGCTCTTGCCGGTATATTCGTCGAGGAGGCGCTGCCGGGTGCGGCCGCCACCGGCGATGCCGCGCTCGAGGCCTACATCCGCGAAACCGGCGACACCCTCTTTCATCCGGTGGGCACCTGCAGGATGGGAACGGATCCGCAGGCGGTGGTCGATTCTCGTCTGCGCGTGCACGGCGTGGAAGCTCTTCGGGTGATCGACGCGTCGATCATGCCCACGATTACAACCGGCAACACCAACGCTCCCGCCGTCATGATCGGAGAAAAAGGCGCAGCCATGATCAAGGCATCTCCGGCTTCCAGGGTATAGCGTCGCATGAACGTCCAGCGCGCGGCAGATCGGCGATGGCGGCCCGGAGCGAAGGCCGCTGAGAGTCAATCTTCAAACTAGGTTTTGGCCGATAACAGGCTCCAGGGGTACAGCGGAAACCGCCGCTGCGCCTAGCCTCCCGCCAGCAAAAAATCCCGCACGATCGCGATCTGGTCGTCGTGAAGCAGGGTCGGCGCGTGCCCGACGCCGGCAATCTCCACGACTTTCGCCCGCGGACCTCGCGAAGCCATCTGCGCCGCGGTGTCGCGCCTGAGTAGGTCCGACTGCTCGCCGCGCAGGACCAGCGTCGGGCAGCGGATCGCGTCGTAGTAGCTCCACAGCTCCATGTCCTTGCGCGACAGCTCCGCGTTGAAAGGCACGGCGATCGCAGGGTCGTAGTGCATGCGCAGCGATCCGTCCGCATTCTTTCGCACCACGTTCTCGGTGAGGAATCGCCACTCGGCGTCGGTGTGCGGGCCGAAGGGCGCGCTGGTCGAGCGCACCAGCAGCTCGGCCGCCTCGATCGTCGGCAGCGGCGGCACTTTGCCGAGATAAGAGCCGATGCGCTCGAGCGAAACCGCGGTGAGCACCGGCCCGACGTCGTTCAGCACCAGCCGCTTGATCGGCGAATCGCGCATCGCCGCGATCGTCATCGCTATCAGCCCGCCGAGCGAGGTGCCGACCCAGTGCACCGACTCCACGTCCAGGCGCGCGATCAAGGTCACCATGTCGAACGCGTAAGTCGGCACCGCGTACTCCATCGGATTCTCGAGCCAGTCGGAATCGCCGCGGCCGGCGACGTCCGGACAGATGACGCGGTAACCGTGGCGGACCATTTCCGCGGCCAAGCGGTCGAAATCGCGCGCGCAGCGGGTGAGCCCGTGAACGCAGACGAGGGTTTTCTCGCTAGAGCGCTCGCCCCACTCGAGATAGGCGACGCGGTGCAGGCCGCCTGCGCTCGCGCACTGCAGCTTACGGCGCCGGAAGGGTTCGCTCATTTTGCCGGCCGCAGCCAAGAGCGCCGCAGCAGCTCGGGAATCCAACGCGCGTCCTCTCCGAACGAGCCGAGCGCAAGACCGCCGTCCTCCGGCCGGAGCGCCTTGCGCAGCTTTTCCGAACGCAGGTTCGCCGCACGGACCGGATAGCGGTAAGCCTCGAAGCGCGCTCGCTCGACCGCGGTCTCCTCCGGCGGGCTCTCCTCGAACCATATCCATTCGCGCGAGAATTCCTGCGCAAGCCGGTCGAGCTCGCGCAGCTCGTCTTCCGCGATCGTCTCGCGGGGCACAAGCTCCGTGTAGGCCGCATCCCCGGAGGAAACCGTCCAGCGCTCGGCCCATTCGGGCTCGATCCCGTCGGAAGCGGAAAGCTCGCAGGACCCGGCCGATCCCGCGATGCGGAAAAAAGCGTGCTGGTCCGAAGCGATGACGTAGCCGTGCCAGCACTCGCGCCAGCGCGCGCAGACGAGGGCGAGCCGCAGCCCGCCGTCCGCGTCGGCTCGCACGTCCTGCAAGGCCGCGCCGCCGGGCGCGTGCGACTGCACCGCCTGCTCGGCCAGCACGCCGTTCTTGATGATCGCGCGGCCGCCCCTGCCCAACGCGGCCTCGCTCCATTGCACCTCGACGGTCAGATCCGGAAACGCCTGCGAAGCCGACACGAAAGGCGGGAAGGGGATGCCGCCGCGCAGCTTGAACTCATATTCCAGCCGCTCGGCCGAGTGCAGCTCGCGGTAGGAGCCGGCGCCCTCCTCCTCGAGCAGGCCCTTGACGTGGTTTCGGTATTCCCGAAGCAGCGCGGGATCGCCCTTTACCGTAACGGTTGCAGTGAGATTCAAGCGTGATCTTCGCAATACCCGACCGCAGAGAACCCTCAGTCGGCCTTGATGCCGGCTTCCTTGACCACTTTTGCCCAGCGCGCTTTTTCATTGACGATGAACGTGCCGAGGGCTTCCGGCGTGCCGGCGCGCACCTCGGTGCCCTGTTTCGCCAGGAACTCTTTCATGTCGTTGGTATTCAGGATCCGGGTCAGCTCGGCGTTCAGCTTGGTCACGATCTCGCGCGGCGTTCCGGCCGCCGCGAGCAGGCCCTGATAGGAGCCGGTTTCGAAGCCCGGAAGAGTCTCGGCCACCGTGGGCAGTTCGGGCGCGGAAGGCACGCGCTGCGCGCCGGACACGGCAAGGCCTTTGAGCCGGCCGGCTTTCACCGACGGATAGGTGGCGAGCATGCCGTTGAACAGCACGTTGGCGTTGCCCGCGATCACGTCCGTGACCGCCGCCGAGCCGCCCTTGTAGGGGATGTAGGCCCACAGCACGCCGGTGCGCGCCGCGAATTCGACGCCCGCGAGGTGCGGCGCGCCGCCGGTGCCCGAGTTGGCGAAATTGAGCTTGCCCGGATTTGCACGGGCGTAGGCAATCAGCTCCCTCACGTTGGCGACCGGCACCGACGGATGCACCGCGAGCACGTGCGGCGAATACGACACCATCACGATCGGCGAGAAATCCCTGGCCGGGTCGAAGGGCATGTTGGCATACACGCTCGGGTTGATTGACAGCGCGCCGACGTCCGAGAGCAGCATGGTGTAGCCGTCCGGCGCGGACTTGGCGACGTGGTCCGCGCCGACGTTGCCGTTTGCGCCGGTGCGGTTCTCCACGATGACCGGCTGGCCCCAGGCTGTGGTGACGTGCGGTCCGAGCGCGCGCGCCAGGATGTCCGAGGTGCCGCCTGCGGCGAAGGGGACGACGATGCGGATCGGTTTGTTCGGGTACTGCTGGGCCCCTCCCGGCAGAGCGGCGAGCACGGCGAGCACGGCGGTGAGGCCTGCGGCAAAGCGTTTCATGGATGTCCCCCGGATTGGCTCAAAGGCCGAGTGGGGATTGTAAGGGCATTGGCCCGAAAAAAGATGCCGCCGAAGCACGCGTGACCGGCAGGTCCTCTACTCGTGCCAGTAGCGCCTTGCGCGATCGCGCTCCGCGTCCACGCGCAGGTCTCCCGGCGCAAAGCGCAGCTGGATCGCCCCGCCGGTATCGGTGCGAAGCAGCTCGCTCCCGGCTTCGCGATAGCGCGCGAGCACGTCCTCGCGCGGATGGCCGAAGCGGTTGCGGTAGCCGACTGCGAACACCGCATGGCGCGGCGCCACCTGCTTCACGAACTCCGGCGTCGAGGAGGTGGCGCTGCCGTGATGGGGCACGAGCAGCGCGTCCGCCGGCAGAAGCGCGGGCGCGCGCCGGAGCAGCTCGCGCTCGGCGGCGCGCTCGATGTCTCCGGTGAGCAGCACGCGGCCCCCGGGGGCCTCGACGCGCAATACGCAGCTTTGGTTGTTGGCCCGCGCCGCGCGGCCGGAGGCAGGCTCCGCGCTCGGATGCAGAAATTCGAACGAGACTCGATCCCAAAGCCATTTGCGCCCGGCGACGCAGGGCGCGCGCCAGGCACTCGCCGAAAGCAGAGCGTGGTCCGCGGCAAGGGAGGACCACAGCATGCCGACGGGCATCGCCTCGAGCACCGAGCCCGCGCCGCCGGAATGGTCGCGGTCGTCATGGGACAGAACGAGCGCGTCGAGACTATCGATGCCTTCGCCGCGGAGGTAAGGGAGGATGACCCGGCTGCCGCTGTCGGAAAACGCGTTGAAAGCCGGACCGGCGTCGTAGAGCAGCGCGTGCTTTTCCGTGCGCGCGAGCACGGCAAGCCCCTGCCCCACATCGAGCACGGTGATCCAGAGCTCTCCGCTCCCGGGCCCCGGCGGACTCGCGGCAAAGAGGGGCAGCATCAGCAGTGCCCCGAACGCCCGGGACGGAAATCCGCGCGGGAGCAGCAGCCACGCGATGCCGGCGAGAGCGAGCGGCACCGTCCACGCAAGCGGCGCATGCTGATGCCAGACCGCGCGAGGAAGCGCCGCCAGCCAGTCGAGCACCGCCATCAAAACTTCGAGAATCGCGTGCCCTAGCTCAAGGGGCCAGTCGACGGGAAGCACCGCGCCGGCAAGCGCGAGAGGCGTGATGACGAAGCTCACCAGCGGAATCGCGAGCGCGTTGGCGATCGGAGAGACGAGCGACACCTGCTGGAACAGCACGAGCAGCAGGGGAGCGAGGCCCACGGTCACCGCCCATTGCACCCTTCCCCACTGCGCGAGCCAGTGGGGCCGAACGGTGCGACCGGCAGCCACGAAGAAAATCACGGCGACCGCGGCGAACGAAAGCCAGAACCCCGGCGACAGGACCGCCCAGGGATCGAGCACGAGGACAAGGAATAGCGCGGCGGCGAGCACGCGCGAGGCGCTCGCTGCGCGCCCGAGCCAAAGCGCGGCTGCGACCACGCCGACCATGTAGAGCGTGCGCTGCGCGGGAACCGCAAATCCGGAGATGAGGCAATAGGCGAACGCAGCGAGAAAGCCCGCGAGCGCCGCGGTTTTCTGCGCGGGCAAGGCGAGTGCGAGGAATTCGCTTCGCCGCCAGCACCAGGACACGAGCATCGCAAAGAGGCCCGCCACCATGGTGACGTGAAGACCGGAGATGGACATCAGGTGGCTCACGCCGGTGCGGGCGAAGAGCTGCCACTCCTCGGGATCGATCGCGTTCTGGTCGCCGATCGCGAGCGCGATCAGTATGCCCGCGTAAGGACGCTCGGACAGCGCGTGGCGGATTTTTTCCCGCGCCGCCTCGCGCAGCCTCTCGATCCAATATCGGGGCACCCGGGCCGCCAAACGCTCGGGCACGACTTGCGCACGCTCACCCGCCCCGCGGCGCGAGGGCATTCTCACGTAGCCGGTCGCGCGAATGCCGCGCTCGAGAAGCCAGGCCTCGTAGTCGAACCCGTGCGGGTTGGCGCTGCCGTGCGGCCGGCGCAGCCGCACCGTGAAGCGCCAACGCTCCCCGGCCCGCACCGGAAGCACGCCCTGGGAATCATCCGGGGCGAATCCGCCGTACGAAGAGAGCACGATGCGCCGCGGCACCCCAGTCTCCGGAGACTCCACGTCGAAATCGAAGCGCACGCCGCGCTCGAAGGCCTGCGGGAGTCCGGCGACGACGCCGGTGACAAGCACATCGCGCCCCTCCAACGCCCGATCCAGCCGGTCGGAAAGCCGCAGGTGCGCGAGCGCCGCGGCCCAAGCGAACCCGAGGGCCGCGAACCCGACGAACATCGCGCCGGCTCCGATGACGGGTGAATCGCGCCTGGAGAACCCGACCCCGGCGATCGCGGCAAAGGCAGAACACACCGCGAGCCACATCGCCCCCGGCAACGCGGCCTGCTGCTGCAGTAGGCAGACGCCGAGCGCGAAACCCAACGCGGCGAACCTCATCGCGATCCGGCGGCGCCTTTCATTCCGCGATTAACGGCCGAGGGTCCCGGAGGTTGATATGCTTGCATAGTCATGCCGCGAAAATTCTTCCGCAAGTACCTGCCGAGCCACGAGTCGATCCGGCACAACCGGTACATCGCGAGCTTCGGCACCCTGTTGCATCACCCGAACCTTTGGCACCTGAACCGCCATTCGGTCGCGGGCGGAGTGGCGATCGGCCTGTTCGCCGGCCTCGTACCTGGACCTCTCCAGATGCTGACGGCGGCCATTCTCGCGGTTCCGCTGCGCGTCAACCTGCCCGTGGCGCTCGCCACGACGCTCTACACCAATCCGCTCACGATCGGACCGCTCTACGTGATTGCGTACGGGATCGGCACCCTGTTCGTGCCGGGCCACGGCGCGCCGCTCAGCCATCCTCCGGGATTCGAGTGGTCGAACTTCGGCGCCTGGCTGCACGCGCTATTCGAATGGACGCTCTCGCACGGCAAACCGCTCGCCGTGGGCCTAGTAGTTTTGGCAGTCGGGCTCGCGATCGCCGGCTACGTGCTCGTGCAGCTCGCCTGGCGCGCGCACGTGATCCTCGCCTGGCGCAGGCGCAAGGCGAAACGCGCGGGAAGAGACTCGGGGTAGTGGGAGCTTTACAGACCGGTGATCTGTCAACTAAATCGGGCGACTATGTACTTTACAAACGGCGGAGTATGGGGGCCTGCGTGACAGCCCCGAAGGGGCCGCTCTACTTCGCGGCCTTCTTTTTGCGCTTGGGTTTTGCCTTCTTGACGTGCGGGATGGGCGGAGTGGAGAGCATCCGCCGCAGTACGTCATCAGGCTTCGGCGCTGGCTTTTGGCTCATGGCGAGCAAGCATAGACCGTGGGCGAACGCAACGCAATTGTCACCTGTGGTATATGGTCACCAGAGGACAGGTCGGTCCTCAGGAAACAATCCACTTCAAGGGATGACCATATGGCAAAGCGAGTGAACTTGGACGCGTTTATTCCTCGGGAAGATTTCGCGCGGCAAGACGTAGAAATTGGCGGGGCGGAGGCAATCCGAGACTTCCCAATTTCTTATTTGCTGGAAGACTCACCCATTAGAAAGCAACTTAGAAAACCGGACTTCCAACGAGAGACTACCCATTGGACGCCAGAGCAAATTGTCACGTTCGTTGCTAGCTTCCTCGACCAGGAAGTAATCCCCGGGTTAATTCTCTGGAAATCGCCTAGCTTTATTTTCGTCATTGACGTCGGCCATCGGCTTAGTGCCTTACGCGCGTGGATTGAAGATGACTATGGAGATCGTGCGATCTCCGCGACGTTCTTTGGTCATGAAATTTCTGACGACCAGAAAAAGGTTGCTCTACGCACGCGGAAATTGATTGAGGAGACTGTTGGACGCTTTTCTACCCTCAAAGCACTTGTTGGCACGTCTAAGGGGGAAAACGCGCTGCAATTGCGCAGAGCTGGAGCCCTGTTTACAAGACCGCTAGCCACGTTCGGAGCCAGTGTAGAACTGTCAATACTGGTCCAGTGTCATGACCCGCAAGACGCCTAACCCTTCCATCGAGCGGACCTCCTCCGGCCTGCCGCCTCCGTCAGCTGTTCATGTTAAACGTCAGGCGTCATGATCTCGACCCAGTACGCGATTGACGTGCAATTGAAGCGAAAGGAGGTGCCATCCTTCGATAGCTATCCCTTCTCGCTGTCGGCCGTGCGGCACCTTGATGTTCTCCTCCTTCATCCGCGTGTTACCTTTTTCGTCGGTGAGAATGGGTCCGGAAAATCCACCTTGCTTGAGGCAATCGCCGTATCGTGCGGGTTCAACGCGGAAGGCGGGACGAAGAATTTTCGTTTTGGCACGCGGATCTCCCATTCTTCTCTTCACGAATACATTCGGATCGCAAAGGGCGTCCGCCGACCCCGGGACGGCTTTTTCTTGCGAGCAGAGAGCTTTTTCAACGTCGCGACGGAAATCGAGAGGCTGGATTCCGAAGGAATGGGCCCGCGAGTCATTGACTCCTATGGCGGGAAATCGCTGCACGAACAATCTCATGGCGAATCATTCCTGGCACTAATGATGAATCGCTTTGGAGGAAACGGCCTCTACCTGCTGGACGAGCCCGAAGCAGCCCTTTCGCCGCAGCGACAGTTGGCTGCGCTTGTCCGTATTCACGACTTGGTCCAAGCGGACTCACAATTCATCATTGCGACACATTCGCCAATCCTAATGGCTTATCCTGATGCCTACATCTACGCGTGCTCTAACGATGGCATCGACCGCATCGATTACTACGACACCGAGCACTATCGGGTAATGCACGATTTCATTGTCAATCCGAAACGGATGCTTGATATGTTGCTGGCACCCGGCGATGACGCCTGACTCTGAGCTCGACCCGGCCGCTCGGGAAACATTACACCTGGAACACTCAGCGGTAGCCGCGCGCCGGCTAGCGCAACGTTGAGGCCCGCTAATGCCAGCCTGGCTCCTTCCCGCACTCAAGGCCGCTCTGCCTCACATCGGCACGATCATTTCAGCCGCCGCGCCTGTCTTCACGAGGAAGAATGTCGATGCGGTTGCCAATCAGACGTTGTTGCTGCAACAGCAGATTACGGAGCTTCAGTCCGCCGCGTCTCAGAACGCGGCGCACATCAAGGAGCTGGCGGCGGAATTGGAAAGCACGGTGGCAGCCCTCGAACAAGCCGCTTCGATTGCAGAAGCGAAGCTCCGCCGAGCACTTTTGCTCTGTGCTGCCTCGGCGGCCCTATCCGCAATCTCTCTATGCATCGCACTGGTCATCGTTTTCGGGCGATGAATCCGACTCGGGGTAGTTGGCGTACAGACCGGCGATCTGTCAACTGAATCGACACCTTTTTCGTTCACCCATCGGTAGTTCTAGTCGTGACCTGGAGA
>Ga0137463_1000595_pt1 | contig 12073 bp, 7 predicted proteins | sample EasRivERMGT800_2_FD_102333 | JGI IMG/M metagenome (GOLD analysis project Ga0137463, IMG submission 102333) | Soil microbial communities from meander-bound floodplain in the East River, Colorado, USA - East River MetaG ERMGT800_2 | ecosystem: Environmental > Terrestrial > Soil > Floodplain ...
CTGACACCTAAATTTAGTGCAAAATGGACTACAAGTGATTGGTCAAAATGGGCAGTAGTTACAATTGAGTATAAAAGCTTTTGGCAAAACCAATACTCAGAAAGGAACTACTGCCATGGAACAGTATACAGGATTTTCAGCACATGCGAGTCTGGCGTTGATCGCCGAATGGACAAACTCAAACGAGATCTGGGAAGAACTGAGAGCCAGAGTGCATATTCGACAAAAGACCATCAGACACAGTCCAAGCGACAAGTTGAAAGATTTATTGATCAACATGTGGGCAGGCGGCGAAAGGATTTCGTCGATCAACAATGTTTTGCGAACGGATGAAGGTTTGCAGAGATTGTTTGGACGAACCTCGTGCGCGGAACAATCTACAGTGAGCGAAACGCTCAATGCGGTTTCGGCAGAGAATATCGTAGAGATGGAAGGCTTTATCGGGCAGGTGTATCGTGAACATAGTCTATGTTATCAGCATGATTATAAAAAGAACTGGTTGCTTTTGGACGTGGATTTGACGGGCATACTTGCAGGCAAACAGGCAGAAGGCTCGGAGAAAGGTTATTTTTCTGGGGAACGCAATGGGCGTGGACGACAAGTTGGGCGCGTGTACGCAAGGCAGTATGATGAGATCGTCAACGAACAGTTGTATTCTGGAAAAGTGCAATTAGAAGCCAGTTTACTGGAGCTTGTCAAAATGACGGAAAGGGTACTGGGGTCTGATGAACATCATCGAAAACACACCATTGTACGGGTGGACGGTGGCGGCGGTACAGACAAAAATATTGGTCGGTTACTGCTGGATGGCTATTGGATCCTGATGAAAGTGAAGAATTGGCAAAGGACACAAAAGTTAGTGAAGACGGTCAACACCTGGCATAGTCTTCCTGCATTGCCTGGACACGATGCTGGCTGGGTTGGAACGCCGCATCAATATGAAAAAGGCACACGTCAATTGGCGATTCGTTGGCCGAAAGAAAAAGGCGGTTTTCATTATTGCATCTTGGTCTTCAGTCTGACCGACTTGATGATTTTTCAGTTGGTAGGTGTACGCATGCCACGCAAACTCTCAGATCAGAATTTGTTTTCCGCCATCATGAAAGCATACAATTTACGCAGTGGCGGCGTGGAGACATCCATCAAGAACAGCAAACAAGGTCTGGGCTTGAACAAGCGCAACAAGAAACGTTTTGTCGCGCAACACATGCTCCTCCTGCTAGCACAATTGGCATACAATATTGCCGTCTGGGCACGCAATCAACTTGCACAACATTCATCAACTATTTCAGGTTTTGGGATGCTTCGTTTAATTCAAGACGCTTTTCATATTTCTGGAAAGATTCACTTTGATGAAAAAGGAAACGTGAATTTAATTGTTCTCAATCAAACTCACAAACTCGCAAAAGTATTTCTAGACACTTGGCGTGCTAGCTTCCCACGCGATGACTTGTCGCTTATTTTGGGCAAAATTTAGGTGTCACGGCTTCATACGATTCAATTTTTCCAAAGCGGGCGTTCTTATATCCCAAATATCCAAAGCAAACCACCAGCAACCACTTGAGTGCGACTGCGCGTTTTTTTAGCAGACCTACCCGGCAGTCATTAGGATTGAGATCCAGCAAAATATTCTTGAGCCGCAAACGTTTTTCCAGAAGCGGGCGTAGAGTTCGGGGGATCAACCCTTCAAGTGCATTCTCTTTTCCGACTGTTTCAGGTGAAATGTTGTGTTTGACCATGATCGCCGGATACATGGATGAAAAATCGATCTGCGCCACGTTGTGATGCAGCCCAATGAGCGGCTGATAGATCATCCCGCCACGGTCCGCGCGGATGAGTTCTATCAACGTCTTCGTATCCTCTGCCTGACTTTTGTGCATCGGAACCAATACATCGCTTCGCAATGCGGTCAGCACTTGCATGGCGGTGATCCCTGCGCCTGGAGACTTGCGTGCCATCTCCTGCACTCCCAATCCTGTGACCCGCGCCTGCTCCATTGCCCCTTCCAATCCATATTCACCATAGGACATAGCATTTCGCCTATCAATATGCCACCGCCCAAACAGATGCATCTGTGCCCCACGATAGATCACTTGACCATATGCGAAGTAACTATCTGCACGGCGCGTCAGAACTTCTCTGTCTTTGTCCCGATTGGGATTCAATTCAATCCCGTTCTCATTCGACCAGATTTTTAATTGTGGGAATAGCCAGGTATCGCCATAGTCGGTAAGGATCAGGTCTGGATCATAACGATTCAGATCGGCGCGCAGCCCGAGTAAAAATGGGCGTACAGGTTTCAATGGCACACTAAAATGATCTCTTCCACATCGGACTCTAAGATTTTGCGGCGTACTAATTGCAGGGTCGGTATCTGGACTGAGGGTCATAATGCGTAAGGGAAGGGGAACGGGATTAATCTCCCAGGGCGAATCCAATGGTTCGATTTGCCGAATCCATTCTCTATCCAAGTGAACGCGGCAACGCCCTAACAAGTACGTATTCGTGCGAGCGATAAAACGCAAACTGATAGGAATATCTGCATCGTAGTAATCCAGAGATGGAAACCTTCTTGAGAGATCCATGAAAAGTCCTGACAGATGGGATGGATTGGCAATCGTTACACTCATCACGTCGCATTCACCTTCGAAGAGATCATGCCGTTGCTTTCGTTCCAGTTTCACACCCTTTTCTTTCAGATATGCCCAGGCCTGTCGCAAGAGCCTGAAATCCCCCGAAACATGGAAGGTCACGGGAAAGTCCATGCGCAAGCGTAGGCGTTGGTTATCATCTGTCAGTAACCAAAGTACGATTCCTTCTTCCTGATGGGCATACACATCGAATAGCCAGCCAGTCTGCTCACTCATGTCGCGACCTCCGTTGTTCTAATTCTTCTTGTAAAACTGCAATATCTTTAGCCTGTTCGAGTAGCATTGCCAATAAGGCAATCTGGAAAGGAAGCAGCGATTCCACTTCGCCAATAGCGGCAATATGTCGGCGTGCCGCGGCAAAGATCCCATCGAAGATATATTGGTCACTCCGGCGCAGAGTACGCCGAAAAGGAGCAAGCATAGCTTCAGTCTCATTCAATTGTTGTGTGATAGTGCTGACGGTTTTTCCCATGCTGAATCTAGAACAATGCAGGCTGGGAAACCTGGGGCTCAACATCTTTGAATGTGAATACATGATCGGCTTTTTCGCAGACTTCGTCCACCAGGAAAGCGGGCTCCTCAGTCAATGGGGGTGCGAGGGTAATGACCACAGGTGCTGATAGTTGCAGGCGATTGATTTGCCCCATGCAAGATTTCAGGAGACGGCAAGCCTCATAGACCGGCGTATGGTCATCATAGAAAGTATTCAACAAATCCAGGATCACATAGGGTTGATGAAGGTGCGGAGTAGTCCACAACAATGTGTTCATTTCATAGCATGTAAAGGCGCGCCGACTGAACAGCCGATTGGCGGCTGGAGTGATGTCCACGATTTTTCTTCCCAACAGAATTGCCACCTTATTCGGTTTGTAACGGTTACCGCCATCCAGGATTGTAACCGGGCCACGCAGGCCCAGTTCAGCAATCAGGGTCATACTTTCTTGGCATACAGCTTCAGGTCCGTGAATAACGATTAATTTGCCAGTGCGAAGGATAGGGAGAATGTTCATCCCATGAGATTAATATCTTTCCCAATAAAAACACAGCCCCCACCTGGGTATCAGATGGGGGTATTCTGGGGGTACTACATCTACGGTTGAGCTTAACTTAATCCCCTATCCTTGGTCTTCCCACTCGCTAAAATTCCAGATTGACAATATCAATCGCAACTCAGTACGCTTGTTGATATTGAATTTGCGGAAAACCGACTCCAGACAATCTTTCACTGTTTCGGGAGAAATGCTCAGTCGCGCGGCAATTTGACGATTAGTGTAGCCCAGACAAACGAAGGCTGCCACGTCCCGTTCGCGTGGTGAAAGAGAATCCCATTTTTTCCAAATTCTTTCTTTGGAAGTATATTGGTCCAGGCCGGCGTTCAGAAGTTCAGGGATCAAATCGTGTTCAGGACGTCCTTCGTCTTGGGCAATTGTGGATAGAGTGACTTGAAGACTGTCGCTCACGTCCAAATGATAGGTACGAGGGCCGGGTGTCTGTCGCAAGCCTATCAGGTATAGCAGACGATCCCAGATAGACATAGAATGAGAATTATATTAGAACATATGTTCTTGTGTCAATACACAGAATAGAACTCTTTTCTGCTCGGAGTGGGGGATAATAAACCCGAAACAAAAATACGCCAATTTCATTTTCAAAGTCAAGGATTGACGGTTTAGAACATTTGTACTAAATTAAAATGAATGATGGACTCAATATATTTCATCACTTGAGTGTGCGACGGTTTTTGGCATTGCGATGCCTGTATAATTGATATTATTCGCTTCATCAGTGGAGGTCCCTATGTCTATTACACTTACAGTGGAGGGAAAAGTAGTCGGTCAGAAGCGCCCCATATTTTCGGATTGGCATATTGAAGTGCCGCCCATGGATGGAGGGAATGGGGATCCTCTGAAGTTACGAGATCTCATCAGTTCTATTGTGGTGAAAGAAGTAGAGGCCTTCAAAACCCGTCAAGAGGAACGGAAGTTGGCGCGGGTGATGAGCCGTCAGGCCATTGAGCAAGGCGCAGAACATGGGAAAGTAGATCCAGGTGAACGCGATCTTCAACAGTCCGTGAATGCAGAGCACGCCGTCGCAGTCGCTTTACAGGCTTTTGAAGATGGTCTGTATTTCGTCTTCATCGACGAAGTTCAGCAAACCAAACTGGATAGCGAAGTTTTTCTCAAGACAAGCAGCAAGGTTATTTTCCTGCGCTTGACCGCGCTCGTGGGAGGATAAATCCATGATCTCTAAAGAAGAAGCTCAGGAGCGGTTAAAGGCTTTTTATAATCCCAATCATTCGGTGGATCAGATCGCGCGCCTTCAAAAACTGCCGGCTAAACTCTCCCCGCTAGGACAATTGGTCATTCAAGCCGGACCAGCTTGGGTGAAATTAGAAAAGGATATCCAAACACGGAAAAGAGTCCGACAAGATTCATTTGGTGATATCGCAAAACTTAATGCCAAAAACAGGCAGGTGTTGTTGACTGCCCTCTTTCCAGGCATTGCAACATTTGTGGAAGCGACCTGGAACCTGTTCGATGTTCTGCCATATCAATCCGGTTATCAACGGAGACCTTTTCGCAATCCCAAGTCAATAAATTCAGAATCGAAAATCTCGTGGTTACTCCAAGTACCGCATGCTGTTCGTGGATATGAGCATCAGGATATTGTTTGGTTTTCAGCTTGGGCAACCCATCTGAACTATTGGGGACCAAACGTTTTAGGATATTTGTTTGCAGCCGCAATTGAAAAAGGTGGCAATACAGGTAATGAGGTATTCAATATTTTGGTTGCCTCCGCCAACGGAACGCATGCAACTGGCATGATGGGCCGCCATGTGGTCAGGGGACTTGTATGTGCCTCGCGTGCAGATGGCTGGGACTACATCGAACGCATGTTGCTCGCCGCGCAAAGAGAGGAAGGACTCCGCCAGGTCATTCTGGAAGCCATTGACGAGGCGCACCCGCAGGCTTTTCGCCGCATGCTGCAATTGATGTTGGACCACAACCTCATCCGCTTCAGTGCAGTGATTCGGGCATTCAGCGTTTGGTTTGGATTGCCATTTGAAGCCGTGAATCCAAAAGCCGCACACAACGTTTTGGAACAGGTTCTTCAATTCCTGGATTCAGCTTCTCAATGTGAAAAGGCAATCAAGCAGGGAGAGGCTCACGACGCATATTATGCGCTGTGGGCGATGGCGTTTGAGGACGTCTTAACCGCACTGCCGCGCGCGGTGGCTTTATCCCACTCTCCAAGCGTCGAAAAAAGATTTGCCGCGGTGCACTTGTTGGGGCAAATGGGTTTGAAAGACTGTTTTCCAGAACTATTGAAAGCGTTGGATGATGAAGACTTGCGAGTCGCTGCGCACGCTTTCATGGGTGTAGTTTCCAGACATTATGAACATGATTCGATTGCCTCCAGTGACATGTTCGAGCGCCTGGAGCGACTTTTGCCGCGCGTGAATCACAAACGAAACAATCTCAAACCTCTGGTCTGGGATTGGCTACCAATCGCTCTGGACCGCGAACAGGTCGCTGGACAATTCATTGATTGCCTTGGGACACGTTCCGTGAAGCGCCTGATTCCGTATTTGTCCATGATGAATCCGATGGATCGTGCCAAGGTCGCGCGCGTGCTGAATGAATCAAAGCATAAAGATGAAGAGACTTTGCAGACCCTTTTATTGCTGGCGGGCGACCTAAGCCCTCATGTTCGTGAAACAGCTTTGAAAGGTCTGCAGGGAATCAAACTTCGCGATGTGGATATTGCGCGCTTGGAAGATCTGCTTTCACGGCAGTCGCAAGATTTGCGTCGAGGCATCATTCAATTGTTGTTGGAGCTTTCGGATAAAAAACTGTTGGAAAGCATCCGTAGGTTGATTGAGCATAAGGGCGAAAATCAACATTATGCGGCGCTGGAATTATTGAAGGAATGCAAACAGCATCAGCGCAAGCTGGATCAAGTTCAAGTGCTGGCTCTGGCATATAAACAGCGGGCAACACGCTCAGGTACAGAAACAATTTTGCTGCAAGAGATCCTCGCGGAATCGATTGAAAAATATTCTTTGGAGGACGCGCTGGGATTGCTGAATCCACAAAACCGAACACAACCAAAACCTATAAAATCTAGTACCTTCTCAAAAGTAAAACTCGCTAGTCCTGCTGCGATAGCCTGTCTCAAATCCCTGGATAGACTCGTGGAGGAGCATCGTAACGACGTCATAGAAATGGAGCGAGGAAATCGGAAAATTATAGAGTTGCTGGGGAATATTCGCATGGGCAGATCGGTTAACCCGTATAGTTCACATACTCCAGATTATTCTGGCTCTCCCCTCAAAGATATATCTGAAAAGTGGTGGCAAACAAAGTCAGGTGATTTGAATGACGAGGACGGACTTGAGTTGATTCGGGCTTTAGCCTTGACATTTCTTTATTATCAATTTCAATCTTCATTAAGCCGGCGTGGTGGTATCCCAATAAAAATTCGGGAGCATTTTGATGTTCCAATTGATTTAAAGTTAGCCTATCATCATATTGTTAGCTCAATTGTTGAATGGTTGGTATGGATGCATCCTGTGGAGGGCGAAACTGATTTTATTTTGGATGCGCTTGAGGAGTCCGTGAGTAGGATTCCTCATTCGGAAGTAACGGAATTAGAAACGATGCATCAGGGTTTAAAAATTCGTGTTCTTAAATACGATAAACTTGCCTACCTATATGTGGCTCGATGGCTGCGTCAATTGCGCCCTGAATTTTGGAAAGACCAACATCATGCACGTCTTTGGAATGTCGTGCGCTGGTTAGATGAACCAAAGCCCGGTTTATCAGGAGAATTCGCAACACTCGAAGATGTGCTATTTGCCTATCAGGTTGGTGCCGCGACGCGAGACGATTTATTGTACATGTTTTTGAGTCCACTCAAGCAACATAGATATGTAACAGGGGTCCACCTTTTATATCAATTTAGCGGACGAAAACCATATCCTCGGCATCTCTCTCAACTTGAAAAGTTTCCCGTTATACAAGAGATTGTTGATGCTTGCCGCGAGCGCATCATCGAAGTGGAATGCAAACGTGGTGAGTTGCCCACTGCGGCGACTGATCCTGCGGGCAGTATTCGATCTGTTCCAGGGATAAAGAATCTCTTTCAACTTTTGGTTGCTCTGGGCGATGTTGACTTTGAGCGTGGGTATATGCATGGTCAAAGCCGTTCGGGAGTATTCAGCCATTTGATCAGAAACAGCTATCCTGTCGAGAGCGATACGCTGGATGACTTTGTCGAGCAGAGTCGAATTCATTACATTACAGAAAAAAGATTAATTGAACTAGCGGTGTATGCCCCGCAGTGGACAGTATTCGTTCAACGCGCGACAGGTTGGGAACATTTAACGGATGCAGTTTGGTGGTTGTATGCGCACACCAAGGACAGGCAATGGCGGGTGGAGGCTGGCATTCGCGAGGAGTGGGCGGCTCGCATCAGTGAACATACGCCGCTCTCCGCAGATGATCTTATGGACGGCGCGGTGGATGTCGCCTGGTTTCAGCGAGTGTATTCCGAAATCGGGAAGGCACGTTGGAAGCAATTGTATGATGCGGCTCTATATACTTCTGGCGGCATCGGCCATGGGCGCGCGCGTTTATTTGCCGATGCCATGTTGGGAAAAGTTGCAGTCGAAAAAGAGCGTGAACGAATCAAGAAAAAGCGGAATCAAGATTCGGTGCGTGCGCTCGGGTTGATTCCACTCAGCAGTGAGAAGGATCAAACGGCAGAAGTGTTGAGTCGTTATGAAGTGATGCAGGAGTTCTTACGCACGGGCAAAAAATTTGGCTCCATGCGTAAAGCCAGTGAGAAACTCGCGGTTTCCATCGGTATGCAAAATTTGGCGCGCACGGCTGGTTACGCCGATCCCCTGCGACTGGAGTGGGCGATGGAAGTGGAGGCGGTTGCAGATTTATCTGCCGGTCCATTACAGGTTTCTGTGGATGAGTTTCAAACTGCACTCAGTATTAATGATTTGGGTGAACCCGTTTTGGAGTTTCGTAAGAAAGACAAGCCGATTAAGACTCTACCCTCCATAGTCAAGAAGAACGAACATGTTGCTGAACTGTTGGAGCGCAAACAGCAACTAGAGCATCAGGTGAGACGCATGCGTCTCTCGCTGGAACAGGCGATGTGTCGTAGCGATGAATTTAGCGTCTCGGAACTCAAGACGTTGTTCCACCATCCGATGCTCAAGGCGATGATTGAGCAACTGCTCTTTGTTTCGCCGCAAGGTTTGGGATATCCTATCCGACACGGAGCAGTACTCTTACGTCACGACGGCAAAGAGATTGCACTGACCGATATGGATCGCGTACGAATTGCGCATCCGCTGGATTTGTTGGAAGGCAAAGAGTGGCACCTCTGGCAACATGAATGTTTTGTGGCAGAACGCATTCAACCTTTCAAGCAGGTCTTTCGCGAGTTATATATTCTCACTCCCACGGAAAAGAGAGAAGGGAATCTTTCGCGCCGCTATGCTGGGCAACAGGTCAATCCACGCCAGGCAGTGGCGTTATTCGGCGGACACGGTTGGGTGGTTGATCCCAATGAGGGCGTACAAAAGACTTTTCATCAAGAAGGAATATCTGCCCGCGTGGGGTTTCTACAAGGTGCGTTTACTCCCGCAGAAGTCGAGGGCCTGACCATTGAAGCCACAGTCTTCGCCAAACGCGGCGAGTGGAATACTTTGAAATTGGAAGAAATACCGCCCCGGATTTTTAGTGAAGTGATGCGTGATCTGGATCTGGTCGTGAGCGTGGCTCACGCGGGTGGAATTGATCCTGAATCGTCGGCTTCTTCCGTTGAGGCGCGCGCGGCGCTGATCCGCGAGACAACTGCCTTATTGAGTTTGAGCAATGTTCAATTGTCCGAGCGCCATGTGATCATAGATGGGAAGTTATCCAACTACAATGTCAACCTGGGAAGTGGAGTGGTGCACAAACAGCCCGGTGGCGCGCTTTGCATTATTCCTGTACATTCTCAACACCGTGGGCGACTCTTTTTGCCGTTCGTAGATAACGACCCAAAGACGGCCGAGATTGTATCCAAAGTGATATTACTCGCACGCGATGATCAGATCAAGGACCCTACCATCTTGGAGCAGATTTTGTAACGGACTAAAACGAAATTGACGGCAATTTCAAGCCATCAGTTTCTATTCTATACATATTGCCGCAATTCTAGGAAATATCCGCTTGCTGTATTTAGGTACTTATTCCTCTTTTCTCAACCGCCATTCCAAGGCTGTAAAGCGTTGTGCCACTTTATTATTTTTCACCGCCATGCCGATGGCACGCCGGCTGCCTGCCAACACACATAACTTACGAGCTCGAGTGATGGCCGTGTACAGCAGATTGCGTTGCAACATCGTGTAATGCTGCGTCACTATAGGCATCACAATCACGGGGAATTCTGATCCTTGCGCTTTATGAACTGAAACCACATATGCTAGCGCCAGTTGGTCGGCTTCACTCCACTCGAAGGTGACGAGTCGCCCTTCAAAGTCTACGGAAAGCGTTTGCTCAATCATGTCCATTGAGGATATGAAACCAATATCCCCGTTGTAGACATCCTTTTCATAGCTATTCTGGGTCTGCATCACCTTGTCGCCCAGCCGGAACGTTATCCCAAACAATCGTCGTTCCGTTTTGTTATCGGCTGGAGGATTGAGCTTTTCTTGCAAGCGATCATTCAAAGCAGTGACTCCAGCAGGTCCGCGGTGGAGGGGTGCCAACACCTGGATATCATGGATCGCATCAAAACCAAATTTTTGAGGGATTCTTTCCGTTACGATTTGGATGATCCAGTCTGCTGCAGTGGCTGCATCTTCGGCGGGAAACAGGAAGAAGTCACCCTCACCTTGGGTGAATACTGGGAACTTGCCTTGATTGATCAAATGGGCATTGGTGATGATGTTCGAATTCGCGGCTTGACGAAAAATGGTGTTCAAGCGCGTGACCGATGCGATGCCGCTGTGAATCAAGTTGCGCAATACATCTCCCGCTCCCACCGACGGAAGCTGATCCACATCCCCCACAAACAAGACATGCGTCCCTGGCCGTACGGCTTTGAGCAAGTTATTGGTCAATAAGAGATCTAGCATCGAAGCTTCATCCACCACCAGAAAGTCTAGATCGAATGGGTTTTCATCGTTGTGTTTGAAACCCTCTAGTGGAGAATATTCCAATAAACGATGAATGGTCTTGGCAGATCGTCCCGTTGCTTCAGAGAGTCGTTTGGCCGCGCGCCCGGTTGGGGAGACAAGCGCATATTTCTTGTGTTGATCTTCCAATGTGGTAATCAAGGCTTTCAAGCAGGTGGTCTTTCCGGTTCCTGGACCTCCGGTCAGGATGCTAACTGGGTGAGTCAGTGCCATATCAATAGCTGCCTGTTGTTCCTCAGACAGATTTTCAGCCGGGAAGAGATTATGATTCATAGTTTTGGCCAGCGAGGAAAAACTTGCCAGTTTTCTCAAACGTTCTGCGACTCCTTTCTCTCCAAAATAAAGCGGGGTCAAATAGATTACGGGCGAGCCATACACTCCGGCCGATTCACTAATCGCTTTATTTTCTTTTCCCACATTCTTGCTGTTCAAGGGAATCAAATCAGGATGAATACGATCGTCCTGTGCCAGACGATCCAAGGCAGGGGCGATCAACTCCGGGGATACTTCCAGTAACTCGATAGCGCGTTGCCCCAGGATTTCCTTTGGGACATACACATGACCTTCATTGATCATTTCATTCAAAGCGAAAACGATCCCGGCTTCAATACGGGATGGATGGTCGGTGGGCAAACCAAGGGCTTGCGCGATACGGTCGGCAGTTTTGAATCCGACTCCATAGATGTCGCGTTCTAGTTGATAGGGATTCCGTTGCACGGTCTCCAGAGATTGATCGCCATAGGTCTTGAAGATTTTGACTGCCAGATTGGTGCTGACCCCATGACCATGCAAGAAGACCATGATCTCTTTGACCTGTTTTTGCTCCTGCCAAGCTTTCGTGATTCGACTCGTACGATCCAGACCGATACCTGACACTTCGAGCAGACGCTCAGGAGTCGCCTCGATCACCTCAAAGGTATCTTCTTTGAATTGTCCAACAATTCGCTCAGCAAGTTTTGGACCGATTCCTTTGATCATGCCTGAGCCAAGGTAACCTTGGATCCCAGCGACTGTGACGGGCAGAGTCTGTTCGCATACTTCCACTTTGAATTGCGAACCATGTTTGGGATGTCTGTCCCATTGTCCTTGTAGGCGCAAGTGTTCCCCTGGTGAAACCTCAGGCAAATTTCCTACGACGGTCGCCAAGCCATCGAAACTCAAACTGGACTTTGGCGCAGCGTGGATACCTTTTTGATGATCCGGGCGCAGACGTAAAACC